>Ga0179593_1422889_pt1 | contig 17706 bp, 20 predicted proteins | sample CZODoug2_1_08_16_FD_185931 | JGI IMG/M metagenome (GOLD analysis project Ga0179593, IMG submission 185931) | Vadose zone soil fungal communities from Angelo Coast Range Reserve, California, USA - CZODoug2_1_08_16fungal (PacBio error correction) | ecosystem: Environmental > Terrestrial > Soil >... | reverse complement strand
CCTCTTTGAAACGATGTGCTGGGGCACTCTCTAGTAGGCACTTCGCTTTTGTGATCGAGGATCCGCCCCCGCTTTATTTGAGATCCTTTTGTCCTCTCCGGTTCGACCTCAGTTTTCCTGAGATTCGGACAGATCTTTCTCCCATTCCTCTCTTTTGAGTTTGTTGCCTCCGCTTCTTCTTTGATGTCCAGTCCCCTCCTTCCACGAGCCCTATTCCACACTTCTAAGCACGTTTGTGGGGGTTTTCAATCACGATGTTCTCGTGGTCCCCCCTTCTGGGTAAACGTCCCCCCAAACCTGCTGACCTCCATGATTTAACTTACCTGTTCCAAATAGTCATCCTCCATTCATTAGGTTTGCTTGAGTTGAATCTTTTTCTCTCAGGAGAAATTTTTTTTATACTCAAGTTCCGGTTGAGTTGCGCCGATTTTGTACCCGAATCACCCCCTTTTCTTACGATCATTCGAGTTTGCCAGATAGAATGGGCTGTTTTTCATTCTCCTCTCCTTTGATGTTCTTCCACGCGTATTTCGCTCGTCGCAGCTCTCCTCCAAGAGGCTTAGTTAACCGCTTCCTTCCCCTCCACTCTTTCCCGATTCCCCATACGTTTCGCGTGAAACCTCTTTGCTTTCCCTTTCCAATTTAAGTTTCTGATGTCCCTTTTCATTTCATCGCGAAGGACTTTTCTTCCCTTGAGCCCTTATCTTTTCGACCTTACCTAGAGACAGATATTTTGGTCTTGCCTATTTCTTTTTCCCCCTTCCCTTTTTTTTCTAATTTTACCCCATGCGGACAGAATCTATCTCGCTCATTCGTTCTTTTTGATCTCCCTTCCTCGGCTGGTCTCGCTTTCGAGCGTATTTCGATAGTTTTTTATGATTCTTTCCTCTTTTCTTTCCTGGCTTTAGTGTTTCGCAAGACACCAGATCTTGTCTTTTTCTTCCTTTCCCCCCCTTTCGGAATTTTCCTGATGATTGAGCCCGCACCCGTGGCCATTTTAGTCGCTGCCCCCCCGAGAAAGTCTAGGGGCGTTTTGTCCCTTCCTCCCCTGCTTGCTTGGCCCTATATCATCTTCCCCAGAGATGTTCCCTGGGCTAGTCCGGAAGTATGAATCAGCGGTCGTTCTCATGAGCGGCTCCCTGATTCCCCCCCCTTCACCCTTGCCCCGTCTTTTCCATCTTCGTTTTTCTTGGGGGGGGCCGCAGCTTTTTGACCCTCTGGGTGAGACCCAACTTCTGAGATTCCTGGTGAAGTACCCCTTTCCCCTTTTGTTCCGATGGTATCGTTACACTGCCTAGTCTAGTGATACCTTTGTAGACCAACTTCCTGAACAAACTTATCCCTTTTTTTTTACGCGTCTGCCTTTTACCCCCTTAACCTAACCAAGTCCGGAGATTCGTCCTAGACGCCTTTTGCCTTTGGTTCCTATATTTGTTCTGCTGGTAAAAGTTATTCTCTCTCTAGTTCATATTTCTTTTCTTTAGACTAGTTGTGCATCCTCTTTTCGGGATCAGTGAAAAGATTCGCCCCCTCTCCCGTTCCTAGTGCTTGTCACCCTCCACCAATTTGCTACCCCCCCAATCCCTGAATACGCTATTCTGATTTGTTTTTTTTCCCCCCCTCTTTTTTCCTTTTTTGCGGTTCTTTCTGGGCTCTTCCCCCCCTAACGTATCCCATTTCCTACGTGACCTTGAAGACGTTGCTGGATTTCCCGTCCTCCTTATGAGGTCCCTTTTTATCAGTGTCCCCCGGTTCATCTTGAGCGGAAGGGCGTCGTCCTCGCCCCGAGGAACTACTCGCTTTTTTTTTTTTTTTTTCTTTGACTTTTCCTGGCTTCTTGACGATGGGTTTGGGTTTGATCTTATCTTTCATCAATTCCCCTTGTTTTTTATTCTTGGCACCTTTTCCCCCGAACATAGACGCCGTTGCCCCAACTTACCCATTCCCCCCATTCTCCCCTCTTTCTCCTCTTCTGAGACCGTGCAAAACTGCATTTCTCCTCACTTTCGTGCCTTACACTGATAAACCTTTTTCTCAAGGATTAAGTTCCCATCCTCCGGTCGTCCCTTTCCACCTTTCTTGAAATTCTTTTTAATCGTATACGGCTTTTTTTCTCGCCCCTTCCACCTCATTCCTTGAAGGAGAATCCCGGCATCTTCCCGCTTCCTCTCATCGTATTCACGGTCTTTGGTGTTTGAGGAATGGGGTCGTTTCCCTTCATCGTGTCCCGCTAGACATTCCCTCTTTTTTCCCTTTCCTTTCCTTCCTGCTTCCCCCTGACGATCTGCCCCCATATTCGTTCGACCTCTAGAGGAACGTCTGTTCTTTTTCGTTCGTTGCCCCCATATATGTGTCCCCCCCCCTTTCCTCTTCTTTCGAGTCCGCCTTCTTTTCATTAGTTTTTCAGGCAGACTCTCAACCCCTCCTCCAGTGGGACCATCCTTTTTTTTTTTCTCCATCTCTCTCTGCCCTGGTCCCTTGCCCTCTGCCTCTCCGTTCCTCCCTTTCTTTGTATGTCACCCCTTTATTTCTATCGACTGTGCCCAACATTTTTCCACCTCTATCACACTCTCCTTATTTTGGACTTAGCGCCTTCTGGGGTCCCCGGTCGTTTTCCATTGTCATGGTCTGATGGATCCTTTTTTGCGATTAGCCGCTGACTTCAGCCTACGACTATCCCGTTTCCCCAGTTTCCTGATTCTAGTGCCTCTCCTCCCTTTGGTCCCCCTGACCTGCGCCACGCAATCTTTTTGGTCAGCTTCTCTACGAATTCACTTACGGCTTTTGCTTTTACTTCTGGAATTCTTCTCCACCCAAGGACCTCCTCCTTGGATTGGTTGTTTAGTGTCTTTACTTCACTCCCCCCCACTTTCTCTCCCAGCTTTTCCACCCTTCTTCTTCTTTATCCAACGACTTGAAGTGAATCTCGGATTCTCTCCTCTTCTTCGGTCTTTTTGAATTAGAGCACCCCCCCTCCAGCGTCCCAATTCTTCTCGCCGCACAGTGAGCTCTTTTGCTTTCCTCCCTCAGATTGAGCCCAGGGACCCAGACCTGAACTTCCCTCCGTCTCTTCCTCCCCTCCTGAACTTTCTTTATATCAAGGTTGCTTAATTCTTCGATTTTTCTTCTTCTGGCATCCTTGAACACATTCTTCTTTCCTTCCTGGCTTTGAACTTTCCCCTCGTTTTTTCTTTGTAGGAGCCGGCAATTTTTTTTGACATAATTCTCTCCTTTTTGACCCCCCCAAACTCCTTTTCTCCTGCTTGTGACGTGAGCTCAACGGTGTAGTACTCAAGTCGAGCGCAGCCCCCTCAGCTTCCCGATTCATCACAATTTCTCCTCCCGCCTTAATTCACCCAGCGATTGCATTCCAAACCTCCCCTTACCCCTTTGCGATGCCTTTTCTTCCTTTGTGGCGCCTCTCCATCATTGCGGGTTGACTTCGGCAGATGTTCGCTCCTTCTCTTTTCCTTTTGAACCCCCCCTCCCGCTCGTTGCGTATGCAGGTTTTGTATATTTTGCTCGTCCTTGGACTTGGAAATTTCAACTAAGACAATCTTGAATTTATGATATTTTTAGCTTGGCAGTGGATCCCGCGCTTTCCGCCTTCCAGGCCGCTCCTTTTAAACATAGAGCTCCATGAATCACTTCTCTCCTTCGTATATTCCTGAAAGCGGCGATCCCGCCCCCACTTTTATTAGGCCTACTCCTTCTCTGCCCGCCCTCCTACCATATCCCTACTCCTTTTTTTTTTTCTCTTTTTTTTTCTTTAATATCAGAATTTGTGGATCTGGTCATAGCACGATTACACCTTCCGTATTGCGCTCTTCTTCTCTTGAGAGAGGACTTGGTAGACCTGCCCCCTATTCCTTTGAGCTATGGATCCAATCGATTTCGTCTTCATCGCTTCGTTTTCATCTTTCTTCGTTGCTGTTCCCGAACCTAAGACCCCTCAACACTCACCGGCATTAGCTGTAGTGGTGTTCAATCACGATGGAGGGCGCCCCTTTCTCATTTTTCCCCCTTCCCAAACCCTTCGGAGCCTTTCTTCCGAACTGGTTCCCTCAGTATTCTCCTTCTCTTTTCTTGCGTGCCAATCGACCCTTTTTCTTCTGCCCCCTTAGAAAAGTTTTATTTCGGCCTGGCTGATGCGTCGCGCTTTATTAATGTAACTCGAACTTGAACCCCCCCCTTCTTCCCCCTCTTTTCCTAGTCTCTAAGCCCCCTCCCCCTACTCTGTTTGTTTGCACGTTTGTTCTTTGCCCGTCGTCTTCCGCCTTTCTTGCAAGTCCCCCCCCTAAGTACTCAAGCTGCTGCGAGTCCGCGATTCATCCACCGGATGTCCCTAATGCCAATACCCTTTCGCCTTCCATCTTTCAGCACCTTCTCGTCGAATGTTTCAGTAATGAATGTCTGCCTCTCGGAAGTCTCGTCGTCATTGCTCCCTCTGAGTTTTTTCCCTCTCCCTACTTTGCACTATTCTGTTTTTCTTTTTTGATTGGTAACTTTTTGTCTTTAATTTACAAGGGCGAACAGAAAGCCCCTTATATCTCTTCCCTATCTTCCTTTCTCTTTTTTTTTCTATCCATTGATTTTGTGTCGCTTTTTTATATAGGATTTTTTTATGATTCTTTCCTTTTTCCTTGCAGGGTTTTTTCCAGCACCTCCATCTTTTTCTTTTTTTGATGTGTTCAATCAATACGGCTCGGCGTATGACGAGTGCCTTCCCAACCCCCTCGGCCTTTTACATTTCGTATCTTCCTCTTGCACCATCGAACTGATCGGTGCGTTGTTCCCAATTTCTTTCAAATTTTCTTTTTTTCCTCCCCTTAGTACCCAGAGCGTGCTTTTTTAGTTTGAATTTTGAATCGGGAGAAGGTAGTCATGTTGCCTTAATTCCTGCCCCAAGTTACCCCCCCCTTTCTTTCTCACTTCCTTAGCTGATCCAAAACAAGGTCTTGTTGTATTTTCACGCTGTTTTATGACACATGTTTCTTTTTCCACGGTGGCCTATTCCCCTCCACATGTTTCCTGACACGAGTTCGGGCCTTCAATTGAAGAGCTCGGTTCTTTCCCTCTCACCTTCCTGCACCTTCTTCCGTTTTCACCTTACAGCTAATTGCAATTAAAATCCGGTCTTCCTTCCTCCTCCGTCTTTTTTTTTTTTATCTATTGGGATGTCGCAGTCGTGATATAGATTTTTTTTTTTTTCATATTTCCCCTGATCTTTGTTTTCCCCCCTGTAGCCCCTGGTCTCAGTTAAGGAATTCGTGCCACGATCGGTCGTGCTTCCCTTTTTTTTTTAGGTTCGGCCGAACATTCCCCAATTCTGTTAATCCTATCATTTTGATTAGTGCTTTTTTCGCTGAGAGGACCCCTCTCCTCAGTAATTTTTCTTTTCTTAGGTTGCCTTGCTCCCCCAACCTTCACGTATACAGATTAACAAGTCTTCCCTCCCCCCCTTGAATTTTTCCGCCCCTTTTGCTTCTACGAAGTTTCCGGTAGTTTTCTGGTTATAATGTGTCAAATTCCTTTCCTGAGGGAGATGAAGGGTTTAAGTTGCCCTAGGAGTCCCCGAGCGCACATCGCGCTCATGGGTATTCTTTTTAGTGCTTCCCTTGGGTCTCTTGTTGCGGTTCTCTCAACCCAGTTCTTCTCTTTCCTCCTCCTTAAGTTGTTGTGTTTTCTTCTATCCCCGGTTCCCCCTTCCTGCACGGCGAATTCAAACTCTCACCCCCCCCCCCCCCCTTTTCGCTGATTGTATTCCGTTTTTTAAGCCTTTTTGAACTTTTAGCCCCTCAGCTCAACTTTACAGTTTTGCCGTGACCATTCCCCCTTCTTTTTTTTTTACACTTCTCCTTCAATCCGCACTTCTTCTCTTGGTCAAAGTCTTGTAATCTTTATTCTTTTTTTAGCCGACATGACCCCTAAACCTTCACCATGACGGCTTTCTCAGCGACATACAATATTCACTATTGTATTCCTTCTTGTCCTTTGGTTTGGCTTTTTAATGGTTCGTTACCGAGCGAGTACTCTTCTACCCCGACGCGTGCCCCTTCCTTTTCTTTTAAGCCGGTACATTTCGATGTCCTCTGAACTCTCCCGAGAGTTCGTGAAGAGCTTCTTATTCTTTCACCCCCCCCAAATGCACCATTTCCGTTCTAAGTAATCTCGCAAGTCTTCTTATTTTCCCCCATTTCGATTACTTCCCTTCAAGTTTACGCCTTTAAAAACCGGATCAGTGGTCCTCCACTTTTTTTCCCCGACAAATATTTCTTTCCTCTATGATTTGCATTTGCAATTGCCTGCCCTCTCCCTCCCTTGAGTTTTATTCACGTTATAAGTCCTGCAAATTTTTCCCAGCGGGTTCAAGACCCCCCCCTCTCCTTATTGAATCTGAGACTCTTCCTTCCTCATTTTTGCACTTTTGTGTTTTGTATCTCGACCTTTCGCGCTTATTCAGTCATCTCTCCTTTCCTTCAAGATGTGGCCTTTTATATGCGCCGCCTCCCTTGGAAAGAAATTGAATTATCACCCTATAGGTTATATTTTTCAGTCCCCCTCTTCCCCTTACCCTTGTTCCGGTCTTGTCTTTCCGGATTCCCATTTTGATTTTCTCTCCTTCCCTCCTCTTTTTTCCGGGACCTTTTTCCCTTCTTGCTATGAACTTAATCTCCCCCCGCTCTAGAGAAATCCGAGACTCTCCCCATACCTGCTTCTTCTCTTCCCCCCGATTTTTCAGCGATTTCCCCTTGTCCTCTTTATTATGGCGCCGGTGCAAATCCTGAGACAAACATCCCTCGGTTGTCCCCCTCTGGCCCCGTCCTTCGACCCCCTAGACCTGTCTCTGGCTTTTTCCTTCTTTTTTCCATCTAAGCGGGTAGTCACCTCCTACTTACACCCTTACTGCGATGGCCTCGCTCATTACTTCTATCATACGTTTCTTCCAGTCTTTCAGCTGAGCAGCCGTAATTTGCATTCGTTCTGTTTTATGACCTATCTTTTCTTTCCCCCTCCCCGCCCGCTCTTTTTTTTGTTCGAATTTTCTAATCGCTTGCTCATTAATTTCTCTCTGATCCGGGCCAACCAGGAAATTCTCTTTTTTTCTGAGTCTATTCTTCTTTAGTCTTTCTCGGTACATGACTCTCCTCCGATCCTCGGGCTACTTTCTCAAACATCACGCGGCGCAAAAGCGCTTGCATACTCCCCACAACGAACCCCACCTTGGTGTATGCTCTTCTTTTGTTTTCTCCATTTTCTTTTCTCCGCAAGTGTTTTGACTTTGCCTTTTTCGCACGCGTCCGTGATTGATCCCTGTGTTGCTTATCTTTGTTTCTCGTTTCTTAGATGTTACGGGACAGCTCCTTTCAACCGTTTGAGGCCGCCTTGCTCTTTTTGTGGTTTGATCTGGAAATGTCGTGATAATTAATGAGGATTGGTGATTACCCCTTCGCGAATCACTCAAAGACAGTCACTGCACCTCTGTTGAATGTGATCCTTGGCTGAACAGCGCTCACCACAACTCTTTGCCTCCTATTTTCCTCTTCTCTCTCTTTCTCTCCTTCCTCAGAGAGATTAACGAGCGCTCTCGTCATATTCATCCTCTCCCATAGGTTCTGTACGACTATCGCCGCTTCACCCCCCATTCGTCCTGATCGAAGTCTTCCCCGAAGGTCTAGTCCACTCACAGCTTCACCTTCATTTTCTCCCCCCCCCGCTATGAGATCCACACGACCTCGCTCTTCCTCGTACTTCGTTCAGACCGGTCCTCACCGCTCACACTCCACACATCACCAAAAACAGAGACCCCCCTATAGTTACACCTTCCCTCCCACCGAGCGTATTGCCAATCACGATTTCGCTGCCGAAACCCCCCCCTTCCCCTCCCACTTTCGGCCCACGACCCCCTCACCTTCTACTCCTCCATGGGCCGTGGTAGTAATTTTGCTTCCTTTTGTCCATTCGCTTTTATTATGCGGTGTTCTCCCAGTTTGATACGCAGTCCGTTTGATTACGGCTGCGCGCCGGACTGTACGTTTTTTTAGTACCTTGGTCCCCAAACCCTACTTGCCCTTTTCCCCGAAAGCGGTACTTGCCTGTGCACCAGTTACACCGGGAGCCTTGTACTCGCGCTGCACATGTTCCTTTATGCGTAGATGACTATCTTTCCAGAGATCTATCGTCTTTTTTTTTCTACGCTTTTTCCATCTCGCGAGGAAGGTCTCGCGTTGAGTTCGCCCGGAGGGGACCTGTCCCAGTCCTTAATCGACCCTCGTATATATCCATGATTCCTCCTTCGTCTCCTCCTTCGTCCTCCTTGGTATATTGTCCCCCTTTTCCTGTCACTCTACCCTAGTCAACCTTCCTGCTTCAATTCTTACCAGATGGCGCACACTCTGATCGTTAACCAAGTCAAATCTATCACGCGTTTTGTTCTGTGTCTGGCCGTATGCCGATTGGTGTGTAAACGTTCTGTTCTGTTTTTTCTTCCTTTGACGGACCCGACACTAGTCAAGAATGGGCCCGCATTCTCCTTCCACTCTGTCCTTCAAGGTTCTTTTGATCTGCGGACAGCATCTGTTCTTGCCCGTCTGTGCACGTTTTTACTTGATTCGTCATCTGTTTCGAGTTACCTGTTCTGATCTCTCATTGGCAGGGCCCCCGCCTGCCGCCACCATCTTATTCTTTGCCCTTGCTTCGAGTCTTTCCCCCGAACTTCGCTTAACCACGTCCTCCTTGCGTGTCATAGCTGTAGACTTTTTTTTCTTTTTTTTTCATGGCTTGTACAAACTACTTCCTAACCCAGCCGAGCCGCGTGGCCCGTCAAGGTCTTGCATTTTCCATAGATGTACGTCCTGACTAGGGTGTGTGAACACCAGGTTGCACCTAGTCGGGTTATGTTGGGTAGTCCATATAGAAATTCTCATCCTTATCTTTGACGACCAACTTACCTCCGTCCACCGTCCCTTGTTTTTCGAGTCGACTGCCCACTTCTCGTCGTAACCATTATCTTGTCCTGATACCCAGCTGGGTCATCCCCATTCGTGCAATATGTCTCTATGCCTCTACCACCTTTCGGTATCTCCTTTTCTATCTGGTTCCGACGGTCCTCCCCTCCCCCACAGCCCGCCCCCATACTGTGAGAGAACGTTAGTCTCTCCACCTGTACCAATGATATGTTTGGAGATAGATACGTTGGCCATGTTTGATGTTTTCTCATTGGGTTGACGGATCAGGTCTACGGCCCAACGCCTCCGTAGTGCACTTTTCCGCCTCTTATTGATCTTGGTATTTGCGCCGGAGTCCCTTCCTTATATTGTGTCGTTGTCCTCTCGCTTTTACTACTAGTTGCACTCCGTAGGCATCTCCCCCTTTCAGTGTCCCCGTTATTAAGTCCCCATTGGCCACTTTTCTTCCAGGCTCGTAACGACACCACTGTACGTATTGGCACACCAAAAATTCCTTTTGTTCCTCGTGCCAATGTGCTCTTGTCTCTGTCCGTGTAGATGTGACTCGATCTGTCCCGAATGGTTCCAATCGAAATGTTGCGCTACCAGTAGTGTGCACCTCAACGTCCCACAAAAGACTTCCTTGAACCTTTCTTTGACTCTGACGTAATAATGCGCCCGAACCTGCATATGTGTCTGTGCAGAACAGCCTGACCGTTGCACCGCACTTCACGTTCTCTCGAGTCACGGTTCTTCTTTGTTCCCCTGTAGTCCCTGTGTAACGGTACAATCCCTGCGCCTCGATGCCTTCACCTTTTTTTTAATGCCCTTTCGTGTGACGGGTTTTCTGCGTTCGACGCATTACGGTAGCATCTGCTACTTTCGTGCCACCCGTGGTGTTTGCGATTGAGTGTCTAACCTATTCTTTCCCGTCAGCCCCACCCACCCTATTTCGTAATTGATTGGCCGCCTCATTCACACACTCTGCCCCCACAAAAGAGCGCTTTCTTTCCCTGGAAGTGTCAGCGCACTTACCTCCCCTTCCTGTCTTAGTGTGATGACGTGAAGTGACCCCTGAGACCCCCCCTTCGCTTGCCCGTCTGTATCAATGGCCCGTCCCCGTCTTCCCGTTGGTCTCATTACTAGTTTGTTAATTCATTGTATTTCACCGTCAGACGCCCTGGTTGGGGAGTCCATTAAACCCTCCGACCTTAAGCTCCGCCTCGTTTTCTACGAGCAATTCTCCACTATTAGTATTCAGGAGAGTTTGTGCCCCCCTGTCGGCTCTTGTGTTTTTTGCTACGACTGCACAGTGGCCTCGTCTCTGAAGCGAGGCTCTGTCCTGTAGAGACCGATTCACTGCGCCTTGTGACGGCTGTGACTGAGCCCTCGCTGCTGCGACGATTCCACAGGGGCCCACGAGAGGCCCCTCCTGTTATGCTCGCATGCTGAACCTCTCACCGCAAGTTCCCCATGAAGCTTCGGTAGTACGATCTTCGTCCCCTTCGTGCGCTTCCGCAGTGTAGACTGGATTTATCTTCCCGCATTTTTTATAAGCCGGCATCATTGCTATCCGGCGACATTGCTCTCGTCCGGAATGAATTCATAACTTGCCCTCTTGCTTCCGTGCCGCCCGCGAACCGTCCCACAGTTGCCAGGGTTGAGTCCGCTTTATTTACTCCTTTCCACCATTTCTCCAGCTCTTTTCCTCGTCCCCCCCGTATTCTTCGCGAAATGCCACTCTTCTTAGACTACATACTTTTGTCCGTCCTATGTATAGTAGTACGTGTCTTCACGTAAAGCCTCCACTCCTTTTGATTCATGAGAGTGTGGCATAAGTTGGGTGTGGCTTATAGTGTGGTCCTGTGTCCCCGAGCCGTGTTTCTGTGTCCTCTATTTTAAGTGGGTCCGGGGCTAGGCTGGCCTCTCCCTCCTTTGTGTTCCTTGACTGCCAGTTGTTGTATTCCTTCTCTACTTGTGGGGTCTTTGGTGTGGTGGGTGGTAGTCCTTTGTGAGGGGAGTGTGGGGTTTACTGTGTGTATGGGAAAGACTGTGGATGTTGTTCTCGTGCCTGTGGTGCGTGAAAGAAAGCCCCGGGTGTTGGTTTGTAATACTTTTTTTGTCCTTTTTCCTTGTGACCTCGGTGGTAGGCCAAGGGGCCCGCGACTCCCGCCAGCCCGGTGGAGATTATCGCCCGCCCGCTGTTCAACTGACGATCTAAGCGGGCTATTCCTGCTCAGGTGGTAGGAAGAAGCCCTACTTGTCAATGTCCTTTCACGACAAAGCTGATCCCAACACCGCTTTCGAAGATCCCGGAGTCCTCGACAGACTCAAGGAGGCACCCCTGCATCATGCTGCATGCGACGGGTAGTCCTGAGAGGTGAGATCGTGGGAACCTAACCCGCGTCTTTTGCTGAGCTTGCTACGGTCTTTCTTGACCGAGTTCCGCCCCCCCTTCCTTTCTCCGTGCTCATTTTCCCCCAGGCTCGAATAGGGTGCTGAGAGGATTATACTTTCTTCAAACTCTTTTTCGTAAAGTACGTACCGTATCACTCGGCATTACGTATCCACACTTCTCTTGAAGAACACTGCGGATTTCACTCCCCCAGTAAACCCCCATCCCCTTTTCTTGATGGACGCCTCTCCCCACCCATTTTTTTCTACGTCCAAGGTTTTCCCCCCCTTCCCCCTGGACTCTTTCAGCACGCTCCCTCGTGATTGTTCCCCTCTATGCTTATTCCGGTGTTTCGATGTTTTTTTTTCTTATGGGAATGCACCGAAGACCATCTGATCTCTTCGTTCTCCCGCCCACCACATCTTTTCCTTTTCAAGTCTTTTTGGCGAGTTTTCCTGGTTTGCAAACCTGTTCCTCATACCTTCTATAGGCGCACTCTGTCTTGCCTAGGCCGAATCCTCCTCTTTTCCCTAAAACCTATTTCTTATTCCCACCTTAGTTCCATCTATATCTTCCTCCTAACCTCCCTTTTTTGTTTTTTCTCTATACTTCCCTCTTTTTTAATCTAAGTCGGCCTCCTATAGTTTTTGGATCGGGTTTTTTCGCCTTAAATCGTATGCTGCCATTACCTACTTTCTCTTGTTCTCTTTCATCCAGCTTTCTTGGCCAGTATCCAATTAAAGAGATTGCTCTGTCCCCAGACTTTTTTTTTTCACCCCCCCCCCCCTTATTTTTTTTTTTTCTTTGTCTTCGTTCCACATATAAGAAACGAGCACCACTCCCCCCCTTTGCCTCTTACGTCTTTTAGTGTTTTTTTTTTCCCCTCCTCGGGAGTCTTCTTTTCGGCAAAGTCAAAACCATTGATTTCGCCTTCTGGAAGGAAACTTGCTTTACCCCTAACTTTTTCCTTTTTCGACCCCCCCTTTTGAGTCCCTTGTTTTGCTCCCCTCTTTTTTCCTGTCGTGAGAAGTTTTGATATTATCTTTTGATTCTTCCGCCCCTTCTTTCTCCCTTTTTCACCCATCTTTATCCGTCCGCCCGATCGAAATTCCTGTTTGGAAAGTCCAAGTCCGAGGTGATGCTCACTGCTATTCCTGATCTTAGCATCCTCTTCAATACCTCCTTGCTTGAGTACCGCCGGACTAGGGCGTTCCCTCCCCTTTGCAGAATATGCCCCCCCCCTCCTGTTGCTTTCGTTCCTGACTTGCCGCTACTTTTAACGTTCAGTAATGATGTCTTCAGTCCTCCATAGTGTGATTTCGTACTTGCTCTTCATCTTATCTTTTTTTCCCCCTCCCCAATTCGCCCGATTTCTGTGGCGGGCGGCTCCTGTCACCGTGGCTTTTTTTCTTTTCCTTTTTCCATTCGACCCCCGTCAATCTTCGCTCGCGCTTCCCTTGCCTTTTTCATTTTCTCTACCGGTCCAAGCGGTCTGTTAGCGCAGGGCTGTCTTTCTCTAGTTCTTTTTGATTCTCTTTCTATCTTTCGTGGCAGGGCCTTGTTTCAGCCCCGCTTCTTCCTGGAGAATGGTAATCCCCTGACCTTCCTCTCTCCGCTTTTTAATTCCTTCTCCCTTTTCCCTTCGTAGATGGACGTCCACATTCCCATTGCGTGCGTCAAGGTCTTTCCCATGGTTTTCTCCGGGCGAACATATAGTTCTCGTCCAGCTGTGCCCGGGTCTAGTCGGAAGCTGCCTCCCATAGTCCCCCCGGTCTCTGATCTGAACCCCTTGGCCAACGTGCCCTGTAGGGTAACGACCTCCTCGCGAGGCCCCCCTCCATGGATTTTTTTGTCACGCTGGAGTGAGAAATTTCGGCTTAATATCCCGGTTGACTCTCCCCCAAGAAATGTTCCCCCTGTGTTTTATTTCTCCCCCTTTCAATTCCGACCCCGAGAATCATTTCTTCCACGGCACATCCGGTGTTCAAGCGTGCTTTCCATTCCATCCATGACACCTACCCTTGCAGGAGACGTCTGCCAGACGTTTTTAGCTCTTGGGATGGTTCCCCTGCACGAAGACTCGGTTTTCTTTTTTTCTGGCCTCGTCCGAGGTTTTTTTCGCCCTTCGCAGTGTCCTCAGGATTTTTTTACTTTCAGGGGCCCACCTATTTTTTTATCGCGTTTTTTTCTTTCACTACCCCATGCCGCCTCCCCCAAACTTATTCAATTCCTCCTATCTTTCCTCTCTTTCTGGTCAGCTGTTTCCTCTTCTTTTCCCGTTAATGTTGCGGTTATTCTGGGGCGATAACCCAATTCCTTTTCCCTCTTACAATTCATCCCTGTTGCAGTGACGCCTGTCTGCGCTCTTGAAGACGGTTACCCTTTTTTCTCCATTGTCTGTCTTGTGAGATGAAGGTGGTCATTTTGCAGCGGTTCTCTTGAAGACATCGCTGCTCATGGTGTGTTTGATAGTTGAAGTGTTTTATTTTTCTCTTTTTTTGGGTTTGGCAACGGACCTTGTCCTCCTCCTCGTTTTGTTATCTCTATACCTTTGTCAACCTACACCCCTCGTCCCGTTTCCCCTTTCCACCTATTTTTAAACTTTTTTCCCCCATTTGTTCTCAGCGATGTGAAGCGTGCACTGCAGCAACCCTCCTCTTGAAAGTGGTGCAGTTGGACCGACCCTTCTGTTAACCCTACCTTTCACGCCGCCGGCTTCCCCCCCTTTTCGGAAAAGTTTGTTAATCCCCCTTTCCTTTTTTGGGCTCTCAATACCCCCCCTCCGACGGTTCTTTTCTAGCGGACAGACCATCCTCCCCTTTATTTCTCTCAGTGTGGTGATTCGTGAATTGTTGGGTCTTGTTCCCCCAGCCTGGCACTGGCTCGACCCTCGTGGCACTGTACTTTCAGTACCATTAGGACACTGAGTCCTTGATGCAATACGACCGAAGATGATCCTCGTGAGGTACCCCCTTTTTTCGGCTTTTCCCCCCCCATATCTGCACCATTCACGTCAGTCGGCGAGACTATCTCCTGGACTTTTTTCTTTCTTCGTTACGGCCCATTTAACTTTTTACGCCCGTATCGTGGGCATCTTTTTAAATCGAAAGATTCGAGTCGGCATTGACTTCCTTTCCTCTTCCCCCCCCCCTCGAGGTCTTCCAGCAACCTTCTTTTTACTTAGTAACCCCTGTGATATCCTCCTTTTCCCCCCCAAAATTTTCACCCCGCTTCCAAATCCGGCTTTGGACTCGCTAAGATGGAGTCCACTGTTTCCAGTGGTTGCTTGTTTAGATGCCCTCTCCCTTTCCCATTTAGCCGCTGTCAGTCCCCTGACTCTTGCGTCTTTTACAGCTCTGGGGACGAAGGCTTCGCGCTCTTTTCTCGGTGATTCACGACCCTTTACGTCCACGATATGTTCGCATTTTTCGTCCTATACTAAATTTCCCAAAGGTTTTTCCTATCTGGGCTATACTTCCCGGCCATTTTGATTCTGCCGAAGCTGGTGGCGTTTCTTAATTACCCCTTCCCCCCCTCCCTTGATCAAGCCTCAAAGACCCCCACCACTTCCTCGGTTAACTCAGAGACCGCGTACCAGATTCCGAGACAAAACAGCCTGAGCTATGACGAGATTCGAGCCTTCCTCTGGTAGCTTGGTGTTCCCCTTCCTCTCAAACAAGCCAGCGGTTTACCCATCTTCTTCCCTCCAGTCAAAATCTGTCGCTGTGCTTCCCGTTCTTTCAGCGGGCTACGTAAGACCTCCACTTCCCGATTTCTTGGACCCTGAATGACTCTGACTACTTTCGAAGCAGGAATCTGCAGTCTTGTCCGTGTCAGTCAGTCTTGTCATATGGTTCAATTCCTTTTCGGAACTCATTTTCCTGGAACTCCACGTTGCCTCTGAAGGCTTGCGCAGATCTTCCCTCCTCCTTGGTCTACTCTTTTCGGTGAAACCCTTTTCGATATTTGGCGGAGCGCATGATCGGAGCTCAAGGCTTTCTTTTAGTCGTTAAGGTCCCCCCTCTCCCAGCTTCATCAGAAGCCTTGCCCGTATCCTTCCCTTTGAGGAAGAACAGCGATTGCTCCCTCCCCCCTCCCATCCCCTGGCGTCTTTTCATCTTACTTCCTTTTTGACGCCTCAGTTATTCAATCAGTTTCGCAAGTGGTTTTTCCTTTTTCCCTAATCTTTTTAACCTCTCTAGGGATGTATTTCACACTAAGCTCGTCGGTGTGGGCCTCTTTCGTTTTTCTATTTTACTTTGAACTGCACCCGAAGTCAACCTTCCCGCCGCTGAGGGCTCCATTTCAATTCCCTGTTTCTCCAGAGCTGGCCGAAGCTCTGTTCCGGCTCGAAAAATTCCGCTATCAAGTCCTGTCCTTCCCCCCTTTCCTGCGCCCTAGACCTTCCGAGTTCTGATCGCTTCCCCTCTTTTTGCCTACTATCTATGCAGCACTTTCCCCTTCTCTTCTTCCTCATCTCTTTTTTTGTTGTTGTGTAATGGACCTAGGTTTTTTATTCCGTAGTTCTCTAGGATTTTGGGATCGAGGCGGATCTCTTTTGCTTTTTCAATTTTTCTGCTCCCCTGATCCTCCTTCTTAGCTTGACTTGAAGCCATATGCCTTTTTGCCCTTTTATCCCCAATCAAGAGCTTTGCGTTATGCGGCCTTCTTCGTTCAGTTTCTGAGGTCTTCCCCCCAATCAATATACCGAAACTTTTTTCGCCACACCGGCATCGCCCTTTTCGTGGGGTCCACTAACTTCTTTCTCGTTGCACCATCTTATGCCCAACCCCGTCAAACCCCTTTGGGATCTTTTTTCACTGATTGGAAGAAACTGTTTCCCCTCAAAGTAATAGTCCTTACGCCAGGGGATTCGGTTTTTGCGGGCATCGCTTTTCTTCTGCTTTGAGTGTTCAAGTGATATTTCAGGCATTTCTGCTTTCTTTTTTCCTGTAACTCTCTTCTCCTTGAAGCCTCATAGGATCCTCTTCTACTTTCCTGTTTTGTCCCGGATAAGTTTCCGGTGTTGCGCCCTTCTTGAAGGTTTTTCCAAGCACGCACTCTTCGTTGAGTTAAGCGATGAGGTAACTCCCCTCCCAATTCCCTCGAGACATACGGCTTTCGCTTTTCCCTTGCAATTTTTTGATCTTCGAACCGTCAATTTACTTCTTCCTTCCTTCCCCCATTCCTTGTTTTTCCTCATTTTATACTTTTTTTTTTCGAAGTAAAGCTTGGTTTAAAGATTATATGTTTTTCTTGGAGCTCCTCTCCCCTGGTTTTTGTCTTTTTTCTGCGACAAGAAAGATTCGCTGATCTGGGCTTCACTCGATCCCTGGTCTTTTTTTTTTTTCCTCCCGGTTTTCTTTTTCTGCGCAGGTTCTGTTCTGTTGAGCTTTTGTGATGATTCGTTTATAGATTTTCAGGCCGGGTCCGCCTTGCCCCACCATCTTCCCCGTTTGAGACTGGTTAACTCAACGGCCGCTGCCTTTCTTTTTTGAAGTCACGCCGCCGTGGCATTTCGTAGAGGACGATTGCCCACCGAGCCCCCCTCTCTTTTTCGTTCGTCCTTTTCACCAGGTTTTCTTGCTGTTTGGCGACAATTATAAGCCCTTCTTCACCAGAGTTTTTTGTAAGAGGCTAGTAAGGACGTCTGACATCCATCCTTCCCCTGGTCGGCATGTTAGTACACTCCTCCCTTCTGGACGCCTCTTCGCGAGGCCACCCCTCAAGGATATGGTTGGAACTGGGTGTCTACACCTGTTTAGGCTTATCTCTGGCAACCCACTGTGCTGCCGCGAGGGCATGCCCATAAATGTCAGCTCCCCTCTGCATTCCCTCTCCCCCCCCGGCTTCCCATCTTTTTTTAGCGTCTGACCTTTCCCATCCCCTTCCCCTAACCCGGACCCTATCTCTTTCCGCCGACTGTGAATTTTTTTGGTGGTCCCAAAGGCCCCGACGGCTTTCCTATCGTGGACTCGTTCGATTCTTTTCGTTGCACATATGCTTTTCCCTCTTGGGCCACGATTCGGTCGGTTTGTTTCTTCTTGATTTCTGTCCCCTCCCATGCCGCTCAACACTTAATCCGGGAGAGATTGTATGTTCTTTGAGACCTAGGCTAGTAATTTTTCCTTTATAGTTTGCTTTCACCCCCACCACTTTCCTATACCTTCTCAGACTTTCCGAAAAGTTGAAGTTTTCTCAGACGGGCTGACTTTTTCTCCGGAATCCCCGGTGTCGAAGTCTTCCGTCATGAGTTTTTTTTTTTTTGTGTAGCTGAAGGGCTGCCATTTGGCTTTTTTGACGACGCTATCATGGTGCTCTCTTTTTCGTCCGGCGTTTTTCCATATGGGGGGGGCCGGATCA
>Ga0179593_1644462_pt1 | contig 17707 bp, 26 predicted proteins | sample CZODoug2_1_08_16_FD_185931 | JGI IMG/M metagenome (GOLD analysis project Ga0179593, IMG submission 185931) | Vadose zone soil fungal communities from Angelo Coast Range Reserve, California, USA - CZODoug2_1_08_16fungal (PacBio error correction) | ecosystem: Environmental > Terrestrial > Soil >... | reverse complement strand
CGGCCCTTCTTTTTCCTTTCTTCTTACGAAAGGCGCTCCTCTCACGGACCCACGTGAATGCCGGTCCTTTCCCCCCCTAAGCGCAACTTTCTTCATCCCTTTTTTCCTTCCTTTTACGCGTTGAAAGAAGGCAGAAATACCCCCCTCTCATCGTACCATGCCCAACGCCCTCCCCTCGCCATGAGCCTTAGTCCATTCCCTCCCTGCCCAACCCCCTTGTCACCAGCAATTCGTCGACTCCCTTGTTTTTTCTTTTTTCCCTCCTCAAACCAGACGATGGTGATTGACTTCCTCCAATTGTCAATCCGCCCCTCCAAGACCAAAGTGACGTGTTTCTCGTTTCCTTCTTTTCCCCAGAGGACGATCATTCCCCCTCCTTTCCATCATCGCATCAAGCGCCCCCCTTTGCGGCCGTCCATTCGTGTAAAAGATACGGAACCACCTCCCCCCCCTTCCCTCTTTCTTGTCTCTTTTACCGTAATGCTTCGCCGAGACCTTCCCCCCGAGGCCCTTTGACCGGGACGGCGCGGATGCCGGCTTGCTTTTCTAGCAAAGAATCGGTCACTAAGAAACTTTTCCAACCACCCCTTTTTCTTTCTTCTTTTTCGCGGAATGATTGTGATCGCCCCTCTTCCCTTCCTTTTCCCTTTTGAATATTCGGATGGCACGGCTTGCAAAACATTTTCCCATCGTGGTTCACTCCCATTTAATTCAACTAGCCCCTCTTTCCTTTCCTTTCTTTCCCCCCAAGACTGCTGCAAGTTTTCTTTTTTCTGAACCGTTTACCCCGACGTGATATCTTTCCCCCTCAGAAAGGCGGATCGAGAAGGCTGCCCTTTCCGCTTCATTGGCGGAAGCGCACTCGATACTTTGAGCACGAGGGCGCACGTGGCAAGGGTTTGGCAGGATGTACCCCGTCCCTTTTTCTTTCTATCGCCTCGGTTCAGGCGATCGGGAGCCAGATCCTGGCCGAGGTTATTTTTGCTTCGTTTCTTCTCTCCTCCCGCTGCGGCGAAAGCCCTTTTTTTTCCCCCTGACTACACGTCTAATGCTGGCTTTAGGAGACCGTCGATAGGATATGGGAGAATCTTCCCTCCTGCTTCGTAAAAAAATGTTTTCCTTCTTTTCTTTTTGCATCGTCGACCATTTCCTCTGGTGTTTACCAGTTAGTTTCGTTATCCCCGTTTTTTTCCCTTCCCCGCGCGGTCGACGGCGTCTTTTCTTTTTCCCTACTATAACTCATCCGAGACATACAGGCTGAGCAAGTAATCAGAGACTTCTTCGACCCCTCAGGAAGCAACGAAAGTCCACCTTTTCTTTTTTTTTCTCGTGTTCTGCCATATCCACGACTTCTTGCCCAACGAGCGAGGCCGTTAACGGCAGCTTTCTTTTCCGCGGTACAGCTATTCTTTTTCTCTCCGGTGAGCTAAGCGACGGGCGACGCACTTTTCCTTTTCCCTCTCCTTCCGTGTGGTTGTTTATCCTCTTCCCTCCTTTTTCCCCGTCGCTTAGATAGAAAACCGTTCTGTTTTCTTTTACCGTGTTTGAAAGGACAAAGCGTCCCCTCTTTCGGGTATTCGAGCGGAATCTGTTCTTTGCTCTTCTAACCCTCTTCCCGGCTGTCGCAAGAATGTTTTTCCGCCCCGTCTCGCTTCCCCTTCGTCCTCGTCTTGTGCGGATGACTTTTACTCCTCCCTTTTTCCTTCCACGAACCGAAAATTTTTGAGGCTGGGTAGACTCTCGAGGATCGCGACGAAACGAACGTCCCCCTTTTTTTTTCATGGGGAGAACGAGTCCCCTTTCAAGGAATTACAATGTTGACGAAGCTCCCAATATCCTATCGACAGGTATACCACCCCCACCCCTTCCTTTCCTTCCTGGAAGGTAGGAGGCATTTTTTTTTTTTTTAGGAGCATAGAAGAGACGAAGACAATACTATCCGGCTTCCCGATGCGACCAATCAAAGAGCTCCCCTTTTCCTTCCTTTTTCCCATAGGAGGCTCCCCCTCCACCCAAACTTGACACCAGATATATCTTGATTACAACTTCGTCCTCTTTCCTTCGATGTGAAGGAGTCCGCCCCCCTCTTTTTCCTTTCCTTGAGGCAAGCACTCCTTTCTGATATCAAGTCGGGGTAGGGTCCTTTCCTTGTTCTTCTTTTCCAATTGCTGAAGCAGGCGTTGTTCAAGAAAAGGTGCCCCCCGCTTCCCTCCTTTTTTCGTGAACCAAGATGGTAAGAAATGTAGCTTTCCCCCCTTCTATTGAGCACGACGATGTGGAGCCTTGTTTTCTATTCAAAGCATCCGCGAAATCACGAAACTCCCCCCTTCCTTCTTTCCCTTGTGGTTTTCAATGTTCTGAGTGGACGCTTTTTTTCCCGAAGCCTAATCCCCGCGCCGTCCGGTCCCTTGCAAATGGCTGCCCGTCCCTCTCCCCTTTTTCTTCTTCCTTCCCAAGAGAAGCAACGATAGGTAAAAGAAAAGATTTTTCTTTCATGGACGCGCACCTTCGGTGTCCTTGCTGCGATGCTGTCCAAATCTACTCTTTCTTTTTCCCCCCCCGTTCCTCCTCCAAATACAGAGGCTTGGCTTTTTTGTCTTAGCAGTCGGCGTCTTTCGCTTTGCGTTGGGCAGTCCCCTTCCAAATCAACATAGTCGTTTTTCTTCTTCCGAATTGCTGGTGACACGTGGCACCGGTTCCGACTTTCTCGGTGATAATGTTCTCTTTTCCTTTTCCACGTGGAGGGAGGGGGCCTTCCCTCCTTTTTGTGGGGTTGGAACTTCTGTCCTCCCCTTAACGCATGGCGCGTATGTTCTTCTTCTTTCCTCGTCGGCGTTTCGCGCGTTTTTTCCCCGCCAGCCACTCCTGGAGATCTTCCTTAAAGGTTTTCGCGGCTGCCTGCTTTCTATTTACGCGATCGCGGACTTTTTCCTAGCGCACGCGCGTTCCTCTGCACCGGCGGTACTTTTCATCGTCGGCTAGTTTTTCTTTTCTTTTTCCTTACCCTGAACGAAGTTTTTCCCCTTTACCTCTGGTGGGCTTTGCGCTGAGCTAAACAGTCTGGCCTCTTTGGTTACTGGGCTTTTTTTTTTTCTGTAATCTTTGCCGTCCTTTTTATGTTACAAACGGAAATGCGAGGGCCCTTCACTTTGGGCGTGGATGGCTTGTATTTCCCACATTGGTCGGTTCCTTCCCCCTTGCATTGCGTAACGGACTTTTTTCTGAAGGTTCTGTGATCATCTCTCCTTCTTTTGCGCGAGTTGGAACTCTTCATTAAAAGAATTTTTAATTCTAATATGTCAACCTCTTTGTATCAGGGTAAGGAGTAGACCTTTTTTCCCATCGGAGGGCATTCTCCCCGGAGCCTGCCCAGCCCCGATTAAACCTCTTCTTACCCCCACTTCCCCCATAGAGACGAGGTTCCCTCATCCTTCTTCCCAGCCCTGGAATTAATCACAGTGATCCGTCCACACCATTGAAGTCCATTCCCCTCCCTCCCCTTTTTTCCTGGTTAAGGGCTGGCGGTCCTGCGTCATCAACGGGTCTCTTATCTCCTTCAGCTCCTGGAGAAACCCTCTTCTTCCAAAGGCGATCGACGATTTCTTTTCCCCCCCTTTCTTTTTTGAATAGCATCTATAAAGGAATTTGGACCTTCCGTTCGATTTTGCATATTGAGTGGCACTTCCCGATTCCTTCCCGTACTTGCCCCCTGACGGATTGACTTTCCCGCCGCCTCGCGCGATCAAAGATTTCGATCCAGAGCCTTCCCTTCTCTTTCTCCCCCGGCCGGCGGATAATACAGGGACACTTCCTTCCCTTTCTTTTTAAGCAACACGCCCGCTCGAAGCTCTGCGTTCGCCCTTTTTTTTTCCTTCTTCATCAAGAACCTCATAACCCCTCCCCGCCTATTTTTTAGCACTTAAGACATGTGGGAAGTCTCGCTCTTTTTTTTTCTCGGTTCCAAGGATACTCCCCGTCACCCCAAATGGCGCCGAGCCCAAGATTCGAAGCGAACTCCGCTCTTTCTCTCTTTTTAATCCTCCTACGTTCCTTCTCATTGCCTATCGCAATCTTCTTTCGCTCGAGATGTTTCTTCTTAGGCTGATGGTTGTAAAAGTATCTTGGACGTGGCCCTTTTCCCCTTTTCTGAGACGGACAGGTATGAAGTGCTCCTTCCCTTTTCTCCCCTCATGATACGCATATCGCACGGTGTTCTGCTCGCTTCGAGCGGGCGGGGGAGATCCCCGTTGTTCTTTCTCTGCCGAAATCCGAAAGGCCTTTTCTCCTTTTTTTCCCCCTGTAGGGCCAGCGAAAATATTAGCGCGGATTTTTCCCTGGACCGCTCGTCGGCGTTGAATGGAGACGCTTTTTCTTCCCTCAACCAATGTGCCGGAAGTAGTCATGCCCCCCCCCCCCTCTTCCGGTCAAAAATTTAAGCCGATAGTCCAAACTCCTGTCTTCGGCGATCCTGTCCGTTCGGCCTAAATGAATCGCCTCTTTTTCTTCTAACGAGACCCGTGAGGATCCCTTCCCCCTTTTTTCTCCTTAACTTCTGCGAGGAGTTCTTGTGTTCGGGAATCTCAGAAATCGGCGGTCTCCTTTGCTGGAACGTGCAGAGACCCAATCATGCATGACTTTTTCTTTTTCTGTTAGATTTTCGTTTAAATCGGTGTGCCGGCCCTTTCGGAAGGGTCTGGACCCCCTTTTTTTTACCCGAGCCAACGCGTTTCTGTTTACGAAAACTGCTGGGAACTTTGCTTTCCAAACTCGCGCCAACTGCGTCCCTCCGTTCTAGTCGCGATGTCAACATCCTTTTTATCCCAATTCCGACGGCGGACCAGTTCTCTGGGCCCGACCAAGGTGCGGAATAGGTCGCCCTCCTCCCTTGTAGCAAAAGCCTGGGCCCCCTTCTTTTTTTGTGACCCGGCACCAAGGGCCGGGCCCCCTCCCCTCATGCGATCTTTCCCCAACAGGAGACGTAAGCTCTTTCTTTTTTTTTTCCCACGTCCTGTCTCCCGCGCAAACAGGAGGACCCGTCTTTTCATGTATTCACTCGTTAAATAGCAGAAGCCCTCTCCTACTCTTCCCCTTTTTTTGGCACGAGAAAAGGAAAATGCCGCTCTTTTCTCCTTCCCCCTCTTCCGCGTAATATTCTGCCATGCGCGCCAGGGGTTTACGCTAGTAAAAGCGAGGAGAGAGATCGCCCTTCTTTGCGCTCGCGTTTCTTTTCTTCCCCTTTTTGAGACGGTAATAAGCCAACGAATTTGGTCCTTCCTTTGGCAGGAAAGATGCCTCTCGTCCCCCGTTTTCCCCAAAAAACCCTTCCCCTCTTGACACGACCTCACACTTGTTTCATTAGCACCGAGAACGTAGTCCATTCCCCTCCACTTTTTTTTTTTCCTGCACTTCGTAGAAGTGGTGGTTCTTCCCCCTCCTCCTTATTTGGTCAGTTGACGATCGTCCTCTGGCCAGAAATCCTACCCCCCCCTCCAAGGAAGGTGGAGAGACTCCCCTTTTTTATGAAGAGGCCGATCAGGGGTGCTTCTATTTGACATCCATAGAATCAGCGCCACCCCCCTCCTTTTTCCTTCCAATTCGTGTAAAAGATACGGAACCAACCCCCCTTTTTTTATTTAATAGTGCGTATATTTTTACCAGATACTGCTCTCTTTCTTCCGCCCCCCTTTCTCGCGCACGCGGATCTGGAACGTTTCCGTCTTTCTTTCTCTTCTAAAGCCATAGAAAAGAACCCCCCCCCCCCCCCCCCCCCCCCCCCCCCCCCCCCCCCCCCCCCCACCCCCCCCCCCCCCCCCCCCACATAAGAAATTGAAAAACAAAAGGAATTAGTTCCTTTTCTCTACCATTGGATTGAGAGCAACCCCCCTTCCACGGATCGTCGTGCACCTCAATTTTATTTTCCCTTCCCTCTCTTTTTGTAAGGATAAATTTCCCCCCCTTTCCCATAATTCGGGCACCCTATTCTTATAAGTTAGTCCCCCCACTCCCCCCCCCTCGTTGAGGATGAATGACAAGCCCTTCTTCCTCCGTCCTTCGGTTGCTTGCCCTTTCTGTCCTTCATTCCGCTCATATGGTCGGACTCTTCCCCCCCTTCCCCTAGATATCGTTGAGAAAGAGTTTTTCAGTTGGCCGGATGTCCTTTTCCATTTTCCTCTCGGTGAGGGAGATCTTTTTTTTTCCTTTTTATTTCGACTCGTCGATATCGCGTCCCCTCTTTCCTGCGAAAAAGCCCGCCTCCGTCTCTTATGGACTCCCCCTTTCTGGGAGTCACCCTCGATAGGCTATTGGTCCGTCAAACAGGTCTTCCCTGGTTTTTCTCCCCGTAGAGTAGAAAATGCCTTCTCCTTTCTTCGTAGATTAGGGCACTCAATGTCTTGTTCTCTCGACTTTAGGTTAGTTCCGCCCTCCCTACTTCCGAAGATGATTGCTTTCTCCCCCTCCAGTCCCAATGGCCGAGCGAATTCTTCATTATCTGGCTACCAGCCGGGAATCGCTCGCGTCGCGTTTTCTTCCCCCCTACTCGAATAAACGCACACACTCTTCCTTTTCCTTCCCGATTCCGCAGTAGTCGACGCATTGCCCTTTTTTTTTTCGAGTAAGGACGGCGACGAAAAATCCTTTTCTCCTCTTCCTGTTGGTTGTTTACTCTCTCTCCTCTCCTCTTCACTAGTAGCTTAGCATCGAAAACTTCACCTCGGTCGACGAATAGATGCTACCTCTTGTTCCCTTTCTTTCAGTGCAATAGATCGTGGTTTTCCTTTTTTAGTCTGGATGCTCACCCTCGACGCGAGCTCTTGACTTGCGGGCTTCCTTGAAGCTGCTCTCGGCCGTTTCCCCGTTTTCCCTTTCCAAGCCTTTCTCTGTCGTCGCTGAAGGTGATAAGCCTCTTTCCTCCCCCCTCAGTCCGAGCGCAGCCCCTTTTTTTTTCCCTTTTTCTCAAGGCCCGAGATCGACGAACGTCTGCTGCAGGGATGGGCTAACCCTCGCCCTTGCCGAAACCCCTTTTTCCTCCTGATGTTGGTTCCAATTTCTCCCAATATCCTATCTCCCCCACCGCAATTAGCAGTGTCTGCCCTCCTTTGGCCGGGCTTTCGCCGGAAGCGGGTCTTTTTTTCGCCCTCATTCCCATAACCTCGGCCCGGTACCTTTCTCCCCCCCCCCAGCGCCTTGAGCAGAGACGCCTTTCCTTTTTTTCGTGACTTACATCCGGCCACCTTACCCCCTTCGCCCTCGTGCTAAACTCGCTCGAGATATCGAGTGCGCGTCTCTCTTTTTCACTTCTCTTATACGTTTGAGGCAAGCATTTTTTTTTTCCACGAGATCACGGTCGGTGTAGTTTCCCCTTTTTCAGAAACAGATTTTTTTCCCTTTTCAACGAAGAAAATAGGGTTGCCCCCCCCTGGAGGCTTGCACCCCCCCCTCTTACCCCTCCTGTTGAAAGAAGATGAATAAGAGATTTCTTCTTCTCCCCGAATTGATCGGGGGTTTTCCTTTCCCAAATCACGAACTCCAAAGCAACACGACAACTCCTTCCCTGGTTTTAGTGACGATGAATCCTTTTCCTTTCTTTTTTTTTATCCTTGCCGTCCCGGTCCAATCTTCCCCTTTTTTCTCGTAACGATCCTGTCTGCGTCTTCGTCCTTTTCCAAAGAGAAGCACGATCGGTAAAGACAAGCTTTTCTTTCTTTTTTTATTACTCACCTTCTGGGCCGCTTCGGCTTCCCTTCTCTTTCGTGGTGCCGGTCATGATCGTCCTTCCTTTTTTTATATCAAAGACAGATTGCTTTTCCCTCCCTTGTCGTCAGGCGGCGGCTGGGGGTTGCCGATCGCGTTGGGCGCGTCGTCACCATTCAAATCCCCCTCTTTTTTTTCCTCCCACCAGATTCGAAGAATTGTGAGTGGTCCCCTTTGGCTTTTGCGGGGAATGTGGACGATTTCTCGGTTTTCCCCGCGCCACGTGGTCTTTTCAAGAACTGCTGGTCGGTTGGTTTTCTCCCCTCTCCATGATTACTAATGGCGCGGATTGTCTCGTGGCTTATTACCCCTTTTTTTCTGAGCTTGTCCGTCCCCTTTTTTTTTTTCAAACTTCTGGACACGCCATTCTCGGCCGCGCTGTCTAAAGCGTCCCTTTTCCTCTCCTCCCTGGGCGGAGCATGGGCGGCCCTCCTCCTCTTCAGTCAAGGAGCGGTTTTCCTTCCCCGGCGGTACATACGGTGTTATTCAACGTCGTTCCCCCTATTGCCATTACCTGAAAGACGGTGGTTTTCTTCCTTCCCCCTCTTCGGCGGGATCCCCCCCCAGTGCCGATATAGGACTTTGCTCTTTTTCCGGCTTATTAGCCATAGGGATCTTTTTCTTCCTCTTTCCCCACCGAAAGCTGAGGGCTCGGACAAGGCTTTTTCCGTGGATTTGGACACGGCTCTTTCCCCTCCTTTCCGAAGAGGTCTTCTTTTCTTTGCGTCTGTAGAATAATGGGACTGTCCTCTTTATCCTTCCCGGAGAGATTTTTCCAGAATCTATTCGGAAGACGAACTCCCCCTCTCGATTCTGACATTGGCCTAATCATGGTCAACCGCGGTGGATCCTTTTCTTCAAGCTGGGTCAGAACCCTTTTTCCCCCTTTTCCTTTCGGCAAGAACCCATGTCCCCCTCCTGCAAGTTTCTCACGCCTCCCCCTCGCGAGTGGAATGATTATTTGTTTCCCTTCTCATTAATAAGGAGACCGCCGACCTATTATGAGATCGCCCACCCTTTTTCCCCCCTGCAGAAGGTAGGATGAGGAGGCTCTTCCCCTTTTCTTTTCTCCGGTCCGCAGCTACTGGAGAAACCGCGTTTCCTTTCCTCGATTCTTGCCCTGGAAATGAGTCCCCTTTTTTTTCCCCCTCCCTTCACCGAGACAAAATCGCGGTCGTTTTTTCTTTTTTGACGATTTAGTCCAAGTGTGTCGGTCCTACTTTCCTTTGGCCCAGCTTTCCTCTCCCCGATCTTACGATCAAGAGACTTTTTTCTCTCAGCTTCCCCGGCCGGGCGATACATCCCGGTACTTTTCTTCTATGTCCACCACCTCCTTTGGAGAAGATTCGACCCCTTCCTTTCCCTTCCCCTGCGACAGACTTCATCCCTTCCTTCTCGCTCTGTTCAAAGTCTTCTCCTCCCGAGGTCCACTTTCCAACCACAGCCAGCCATCGCGAACCCCCCCCCCCTTTTTTCCCTCTTCTACTTGCTTTGGCGATTTCATCGCATCGCGATCTCTTCGAGAGTCGTCTGCATGAAATAAGCCCCCTCCTTCTTTTCTTTTTTCCCTCTTCTTTCTTTTCGAGGATGGATGCTGTGGTTGTCACCGTCTTTTCCCTTTTTTTTAGGACCTGTTGAAGTGCTCCGGCGAACATCGCTACTTTTTTTTTTCTTCCTTCCTCATCGCACGGGGTTCGCTTCGGCGCCCTCTCTTTTTTTCGATCAGGTGGTGAGAATGCCTAGACTCCCCTCTTTTCCCTTTTTTTTCCCCTCCGACGTCGGGAGCCGAGCGGCCAAGCTCTTCTCTGATGCGGAAGCTCGTTGTCCTCCTCCTTTTCTACCAGAGGGGAGCAAAGTCCCTTCTTCCTTGGGGTGTGGGGAATCGTCATGCCACTCTAGCCCCCTTTTGTTCTCTTTGACGGTCCAAAGTGCCTTGATAAGCCTCTTCCTCACTCCTTCCCGATCGAAGTTCGGCCTCCCTCCTTTTTCCCTTCTAGGCACTGACCCGTTGAGGATCGAAGGAGTTCCACTCACTTCTTTTTCTCGGCGTTCGAGGGTGAAGGGCTTCCTTTTCCCCCTTCTACTGTGATGAAGAGTTAGATGGAAGTCAGTTTCCTTCTGTTAGACCTTGCTAGGATTGTTATCTCTTTTTGCCGGTCTCCGCGGCCGATGCCTCCTTCGCTCTTTCCCTCTTTCGCGCCAACGCCGGCCTTCCCCTTTTTTTATTATTAGGCCAATTTTTCCACTCTTGGAATTAGTTGCCTCCTCTCTTCTTTCTCCGGAGGATGAGCGTCGCTTTCCCTCCCAACCGACGGCCGTGTTCTGAAGCGAGCCCTCCTTTGGAAAATAGAGCGCCCCCTCCCCTTTTAGCAACTCCCTTTCATTTCCGTTGGGACCTCCTTCCGGCAAAGATACCCCCCCCTCCCCTTTTCCTCTTAACTTTAAACACATGACCCGTCAGTCTTTCTTTTTTTCCACCGTCCCCTTTCATACCGCCGCAAACAGTTTCATTTTTTTCCTCGTTAGGTCTGCAAATAGTTAAAAGCTCCCTCCCCCACCCCCCCCCCCCCCACCCCTTCTCCTCCGATTGATAAAAAAGAGGTAGCGCCCGTGTTGCCTCTCCTTTTTTTCCGTCGGCAGGGCAGGTAGAGACTCTCCTCTCTGGCTTCGCAGCCGCGAACTGCCGCTTCTCTTTTTCCTTTCTGTGTTTTTTTTCGCATTGCTCGAACGCGCTGCGATCTTTTTTTCCCACGGTGAATGACGGTAATAAGCCAACTCCTCCCCTTTTGAAGGAATTTGCCTGCAGCGTTGGCCAGAATTTCCCCCCCGACCCAGCGCTCTTTTTCCATAACACGGTTGGCGAGAGGCGCTTCTCCCCCCCTTCCCCTCACCCAAGCCCAATCCCTGTAGGCCGTCTTTGTGAGGCCCGAAGGCCTGTGAACAAGAGCAAACCCAGCTTTTTTTCTAATCGCCCAACGCGCATCCCTTCCTCCCCGCCTCTGGCTGCTGACAAGACCCACTTTGGCTCGGTAGCCAGCCTTCTCTTCCGAATCAGGGACCGAACCACGTCCCCTTTCTTTTTTTCCCCCAACAGTAGCCCGCCAGAAGGTGCGGAGTCCATTCGTGTTTCCCTCCCCACATCTTCCAACCCTAATCTTTTTTTCTTTTTCCGTCTTTCCTTCTCCGACGAGACGAGAAAAGGATCTTTTTTTTCATTGTCGGCGGCGAGGATGCGGCTGCGTTCCCTCCTTCCTTTTTCTTCCCCCCCTCGCAACATGAAACCAACCAGTATTCGTCGTTCTTTTTTCTCTTTGATCGCAACGAATCCCTTCCTCCCCACGATTTCCGTGCCTCAATATCGGATGGCACAGGTCCCTTCTACCTGTGACCATAGGGTTCACTCCCATTTCCCCCCTTTCCCCCCATATTCTTCTAAGTTAGGACAACCACCTCCTTTTCCCTTTTTCCCCTGACACGGAAAGGACCCGGACCTTTTCCCTTTCCATTTCGGTGGCTTGCCCCCTAACAGACCTTTCTTCCGGCATTACAGCTTCAATGGGAGGTCCTCCTCCCCCCCTTTTGTCGAACGAGGGCGACTCGATCTGGTGTCCAAGGGTTTGGCCGGAGTACTTTCTCCCCTCCGATTCCATGTCGCTGCTCTTTTTCCTTCTTGCGATCGGGAGCCAGATATGTGACGAATTTCGTCGCGTCTGATCTAGAGTAAGATACGCCGCCCCCTCCCAAGACAGGATAAGGACCTCCTACCTTTTTTTTTGGTGTGTTTCAGGGAAGTAGATAGGATTCTTTCTTTTTCCTTGAAAAGCGTCTTCTTTCCCCCTTTTCTTCCAAGACAACCGTTGAAGTCTCGGCTCCCCCTTCCTTCTTTTTTTTCAAATGGGGGTTTTTTTTTTTTTTTTCTATTTTTCTTCGGCCCCTCAATGATAATCTTCTCGTCCCACTCCTTTTCCTCTCTTCCTTGCAGGTTCGTTCCGCCCAATCGCTCCTCTCTTCTTTTCTCTGGTCCCGACCGTTGCGAGCACGTAATCGTTTCGGCATCTTCAAGGAAGCCCCGCAAGTCCCCATTCTGTCTCCCCTTTTTTGGGTGAAGCATATCCACAGAATTATTGACGCTCGATCCGCCCAAACGCTTCGCGGACGCTTTGGCCTTTCCTTCCTCAGTGCTATCAGGAAAACGGTTAGAAGTCCCTTTTCCTCACACGCTTTTCCCGCCGAGATCTGCATCTCTCTCTTTTCCTTTCCCTTTTCTCAGCTTTTCGCGAAATTTTTAGACGAAAAATTTTCTTTTCTTTCCGTGACAATAGCTGTACCTGGTCCCCCCACAAAGAGTCCGCTGCGTTTCCTTTTTCCCCCTTAGTAGTCTGTTTCAATAGTTGTGGATATTCCCCTTTTCCCCTCTAGAAGCCGCCCTTTGGTAGAAAGAATGTGTCTTCCTGATGATGTTCCATGTCAGCCGCCCTTTTCCCTTCTTCCCTCCAAGCATCGTTTGTCGCGATGAAGTTTCCTCCTCTTCCTCCCCCGAAGTTGTATCGCCGCCGCGAACGCGTCTTTTTTGCCCTTCTTTCGAACGAACTTCTGAAGGCTGACGAGCAGGGATTTTTACCGAGAATGCCCCTGGTTGTCTTGCCGGACCACCCCCAGGTCCTTTCTTTTTTTCGCCCAATTCTTCCCAATATCCCCCTTCCCCGAATTAGAAGCTGTAGGCCTTCCCCCCTCTTCCCCCTTTTCTTTTTCTACGGAGAGGCTGCGGTCTTCTCTCTCCTCGCCGAAGGAAATAACCTCGCCCGGTACCCCCCCCTTTCCCCATCACGGAGACTTGAGCAGAGCCCTCCTTTCTTTTTCCTACAATTACGGGTAAATTCGGGCCAACCCCTCTCCCTTCTGACAAATTAGCCTCGTTGCCTTCTTGGAGAAATAGACTGCTAGCGGAATGCCGGACTTCTCCCCTTTCCTCCCCCCGAACTGGACCCCTTTTTCCGGGTCCTTTCATGGTCAGTTCTTCTGGAAAATTGCAGCGGGCTTGTACTCCCTTAAAGAACTATTTTTCCCCCGATTATATGGATAGTTAAGGAACTTTTTTCCCCTCTCCTGACCCCCCATCGACAATGGGCAATCTTCTTTTTTCTCCTTTCCCTGCACTGATAGGGGGCGATCAAAGCATCCTCCCCCTTCCAAATCACAAATAATGACCTTTCTGTGTTTCCCTTTTTTTTTTTTTCTGATATGGATTAGCCGCTGGAGTTCCCTCTCTCGCCGCTACAGGTCATCGACGTCCCTTTCGTACCGATCATGGTCGAGTATAGAGAAGTCCTTCCTTTCCCCCCTTCAAGAAAGGAGGTGGGCAGATGGTGGATTGGTTTCTTTTTCTTCTCCTCCCCCCCCTTCTTGTCCTGATTAGGAGGGTTTGCTCTGGATTGCGATGGCCCCTTCTTCGTGGTTGAAGGTACTGGTTTTCCTTTTTCACCCCCTTCTGCACTTTAAAGTTGGTATGTAAGAATCTTTTTTTTCCTGGATTGCTGGAACGATTACTGCGTTGGGCGACCCCCCCCTTTAGTCTGGTTGAGATGTTTAACCTTTTCCCCTTTCTTTTTCCCCTTTTTGACACGTTTCTTTCCTTTGCCGACGGGTAGGTGCTCCTTTTTTTCCAACGTGGGAGGCGTGTGGGACTTTTTTCCCTCTTTGGGTCTTGGGGCACTGATGGCACCTTTCCCTTCTTACGCATGGCGCCGTATGTATTCTGTTTTTTTTTTTTCATGTGCGGCGATTGGTCCTTCCTCTTTTTGCAAAGTGCGGACACGCATTTTTCCTCCCCTCCCCCTGCTTTTAAGCGTCCAGGTTTTTCCTATGGAGGGGATATAAGCGATGCTCCCTTTTCCCCTCCCCTTCCTTTCCCCGTGCCATTCTCACGGCGGCATACCTCGTTTTCCCCTTCTCTTTAACGAGTGAATACTGAACGACGTCCCTCCCTTACTACGGTTGAGGATTTTCCTCCCCCTAAACAGCTCCCGATATATGCCGGGCTCATGTTTGTTTCTTCCCCCTCCCTTCCCCCTTTCCGCTGTTCAAAGAACTGTTCCCCACCGGCTCCGCCAAGGTCCCCTCTTCCTTCGCTATCCCTTGGTTAGGGCTCGCTTTTTTCCTTCCTTTGGGTCAGGACGTCGGATTGTTGCCTTTTTCTCATAGAGAGCTAATACTCACGGATCCCTTCCTTCCTCCTTCTTCTCAGACGAAATTACCAGCCTTTTTTTCCTAATCATGTCAACCGGGTGGCTCTTTTTTTGCGCGAAGCTGTTTTTTCTTTTTTCAGACGGTCTCCGGTCGCGCCCCGCCAGATTTTACCCTCCCCTCCCTCCTCCACAATTTTTTTCGCGCAGAGAGTTCATGCTTCTTTCCTAACGGGAAATTATAACAGGAGACCTCCCTCTTTTCGACCCTCCTCGCAATTTGAGCAGAAAGGGTAAGGCTGCGGTTTTCCCTCCCCTCAATTGTCAGTTAGACATCGGTAGTCACTCCCCTTTCTTCAGACGAAAGGAGATCGCCTCTTTTTTTTTCCCCTTCCTCTATAGCGCGGAACTTTGGACCTTCCACCGAGCACCCCCCTCTTTGTCCCTTCTCTTGCCCCTTGAAGATTTACTTCCCGTTTCGGTCAACTACTCCCTTTTCGACCGGTCTAATGCAAAGCAGCCTTTTTTTTTCCTCCCCCCTCTCTAATATTTCGCAGGGCGCTGGATCCCTTTCTTTTCTTTTTCCTTAATTTCTGGTCTAGCATGCTCAACACCGATCTCTTTTCTTTCTGCCCCGATACGAACCCGCGATTTTCCCTCACCACGCGACGATCTTCTTTTTTTTTTCCCGTTATCGTTCACCGTCTTCGCAGCCACCTTTTTTTCTCCCCCCCCCCCCGGTGAAAAACACGCCATTCCATCGCGTACCCCTTCTCGATGAGTCCTCCTGCCTTTTCTTTTATCGAGATTTTTGCTTTTCATCCTCTACGTTGTGTGTTCTCTCTCTTTTCTTTTGCCTTCTTTTTTTCTCTATGAATCGGGACGGCGCCATTTGGGTTCGCCTATTCTCTTTGCACATGGGAGGAGAAGACCCCCCCCCCCCCCCCCCCCAAAAGTTTCCCCGCCGGCCGTCTGAAGTTGCTCCGGCGAACATCTTACCCTTTTTCTTCCCGGCATATCGCAAGGTGTTAGATAGGAGACCTCAGCTCTTTTTTCTCGGTGGTATCATTACTAGATGAATATTAGAGACCGCTTCTTTCCCGCCGCCTGGGAGAAGAGCGGTCCTTCGGATATGATCGGACTCTTTTTTCGGCGGCGGGGAAGGAGGAAAGGGGGGCGCCCCCCCCCCCCCCCCCCCCCCCCCCTAAACCCCCCCCCCACACCGTCACCCCCATCCCCCCCCCCCCCCCCCTTTCCTTGCCAGACATTTCATGCCACTCATAGCAAAAACGAACGCCCTTTCCCTTTCCTTGATAAGACGATAGTCAACTCTGAGCCCATTCCCCTTTTTTTTCCCCTCCATGAACTCGACGCGGTTTACTACCAGTCGTCTTTCTCCCCTTCTATTCTCCTCTCCTAAGATCCGAAGACTTAACCTTCTGCTCGGCCGTTCTTTCTTTTTCCATGGTTTTCAGGATCTCAGACATCGGCGGTGCTCCTTTTTCTTTTTCCGTCAGCGACCAATAACCCTTCCCCTTTCTTTTTCCGACCTTCCTCGATTTGTTAGAGTTTCTTTTCTTCCCCCTCGGCCGCTTGCCGGCCTTTCTCTTTTCGACAACGCCGGATAAGCCCCCCCTCTCCTCGGGTGACATGATTAGCACAAGGCCCTCCTCCCCCTCCCCTCTGTGGAATTTGTCGTCTGCCTACCTTTTTCCCGCGTCTCCGGGAGGTGAGCTTTTTTCCTCCCTCTTCTGCGATTTCAGGTAAACAATCCGACGGCCGGACCCTTTCCTCCTCTCCCTCCCAAGGTGGGAAACCCTCAACAGTTGTAGCAAAAAGACTTGTTTTTCTTCTTCCCCCTTTTCCTGTGAAAAGCGGCCCAAGTCCTTCGAAGAAGCCAGATCTTCCCTCTGTCCCGTCAGAGATACGGCAGCTTTTTTTTTCTTTCCCCTTTCATTGCTCCCTCCGCAAAAAGGAGGAAGGTCTTTCTTTTCCTTTATGCACTCGTTAATAGAAGCAGCCTCTTCCCTCTTTCCTCTCTGGCTGAGAAGTTCTCCTCATTCCCTCTCCCCCGTGCGCAGGACATCCTTCCATTTCTCCCCTCATATCGCCCATGCCTTTCTTTCTCTTCCTCCTCTCCCCCAGTGAGCTTAGAAAGTCTTGAGCCTCGACGGAGCTTTCTGCGTTGGCTTTGTGGTCTTGTCCTCCTTCTCGAGCCGGGACGCGCCGCACGAGGAACCTCTTTTCCTTCCCTAAGCACCAATACGCGCACTTTTTTCCCCTTCTCCTTTTCGTGGAACAGACTTTTACAGCGCTCTGTAACCAATGACCCCCTCTCCCCCCTTTTGATCACCAAATTGAGAAACAGAGACCGTAGTTCCATTTCCCCCTTCCCCCTTTCTCCCCCTTCGTAGAAGTGGTGGTGAGGCCAGACAGGACTTTCCCCACCAGACGATGGTGATTGAAGGGACTCCTCTCCCCCCCCCCCCCCCCTCCCGGCCCAACTGCCGCGACTGATGACAATCCTTTCCCTCTCTTTAGTGGATATGCAGATGCCCCCTCTCTTGGACATCCACGAATAAGAGCAAACCCTCCTCCTTTTCGGCGTAAGTTCCGTGTCCAAGATACAGTACCCCCCCCCCCCCCCCCCTTTTTTCTTTTAACCTATAGGGCATTATCTTGTACGATCCTGCTCTCTCCTTTTCTCCAATTTTTAGAGGCCCTCCCTCCCCTCTTTTCCTTCGGCCTGATGCTGCGTTACCGCAGAGCGGCCTTCCTTCATAGTCACTCAGAACCTTTTCCTGATTTGGAGTTAGTGATTTGTTCCTTTTTTTTTTTTCCTTCAGGTCACATTTGCTCAACGATCGTCTCCCCCTTCTTTCCCCCCCCCCCTTTTCGATTTTGGTCAGGATACCTTGCGCCCCATTGCCCTATAATCGGGGCCCCCCTTCTTTTTTCCTTTCTCCTCGCCTGCTTCAACCTTGCCCCTCGATTTCTTCTGAATGACAAGGAAAGGACCCCTTTTTCGAGTCAAATTTCGGTGGATTGCCTCCCTCCCTAAGCTTCATTACGATTAATCTGGGCGGCCTTTCTTTTTTTTTTTTTCTCCCCTCGGATAAGTTGTCAGCCACTTTTTTTTTTGGCCGGATGGAACGTCTCTATTTTATTTTCTTCCCCTTCGCGCTATGCGCAATTCTTCCCTTTTTTTTTCTCCCCTATATGTGAAGAATGTACGGGCCGAGTTTATTTTTTCTTCGCTCAGATAAGCCGAAGCCGGCTTCCCTTCCCCCTCCACTTCCTATCCGATCTCATGGCTGGCCTCCCTTTCCTTTCTTTTCTTCTCCCGTACGATAGGATATTGTGTCTCTTCGCTTCGTCAAAACCTTGTTCCTTTTCTTCAAGTCCCAAACCGTGCAGCTAGGCCTCCCCTTCACTTCCCTCAATGGGTGCCGTTTCTGGGCCCCTAAATTGATCTTTCTCTTTCCCCTCTGCGGATCTGACTTTCGGTTAGTTCCGCCCCCCCTCCCCCTTCCTCTCTCGACAAGAAGATGCTGCTGTCCTGAGACGGCGCTAACCCCCCCAGCTCTTCAAGGCATTTTTTTCCCTTTCCTTTTTCTGACAAGCCGGGATCGCTTAGGCGTCGTAGGGTTCTCCATCCTATGCCGCCTAGGATACACGCCCCCCCCCTCTTTTTCCCTCTCCGGAAAGCTTTGGCCCTTCTGAAGAATGACGGAGCAGGAAACCCTGTTTTTTCTTTACGCCCCCTGTCGCCG
>Ga0179593_1391788_pt1 | contig 17707 bp, 18 predicted proteins | sample CZODoug2_1_08_16_FD_185931 | JGI IMG/M metagenome (GOLD analysis project Ga0179593, IMG submission 185931) | Vadose zone soil fungal communities from Angelo Coast Range Reserve, California, USA - CZODoug2_1_08_16fungal (PacBio error correction) | ecosystem: Environmental > Terrestrial > Soil >... | reverse complement strand
CCTTTATGACATATCCGGCGGGTGTGCTCTTGACTGTTCCTTTTCTTTTCTTATCTTTTTTCCTTCTTCTCAACGTTTACCCGGCATCAGGTTGATACTTTGGCTTATTCACACCCCTTATCTTTTGCTCTTCTGGTTCGCGTGTCGGGTCATCCCCTTCTTGTGTGCTGTCCTTTTCGTCCCAGATGGTAGCGCGCTCGATGGGAAGGAGTTTTTATGCCTCCTTTTCACCCCTGCCTCTATTATCCCCCGTGAGTGTCTTTGCTCTTATTTCTTCCTTTTTATACCTGTCCCTCCCTCCTACCTATGTGTTGGGTAAGCGTTCGCTCACTGGCGCCCCGTCCACCCACACCCGATTCTGATCTTACTTAGTCCCACGCGCCTTTACATCGGGTCTTCCCTTCGCGTTTCCTGTAATTGACAAAACTTAGTCCCCGGTTAGGTCGGTTGAAGGTCGAATAGTCACTCAAGCGCTGCCATCAATTATTGTCCCTTAATCTAATTGATAGGATCCAACCCCTTCTATGTTTCCATGGGCTGGTACTCCCCCTCCTTGGTCCAAACCTAAAAGAAATAATGACCAGATTGTTTATATTTGGACGGTCATTTCTGACCAACCCACTACAGGGACGATGACGCTTTACTCACAAAAGCCCTCTCATGGCGGGCCCTGTAAGGAGGTTCTTAGGCCTGGTCTGAGGAAGGACCACTCCCCTTGCCAATTATCTTCCCGGATAGCTTTTACTTCATACTTTCTGTTTTTCCATCCTTGTAAGGAGGAGATACATTAGATGAATTAGATGAGCCGTTGTATATTCTATAGCATCCCCTCCCCAAATTTCTTCTCCAAACAAACTCAATTAAGCCTTAAATTTAGTCTCGGCCTTGTCTCTGCCTCGACTTTCTCCTTTCCCCCTCCTCTCTTAACTACATTTCCAAGGGCTTTTAGGATTTGAAAGTGCCCGGTACATGAGTAAGTTATGCGGAGCACTTATTAGAGACCTTCATTCCCTAGCGAGAGAGAACTTCCTTCTCCTTTATAAGTGAAGCGATTAGCTTCTCTTATTCCGCTCCTCTTTTAGGGCCATCCCGAATCCTTTTTGGAAAGGTTAGACCCATTTTTGAACAACCCCCCCCCTTGGATTCACTTTGATCGGGTCGATTATCGCATGGTTTTCCCCCTTGGTCCCCTGAGTGGGATAGATAGACAGATTACTTACTGAGTCTCGTCTATAGTTCGTTCCCCCCGGCGACGTTTCCCACTCTTGAGGGAGGTGTGAACAAGAAAGGGGGTCGAACTCCTCAGCTCGTACCTGCCGGCGACGAGTTCGCGTGGCCTGACCGGGATTGCCCTACCCACGCCCTCCTCTCTCCCCCCCTCCTCCCCACTTGTGCGCCTATGGTTTAGAGTTTTGATACCCTTGTTCGCTTCTCCTGACCTTTTGTCATCTTGACAAAATAGCCTACGCGAGTCCCTCTCTTTTTTCGCCGTGACCCCCCTCATCACCTCGTCCCCCCCAATCACGTTTTTTTCATGCGAAATTTATACGATGGCTTCTAATTAAGGTTTTTCCTTCGCTGTCCTCCGACGGCCCCCCTCTAGTGCTCCCCCTCAGTTTTTTTAACAACCCTCGTACAAAGAGATTGACGATTCATTTCACTACCCCCCCAATTCTCTACTTACATCGAAATAGATACCGTCATGTATTTCTAACTCTAGTCCCTCCTCCCACCACTTCTCTTCCCCCAAACGTTTGTGAGTAAGCCTTACAAGGGAGATGCCACCATAGATGGTTTCGATGATCTACAGATCATAGATCCCCCGCCAGACTGTCCCCTTGCTTTCACTTTTCCTTGACGCTCCCCCCCTTCGTGGTCCTCCGTTCTTAGACCGATGCGACCCTATCGCATGTGATCGCCACCCTGCCTTCCTCATCGGTTTCTCTGTCATTCCGTAGTTTTATTCCTTTCTCTGTTTTTGAGAATAGTGCCTGCACTATATCCGTCATGTCCCGTCCCCCATTCCCCCCTACGCCATATCCGACGCCTGTAACCCTGTCCTCTTGCTGTCTTCTTCTCAACGTTTCCTCCTAATGGGAAGATAGAGCAATTGTTCCCTAAAGTTTTTTTCACAGTTATACGTCCGCCTTTCCCCCCCCCTTTATCCCCCTTTGCTGACCTTTGGACGTTCCTTTAAAAACTCAGAAACCAAGCGTCGTAGTCCCACGGTTCTGTCTCCTTCTTCCGCCCCACCCCAAGTTTTCTGACGCCCCCTTCTATTGTCCCCCTTTTTTTTTCCCCCTTTTCTTGCCCCAGTAGCGACAGGGAAACCACCGGTGGAGCCGTAGGTCTCTCCCCCGGTTACTTTTAATAAATGTTTTCATTTGGGCTCCCCTTCTTCGTGCCCCCCTTATGTTTTTATGGCCCTCTCAACAAAAACAATGGGGGAAGATTTTTTTTTTTATGCTGCGAAGCATCTTCTTTCGTATTCCCCGGGTTTTTTGTTCCAGGATTGCTTAGATTCGCTTCGTGCGGTTGTCCGCCTTCCTAGCTCTTCCCCTTTCGCCCGGAGTTTTTGACACCTTATCTCCTGTCGCGCCTAGAAGTAATTCTAAAACAGCTCGCAAAAGATATATCAGTACCTTCTCGCTTGTTCTCACCTTTCCTCGCGGGCCGTGTGAGGGCCTAAGGAATTCGCGCATCCTTTTGTTCCTTTTTCTTTCCCTATCCTTCCTTCTTCATCCTCCTTTACTAGAATGTTGAGGTGCAAGTCTGTCAGTTGGCATATCTTCGTGCCTTACGAGGAGAAAGCGGCCAGGTTTTGGTCTCGAACCTATCCGGGGGCCTCACTTGCAGTCGCGGGCTCTCCCCCCTTTTCTGCCATCCTCCTTCTTTTTTTCCTTTTCCCTCCCTTCTGGTCTGCAACGGGATCTGGAGCCTTTAACCGCGGATAGAGGACCCCCCCTGTTGGAGTTCCAAGAATTTGCTAAGCGAACACCCTTTCCATCCTTTTGGGCATGTCTTGAACACGTGTCCTTTCTTCTTTTCTTTCCTCTCTCTGCCTATCTTTTACTTTTACCCTTAATGGTTTTTTCGTTCCTCCGGAGCGATTGGAAAATAGAAGAGATCAACCTTAATTACCTTCCCGGTGTTTGAGCTCCCAGCTGTGTTTTTTTCCTGGCCGTCCCAATCCGCTTTTTCTTTTGTTCCCTCCCGAGTTTCTGGCCCTCTTTATTAATCCATACGTTGAGAAACGCGTTTTTATGGGACCCCCTTTGATCGTCTTTTCCCAGAGGCACCCCGCTCCGCCCCATCCTTTTCCTCCTCACCGTCCCTTTCCTCCCAAAAAAAGTTCCGAGCGCCGACGGCTTTGCCAAGATGAGATGGATCCGCCTTTCAACCTCCACCCGCGCGCCAGGGCATGCAAAGTGGGCTTGCAGTCGTTCCTCCCCAGCCGCCTTTTTTTTTCTAGACTTTTCCCCTTTCCTTACACCCCCATTGCGGCATGAGAGAAACCACTACTCCTACGGCGCGTCTATGCTTTGTCCTCGTTAGCTTGATTGTTTTTCGATGATCGGCGCCTTCGTACTCCCCCCTATCCGATTCGCTTGGTTCACACCTCTTACTACCTTCTTGCCCTCTCCTTCCCTGGCTCCCAAACTAATCCTTAGAAATCCGCCCCCCTGAACACCGTTGGCGGATAATTTTTTTTACCATAGCTGTAGGCCTCCAGCCACCCTCCTCCCCCCCCCCTCTTGTCTTTTTTCCTTTCTCACCATAACATACCTTTTCCCCACTCAGTTTTATCTAATCACATTTCACATTTTTATGTGAGTGAACCGGAGTAAGTACGTCCCCGGTTTTCCCCCTCTTTCCTCTTTCTCTACATTTTTAGCCCCCCTTCTGGGTTATGCTCTTTTTTCGGCAAACTTGGCTTGTGGAGACATAGAAAGAGCCCAGCTTTTCCGAACGCGTCTTGCTCAATTCCTCCACCCTCCCGCGGATCCATTGGTTCCCCCTTTTTCTCTCCGGCTGTCCTCTAATTGTTTTTTTCAGCAAATTCAGCGCCCAAGAGATAGCGGTATTCGTGGTTTTTCCTGTGTCTCGCCCCGTCAAAGCTGCTCTTGGTTTTGCGTATTGCGGGCGTCTGCCTTGTCTCCATCCTCCTGCATAATTTTTCCCCCTGATCCCGGCCTCAACCCCCCTCTCCAGACCACAAGCATGAAAGAAGGCGGTTTTCTCCCACTTTTGCGCTCGGGTATCGTTGAAGCTTTTTTCTCCCGGGACTTTCTGTATGACCCCAAAGAAAGTTAGAGGTCTTCGTATCGCCCCTACCCCCGTAGCAATGAGGACCGGCGGATTCTTTTTCTCCCCGATTTTCTCCCCCCCCCCCGCGTGTGCCTCTCGACTTTTGAAAAGAGTGCACACCAATTGGAACGTTTCGATTAGTCTCTGCAGGGAGTCATGACGGCGTTCGATATTCCTGTTTCATTCCCCCCCCCCCCGTCTTTTATTGCGAATCTGCATAGTTTTGTGCTAGTGGGAGGAACCTAGGGTGCGGATTCCCTCCTATTCTGGGGACATATCATTTACACCCCCTCGCTTGTCATTCCTCTCCCGTAAGGAAGTACGAGATGTAAAATGCTTGTTTGTCCCCAACATTGTGATGACGTTCTGCGTTAACCCACACCATATTGCAGTGGAGTACTGCGAGTTTGTCCTTCATTAGGTTTTCCTGCGCTTCTACTCGGGTCCATGAGCACCCCTTTGACTGGGTGGAACTTAGGGGTTGTCGGACATCATGCGGACCTCCCTCCTTTTTTACCTCACGTTTTGATGGCAACAAACTCCATATTTCACGTTTTTGCCGAACCCCAATAAGGTGAAGAAGACGAGATTCTCCTACTCTTAGGCCAGACATCGTAAGTGCTCAGATAGCAGAAAGAGGGTCAAACGCCCACCACCAGAGTCAGCCCCACTCTCGTGACCTGTTTTTGCCCCCACCCAAACACATTCGCGGCACAAGACAGAGTCTTTTCTGGCCGACATTCGCGTCCTCTGCTTCTCAGGCCTCGGCGTGTACGTGACGCTGCCGCTCGCAATCGGAGGCGATCAATTCCCCCCCATCCCTAAGGACGACTTTTAACCGGCACAATTCGCGCAAAACCCTGTAATTTCATAAAATTCCGGAGCCCCCCATAGCCTGAGTCGAGCGCTCGACACATGCCCTCTCCCTGAATTGGCGCGAGGGTGTGAAGGGATTGCCTTTTCGAAGTTCAGATAGGTCGAAGGCAAGCCGGATGTGAGTCGGCCTGTGGACCTTTTTTTCATTTCGTACCCAAACTTCTCCGTTTCGGAATAAGTTTTCAGATATGACAATTAGGCAGGGTTCGCGTCCAGAAACCACCCCCCCCCGGGAACCATTTACAGGAATGCAGGATTTTCTTCGCCTTTGCATCCTGTCGGTGGTTTTTTCTAATAAACCTATACCCCCCATTTCTCCTCCCCTTTTCCCTTTCGTGTCCCCCCATCCTGCGGTTGAGGTTCCCTATAGCTTTTTCTTACGCATCAAAGCTGCAGGATCGCCGCAAAAATGGAAATACTTTCTTATTTCCGGCTGCTAAACTCTCCCTCCCTGCGAGAAAGTTAGTCCCAATGCAGGACGCGCTTCCCTCCTCCCGAGATTTCCGTTTCTAGCGTTAGCCTCTCCTTCTAGATGTCCTCAGTAGGCGCGGACATTCCTCCAGTGCGAGCCGCATTACCTCCAAAACGGTCGGCTTAGTTCCTGGCGAACCTCCCCTCCCTCCTTCCTCCACTCACGGTCTAATATCGTCTCTCCCTGCTTTCACGAAATCGTAGGGCGAGCGCTAAGCGCTGAAGTTCTTCAAAACAGTACTCCCTCATCTGGGCCCACGCCCAGCTCGTCAAGATAAGTGTTTTGAAAAGCGCCTTTCGCTGGACTTGAGTGTTTACGGGCAAGAACGACAAATGTCCGCGAGTAGAACCATTTTCGCCCGAACACAGTGTACACCACGCCCAACCAGATGACCAAGACCGGGGATTCACCCCCCCTTGATTCATCACGTTTAGTTTGGTTAGTTCTTTTCTATCTACATGTTTGTTGGGATATGTTTCTCTCCTTGATTGATCATTCTATCGTTCTTATGTCCCTACTTACTGGTTGAGTAAAGTACATTATTCTGGATTCAAAGTTTCGGGCCTCTCCCCCTTTTCCCTGCCTTCTTCTGAACTTTATCTTGAGAGATGTTGTCTTCTTGGAATCGTTAACTTGTTAAAGACTGTCTCCGGGCTCGTCTCCTCTTTTTGGACTGGATGTTTTTGCCCTTCTATACCCCTGGTCTCTTATTCCTTATGCTGAAGGCGGTTTAGGCAGTGACGAAAATGGGTACACTGCTTGTCGTTTCCTTTCCTTGCCGGGCGTTTCTCATCATGTTCCCCTTTTTAAGCAGACCCCGCCATGATGATCCGGTTATTAGCGAATAACCTCCGACTAAATCGCTGGTTCCCCGTGGTAATTGCGTTCAGGGAACAACCCTCGCTTTCTTTCCGGAGTTGCTGAGCTTATTCCCTTTAGGAACGAAGGATGACCTTTCCCGTCTGTTCCTTTCATGCATCCTTCTGTCCAGTTCCCCCCTCTTCTCGTCCTCCCGCTTTTTTCTTTTCTACCTAAGGTAAACCGGCAACGTCAAGCAAGACTTGTCTTGTTTATGTATGCAAACCAAACATTGCTTCTTCATTTCCAGCCAAAAGCATCAGCGGAGGGGAACTTTTTTGTTTCTTACAGCGCCGCGGCCGTCTTGGCAACTAGCGGAATAGGTCCTTGCAGGAAAAGTTTAACTGGTTTCTTTTCCAATGAGTCAGGCGCTCATCCTTAGCGTTTCGCCTTCGCGCTTGACGAAGTCTTTTATCGCCTTTCCAATACGATTACCACACCGTTCGGAACCAAAACATGCAGGGCCCTTTAATGTTCGACTATGATCTCCCACTTGCGCTATGCTGAGGTGCCATAATACACCCCGTGTTTCCTTGATTCCTTTTTCCACCGTCCAATTTCTGTGTATGGGCGTATTTCTCTCCCCTTGCCTCCGGATGTGTACTCCTCGGCTTTCTTCCCCGAACTTCAGAAGCTGCTGCATGAATGTTCTGCACGCTTGGGGAACGACGCTTGCTTGAGTTTTACGTTTCCTCAAGTGGTTTGTGCTTTTGACAACAAGTTAAATCGAGTTCGCTCTTCGTCAATTGCCTGCTTTCTATTTGGGCTAGCTACCATAATAGCCCTGATCTCATTGATGGTTTTGCCGGCGGTGCACTTGCTGCTTGTTTGCCATCAATTCAGTGGGGACACGTTGCCTTGCTCAGGAGGCCTTACCCACTCCCCCCCTAAGTTTCCCCATTAATGGGGCAATGGGGCCCGATATACGGCCGAGTCCTCCGACTTCATTGACCACCAAACTCGCGGAGACCTCCGCGCTGGCATCGTCTTTGCCTTTCAACTTGAATCACCAGGGGCAGTTTGTTCCAACCCTAGTCTTGACGTCGACAGGCTACCCCGATTCCTCACTCCACCTTTTTTTTTTTAAGCTATATGACATTTTTACTCTCGCTCACCGCACGATGTTTCATCCACTCCAAATCTATGGGGCTTGACTGCGCAGAAACATCTTTGTCACGGACACTATTCGCCGTCATGATCCGCCCTAGATTTATATTAAACCAAACGACCTTTTTTGCGGCACCCGCTTTGCCCAAGGGCGAGTCTTGCCCGTTTGTTCATCGACCGCTCCTCCTCCCCCTTGCCTGCTCACTTGGCTGGGCCATAACGGAAGCATGCCGTGGACCCTCCTTTGCGCATCTTTTTCGTAACCACCCTTTTTTTCGCCGTTTGCGCCACGCAACCTTGGCTCATGCGGCCGGTCCCTTTCGTTGTCATGGCTCTGGTTTCGTTTCTCTCTGCCCCGCCTTTCTGGACTTTCGGTGCTGTAGAACCACACCGCACGCAATAGCGGCCTTCTCCCTGACCAAGAGCGCTTTCTTCGGCGTCCAACGACCCTCTGCGTCCTCTTCTCCTCCGCCGCGCCTCAAGTTGCGGGTCAATGCCCGCGGTACAAACCTTTAGCCCGCTCCGCTGGTGTTTCCTTGCGTTACACAATCTGCAGCACTCCTCTTTTTTAGTCTAGGGCTCTTTTTCGCCACCCGCATTTGCCTGCATCTATTAACCCCTATTCTTGTTAAACCAGCTCCCCGGTGTAGCCCCCCTGGTCGCCAAACTTTTGAAGTCAGTTTCTCAAGTTTCCGCCAATAAAATTTTCCTGTTAAACTTTTTAGTTTCCCCCACGGGGGTATTGTGTATGGTTTTCTAATAACAAACCCTCCCGTGGGGCTGGTCTTTTTTGGGTTCTCTGCGGACGGATTAGCTTGGTCGTATTTCCCCTCTTTTTGTTACCAGGGGGATTTTTCGTCGCTGTAGTTCTTTTTTTTGTTTTTATATTTTTTTCGAGCGGGGAGCCCGGTTCGTACCTCGGTTTTTTCCCCCGACTACTCTGGTGCGCCTGACCACGCCCAAGACTTCCGCCTTCCCCCCTTTCGCGCATCTGACGTCTCGTCTGCGGCGGTTGTTCTCACAATTTTTTGCCCGCGGCAGTTTGCTTTTTATCAAGGGAATCCTGCTCCGCAGCGGCGGCGTTGCGAGGTCACGCGCTGCCTGAGGCCTCTTTCGCCCTTTTTTCTTCTTTGCCGCTGCGCTTCCTTTGCGGCTCATTAGGCCGTGCTGCGCCGCGGAGATTTTCACGTTTTGACCGAGACGCCGGGGAACTTCTCTGTCGGGTCCCGCACGACCGCCGCATAATTTAATCCCTGCGCGGATCCCACCGTTATCTTTTATGCGGCCCTGCCGCGGCGACGCTGGTCGGCGGAGTTCCCCTTCTTGATTTGATTACCCCTCCCAGAGTCTTGATCGAAAACAGCGGTCATTTCCCCTTTTTCTTGTGGCGGTCTCCATTCTTCAGACGCACTTATATTTGATTTCACTCAGTTTTGTGGAGAGAGATGCGATGAAAACTTCGCGCTAGAATCAGCTGGTTTTCTATATTGAGCCATCTTATGATGGATTTGTTTTAGAGGTGCGGAACAGGCACAACCTATGATCCAAGCCTTGAGCTGGCCGGTGCCTCTTTGCCGCCCCTCCCATCAAGTTGAGAATCGCAGCTGAGGAAACTGGATGGCCCCGGAACCCGTGTCGTCGCCCTTCTTACCAAAGCGTTTTCCGAGTCCCTCGTCTTGTCCCACACCCCCTTCTCGCGTCGCCGCGGCCCTCTCCCCTATTGCCGTGCGGTCTCTCCAGAGATTGCACTCCCACCCCCGACGCGCTTCCTCCTATTCTGCTGCCGCGCGCGCAGCCGCCATGCTTCTTCGACGATTCCTTTGCTTCCTCCCCCTTCTTTGGTCGGCCTTTTTGCATGTGCCGCCACACCCTGCTGACGGCCTGCTTCGTTGCTTTAGGGGTTTTCAGGTCCTCCCCTTTCCATCCTCGTTTTGTCCCCCCCAAACGACCTTGTCGGTACCGAGGGCCCGTCAGTAGAGTCCCCACTGCATCATCGACCTCCCCCCCCTGACCCCCCCCCGGGTAATTTTCCTGCCATAAGCGTGATCCGTTGTCGGGCTATGAACTCCCCAAAATAACCCAGGAGGGTTCGTAGAACACTACCCCCCTTTGTTTCCCTAAGATTGTCCTTCCCCTTTTCACCCCATTTTTTTATGGCTCCCGTCACAGCGCCCACCGGTTGCGCACGTGTGCTAAATGGTTTTCCAAGCAATGTCTGAGTTTGTCCCAACACTGGCTTTGTCTCATCTGCCCCCTAGGCCGGCGACGGATTGGATTGTCCTGCCAGATTTGTCCATTACCACAGTGGCGGCAGGGGACACTTTGTGATTCAACCTACTTTCCCCCCGCAAATTTCATCGGCCCAGGCCCTAGGTCCGCATCTGGTATTTCCGAATACCCCCCTGCCCGGCTTCCTTGGTCAGGCGCTTTCTCCGATGCGGGCGTTTTAGGTGTGACAATCAGTAACTCTGTTTGCACGGATCTGTCCCCCTCCCCTCTAGCCATTGCACGCCTCTACGACGGAACTCTCCCCCAAATATGGATTGCTCCTTCTGATTTGACTGTCCTCGAGTTTTTTATTCCGGTTCTCCCCACGCGTCTCTTCTCGTCTCAGCCCCTTCCCCCACGTGTCCGGAGCCGGCTGATGTATGCGCGGTTCCCTGAGAACCGCGATTTTTTTAATCTCTTTGGCACATCGTGCCCCGCCACCCCCCGGTGTCTCCCTTTTTCTCTTATTTATCGGGAGTCAATGCGCGAGATATTCGTAGTTCAGATGGTTCGGCCGATCTGACGAGTGTGGAGGAACATGATCGGATGTGCCTTCCCTTCTTCATGCTGTCCCCCCCTTGTTCGTTTGTTTATCCTTATTAGATAGCTGAAAACAGGGCTGTGCCCGAAACATGTCTTGATGTTTTGATTTCGGCAATCCCCGATCTCGGGCTCTTTTGTTCTTCCCTTTTGCTTCCTCTCTCTCTTCTTTAAATTTGGTCTGCCCATTTGGCCGGTGAATGTAAGTCGGGTCGGTCCTTTCTTCATTAGAGCTCCCCCACCCTACCCACTTCCCGTGCACTGCCTTTTGTCACCCCTCCACTTGCACGTCTCCCCCCCAACTTTGAATATCGAGTCAGTAGTCGATGTACTTTCCCTTTAGAAGGCCCTCTGGACCTTTTCCTGCGTTTTTCTACCACTATAGTCATGTGGTCAACCCGTGTGCCACGCATCCCGGCGTAATCTTTTCCCTACCCGTGTCTCGATGACAGGTTCTGCTGCGGCTGCTTCAGTGCTCGACGGTTCGTCTGAAATGCAGGAGGTAAAGAATGGTGCTTCCCAGGCTGTGAACATTGCTTCTCTCCCCCCCCACTTTTGATTATCTCCCCCTAGGCTTTTCAGCGTCCCCCAGATAGTTTGAGATTGAATCCAGCCCGAGGCCCGTTGACGAAGGCTGGTGGTTTAGGATTGGCTGTTCGGTATTTCTAGTTGACGTCTTCTCGTTAAGGCCATTCTTTTTCGTTGAGAGCAGAAATTTTCCTAACTCCTTTTTTTTTGATACATCCGCTTCTCTTGACATGCCGGCGCCCGTCCTCTTCCACCCATTCTCCTTCACGGCGGCCGGTCCTTTGATGAGAGCAGCAATGTCTTTTTTGTGTAAAATCCAACCCCCATCTTGCCTTTCCGGATACGGTGTTGTTTTCCCCTCTCCTTATCGCTATAGTCTTTTTTCCCTCTGCATTCCAAGCTGCAATTTGCTCGTCTAGACGGCGAAAAAATTTCGTGCGTTCCTATGCCCGCTTGCAACGAGTCCTTTTTCCCGGAGCGACCGTTGTTCCAATGACGCCGCGATGACCTCCTTTCCTTTCTCTCCGCGTCTCCCTCCCTCTTAAGTCTTTCGTCGGCGCGGAAACGAGCTGATGAGAAATTCAGTACCTTTTACCCCCCACTAGGTCGGCGGCCAGGTTAAAGGGATCACTGTCCCCAAGAAGGAAGCACCCTCAAGGTTTTCATCCTTACCCCCCTCCTTTCGCCCCCGGCCGGTACCTTACCCTTAGGCGTCCGCAGAGAAGCCCTTTGCCGTTTTAAACCCTTTTCTCCCCTCTCTACCGATGCCGAAGAACTTTTCAACTCAGGTCAGGAAGAATTTTCTGGAGGGCAGAGGCTGTACTGCTAAGAGTCAGGTCTCTATCCCCTCCCAAGTGACCTTCCCTGCGATCTCCCCAGCCTCCCCTGAGGTCCCATTGATTTCTTCCAAGTCTACAATTACCCCTCCAATATTTGTTCTGAGAGAACTGAATATTGAATCCTTAGTCTTCTTTTTCTTCCTGCTTTGCCCCTTTCCCGTTCTTTCACTCTCTTATTAGGTCTTAACCCGGCTTTGATGGTTTACTCTCCCTGGAGGCTTTCTTTTAGGAATCGTACTAGATGGGCCTTTTCCCTCATAGTTACTCTTGTCGTCTTACTTTTTTGAGAAAAGGCCATTCTGTCCTTCTTCATTTCAGTGTCTTCATGCTTCCCCCCTTTTGTATCTCTCGTGTTCGCCTGATTGATGACTGGATCTCTTGTCACCATGTGCCCGGGACCCCCTTGTTTTCTGAGGTAATCCTTTCCCGTTTTCCCTGCCGCCTCTCTTTTCCCTAGGCTCTCTCTCCACGCGTCTACATCCTCCTGCGTGACGTCACGCGTTCTTTGCATGCCCCGTTTCCTCTTCCGTAAGGCTGTTAAGGAGAATCCGAGCTCCCCCTTTTCCCATGCCTTCTCTCAGGAAGCTTTGCCTTCGGCCACAGCTCTCAGTTTGTTGGTTTCCCCTGGGTAACGAAGGCAAGCAGATGGTCTCCTTGACTTTCTCCCCCCAACCTGCCCTTAGTTTGCTTCCGACGTTCAGAAAAAAAAAACGGTCAGTCGAGGTTTCCCTGGCTGAGTGAGTTCCGCTAGGCAATTTCCCCCTCTCCCTTCCTCTTATTCCCCTTTCCGTGCACTTTTACGAAATGTAGTAAGGACGGGACAAATTAGGTATTTCTGATGCCGTACGCTACTTCGCAATCCCTCCTCCGCTCACCCGCTCTCCCCCCCTCTTTGCTGGTTCTTCCCTCTCTTGAGCGCTCTCTTCGGCGGCATCTGGTCTGCGGAGTCATTATAATTCAACCCTTTTTTGTTTTTGGCTTTTTCTTTGGTGACATCTCGTATTGTTACGCTCCCCCTTCTGGGCTCCTGCACCTGATCGCCTTCCTTCCACGTGCACTCTATTCCCGCTCCGTGCACTCTCAGCTCCCTCTTCCCCGGGGAAATATCCGCACTTATGTTTGAAAGGTCGTCGCATTTTGTCCCCCCCCCTTCTTGCCCTCACCTTGTTTTGTCCCCCCTGCGCGGCATGTGGTTCCGTTTTTTTCGAGGGCCCTTTCCCTCTTAGCTAACTGATACTATGATATCGATAGGGTTGCGGCCCGACCAGTCGCCAATTTCTTTCCACAACCGGTTTTACCTTCCTGGCGTTGCAATTGATGCGGTTCGAGAGAATATGGGTTCCTCAAATGACCCCTTTACCCATTCCCCCTGTGTATCCTTTTCTGCATTTGACGCGTCCGAGACTTCCCTACTTCCATTTTCAACAAAGTCCAATTCCCCGCCTCCCAACTCCTCCCCCAAAGGTTTGACCCCGGGTGACCAGAAAGGGGTCAGTTGACGAAGGGAGGACCGGGGCGGAAGAACCAGACGGTGGTTGGTCCCTATGCACTTCTGACCGTACCCCCCGTCGTACGCCTCACTCAGTTTTTTTTCCTCACCTCGTCCCAACTCTGTCTTCCTCTTCCGCGTCAGACCGCGCACTTTCCCGTCCCCCTAATATCTAGTCCTGTACTCTAAATCAGTCGTACATCGAACACGGTCGCACACTTTTTTGTGCGTGCACGACCTTGCCTGGGGATCTCCCACACACGCGGTTTTTCCTCATCGTCCCCCCTCGAATGACCCTTTTCGCTGCTACGGGTGTGACCGACATATCCCCCTTTATTTTTTTCCCTTTCCTGGGTTAAGCTCTCGTCAACATCGCCTGAGCGAACATTGGTGCCTCACGGCCTTTTCTGCATTACGGTGTGTTCCCTTGTATTGGTAGTCGAGATTTCGGTGCCCGACTTCTACTATTCGCTTCAACATTCCCGCCCGTCCATCGGAAGCGAATGAAAATTCAAGCCTGTCTTTATGACACCCTCTCTTCACTTATAGCGCCGCTCGCTAACCGTTCTTGGGCAAGTTCTCGTCCCGAAGAGGCACACATCTCCCCCCATAGACGTTTTACCCCCAATCTGCACCCCCCCCTGCCGCATGGCGGGATCTTTTTTTGCAGTTTTTCTCCCCCTCCTTTTTGCACAACATCATTAAACCATTGCTCACTTTCTTCCCCCTTTTTTTTTCGACAACTTTTGCCGTCGGTGATCTTTTCCGGTCTTTCCATAAACTGTTTTCCACTGGATTTCCCCCCTTTTGTGGCCCAAGGTAGTGTATTGTTTCTAACAACCATTTTGGATTGTTAGTTGGTTTTTCTGACTTTTGTTTTTATGGCATTCTTCCGCCAGGGCCGGTCTTTCTTTGCTGATTTCTCCCTTTGTGTATCCTTCCGTCCTCTCGATTTCCATAGGTCGCTTCGTTTTTTCCCACAGCTCTTCTCTCTGTGCGACGAGGTTTTAATAGCAGATTTTCAGTAATCTGACGCCCTTTTCGTTTGAGGGGTTCCTCCTTTCGTCAAAGTTGGCCTTGTATTGGACTGACATGAATTCGCTCAGACCCTCAGGCTTGGATAGATTTTGAGTAAGAGCTTTCCCAGGCACACGTTCCTTCCTTTGTGATTGGACGCTTTCCCCCCTTTTCCTCTCCGCAATCGCACGTGTCAGCCTCCGCGGACTTTTTTGGGACTTCAACGAGGTCCGTGAGGCCACTTGTTTTGCGTGCGGTCCCTTGAATTTAGAACGGCAAGCTCCTGGATGTTCTAAGCTGCAAACTTTCTGTCTAGTGCCAGCTTTCTTCAGATTGGCTATTTGAGTTCCCTAACTTCTTGCGCAGCTTCCCCATCCCCAGCCTTTTTTCATCATCCCGAACACCCCCGGTGTCTTCATTCGGTCGTGCTATCGAGCTTCCTCTTTACCCTCCCTTTCCCTCGGGGTTGTGTTGACCTTTGGCCGATCGTCAGAATTGACTCCTCCACGCTCATGGTCCCCACCCCGCCTCCCATCCCACCTTGCCTTCTTTGTCGTTTCCTCAATCCTGACTTGCCAGCCGATGTTTTCCGAGTCTGCATCCTTATTACATAATTCTAAGTTGCGAATTAGCATTTGTAGGAAATCCAATGATTCGGCGTCCCGTGATGGATCGTTTAAGCACACATCCCTTTTAGGCCTACTTTCCCAGATTTTAGCGGTCACAAACCTCAGAGTTCGCGCCCCTGTGATCCGTGAAGCTTGAGGGAGCCCTCTAAGCGGCCCCACCCCCCAACACATGTCCGTTCACTTGGGACGCTGTGATAAGCCCCCCCTCCCATGCTCCGCAGCCCTGGCTTATGCGGAGAATTCCTTTCTTCACCTCCAAAAATGAAGCGGGGTGGCGGCATTGTGGTATCACCAACCTCGCCTCCTCCTTCGCGTATCACCTGGTTTTTTGGCTGTGCCTTGGCGATTACCTTCTCATTTGCGCCCATATAGATTCCGCTTGCTACAGTCCGAACTGGTCTTCTGCTCGGCACGTTCTCTCACACAAGCCTCACAGCTACATCGACGCAACATCCCCCCTGTACAAAAGAGGCCCTCCCGAGCTTTCCTTGTTGAGACTGCCTTCCCCAAAACTCTCCCTCTTTCCCACCATTTGGTGTTGTTCTTTAGAACCATTCCCCACCATACCGATTTCCCCCCCCCCACTCTTGGTTATCCATTTGCAGTGATGGGTACCTTCCCCCTTTATCTGACACCTTGCTCCCCTGTTGCGCCGCCGTGCCCTGGGCTGAAATTGCCCCCAACCTCCTTTTTAGGAAGTCGTCCCCCAATTTTTTGAATCTCGAACAGCGCCCGACGCCTGGTGTTCGACTCCCGTCAGTAAAGATTCCGCAGTTCCTTTGTTGGAGCGGCCACCCGGGCCCCTCCTGTCCCGCCGTCTTTGCCTCGGCGCTATCTTTTTGCATGCGTCGGGTTGTTGCTCTCCTGCGCACGTCTATGCCGGAGCTATTTTCCGGTTGTTGGAATTGTGACCTCCAGCACCAATCCCGTTGACCTTCGGGTCACTCACGGGCCCGGTGACACCCGAGCCATTGAACACCGTAAGGACAAGGCTTCTTAAAGGTGCTTTGTTTCAGTCCTTTCCTATGTTTGTGACGTTTTTGAGTTATCTCCAAAACGCCGGTTGTCAGTTTCCCGTGTTCAATGCGACTGATTATTTTTTCTTGACTCTCTGATTAACCCGCGCTGGGTTCCTCTCGTTCCCTGTGCACCTCGTTTGCCGCACAACGGCGTTACACGTGATAGTATTTTAAGATCCTCTTACTTAGCTTTAGTTTTTCTTTCGCCTGTCCCCCCAATCCCCCCCCCCCCCCACCCCCCCCCACTTTTCCCCACCTTTTCTCGCTTGTTTTTTTCGGACCAATTTTTTGTACTTTTCCGAGTCTTCATGCTTACCCCGTTTGGGATGGATTTAAGCGGTAGACGCGCATCCAACCGCTTTACACTTCCACCTGTTTTCCTTTCCCTTTGTTTGCCTTTGACTTCCCCCGATGCTCTCTTCTCCGCAGATTTGGTCAACTCTTCTTATCCGCGTTTTAAATCGGGCCGCCAATTCTCCCCCAGTCCACGGAAGTTCCCCCTCTGGCCCTACCTCCTCTTTCCCCCCGGCAGGACCGGCTGCATGATGGCACCTAAATTAAGTAGAGAACAGGTATTTAACGAGAATTCTATCCCTTTAATCGGCCCTATTCCCCGACGCGACCCCCTTCAAACAAATTCCGCTAATCAACCTGCATCATTTTTTTCCACCTTCGCCCTGTGCCCCCTCATTCCTCTTTTCGGATAGTTGACCTACAGGTCTTCTCCCTTGAGCTGTGGCAGGGCTTGCGTCTCGAATGACACTTCCTCCCCTCTCCTTTAGCCTACCCGTCCCTTTTTCTCTCCCCTCTCTTAGCTTGCAACTTTGAAAATCGCCAAATGTGAGACACCAATCCGGATTGCCCTTACTCGTCGAGTTCTCCACCAATTCCTGTACGCTTCCACTTTCGCCCTGTTTTGGCCCTTTTGTGGACCTCTCGACTTCGAGGCAAGTACGGTACTTCCGAAGCCCGTTAAGTCTTTATCGTCAGCCTAATTTTAACTATTGGGCTTCATATTGCGCTCCCTTGTTTTCCGCCGAAGGCAACTCGCCCCCATCCCTGACTCTGACGGATTTCTTGCTTGTTCAGCATCCTTGCGTTTCATCCATGCCCCCCTCTTGCTTGCGTTACGGATTTTGACATAAGATGGTAGATTTTGACACTAAGCAAAGCATGACATGATTCTAGGCGGGAACATTGCATGTTCTTTCCTCCCCGCCGGTCCTGCAGAAACGAGCCTGACCCTGAGATTTTGTGCGCCCACCGGACCGCGATGACGCGCCGAGGGCCTTTTTTGAAGAGAGAAGGCCCTTTTGCGGAACCGGAGCCTGATGAGCGTTGCATTCCCCCTCTCCCCCCCCCCTGGGGGGTTGAGAACTGCAGACCTAGGCAGCACACACGGGCAATCCTTTAGAGGAACGAACCTCAGCGTCCAGGTTGCTTATCTTTTCCTTCACTGAAGTGTAAAGTTACTCTTCTGTCCTCTTCGCCACCCAGGTTCAAGTAGACCTTTAGGACGAGGCTGTAAGTTACATCTCTCCTTCGATTTAGCCCCTACCCGTTTGGCCCCTTCCTTATATCACTTCCGCCCTGTAATACCGGCGTCAATAGATAAATAGGTGTTGGTGAAGAGATGAGTTCTTGATCATGTCTCTTGCGGTTGGCTCTCTTCATTGTGCCCGGTTCGAGGCGGGGACTTTTATTTGATTCCCGTTCTCCTATTTAGACAATGCGGAATCCCCCTGAAACTGCTTTTA
>Ga0179593_1682834_pt1 | contig 17708 bp, 14 predicted proteins | sample CZODoug2_1_08_16_FD_185931 | JGI IMG/M metagenome (GOLD analysis project Ga0179593, IMG submission 185931) | Vadose zone soil fungal communities from Angelo Coast Range Reserve, California, USA - CZODoug2_1_08_16fungal (PacBio error correction) | ecosystem: Environmental > Terrestrial > Soil >... | reverse complement strand
GTAGCGCGGCACGTTTTCCTTCTTGTTGTACCCGTCCGCTTTCGAAAGATCTTATGACCGCTGCCCCAATCGCCACGTCTTTTCATCAGTTCGCCTTTTCCTTTTAGTCAGAACTTATCCTCCTCATCTTTAACTGCTGTCTGCCGTGTTCCCGCCTCGTTGATCCTTTCCCTTTGCGATCGCCTCTCCCTTCCCCAGAATTGTTACTTCCCTCTCAATGTGATTTGACGCCACGGTCGCCTCCTTAAAGATGGCACGCGGTTCTTCCAGCTCCTCTAGTTCTTTTTGACCTCTCGTCAGACCCTTTTCATTAATTGCTAAGTGCTGCTGAAGGTGTGGCCTCTGGGCAAATTTAGGGCAGAATAAAGCATAGTCAGTCGGCCGTTTTTGGTTTTCCTCCTACTACCCCTTTTTTCCTGTTAGAACCCTTGGCAGGCTCTTCCCAGCCCACTTTACGGTACGAAATCTTCGTATTTTTTTTTGCTCCCATCTTCCGTGAGGCTTCCCCTTCCCCTATAGTTGAATAGCTAAAAATTGGGCACCCATTTGGCGCGAGGTCTTTCTAATTACGCAAGTCCCACTCCCTGAGCCGACGATGGCCCATTTTCGTGGTTTTTCTTTGCTGCATTTCCCTTTCTAGGGAGTTAGATAGTAAATCTTTCCTGATGCCAATAGTTCTTTCCCTCGCGGAGCACCGCATTCCTTACAGCCAAACCCTTCCCTCCTGCTACCTCTCTCGTCCGTCAGTCTGGTTCAAGGACCCCGCTTCCGCTGCCGCTCGCCGTCGGAATCTCTTTTTTTGTGAGCGGTGAATGAGTTTTCAGGCTTTTTTTTTCCTCACCACGTCTTATGTGCATGAGAAAGTTCCTCCACCTTTCTAACAACACTTTACACAGGCCTTTTACCGTGACTTTCTTTACAATTTTCTTTCTAAGAGGCCGCTGTCCTCCCTTCAGGTGGATCACAGTTCCATCTCACCTTTGAGGTTTTAATTAAATAATGGCTCGTTTTTTCTTATGTAAAGAGGTGAGATTCCATTCCCGTCTCTGCTCTTCCTTCTTCGAACTTCTTTATCTCCTTTTCCTCCTCCGTTGTTTGTTTTTTTATCTCGTACAAAGTGCCCCTCTCACCTGTAAGCTCCGATTGGCCTGCGCTAATCTTTTCCTCCCCTTTTCTGCCTCATTCCTCTGTAAAGGGCGTAACCAGCTTTGACCCCTTCCGCCGCCTATTCTTATAGGAGTTACCGGAGCTATGGATTTCCGTTCATATTGATAAATTCGCGTCCTTTTCTCCGCCACTTCCTTTTTTTTTTTAAGAGGTTGGTAGCTCATGAAGGTTCTCTAGAGTTGATTACCAGTCTCCTTGAACTCACTTCACGCTGTCCTTGAGTTCTATAAGAGGGATGTAATGAACCTTGATAGTCCCCTCCTTTCTTTTGAACTTTTGGGAGCTCTCTAGTGTGTTGGCTATTGTTTCCCCTGTGATTGGGGAGAAGAGCTGAAGTTTCTTCAACCGTCCCTGATTCGCGAATACTACTCCACGCTGTCCCTGTTCGGTGGCCGCTAAACTTTTTTGAATCGTACTTTCCCGGTCCCGTGGGCTCTTCTTTCCTTTAGACCTCGATAGGTTTTTTTTAGTTGCGTCCTCGCTTTCCCAACGTGTTAGGACTTTTAGAATTTCCTCTTTGCTAACTTAAGCTAGCATTCTAGACCTTGCGTGGCTCCTTTACCGCAAACACCTTTCCCTGAGAGTTATAACTTTTCTCCATCCAGTCGACCTGAGACCTTGGCCCCTATGCTAAGAGTAAAAGTCCCTGTATTCCTTTACCTAGTAACTTGTTCTTTCGTATCCCATCCTCATAGAGCTTTTCATGAAAGCTTCCTTACTTTTGAGATTTTTCAGGATAACAGTGGGGTACACGTTTTTTCCCCCCCTATTGATTTACTCAGTATGGAGTACTGCGCCCAAGTTTCTTTTCCCCCTTGGGGGACATAATTTTTTTTTTCTTCCCCCTATTTTTAGGGACGTTTCCGGACCCCCGATGAGCCATCGGTAGTACCAAGCGACCTCTTCTTTCTATTTCCGGCGAAGCGTGCTCCAAGGCAAGCACCCCAATTTTCCTTCATGCAAAGCTCCCATTTAGACGCATTTACTGAGATTGGAGCGATTTTTTCGATATATTTAAGCTGGGGTCGCCGGGTGGTGGGCAATCATTTTTTCGATTTTTTTGTTCTCAGGTACAAGCGGTTCCTTAGCGTAATCGCCTGCCAGTAACTCTTAGTGTATTCCGCTGCACTTCGCAGCCCCTTCTGTCCCGTTTGACAACGCGTTCCCTTTGAAAACCTGTGAAGGACTTTTAAGCTTTTTTTTTTTACGTCCCTCCGATCCTTTGATTGGGAGAGCTGTATATCTTCCCCGAGGCGGAAGATTCTGAAAACGGGCCAGAAGATCCGTCTATACACTTGCGAGGTCCCTGCAACCGCCTCCCATTGAGAGATAATCTTTTCCCCCCCTCAAGGTGTTTGTGTGACTCTCCCCCTGAGGGTCAAGTAGTTTTTTCCTTTTTTCCAGGAAGTGCATTCTCTCCAAATTTCCTAGCGTACCCCGTTTTAGCGAGAAAATGAATTGCTTTATTCTTCTTTCATATGATCTCGGACGTCAGCGTGCCGCGTCCTGAATAGCCTCCTTTTTTTTTCGATTCCGCCATTCACCTCTTCTTCTTACTTAAGCCACCGTTTTTTTTCCTTGATAGACATTCGCCGCCGGGCGCCTTTTTCTTTGTCTTGTGTTTAATACGAAGTATTCTTTCCCCCGAATGAAGTTTCCTCCTATAAAGCTGTATTCGTTGGAAGAACCCTGATCCCCCAACTTCCTACACCGGCCAGTCGGTCCCCCCCACAACCTCCCCGACAATCCGCTTTCGAGTTCCAGGCCTTGCCTTTCCTCGGATAAAGTCCCCATTGCAAGGTTTTGCGTCGGAGGTTGGATCAGCCTCTTCTCCTTCCTGGTCTATGCCCTTGACACATAAGCTCCACGGGTCTGTGTTTTTCATCCCCTTGGAGTGATCAGGAATAAATCCCTCTTTCCTACCCAACACTTTTTTTAAAAGAGGTTGAGTCCCGACGATGATGTTGTGTTAACCCGGTTTCTGCGTTCGCACTCCTTGTGCCCCTTCGTGGAGTACCAACGGTTCCCTTACTACTCGTCGAGCCCTCTTTTTCATTAGCGACCTCTCTCTCTTTTGGAAGCTCCAAGTCGACAAGGTACTGCTCGCCATGTGACCCTTGCCTGGCGGGCCTTTTCTTGCCCCCTTTCCGCCCGTCTGAACTGATTATCTCCTTCGCATAGCCTTTGTTCGCACCCCTTTCAATTGGCCTTTTTTATCGGACCCGCCCAAAATCCCTTTTTTCCTAATTACGTAGTCCCCCGCGATACGCAGGAGTCCCTAAAAATATAGTTGTCATCAGAGACGTCTTTCCCCCCCTTTGCTCGAGGCCATTTGCCTCCTCCGTGCCCGGAGGACCATGGCCATTTTTTAGGGCGGCCACCTTTCCCGTGTGAGATCTCGCAAGACCCAAGCGTTTGGTTACTTGTAGATTGCCCACTCCTTTTCTTTTTGGCATCGACGCCTTTTCCAATGTCCCTCCCCACAAGCCCTGAGTAGAAATCCCTGTCCTACGTGTCCCTGTGCTCACCCGTTTCCCTTCCAACGGAATCCCTTATGCTTGAGACCTACGTGAGCGCCTTTTACTTCTCTTCCCAGGCGGGCTTTTTTTGAAGAACGGGTACCTCGCGGACTGTTTCTTTGAGAATTGCCATCCCACCTCTCTTTTTTTTCCACGCACCCTCCTTTCTTAGACGAAGAGAGGTTTCATTATTGCTCTCTGCTCGGCGACGGTACGCTCATCCGTGTTTTTTTTTTAGTTCCCATTTCTTTTTTTCCCCCCGATTGATTGTTTGCCAGACCTCCCTTTTCTCTTTCCGCAGTACTTTATGACGGAGCTCGCCTTCCACCTTCGTCTTGACGTAGTCTTTAGGCCGCTATCTCCTTTCCCTTGTTTGCGAGAGACCCCTTCGTCAAAAGAACGTTTTACAGTCTTCGCCTCATTGTCCTGGATGTCTCCTTTTTTAAGGATTTCCGAGCCTTTTTCCCATAACACATCCCCTTTCCTTTTCCCCTTTCTCGACCCCAACGGTAGGAGACCCTTCCCACGTAGAGATTTGAGTTTCAACGGTGATACAATAAATAGACTGAGTCACCTTACTATCCTACCTCTGTGATTTTGGATGCATTTCTGACCTTTTACTACTCGTCTTTATTCTTACCCAGCAAACGACCCTTTTCCCCTTTCTGTTCGCCGCCCCGTTTTTTTTTCCTTTCCGTGCTCACCGGTCCTCGGGTTACACCTGAGAGAAAAGGACTTACTGCCAGTAGGAGTCCGAGACTGTTTGGGTACATTGTGAGAAAAGGTTTTGTTCCTCCTTCCGTTCAAGTATTGGTCAGCCCTCCCCCCCCCAGATTGCGCCTCTCGCACGCCGAGCCGCCCTACACTCGAAATAATGCTGCCTTGGTTCTTTCGAACATCGACCTCGTGAATTTTTCCCCTCGTGCTCGTCTGCAACTTGCCCCTCGTTTTCGTACTTCAAGGGCGCTCTTTAGTGACACTTCGCTTACCGTGGCTGGGGGGTCTGCTGGTTCCTCAAGTGCCTTATGTTAGGGCGATTCCACATTTGAAGAGCTCCTTTTTCCGTTTTCTTGAAGGTGGACACCCCTTCCCGCCCTTTAATTCCATTCAGCAGTACCACGTCGTGCCCCGTAACTGGTAGACCTGCGGACCCTCCCACGATACTTTGTTCATCCGCCAGTTCGGGCCCCCCTTTTTTTTCCTTTCTGATAACTTGGCTTCTTGGGAATACCCCCCCATCTTGATTTTCTTCTTCCTTCTGAAGAAAGATCCGAGCTCCACCATGGGGACATACAGTGCCACTCCTTCCTCTGAGTTCCTGCCCTCAGTTCCTTCGTGGACTCCAGGATCCTTCATGGTTTAATCCCCAGTCTTCGGCGAACAGCTTTTCCTTCAACGCCCCCAAAACCCTTTATTGTAGGTTCCCCGTAGGTTACTAGCAGCTCTTTTCTAGTGGTAGCTGGGTGGTTTTTCTCCCTGTAAGTGAATTTTACTGGTGCTTCCTTTCAAATTTGAGCACCGGTTCCCCCCCTCAATTGGCACCCGTCTAGGTCTCTTTCTCCCTTTTCGTAGCCCTTCTTGCTGCCTCCCGCGTCAGGGGGTTCCAGTCACACCCACTTTGGAGCTATCGCTTTGATTACTCCTTAACCCCCACAACCGCTTTTTTTTTGGCTTCTACTCCCTCTGCGTGGCAGCGGCGTCCGAGCTTCATCTCTTCTGACGCCCTTGCCGATCGTAGAGCTCAACTTTTTCTTTTAGCTGGTGCCCTTTTCCGCAGAAATTCTAAACCCCCTCTTTATCCTACTAAGTGGTTTTTCAGATGGCGAAAGGTCCCTTCCTGATCCTATTCAAGGACCGTGTTTCATTTTCGCACCTACGTTGTCTCCTTGGCAGAAATGTTTCCCTGACTCCGCGAGTTCTAGGTTCCGCTCCCCCGCACTAGCCCGCTCTCTCGCAGCCCCGCCGCGACGTGCGACTATGCGTATACCTTGTGTGTACTCCCTCCCGTTGGCCACGTCTATTTCCGGAATTCCGCGTCCCCTTTTCTCCTCATCTCACTTTGGTTATCCGCCTCAAGTATGGGAACAGGCCATGATGAATATTCTTTCCCACTAGTCCCACGTTCCCCAACTCGCCACTGTCATGAGGATACCCCAAGGTGGCCTTTCCCCTCAAGCAGTAGTCAGTCCCTTGGTCTTAAGTAGTCTCTCGGCTGACCAAGAGATCGTCCACGTTTTCTGGGATCAGAACGATTGTATCCTGCGTCTGAAACCCCTGCCTCTCCCCCCGGTTTTCGTTTTTAACGATAATCTCCTATCAGGCCTAAAAGACCTCCCGTACTTTTTTTTAAGATGATGGGTCCCGAATTTTTCCGGCGATCAGCCTGTAGACCCAAGACGTATTCCCCGGGGTAGTAAAATTTATACTCACCCCGTACTCCTAGACCGAGGTCCCGTTTTCCTCCTCTCTACCCAGATATTTCCCTCAGCCCAAGTTAGAACCCCTTACTTCGACTTTGTTAATGATAATTGTATTGATGGGGATCGTTTTACCCGGAAGAAGTGTCCACCTTCTCATATCTCAGTTTTCTTATTCGACATGGACCCACACTCGAACACTTTGGTTCCTTTGAAATCTCCTTGCTTAGAAGTCTAAGAGTTTAGCACCCGTATTTGGCTCCACGCCAACCGATTCGTCCCCTCTTTCCCCACAAGGGTCCTTATGAATCGAGTCTATGCAGCCCAGTCCAATCCCCCTTCCCCCGGTCTCTTCCCCTTTTGCGCTTTTCTTTCCCCCGCCCACGCCTTCATTAGTGCTTTTCTTCCCAGAGTTTCTTCCATCGGACTTCGCGTCCCCGTCACAATTTTTAACAAACGCCTCCGTTGGCTCCCTTCCCCCCCGCTTTTTTTTGTGAGAACCTAATTCACAGTGTTATAGACTATGCCGCGTTGCTCGAAGGACTGCGGAGTCGCTTGTTCTTGATGTCGTCGTTCCGGTCTCGGTTGGAATCCCAAGTTTTCGGGAAGTGCGCGCACTTTTAACCCCTTGACCCCCTCCTTCCTCCCTCGGAGGTTCTTTCTACTTCCATTTCTTAGTTTCCTATAAGTGCTGCCTCGGAGCCTGTACCTCCATTCCGCAGGTGGCGGCGCTCTTTTCCAGTTTGAGGTTGTTTCCCACTTCACAATCGAAGCCTTTTCCTGGATGCAGGCTCTCACTCGGATTCTGCGCTTTTCGGACTGCTGTCTGTTTCCAATGATCTCTTCCCTCCGTTGTTTTAGATACCAGGGTTCAGTCCGAAAGCAAGGTACCCTCTTTTTCGCAGTGGCCGGTCTGCTCTTTCTTTTTCTCTTTTTCCCGCCTCATTGATTCGACCTCCTACAACCTCACGGCGATTTCCTGTCGGCGGCCCCCTGAGGAGGATATTTTTCAACCGGAGAAGAGGAGGTGATTCCCCTAATTTTTTTAGAAGAGTTCACGACTCTTAAATTTCTTTCTCCTTTTTTTGGCTGTTATGCAACGGTCAGCGTTGCCTTTCCTCGAGTTAAAATGCTACCCCCCACCCTTTTCCGCCCTACGAAACGCCTGAGAGTTCTCTCGTCCGCTCTCCCTCTTTTTGCGATGTCTGCGGGTCCGATTGAAAGACCCGCCCCTTCCGTTCCTTCTTCTCCCGACGCCTTTTGAGGTACAGTTTTTCCGTTTTCTTCCGAAGGTTGATGGTCCCTAAACTACCCAATGATAGAACGCCTCCCTTCCTTTTTCCCCAATCCGACCCCGTGACTTTTCCTCTTGCCTTTGCCCCCCTAATTCGAGAAGTGCTTTCCCTCTGTATGACAACAGAATAGGTTTCGGATTCCGGCCCGACCCTGTTTTTCCACCTCTCTCTTCGACAGTATGTGGCGGGTTTTTTCCCCTACTGGTCACTTTTTCTTTGTCCTCTGTTATAACCCCTCTCTTCTCTATTAGACCTGCTGACACTGGTGACCACAATGCTTCCCTTCCCCCAGTTTTTACCACGTCGATTTAGTACCCCCTTTTCCTCCAGGTTTGCTGCTCTTCAACGACTTTTCAAGAGACCTTCTGCTGAACTAAGTCCCAGGTAGAGGAGGTAGATAAACTTTTTTCACAAAGAACTGGCCTCCAATCTATTGCGACTTTTTTTTTCCTCCGAGCCCAGGGCTCAATTTTGCACCCTGCGGGTACCGGGCCCGCTTTCCGTTCCTTATAGTCGACGTTGTCCTTTTTTCTAATACCCCTCAGCGGCGCTTTTTCAGCTCCGCCTCCCGAAAGGTGTGCTTCTCCCACCGCCGCCCTCACTTCCGCATCGCCTTCATCTTAGCCGTCCTTCCTTTTCAACTGGAGAATCTACTGCATTCTTCTGTCGAGGGATACTCTGGTGAATGTTCTCAGTTGAATGGTGCTCAGGGGTTCTTTTTTCTCAAATCTCCCGATCTGTTTGAAACATCGTGCGAGATGCCGCGTCCCGTAAGCCCATTCTTCCCTCTCTTGACCCTTACTTTTTTTCAACTGTGTGAAGCTAGCAAGCTTCTCCTCCTCCCCTCAGGACAGGCGCTCTGTTCTAACGATGGCCTTCGCGCGTCTTACGTCTCGCAATACTGCTCTGCCCACCCTTCATGTCTCGTCTTCCCCCCTTTCTAGAGAAACCTTTCCCTTAGTCCTGGTACTATTGATCTTTGCGCGCATTTTCTCCCCTCATTTTGTATCTTTGATTGTAAGTCGTCCTTAGTCTTCCCGACATTTCCTCTTGTAGATACCTTTTTGCTGCCGGGAGACCTAAGTGTGAGTTACTTCTTCCGCCCCCCCCGCGCATACAGAGAGATCTCGGTATTTCTCCTCCCACCGCGCAGGACTCCTCCTTTTCTCCAGGTGTCTTTTCCCTGCAGGGTCACCGTCATCCCCTCCTTACGACTCGTGCCGGAATTCTCCCTCCCGGATCCGCTCTTTCTTTCAAATAGAGTTTTTTCTTGCGAAAAAGCTTTACCCTGAGACACCCTTTCCCCGGCCTTTTACACTGGCGATACACCCTTATGATCTTTAAGTTTGGGTTTTTTTCGACAGTGAGGCCAGTCGTCGGTACCCCGTGTCGGGTAGGGAGTCTACCGGATAGATGAACGGTTCCTTTTTCAGCAGCCTCCCTAGTGCAAATTAGACTCCTGCGCACGTCCTTAAGATAAGGAACTTATCCTCCAGATTGGAAATCCTGATGTAAAAGAGGTGAGAATTTTTGCGCGGGGCTGTTTCCGTCAATAATAAAATCTTCCAGAGGTAGTACGTCTCAAACAATGTTATATTTGATCAATCGTGAAACCTTGGTTACAATCCTGATTATGGCCATTCGCACTGACCCAGGTTTAATGTCTATTTTTCCCTCTTAATTTTCCTGAGTTGCATTTTGTGGTCTGGAGTTTCGACGATTTCTCTCGCGTTCCGTGTTAGCGCCCCCCTTCAGTTCCCCTGTCGGTCATCAGCACCCCTGGTCAGAGATTTCTGTAGCGCGGTTCTCCCCCCCAGACTGCCCTGAAGTTTTTTTCTTTCCCGTAAGTGGCCCCAACTGATGCTGAGTTTCTGTCAGCCGCACACTCAACTTTTTTTGTGCCACGGGGTTTGGGAGTCCCACCTTTCCCTTTTACGGCGCCGCTCTATCTTAACCCAGAGTGTCTTTTAGCTGCCCTTCCCCTTCCCACGGATCAGGGTTCCACCTGCTCCCCTCTAAGGAGCCGTCCTCCATCGAAAGTCCTTTTTTAGCCCCTCCCGCGAAGACTCTTCCCGTAGTGAAGTGTGTGTTTTGTGTGGACTTAGAAAGTCCGCCTTTGATGATTCTTTCTCCTTGGCGAGGTGCCTCACCGAGGACTTGGGCAGCGCGACGTTGCCCCCCCCCCATGCTCCCTTCATTAGGTCTCCACGGTCTCTTCTTATAATACCGTAAGGAGTCTTTCCTGTAGACCCCCTCCCCGGTGGTTTCTAATTTCCTGTCGCTCTTTCTGTTTCGAGAAGATTTTAGAAGTCCTGTTTTTCCTTCTGCCAGCAGCGTCCGTCCCTTTTCTGCTTTTCTTTCTGCGTCTCTTTTCTCCCCTTTTTTTGAGAGTGACCCCGAAAGGCTTTTTTTTTGCAGTGCTGCGCTCCTCGTTTGCACTTCGCCTTCTTCCCTTTCTATAACAAACTCACTTCGACAAACGTGAGACGTCACTTATGTTAACATACGAGCCTGACCCCCCCCTTTCCCTTGATCCGAGCTTCTTCCCCTTGGTTCAATTTATTCGATTAACTTCGTCCTACGACTCTTTTTTCGACGACTTCCCCTACGACATGTAAAGCGACTTCCTTTTTTAGCTCGTCGGCTGCTCCTTTTTCAGGGTTAAGTTTTACACCTTCTCCGGAACGGACGGCCCTGTCTGTGTTGTCGCCGCGTGAGAGTTTTTCCCTTTCCTTTTTTAGACCGGTTGGGGCGTTTGCCTTTTTCTTTCAGTCGTGGTTTCCCCTTACCAAGCTTTAGCTCTCATCCGATGGAAGTTTTTCCTCCTCCCCCCGCGCCCCCGTTGGCCATCGTCGGCTCATGGCTTTTTTATTTTAGGTCCTCTTAATACTTCACAAGACAGTTTTCCCCTTGTTTGTCCGATGCCACACCACGGTTCGACCTTTTTTCCTGTAAATTTTTTTCCGCTCCCTCTATCTGAGCAACTGGTTTTCTTTTTTTTCGTGCTGCCCCTCCCCGGGGTCACTGGATTTTCGTCGTCTACAATTCGATGCCGAGCTTCTCATCGTCTTTTTTCGCTTCACCCGTCCCTACTTCATAACCCCCTCTCCCCCGTCCATGGTGACGGTTCTATCCGAAATCATAGAGATTCCCTTTTTTTGTTTTGAAGAACCTCGATTTTTTTCTTAATCTCGACTTTTGTACCGATAAACTGGTCACGTTGTTAAAGGGCGACTGGATCTCCTTTTCGCGGTAGCAGCGTGAGCACACCGCCGGACTTTTTTATTTCCAAGTCTGAGTCTTAGTTTTAGTGCTTGCGTCGAATTACCCCTCTTCTGCTTTTTTTTAAGAACATCCTACTGACACCCTCTTCAAATCCAGGCCGACCCTGCTTCGACCCGCGTTTCCTGCCCCCCTTCCCCTAAAGACGAGTTCGCGTCTTTCGTCGCCTGGGGGTGGCTCGCATGTTCCGTGCGAGTTTGTTCCTGTTTTTTCAGTACTTTGCTCCCGTCGTCCCGCCTTCTCGATGGCCAGCTAAGATGCCGCGAAAGTCCCTCCCTTTTCCAAACTTGCGGGATCCAGGACGATGCCCCAACCTTTCTGGACGTTGCCCTCTTCCCCTGAGAGATATCTCTGTGGCCAGAGCATAAGCTCCTCTCAACTGTCTTTCCTGCCTCTTTTTTAAGACATAGCGCCACACGACCATTTCCGCCAGGCATTCCGCCTCCAATGATTTCGGAAAGCTGCTTCCCCCTTTCTCCTGCCTCTTTTCCTAATCCGTTGTTGTTTTTTGAGATCTTCCCTTCCGCACCCTGGAAATCGTGACGGTCCCCGCTCTCTCCATTCGCTCGAATTTCGTGGGGGCGGTGCTCCGGAAGGCGTTTTTTTCGAGTTCCCCCTATTCTTTTTCCCTCTCGAGGCTCTCCCGAAGTAGCTAGACTTCCTTACTATTCGCGGCCCTTGGGCGAGATTCCTTTGCCTTTGTCGTCTCCTCCTTTTCCGCCGCGGCCTAAGGTTACGCCCTCGCCCTTCTTGACTCCCTTCTGACTAGGGGATTCTTTTCGCCCGTTTCAGGAATGCTGTAAATTGCCCTCCCCTTAAAACTTGCGGTCCCCCCTGCTTCCCATGACGCTGACTTTTTCCTTCATTGGGTCTGTTTTGGACGAGCTTCCACTCCCTGGATTTGGAACAGGTTCCTTTGTTTGGGCGGTTCCCTCAGCATCTCCCTTCTTTTTCGACTCTTTTGTTGAAAGAAGAGATTCTTTGCTGGGATAAGTCGCTCTTCTCTCTCCGGAAACCATCCTCTAAATTTGGCACACCTGCCCTGTCCCCGCATTCTTTCCTGCGGGCATAAGAAACCCCCTCCAGAGGATTCCTTTTTTTTACCAGTTGCTCCTGAAGCCCCTAGTAGATCGAGCTTTCTCTTCTTCCTCCTTTCTCTAGATGAGTTTGGAATTTCCCGTACAGTTCGACCGGTTCTTCCTTCTTTTTGTGGTGGTTCCTCTTCCTTTTTTAACTTTGGAATATTGTGCCCCCTTTTTTCTTTAGCAGGTCGACCAATGCTCTAATCGTGGTAGACGTCGGCCCCTCTGACCCCCTCTTCTTTCCCCCCCAACCACGCACCGCAAGTTCCATGCCGATTATTCCGTTTTCGCAGATCCTAAGGATGAAGTCCCCACCTATTTCTATGCTTACACAGCAGTTGGCCCCCTTTAGAGAGCGGCGATTTGCCAGCAACCCCTTCCGTCGATTGGCCGGTTCTTCTGCACACGGATTGTCGTTAGACCTGTTGGTAAGTGTAGCTTCGGCTTCGCGGCCCCCTTTTCGACCGTACAAAATCTTTCCAAACCCCTTTTCTCCTCAAGAACGTGGCCTCCTTGCCGTGGCTGCTCAGGTTCCTTGCCGCGACGTTCTGACGAGAGAGAAATTTCCGTTTTTTTTCTTTCTATTTGCTGGTCGTTCGGCCTGTTTTTTTTAAGCCGGGAATCGAGTCGCCTCGCGCCGTTGAAACCCACCCCCACCATTCCCCAAGGAATTTTTTTGCGCCGTTGTTCTATTTATCACTTTCCCCTTGATTCTTATGCAAGGATACTTAGACTCCCCGTTCTTATACAAGCCCATGTCGCCCTTTTTGCGGTGTTATGCTCCTGCCCATGGTCTTCTGTCATTTCCTGTTATAACGAGAGCTCACAATTGCCCTGAATGTAGGCCTTTGTGGTTCCCTCCCTATATCCCTCCTGTTTCTTTTTACGCGATACCCTTCTCCCCTCACTGCTCCCCAGTAAGTTCCCGTAGGGATGTCTTCTTACTCGAGGACCATGTTGTTTTCCCCCCCCAAAAATACCTTCCTTTGAAGTTGAGTCCCTCCCCCGGAGGATGTTTTTGAGGAGCCCCCGCGTTTAAACGGTCCAATTGATGAAATAGAACCGTCTACTCCAAATCTTGGTTTTTTTATCCCCTTTCCTTTTTGTGTGGGACGTGCGCATCCTCTCCACAGTTGATTAAACTAGCCACCCAAGTACTGCCTCTCCCCCGCATCGCCGTAGCGTCGTGTCCTTTTTTTCTTTTGATTGATGAATTCGTCCTCCTTCCTTAAGGAAAGGGGTGAGTCCCCGCCTGCGCCTTCTCTTTTCGTTCCATTGTGGATGATAAGGGGAGCCGACGCGCAAGCACAAACCACTTTCGCTCCCTTTTCCGCATAAACGCCGCTTCCCCTTTCTCCGGTTACAGTGTGGCCGGCGCAATCACCTCGTGTCTTTTTGTTTGAAATGCGGGCCTCTGAACGACCCCCTTTCCTTTGGCTATGATGAGGCAGAAAATTTTCCTACGATATTACGATTTGTTTTTTCTTTGAGGCTCCTCCCAACTGGTCCCCTTAATTTTTTGAGATCTACCCGGAGATGCGTTTCTCCTTTACTTGAACGATTTGGCATTCGCCCCCCCCCTCATCCACCTTCAGCTTACCCTTGAGTCAAGCCCTTTCTGAACTTTTCTTTTTTCTGGAAACATCGAGATTCTTCTTTCCCCCTCCCCGCGGTCTTTTATCTCCCTTTAGGTCTAAAAGTGGAGACTGTTCTTTTCATCCCATCCTTTCTGGCTTCTTTTTCCGACTTCCGTCGTTATCTCCCCCCTCCCTCAGCGAGAAACGAGGTACAGTTTGAGGGCAAGATTTCGAGCTCCTCCTCCGACTTTTTGAAGGGAGGGACTTCCCTCCCCCCCCCAGGTAGCCCTTTTTACCTTCGTAATTGTCCTGTCCTTTTCTTATAAGAAAGCCCGACACCCTTGTTCCGAATTTATGCCTGCGACGACGCTACGTTGACTTTCCCAGGACGCGCTTGCTCCTCCCCTTGGAGTTGACTGCCGGGTGTTTTCCCCGTCTTTCCTTTTCGTTTGTAATTTTTGTTATTCCGAAAACCCCCGTTTTTTTAGATGCCACGTCATATTTTTTTGGCTTATGCTTAGCCGTGTAATTCTCCTCTTTCCCCTAACACGGAGGGACCCCCTTCCCACTGTGCTTCGTATACTCGCGAGGAGCATTGCTGCTCTTCTTCTTTATTTCTGATCGCCGGCCTTTTTAGACTCATACTTGAAACCTTTCTCCAACTCTGGTCTAACCCTTGAGAGAAAAATTCCGCTCCCCCCCCCCTGTCATGCACTCGCTGCCTCCCACCGCGCATCTCCCTCATACTCAGTGTGTTGTTGTTTTCGGGTAACGTCAGGATTTTCCCCCGAATCGCCTTTTTTTCGTCGAGAGGTTTCCAAGGTTGGGTTCTCTTATTTAATGTCGCTATACAGCACGCTCCGGAATCCTTTTTTCATAGTAACGAATTTCCCTTCCTATATATTCCCACCCGGAGAGACGTCACCGTCTGGGATCTCCGTTTTTTTTTTGCAGAGGTTCTTCCCTAAGTGCGCTTCCTGAAGATCTGGCACCGATGAGCGGGTTCTTTTTTTTCCCTTGAAGTTTTACGAGAACCATCACCCTCGAACTTCCCTGGCTGCCCCCGGGCCCCGTCAGTAACAGACTTGCTCTTCTTAGGTTCCAGGTCGGTTTCTTTTTTACGACCGCCGGGATTCCCTCTCGGCCCGGTTGTTGTTCCTTCAATCACGTTTTTACGATTCGGCTTGTGACTGTTCCCCTCCCCTCCCCCCTGGTCTGGAAGTCCTCCATTTTCTGATCAGGATTCTCAAGCTGCCCTCAACCTTACAGCCCTTTTCCAACCCGCTGGCTGCGTTGCCTTTTTTTGATAAGTCCCCTCATAAAGTTGGCCCCCGTCGGTTCTCCCCTCGAGTTTGATCTGACGACATCGTAGAGTCCCTCCTCGAACGCTCTTCCAGCTTGCGATTTTGAGTTCTGGAAGCTCTCCTGATTTTTCCCTTTTCCCTTCTACGCCTTTGTTGAGTTGATGATCGGGAATCTTTTGGCCAGGCATCTTGTACGATCGCCTTGGAGAAGAGACCCCCCCTTTTTTCCCACTTGGGTCTCTCCCTCCCCACCGAAGGTTTTCACCGATCTCTTTTTCCGAGTACGCTTTCCCGAAAAGATCCTTCACGATGGCACAAATGCTGAGCTGTTTTCTCCCTAATCAAGCCCTTTGCCCCTTCTTTTCTCTTGAAAAGGGCAGGGTTATTTTTCTCCCCCCTTTCCCCGGAGTGGATTAGTTCAAATTTCTTTATTGACCATAGTTTCGCGCGGCGCCCCGGATCCTTTTGTACAACCCCCGCAAAAAACGCATCAGGCGAGCTCTTTTTTTTTCTTTTTTTTTTCAAGTGCCGTCTGTTCAGTCCCACAGAAAGAATCGAGCGAACGCCCTCCCCCTTCGTCCGAGAGTGACATGAGTTTTGCCGGGCGCGTACTGCAAGTAGAGTAGGACAAGCCCCTTTTTCCACCCACTTCTCCCCCCCCACTTGACCCCCAAGGAATCTGGGCCTAGGCTTTTCTTTCTTACCCCCCTATCGCCGGGCGAATATTCTACCTCAGGGTGGCGAGCCATCTTACTTTTTTTCCTTTGACGGTATGATCCCCTTCTCACTGGCCGTTAAGCAGCATGGTTGAAGTATTTCTCCCGGCAGCTTATATGACTTTGTTTTGCCCCGGTTTATCTATATCTTTTCCCTTTTGGTTCTGTCTCCCCCAGTGACCGCCAGACCCCCCCCCTCCTAAAGCCTTCAGAGTTGGTCCTTTGGTCTCCCCGTTTCCTCCAGGAATGCGTTCGCTTTCCTATACACACACTTTTTAGTTACTGCGACCTCCGTGTCTCTCCCCCCCGGAGGTAGTAGAGCTTTTCGCGAGGAGGAGGAGAGTACACTCATCCCTAACCAGTCACGCTTACGAACTATCATTGGTGATCAAGTTCTTCCTAGGCTCTCCAAAAGGATCCTGAATTCCCTCTCCTTTTGATTCAACCTTTTTTCTTTTCGACGCACCCTCAAGAGAGCTGCTTTCTACGTAGCTGTGCGGTTAGAGGGTTAATTGAACGAGTCAGGCAACCGGACCCCCTTCTGTAGTTACCGGACTTATCGTGTTGATTGCCACCTTTTTTTACCGGGGCCCGTCCTTTTTTTTCCCGATGGGCGTCGCCAAAAGTTTCTTCCTCTCTCCCCGATGAAATTTCTTTTCCTAAATTCGTCATGCGCGCGGGTTTTTTGGATGCTGGAATCTACTCGTCTTTTTGTTTCCCTGTGGGCATCGCCTCCCCCACGGACTTTTGTCCTTTTGTCTTGGCGACTTTTTTGATGAGATGGTGACCCTTCTTGTGTGGGCGGATGACAGCACCCTTTTTGTTCACCGGAAGGTTTTACCCCCCAAAAAGGACGATGCCTTCCCTTTTCGAACTGTTCACCCCCTCGTTTCTTCCCCGCATTTTAAAAATCTTCCTGTGCAGTACCTTTTCACTTGGTCTGAGAGCTTCACACCTATTCTTTAAGACCGCAGTTTACTCCGTTGTAGAGATCTCCCTCCCCCCCCTCGTCGTTCTCAAAAGTGGGGACTTCCTTTTTCCTACTGGAGTGAGATTCTTCTTTTTCCTCCTCCCTAAGCCAGAGGGCTCACCTGAGGTGCAATCAGTTTGATTTCATCTTGTTTCCCCCTCTCTCTGGGTTTTCCTTGCGAATGGAGTAGCTTCCCCCCCAGCGACCTCGCTTATTGTTTAGCTTGATCCGGGCCCCTGCTTTTGACAAACACCACTAATGTCAGTCCCCTTGACTTTTTTATCGTCGCTTCCTCCACCCGAAGGCGCGGTCGCGCCGTCATGTGGTCCTTTTTTTTGGGCCGCATGTTGCTCGTTTGAATGCTTCTCTCCATTAAGGGCAGCCAAGACCCCCCCCTCCAGTGTCAGAGGGCCACACCGTCGCTTAGAGCATTACAAGTACTTCAGGAAGAAATCAGTCGCCCCAATTGCCAGACCATGGCCCGGAAAATCGGGCCCTTCGTTTTCCCACGGTGATTGATTACCTCTTTCTACGAGATGCCAGGACTGCTGCTGTGTATGCCCGAGCTGGAGTGCCTCTCGCGCGGAGGACTTTTCTTCCACTCTGCCTTCCTGTCGTCCCGGATAACCCTTCTACCCATTTCTCGATGCTCTGGAACTTCGCCTTCCCATGTCTCGTCTCTTCTTTACTATTTTTTTTGTCGTATTCTTAGCAAAGGGAAAGTTTCCTTCCCTTTGTTCCCTTCCCTCCCTTGAAACTTGTACCCGAGGTTGCTCCTTTTTGATGAAGTTCGGTGGTTGCGCAGTCTTCGTAAGAATCGTAAGTCCCTTCTCTCTCTGACGAAAGTCCAGTTCCCTCTTGCCTCGTGCCTCTCGGGGATTCAAATTTCCCTTTTTCCCCCCGAATGGACACTGTTTCCTCCTGGATCCCCAGTTTTCCCTTTTCACAGTGCAGCTTCCCTCAGTCCGCCTGGGAGGCTGATTTTTTCTTGGCCCCTATGCCCCCCTAAGATTTAGCGTACACGGTACATTGACCCCCTAGCCCCTGCTTTCCCCAAACCTTACCCTAAGTGTCCGGCGCTTTAAGTCTCCCTTCCAATTCCTTTGTCGCGTCGTTTAACTCTTTCAAAGTCATGAGGACACCTGTTTTTTGGTCGTTTGGGAAGCTTCTTTCGAATTCAGGGCTGAACCCCCCCCTTCCTTCCCGTTTTCTGCCAATTTGATCCCTCTTAGCCTATAGTAAACCTCCGTGGCCCCCCCTTTGATACCCCCGCCTTTCGCTCCTCGTTTGCTCGTCTCCTTTGTTCTCATCCCCATCTTGCGCCCCACCGATCCTGCCCCTCCTTCCGAGCTCGACCGCGGTCCGGTTCAACAGGCCCC
>Ga0179593_1532351_pt1 | contig 17709 bp, 15 predicted proteins | sample CZODoug2_1_08_16_FD_185931 | JGI IMG/M metagenome (GOLD analysis project Ga0179593, IMG submission 185931) | Vadose zone soil fungal communities from Angelo Coast Range Reserve, California, USA - CZODoug2_1_08_16fungal (PacBio error correction) | ecosystem: Environmental > Terrestrial > Soil >... | reverse complement strand
TCGCAGGTAGATTTCTTTCGACCGAAAAGCCTTTTTTTTCTCAAAGCGCCCGTCCAGGCTATTCTGTGCCACCGCTTAAAGCACCCCTTCTCTTTTCCTTGCGCCCTTCTCGCGTTTCCTTGTTCGAGTAACCTTATTTATTCCGTCCCTTCCTTGAAATTGCCTGTCATTGACGCGATTTTCTCCCCTTGCCTTCCCCCCCCCCTCGTCTCTCCTTCCACGAAAACGGAGTTTTTTTCCGGTATCGCGTCTTGCGAAGAGAAACACTTCCCTTTCGTAGGCTTTGGATACTTCTCCCCCCCCTTGAGATCCCCCAACTCTTGGTGCTTAAGACCCGCTCGCCTCGCGCGATCCTTTTTCTGATCGGCACTTAATCCTCGCCCTCCCCCTGTGTTCCTCGTAGTCCTTTTCCCACATAACGAAATTTTTCTCGCTGCTTCGTTTGTAGCGGTGTTAGACCCTCTTCGTCACTCTTCTAGTCACCCCCCCCCTTCCTCCATTATATGATTTTTGGTCGTTGCGTCTCCCTGCTGGATCCATAGGATAACACTTCCCCCGTTAGACCGGTGCCCCCTGCATTTGTCGTCTCGAAGTGCCTTATTTCCTACCCCTTTTTTGTTTTGTCCGAGAAGGCCAATTCAGTACGTCTCACTTTTGGGTTTAATGGTTTCCCTCCCTTTCCCGGGAACCTTTTCCACCGATGTGATCCCTCCCTTTTTGAGCGTCCCCGACGCTGTCAACCTGTTGCGATATCTCAGGCCTTTTTTACGAGACGTTTTCAGTGACGGAGGCTCGATCCGACAACTATGCCCTCCTGTTTTCCTCTCTCGATTTATTGAGCTTTCTTTGAGAACCTCCCTTTAGCGAGAAACCTCTGACCCAGTTGACGACCCCCCAACGGTCTTTTCTTGCTTGTTCTTAGCCTTTTGATTTTAGGATTCTGGAATGGGCGAAGGAGCCTTCCTTAAAGGATTTGTGGGAGCTTTAGTGTTGTTTTATCTCCGGCGCGCTGCCCTCCTTTTTCTATATTTTGGAGCTTTTTTGAGGGGTCCAGTTTCGTTCAGGTTCAGTCCCTGCAGAGAGGAGGATAGAGCGTTCCCTTTCTTTTTATACGATTAGGCCCTTATCCGTTGTTGCTTTCAGATCGTGGTTTCCTGGGACAGGCTCATCTAATTAGTCTCTTTTCCTATTCGATCTTTATCATTTTATTGTTGAATTCTCCCCCTCCTGAATCGGCGTGCGCATCTCTCCGACATGACAATCTCCCCGCCTTCATGTAGAGCGGCTCCCCTTTTGTCCCGCCTTCTCTTCTTCCCCACTTGAATTCTCCGTCTCTTCGGTTCCCCCGCGACGTCTCGTTATTCGATTCCTCCCCTCTGAATGAGTCGGCGCTATGCTCCCTCTTTTTTCTCGACCCCCCAGACTTCTTCACTTTTCCGCCCCGCTCTGAAGGTTCTGCACTTCCCCGTCAATCTCTTTTCAATCCTTCTCAGCTTTCCCTTGCCTCCTCTTCTACCCAGGCGATGATCTGGCCGATTTTTTTTTTATATGACCTTTTGTTCCTTTTCTATTTCCCTCTGCCGTGGAAACTCTAATCGAAGCGGATCTCTTCCTTGCTCGTTGAAGTTTGCGAATTCTCGAAGGCGTTGTACGTCCCTGCAAGCCCGCGTTTCTTTTTTTTTGCAGACTCTTGGATCGTTCTCCCTGAGCTCTTCCCCTGATTGCAAGATCCCCATGCGTGATTCTCTTTCCCCTTGGGCGGTTTACTTTTTCGAGCCCTCTCCCCTATCTGCCGAGGAAGTTTTTGCCTTTCGATTCAGAGAGCTTTTTCCCTTTCTTTCTTTCCCTTTTTGGATCTTCCTATCCTTGCGAAGATGTACTTTCTGCTCCAATTCAGCTGATGGAATTCGGGCGGTCGATTTGCCTTTTAAGTTCACTTTTAAATCAAGGGATTCTCTCCCGATGCGTTGGTTTCCACGGCGAGCCTTTATTCCGCGAAGATCCCCCTTTCTGCGGATCTCTCGTACGCCGAAGCTTTTTCCCCTTCTCAGGACTTCACGTTTCTGACATACGACACCTCCTTCCTCACGCGGTGTATCACGCGGGCTGGTTTTACTTATCTAATTGCCCCTGGGCGCCTCCTAGCGTGGAGATTCGTTCACGTCCGGTGGGCTTCTGTATCGACTTTATTCTTGAAGCGGATAACTTCTGTGAGCGAGCGTTTTCTAAGGTCGAGCGCCCTTTCAGTTTCGATGGTTCTTTTCCGCTTATTATTTGCAGTTCCCTCGTTGAATTTTTCCTTTCCCCCCAGCGTCTTCTCGACGTTTTTTTTTTTTATGTTTAGTTATTGCCCCTTTCTCGACGATGAGCGGAAACCGATCATCTCCCGATCTCCCCATTAGATTTTGCGTTATCTCCCTTTTCGTCCCTTTATTTTATTTCGACAGTCCCTGCCTTCCTTTCGACTCCGGCATCCTTTTTGAGGAGACGCGAGGACGGCGACCTCCCCCCCTCTTCTTTCGAGGAACCTCCTCTCCGTCATTTCGTGTATTTTAAGGCTCGCCGCAAACTAATTTTCGGCGATCCTTTTTCCTTCGACGAGATTTTCATTTTTTTTTTAGGTCCAGCTCTTGTCGGTACCGCCCAACCCCTTCCTGTCGAGCCATCGCTTCTTCCCCTTTATCTGGCGCGTTCATAGGTCCTCGTCTTCAAAGCACCCCCATGCGCAGTTTCGCCCCCCGACACGGAGAGCGATCTTCTCTTCCTCCGTTGTTTTGTTGAGAGCTTTTTTTTTCCCTTTCTGTTCCCTTTTTTTTTTCAAGGAGTCGGCGTGCTGTTTTTCTGCCGATTTGGCGAGGACGCGCATATTCCGTCTTCTACCCTTCGAAGAGGGCACATCAATTGTTTCTTGCCTTAGAGGCGGAATATTCCCCTTCCTCTTTGATTCTTCCTCCCCCCTCAATTTTTGACCTTTTTTCTCATAGGTGCTTTTCTTCAAATCCGTTACCTAGGTGCATTTTCTTATCTGTTGCGTTCGCCTTTTTCCTTCGAGACTTTTTCCCATGACCTTTTCTTCCTTTTCTGTCTTAGCTTTTTCTCCATTTTTTCCTCGATACCGCAAAATCGTCATTTTTTCTGATCGACGATGATGCACATAGTGAGGAGCTCTCCTCTGTCTTCCCACCGTTTTTCCCCTTTTATGCTTTCCCCCCGAGAGTTACGACCCGCGATCAGGTTTTTCTTTTCCTCGCGGCCCTGTTCACCCATACCGATGTCCTCTATCCCTCCCAGCCAGCCACTAGTGCCCGGAAGGATCCCTCTTTTCGCATTCCCTTTTAGTCTCGCGTCTTTTCCGTTTATCCATCTCGATACGAAGGGCCTTCCCTTGAGCTTTTTATGCCACCTTTTGGAGCCTTTTCTACCGTATTTTTCGTCTTCACCGCAGCCTCAAAAGTTTGCGGTTCTCCCCTTGAGAGCTCCTTTCAGTTCCGCCCTTTTTGAGGTAGGCCTCCGCAGCTCACTCTTTCCGACGAATTTCGCCGTTCGCAAACCGCCGGGCCCCCCCGAAGCTGACTTGTCCAGTACATCCCAAAATCGGAAGCCTTGTTTCCCAAGCAGCTTCTCCCTCAAGAACGGACTGGAAGATTTCCCCTTTCTCTTTTTCCGCCTCCACGCAGTGCTATCCTTTTTGTAGTGGTGAAGCACCACTGCTTAGAGAGGGGTTGCGCAGCGTGGAGAGGTCTTTTTCTTCTCCTCTCATGATTTCCAGCTTCCATCCGCTTGTATTGATGTTCTCTAGGTCCCCTCCCGGATCGTTTCAGCATGAATCCGACCTTCCCCGAGAGTCTCCTCCGTAATTGTTTTTTGTTTTGCTTCTATGATATCTCTAAATTAGACGTCCTCCTTTGCGGGCAGGACCCTCCTTCCGCTTATCTGTGGCCTGTTTCATTTGCACATCATTCCAACCGGTTTTCAGCGCCTCTATAAGCCTCCTCTCTCAGCGTTCATCCTCGCCAGGCCTTGCTTTCTCAGCGCGCGATTATTTCGGGCGGATAGTTTTTTCCCTCACAGTCCTCAAGTAGCGATACACGATCATGGAGAAATAGTGGAAAGTTTCCCCCCTCCGTTTTTTGATCGGGCCGCCCTTTTGGCTGCGAGCTAGGTCGTAATATGTTCGCGAATATTTTTCCGCGCAATCGCCCTTCACCTAACTGTCCCCCACAGCTCTCCTCTCTCTGGCGCGGCTCTTCCCTTTTCCTCGCTTTTTCGAATTGTCAGCTTTTCGCACGTTTCAGGTAGCTTCCCCGGTGGTCTCCTAAACGCATCGCGAAGATTCAATTTTGTTCATCTCCCGGTAAAGTGCACTTTTCAGAACGATTCTCCCGTGCTCTCCCTTTTAACCTGATTTCTCGCGCGCTCTATCCTACCTCGCTCCCTTTTTTCCCTGCATTGCCCCTAGTCGTGACTGCTCCCTGCTACCACCCTTTCATGCGCTTCCTTTATCGCTTCCCCGAAAGCGACCCACGTCCAATACGAGTAGATACCTCCCCTTCTCATTAGTTCGATGGCAGCCTCCTAAGAATAGTCTCGCCTTGTGGTGAGGATCAGGCCCTCGTTCTTTTCACTTCCTCATTCCGTTGCTCCCATCAGAAATTTTTTGCTGCTTCGTTGTCGTTCCCGATTTTCTTTTCCCACGCCGGCAACGTTGCTCCTGTTCGCGATCGCCGCCCTGACTTAAATTTGCGATTCTTTTCTTTCCCCACAATCCCCCTGGAACGCACCCCTTCCCGCCTTGCACCAGTTCTTCGAAGAGTGAGGACTTACGTCAATTTCCTATATATACTATTGGACTAAGAAGAAGTTTTTTTTTTTAGTCTAGATGTCCGCAGTAGATTCTTTCACTTTCCTGCCCTTTTTTCTGCTGTCTATTGGAAATTTTCGTGCGGCCGATTTGACCCTCTTTGAGTGGCTAACGGACGTTGTCCCTCTCTCGATTTTTCGCCTCTTCTCAGGTGGTGGACGAGGACTTTTTTTCTTTTACCGAGTTTCCCTATCGCCCTCCCTCCCCCCCGAATTTCGTGATGGCCCTCATCTCGGCGAACGTTTTAGCTTGAGTTTCGGTCGGATGCCTTCTCCTGTATAGCGCCGTCCTGGTTCTTAATGCACTTTCTATGTTATTCTGCTTCGCCTTGGGGAGGCGCCTTCTTACTGGATACTTGGGTCGATTCCCTCATCGCGCGTGTTCGCGCTGAGCGGAGTTTTTCCAGGTCACGATAGTCCTCCCCCCAATGCATGTCCAGCACTTTTATCGAGCGTCTCTTCCATCGAGGCTTTTTCCGGTGACAGTTGTTAACTTCCATTCCGATGCTTTGTGAAGTGCACGGGCCCAGGCCGCCAATCTCGATTTCTTCTCCCTCGGACTCCCCTTTTCTGATCTACACGCACGTTTTCGAGCGGTAATTCGGCAAATTCGGGTTTTCGCAGCGACTCGTTTTCAAGCCCGTCCCGCAGATTCCGCGTGTCAGAGTTTCCCATCTCCTTGGCTGTTTTCTGTTTTCTTACCTCTTGAAGCGATTGCTCTTCTCCTCCGACATTTTGTGGGGGGATTCCCCCCCCTCTTAGCCCTCTTCTAACGAACCTGCCCCCTTTTCTTTTCAACGAGTCCTCCGGTCTCGACAAGTGAAGACTTCCAGCCGGCTGATTTTTTCGCCTCTCGTTTCTATCCCCAGAACCTCACTCTACCGTGTTCGCAGCGCTAATTGCTGCAAGATGCGATCTATTCCTTCCTCCCTTGAGCGTTGGTCGCGGGTCCCCCGTTGGTTATTCGACTCTGATCGCGACCGTCTTTAAGAAGCGGAGTTTTCCGTCTTCCTCTTTTGCGCTCTTTTTTATTGTTCCGTTACGAAGTCCCAGCACCCCCAGACCGCGATGCTGATTTTGCTCGATCTTCTGATTCATTGTCCATCTACGTCTTTAATGCCTGGTTCTCTGTATACGACGGCGGGTCCTCGTTTATGAAGGTGCTTCTCCCTCTTTCGCGGAAAATAGCAGATTTTTTTTTCTTCAGGCTTCGATCAGCCCGTTCTGATTCTCCCTTCTTTTTAATAGATGGGCGGCGACGCTGTATCAATTTCTACGGCCCCTTTTTCGCCAAGGTTTTTAGGGCGATCGATCTCACGGTGGACACTCCTCCTGATAGCGTCGGGAATGATTTTTTATTTTCCAGGAGTTTTCTTTTCCCGCGGAGTTCCTATGGACTCGATGTCATCCGCGTCCTCTCAGAGATGATTTTATTTTATGCAAAGAGGTCCTCTTCGAAAACACGAGGTTGTCTCCGGTTGCTCCATACCCCCCCCGTTCTTCGCCGATTTTTTTTTTGGCCCCAGTTGAGTGTCAACTTTTCTTCTGCTTTGGTTTTGTTGTGTGGGGGTCTCGTGTTTTCCTCCTTCTAATGCGATCTTTTGTCTCCTCCACTGGCGCGTTCCTTCCCTGCAACCGAGGAGCGTACTTTCTGGACGCGAATTTTTTTTTTCTGTCCTTATATAGTCAGTTCACGGCTAATTCCGCTTTGATGAGTTTTTTGGACGGTGCGATTCATTAGTCCAGAAGGGTATTTTCTCCGACTCCCGCCTCCATCGATCGAGTCATGCAACTTCGAATGTTGTTTTTCTATTTGCCGTTGGAAATCTTCCCTTTAATGCCGTTAGGGACTTTTTTGCAGCCTGTCGCTCCACTCACCTGCGCTTCTGCGGCGAACGACCCCCTTCTTTCTCCCCCCAAGGCACCCTCCCCCGGATTTCGTTTGTCTCCCGTTTCCCCCTGGCGACCGCCAATTAAATGCTGAACAGCTGTTTTCTCGAATCAAGGCAAACGTCCTCGTCTTGTGTCCAGGCACTAACCTTTCCTTCCCTTTAGTCGCGAATTCCCAGTATGCGCGGCGCCGCCTTTTCTATCAGCATTCTTTTTTCCGCGAACTCCTTTCCGCAAGAAAAGGAGGTCCCTCTTTTCTCTTTAACACTCATCAGAGATCTCTCTGTGTCGCCATTTTTCTTTTTTCAAGACCGCGCATTTCCCTTTTTTTTATCTTTCTTTTTTGATGCGCGCCGGCAGTATTATCGCGCGATGGCTGGAGGATTTCCAGTCGTGCCGGCTTTCTCGCTTACGACGTTCCTTTTCTCGCTGTGCATTGTGTGACCTTGGCTGATAGAACCTTTTTCTTCCCTGCAATCACGCCCCCGTGAATACTGATTCTTCTCTATTGGCTCTCGTTTCCTTCCCCTCTGCAGTTAGTCTGTTTTCCTTTTCGTCATTTCCTCGATAGAAGTGACAAATTTTCCCCCGCGCTCCTGGGAAGACTCTCACTCCCCATTTCGCGATGTCTCTCTGGGAGCCTCCCCACGGTTTGCTGCAATACCGTTTTCCAAGGCGCGAGTGCTTTTTCAGACACAGGTCTTTCATCTCCGCGTTGTCCTTTAAACGGCCGTGTCCCCCCCTTCCCCCAAATTGGAGTCTAGCTAATTTCCTCTTTTAGTGTCTTCCCGACGTTGCGCCTTCCCGGCGCACAAGTGCCCGTTTCACGATCGCAGTTTTTTTCTCCGAAATCACTTTTCTCAACACCCCCTTTGTTCGAGCCTCCACAGTGCCGCGCGATCGGCCTGGTACCCGTATTCTCCTCGTCCGATACACCGCGTCTTCTTCTTGTAATTTTTTAGAGCTGATTTAGTCCTTTTTATCTCGCGGAAAAATCTTCCCTTTTTGAATTGCCTTCAGCCCGCGCATTCCGATTCCTCCCGAAGTTCGCCTTAACCGCCGTTGCTCGTCATCTGTCAGACTCTTTCCAATTTCCTCGGACTTTCTCATACGGACTCCCTTCGGTCGCCTGTCTCCGAGAATTGATACATTTCGCCGCCATCTTATTTTTTTCCCATTGCTAATCATGAGAGTCGAATCGAAGTTCTGCTTATCTGGTCGGGTTGGCTAGCTCCCCTCCCATTAATGCCTGAGCGATTTGCTTCATCCACGCCGGTTCCCTCCTTATCCTTTCGTCAATCATGTTTGGAAGTTTCTGATACTTATCCGAACTCTCCCTCTAACCCTTCGGGCTTGCCTTGCTGTAGAGATATCGCGCAGCTTCGCGCCCTCCGGACTGCCTCCCTTCGATTCAAGCGTTTTCTTTTTTTTTATCATCCCTCCCCTGCAAGGACAAATTTCTTCCGCCTCATTCTGACTCCTTGGGTTAGATCGCAGTGTCTTACAATAGCCTGCGCTCTGTCGGCTTTTTTTCGTGCCCCGAGCCCACTCGTAGAAACCGAGAAGCCTGCAATAGTCTTAAATTGTTTTTCCCGTCGTCCCCGCTCATCTTTCCTCCCGAGTACGGTTCGCCCTTGGTTCGTCGAGGTTTCCTTTTCGATCCCCCGTCGCCGCCTCTTTTTCCAGTCTTGGGTTCATCAAGTCCGTCCCTTAACAGCGCTCCGATATCCTGTGTTTTTTTCCGTCTCTTCCTGGCGGACTTTCCTCCCGATGAGAATTTGCGGCCTTTCCCCCTGGATCGACCGAAAATTTTTGCGTTTTCTCCCCTCTCGTCCCCCTTCTCGATATGGCGCCGAGTTTGCCCTTAACTACCTATTCCCCTCGGACCACCCTTTTAACCGGCCCAGATCACGAGCGCGCCTTTTCCCGAATTTGATCCTATTTGGCATTTTTTTGCGCCCCTCCCACAATCTCGCACCGCGCCTTCGGAGTCCGGGCTTTTTTTCCACGAGACCCCCCTTCCGCGTAGATACTCCTTCGTCGCATCGCAGAATAAATCTCCTTCTTCCGAACCGCTTTCTACCTTGTGGTGAGGATCGTCCCATTTCGTTAACAAGCCCAGTGCGCGCCTTCTTCCAATAACGAAATTCTTTTCGATGCTTAGATTTTTTTTCTCTATCCCAAATTAGTAGAGCGATCCCGATGAGACTCCTCCCTACGCGTCCGTGATTTAGCCCTCTGGATCACTCACCTTTCCACCCCCCAGTTCGACTTCGCACGACGCGTGAGACTCCGGAATTGCGCCCTCTCTATGCTCCTTTTTCGATATTTATCCAACTCACGCGTCGTCTGGCACGTCCGCATGGTTTCTTTTCTATTTTTCTTCCTTCGACGTTTTGCAAGGACGCTCAACTTGAGTAATACTTAGGGAGGTTTCTCCTTTTTGAAGAGACGTTTTGCTCCTTGATCGATAGAATTTCGCTCCCCGAAGTTTGTCCACTGAATTTAGTGATGTCTCCTAGAGTCTCCTCCCGCTATGAGCTAGTTTTTGCAGATCCTCCGGTATAGCGGAGGCTCTTTTTTAGAACCTTGGATATTTTGCGGCTTCTAGCTTTTTGCGACGCGATGATCTAAAGCGAACTCCTTTTTAGATTGTTTCTTGTCTCCTTCCCTTAGTAGTTGTCCCCATCGACAATTTAGGGGCGCGATTTTTTTCTAGCTCCCGGGCGCGCATCCGACGAGCCGTCCCTGCGAGAAGTTGTGACTTTTTCTTGGACACTCCCCCTTGCGTGAATTTTAACGGCGCCATAGTTATCCTTTCCCTCTTGGACCTCTCGCGCTTTCTTCCTGCTTTTCGGTCTTGGAATACTGCCGGGCCCCCCCATCGTTTTCCGTGTCTTTCGACATGTCTTTTAATGGCCTCCGGCGACTTCGCCAGCAGGCGATCGTCGCGTTCCGCTGCGGATTTCTGCCCACACCGCCCATTTTGATTCGCCCCTCATATTCTGTCCGACTGAAAACCTTTTCTCACCGCCTTCCATGCGTTCAACGATCGTAAAGTCCCTGCGACAATTTCTTCTTTCAGCCGGAATTTTTTACTCTTAATTTCTTGCACGAACCTTTTTCTCGAGCCGAAATTTTTTTTCCTGCATACCCCCTGCCCTCTCCGATTCTTCTGCGAGTTGTCTTATATTTTCAACGGAGCGCCCTTGATTTTTTATTCCACTATATCTAGGCTCCGAATGCGTTTTTTTTTGTTCGCTCTCCGAAAGATGTCTCCCCCCTCATCGTCTCTTTCAAGCCTTGGATATGTTGCTCGCTTTTTTTTTTTACGGATTCATTTCCCGCGCGATCCTTTTACTGCTCCTGGTTTTTATCGAAGGATTACTCTTGGGGATTGAAGCGGCTCCTCTCCTTTGATCTCTCTATCCTCCCCGGAAGGCCGCGAGCTTTCTTGACGTTTCTCATAGAGCGCTCGCCTGATAGACTGTCTGGTTTCATCTGTATCCTCTCCCCTCCTGAGAAAAGGTGCCTTCTTTTTCTGGAATCAAAAGGGATTCCTTCTCTTCAGAGTGAACTTCCTTTCCTTCCCTTCAGTCGGGAAAGAGGACGTTCCCTGCTCCCTGGCGTTTTCCTTCTTTTTTCCGGCTCGAGGAGATTCCTTCCGTGCTTTTGCGTCTTCTTTCCTGCACGTCGTCTCGGACTACTATCGACCCCCTCTTCGAAGGAAGCTTTTCGGCGGTCGTCGTCCCTTTTCAAAATACTTCCCCCGGTTCGCCCGGCGACGATTCCGAGAGGACACTGTTGGACGTTCCCGTAGCGCAAGTACGGTGTGGGATTCGTCCTTTCAGTGTTGATTGCGGATGCGCTTTTGGTTGGGCCCACTGGCGCCTTTCCTCTGAAACTCGAGGAGAGTACTTTTCTTCAATGTTTTCGCCTGACTATATCAGGCGAGTTAGGAGATCTTCGGAGATGAAACCTTCCCCCCTTCGCGTTTTCCCCCTTTTTTTCGATAGAATCATCTGCTCTTACGTGTCTACGCTGAGGTCCCTCCCCCCTACTATGGCATACATCGATCGAGCATCGCGAAATTTTTCTCCCGCTTACCCCTTTTAAATTGTCCTCTACCTGCTTAACCCTCTCTCTGGACCCGGCGCCCTCAGAGACCGAGAGGAGTCTAAACGCACAAGATACCTTTTTCCCCAAGGTGTCTAACGGGATTTTCGTCCCACTGGCCCTCTGAGAGTCGTGCCAAGGTCAGAAAACTTTCTCCTCTCTCCGTAGAATCAAGAGCAACCCTTTCTCCGCGTTTTCGGAACAACTTCTTTTCCTTCTCTATTGAAGATATGCCAAGCGCCTTTCGACATCGGTCCGCCTCCTCCTCCCTCCAGAACGCACGCAGACTCTCCTTTTTTTTTTTTCTTGAGAACCATTTTTTTCCCTCGAGATCTCTCTCTTTTATCCTTGTCTAGTCTTCTCTTGTGCGGACGAACGCATTTCACGGTATTGTTTGAGTGATGTTCTTTCTCTCGGGAAGATGCGCGCCGGCTTTTCTCCTGAGTATGATCTCTCCTGGCACAATTTTGTGCCTTGCTATTTTGATTTTGCGGTAGCGCTGTTTCCATTCCTCTGACCTTGGCGATTAGCCGAAATAGCTTTTTTTTCAAATCCCTCACCCGCTAAGATCGGCTTTCCTTCTAAGTCATCTTTTGCGTTCTCTCTCGGTTAATCTTGAGCGACGGCTTTGTCGAAAGATCCATTCTGCTTTTTTTTTCTCTTTGCCGATAGTCACGCGCTTCCTTTTATTGATCCCGACCACCTCCTCGATGTCGATTTGATGATTTACATAGTAGGATCGTTTCTCAAGCGTAGTCTTTCCCCCCGTCTGGTTTAGCTGATGCTCTCCGCGTAGTTGAATCTTCACTCTGTCTTTTTTTTTCAAAATAATACTTCCGTATAGACAGAAGTTTCCCCATCGTCGTTGTGACTCTCCCTTGATCTCGCATGCCCCTGCGTCGCAGTTTATCCAGTTCGAAATAATCTAGACGAAGAACCCCCCCCTCTTTCCAGTTTTCCCCACCAGGCCGCGCGTACGTGGCTAAAACCTAGTCCGCCACCTGCTCGGGATAAAACCGCGTCTTTCTGCGGTTTCGAATATAGTAGAGCTTCTTCAGTAAGTCCCTGCACACTGGTCGAATCAATTTTATAGCCCCGAGAGGAACTCCCGGTACTATCTTTTCCGTTCACGTCCTTACGTTCCCCTGACTTCTTCCCCTTGCGTTCCCTAATTCGAAAAATTCACCCCTGCCTCCCTTGAATTACAAGCCCTTTTCACCTTTTTTAATGCCACGACCTTTCTTCCAGTGTTCTCTCAGAACGTCGCGTCGCTTTGACGAATAGACCTCCTAACCACGTAAGCCTCTTTTTGGCCCGATGAATTAGATTTCACCCTGTAGCGATGAGCCATCAAAGCAGGGTCCTATCACCTTTTTTGCTTCTTCGCTGGCTCCTCATTTCGCTACATCCCGTAGGCTCCCGGGATTGAAGTCGTTTTTCCTCTGATATCGAGACCCCTGCGCCTTTTCCTAGGATCGCCCTCCGTCTAGCGATTGTGGACATAGGGACGCACTCCTGTACAAAGTCCGCGCCCTCAAGAAAGAGCTCTGCTTCATGCTCTTCCTTTTTTGATGCATTATCCGATTATTTAAACTTGATAGATTTAGTGTTTTCCACCGTCTCCGTCGCTCCCAAACACGCCCGAAATAGTCATTCACTTTCGATCACGTCGGGACGTTTTTTCCTCTTGGAACGCATTCCTCCTTTTTTCTCGACGCTAGTTCCCTTCCTTTGTTCCATATTGACCTTCGTCTTTTCAGAATCTTTCTTTTCCCTCTTCAAGTTGGAAGAAGGCCCTCCCCCTTCTCCGAGCCCCTTCTTTTCCCTCCTCGTGAGTGAGGTTTTTCATGTCGAGTTCGCTTTAGTCCCCTCCGAATTTGCCTTAGATTCCCGGCTCTGCGAACCTTTTTCGATAAGCCCGCGTTCTCGAGCGTGGCCTGTGTTCGTAATGGCCCGTGGCCTTCCCCAAAACTTAACCGGATCTCCTCAAGATGCTATCCCCGACTCCCCCGTCCCCCTGCCTGCCTGCATTGTCTCCCTATCGTGACATGCAGCATTCTTTCCAGCGCCACAATTCCTGCATGTTGCGTAGCCGGCTCCAAAATAATTATTTTCCTTCCGGGCCGCTCGTCCTTCGACAACGTTATTTTTTTTCCTAACCCTCTAGAACCGCCCTCTAGACTTTTTCCTCGGCACTTATGCCCCTGTTCTCGGAAAATAGCGGGTCCTACGCAAAGATTCTTCTCTGGACCGATGCTTTCTGATCAACGCCCTCCTTTGCAAAGATAGTTCCCCCACCATGCACTGAGAGAGATTTTTCTTTTCTGATTGACCTCTTGAGAGTCCTTTAGTGACAATTGGTCAGACGACTAAGGACCCTTTCCACGCCAACTATTTTTAGCAAACTTCTCCCATAGACTCTTTTGATACCGTAATCGATCTCCCTCAGTTGTTGTTGTTGGATATTTTTAGGCTCCTTAAGTTTTTTCTGCCTTTTTTTTGGTTCCCTTATTTCTTTGTTAAGTGGTCAGTTTTCCTACGAGTTTTGCGCCCCCCTATACCCTTGAGAGTCATTTCTCGGGCTCGATTCTTGCCCTTTTTTCATTTTTGGACGAGACTTTTGTTCATTGGTGCATCGTGAGCTCTAACAAACCTCCAGCATTTTTTCGGGAACCCCGGGAAGGATTGCGGATTTTGCGAGTCACTTTCGATAATCACCACAATTTTTTCTCTCGCGATGTTCGCTGAGATTTATTCGGCTCCCCGTGTGTAGTCCGGATAAATGTACTCTTTTTATTGGGTTTTTTTTTCGGACGCCTGGAATTTTGTTACTTTCGTGGTCTTTTCTCTTTTTCCACTCAAGATAAGTCGACCCGTAAATGCAGGTCCTCAATTTTCGCGGGAGACCTTTATTCTTGTCGCGCATAGTTAAGAGGCCCTTGGACGACGAAGTTTTTCCGCGCAAGGTCTTTCTAGTTGAATTCACTGTCCCCCCAATCTGCGATTCGCTCTGATGAGGACGATCGCCTCTGACCGAACGTGTTTTCGTTCCCCAGGCTGGACATCTCTGAAGCGAACTCGACATGACACCCCCTGAAAATGGAAGATCTCGGTATCGATCTCGACGACTTTCGACGTCTCGCTGTTTCTGGCTTGTACCCCACTTGAAGCTTCGACATGATTCGCGACATCTGTATCCGAACCGCTACATCTGATTTTCTTTCACGAGGCCCTTTTTCCGACGGGATCTCCTTGACGACAGTTCTGACTCTGTCTTCTCGACTTTTTTTTGATGCACGACCCCCGAAATATCTTTCAAGGACGAGCTCCTGCTGCGCACCTTCTCTCCCAATGCGAGGCTTTCGAGATTTTTCGATGACCGGCTCCTCGGCTTTTTTCACTGATTTCCATGATTCTTGCAGAAAGAGGGACTTTTTTAAGCGGATCCCCGTCCTGCGCCGCGTTTCGCAGAGATATCCTCCGTCTCCCGGCCTTCTCCGACGTGATTTTTCGCAGCTCTTTGTTCATTTTCGCCATCCGCGATTCCGGTTTTGACGTTTCATGCCTTCTTCGCTCTCCTTCTTTTGCTTTGCTCATCTCCTCCTATGAAGGTTCGCGCTTAGGCAAGCCCTTCCCGGGCTCCTCAGAAGTTTGTTGCGGCCTTCTTTTTTCTCGACTTGGAAGACGTTCTCCCCTCTTTAGCGAGGAATGTTATTTCTCTTGCCAGTTCCGCTTTCCAGGATTCCCGATTTCCCCTGGGCGTCTATTTGAAGTGGTTCCCTCCTCTAACCGCCTCTATTGTTAGCTGATCCATGGAAATGCCGGTGACGTCCGGCGAGAAGTCGTTTCTCCTCACGCCATTTTGCTCGGAGGAGCAGGGAGACCTCCTGTCCGGAGCAGACCCTCGCGGCTTTACAGTCTTTTTTGATTTTTTAACTTCTTCAACCGCCTCGCCGCCGGTTATCCCGAGGCCCCTGGGTTTCCCGGCGAGGCAAATACTACCCTGTAGCCAGTTTTTCCGATTCACTGGTTTTGAGAGAAGTTTGGGGGCTTCGTCTTTTTTCGCGTGATTGCGTCTTCCTCTTCCCTAAATGCGTCTTTCTCCCGCTTCTTTGAAATCGAGTAGCGTCCGTCGGACTGGTTCTTCTTTTTTTATTATTGGCGTAGGCCCTATTTTTTTTCTCCCCGCGGAGAGCAAAAAAACATTTTTTTCGACGCTTCGCCTTCTCTCTTTTTTCCGTTAGTTTCCGTCTTTTTACCGATCCTAATATTTTCAGCGATCGAGCACGTCCCTTGATCCCGATCTCTTTGAAACCCTCCCTGCCTGCGTCCCCCCCCCCTCTACAGACAGAAAGAAATCCTTATCCTACGCTCAAGATGCCGAGGCTTCAAGCCCCCTGAAAAAGCAACCCTCCTCAAGTATCAAGGTCTTTTCTTTGACTGAACTGATTCTGAGAGTTCGTGATCCCCCCACTTATCCCCCTTCCCCCTGCACGCCGCTCGAACAATTTCAACGTAGTAACTTGAGGCGCCAGCGTCAACACTCCCCTCGTCGTGCATTCTCGTTATCTTCTCACGTAGGTCCTTGCGCGCATCGGCTCGTCAGCAGAACTCCCTCCCGCCTAACTCGTTTATTGAGCCCCCTCCCTTCGCGAGAGCTCTCGCTTTTCCTTCCTAGTGGCAGTTTCGCCTTTTTCAAAGACCGCGCCTTTTTTGTCTTTTCCTTTGTATCTTCTGCTTTTTTTCCGGCTTCTTTTCCCGACGATATGCGTCTGATACTGCGATAGGCCATCAAGCCGAGGCCGCCTCGCCCTAAGTTGAGCTGATTAGTCTCCTTTTTTGCTGTTCAGCAATTTTCTTTCTATCGCCGCCTGGTTGCGGCCATTCATCGAAAGTGATACTGAGCTGTATTCCATGTTCATCTAAGTCATGTGTCGCGCTCCTATCGTTTTTTCTGAAGGATTCTCTTCCCTGATCCCCTTGTTTTCTCGACTTTTCCAAAGCGCTCCTGGTACCTGACGATTCACTCCCCCTTCGAAATTTCGTTTCTCTGAGGTCCAGAGTAGGAGAGGTCCGTTTTCCCTGTCCGTCTGTTTTTCGCATGATTCGATCTACTTTTCCGAAAACCGCGACCATATACTTTTCAAACTCCTCAGGGTTTGCCCATGGCGTATAGACAGAAGTCCCCTTCCCAATTCGTCGTTTTTTCTGGAACGGACGCATTAATTTTTCGCACTCCTCCCCTTGCACTCGCGACGCCTTTCAGGTATATTCCCCTTCTATCGAAGACTCACACCGTACTTTATCACCAGTGCTGCGTTCCACTGGAACAATGGCGTATTTGAGCTCCTCCTGGTGCGAGTTCGAGTTTTTTTGTCTAGTTCGCGAGCGCAGCTTGAATTTTTTTGAAGCGGGGAACCCGAGACTTTGCTGCATCTTTCCGCGATGCGGCTCTTTCCCCTTTGACGACGTTGCCGTTCGAAACTCCGGTGACATCCTCTCAGCTTTTTTCCCAGTAATAGTCCCCTTCAAAATCGACGGCCCTTTCATTCCAAGTCTCTTGCAGACACCTGGGCGTTACGGTTTTTGAAATTGATACAGCTCGCCGCTCGCCGCTTGTATAGCCCTATAGCGCGCGAATCGCCTTTTTCCAAGTACGCATCTCTTTCCGGGCCCCTTCGCTTCTTCCTCTGCGCGAGACAAACTTCTTGCAGCTAATTCCTTCTCCACGCCGTTTGTCATCTTCGATCACCGTCCCTTTCGCCGATTTACTAGCGTTGGCGTATCCCTTTTCTTCCCGATTTTTCACAATCCTTGGAGGGCCCTCTTTTTGGCGTGATATTTTAAAAAATCCTGTATTACGCTCCTTTAGCCTTCTATCACGACTTTCTCAGCAGGCTCCCTTAGGGCCGCCCATGCACGGCACCTTTTTGTACAGCGCCCCATCTACATCTGATAATTCCTGCCTTTTTCGCAGAAGTCTTGCTTCAATTATCGCTGCCTCCCCGCGTCGGCCTTTTTTTTTCACTTTTTTCGTGTCTTCCCTGAGTTATCGTCGAAACCGATCAGCCGGCTGAACTTTTCCCTCGATGTACCCCCCGTAGGGACGCAGCTTTTCAGGTCTGTTTACTCCAGTTCCGTCTCTTTAGAATATGATTCTCTGAATAACTCTCTATTCTTCTCTTAAAGTTTTCATCCCCCCCCCGACGCCCCACAGCGAGACGTCTCTCCTGCTGGTCCCCTACCATCGCGGCGTTCTTCATTCGTTTTTTCGTCCCACGCCGACTTTTGCCGGCAGGTAGCTCCCCTCCGACCGAAAAGATCTCAGTTTTTTTCCTGAGTCTCGCAGCTTCATCCTTTTTTCCTGCCTCACTTCGATCGAATGGACCGTCTATTGCACCCCCTTAACCTTTCTTCCGATGTTTGTAAGCCCTAGCCACTCAATGGACCCCTCCTCATTTTTTTTCGAATCTTAAAACTCCACGCGCGACTTTCAGGTAGCGCTTTCCCTTCCTCCTCCGACCCAAGTCCTCTCTCCCCTCGGATCCTTAATTTCTTCCTGAATAAAATCGCCCTTAAGAACAGCGCTCGACTCTTTGGGAGGATCTTTCCGCGTACACTCTGGCGTTTTTCCCCCCTTTCCCCTTCTTTTTTTTGATTCTTGCCATCACGACCTTTTTGCTTCGTTTTCGCTCTTCGATCACCCCTTCAGCAAACGTCTCTCCCCCTGATGCTCAGATTTCACTCTCCATTTGCGCCTTTAGCGTCGCCTCAAACTTGATCAATCGGCCTACCTTTTCTCGCAACCAGTTCGTTCGAGTGTTGTTTTTTTTTCCCTGCATC
>Ga0179593_1468630_pt1 | contig 17709 bp, 19 predicted proteins | sample CZODoug2_1_08_16_FD_185931 | JGI IMG/M metagenome (GOLD analysis project Ga0179593, IMG submission 185931) | Vadose zone soil fungal communities from Angelo Coast Range Reserve, California, USA - CZODoug2_1_08_16fungal (PacBio error correction) | ecosystem: Environmental > Terrestrial > Soil >... | reverse complement strand
CGGCCTACTACGTCGTTCGGCATTCCGAAAGCGGTCCCGCCTTGAGGCGCGCATCACGTCCCGATGTCCCTCTTCCCCTTTGTATTAGTGCACTTAACCCCATCGGTCCGGCGGTCTTCCGACTCCCCCATTTGTTTTTTGCATTCGTTATCCCTCGGGTCTTTCGATGGCGATCAACCCCCCTCGATTGGTGACGGCAATGCTTTGATGTCGCGGCGCCGGGCGACGTCGAGCGCCTCCACCGACCCATCCCCTTGTTTTCTCGATAGCCGCTTTTCCTCAGTATGACAGCAACTTCCGGGGCCCCCTAGGAGAGGGTGATTTGTAGACGTTGAGCGATTTACTGCGGACCTAGATCATCAGCGTCGCGTCCGTCTGACGAGTCCCCTTAGCTTCTCATCCTTAATCTTCCCCCTAGTTGGCGTCTTACTACGTAGTTTCTTGGTGTGTCGCGGAGTTTTCCCTCAAGCCTTGCCCCCGAGGACAGTTTTGCGGGCCTCCACGAGAATGGGTAAGACCCCTTCCTCTTTATCCTTGTTCGTCGTCTTTGACCGTCGTCTGCTCCATAGTCATCCCCCTGCTCGGCTGTCGAAGCTGTGGCTTGTCCCCTTCTGTGAACGGTTTATGTTGCTTTTTCTCCGCGCGCTTCCCCCTTTTTTCCCTAAGTCCTTTTGTCCTCTACCCTGCGGCCAAGTGTCCCTCTTTCTTTTTGGAAGGCCTGAGTACATCTTCTTTTTTTAATTTCTCAGTCGGTTTTTTCGCCTCTTGAGATAGAGAAAGACTGGCTTGTCTGGGTTGACGGACCTCCTCTCGTAGACGTCTCCTACACGGTCTCCTCGCCGTCCTTACGATTGGAGATCACCGGCCCCGCTCCCGCAGATGGCGCGGGTCCCGACGAGTCCTTCGGTGCCTTTTAACCAAGGAACTTCGGCTTTTCCCCTAAGTGCCGGGAGCCACTTTCTCCGGGCTAAGTTCTTTCGTGGTGGTGATGGCTTTTTTTACGTCTAGGACGGGGGACGGCCTCCCCGGCCTTTCCTGGCCGAAGCGAGTCCCACAGCGCTGCATCCTTCTTTCTTGGAGGCTCGCCTCCTACGGAGCAAAGGACGAGGTGGCACTCTTGGTGCGGCAATTTCCTCCTTCACCTCGGCGCCCGGGCTTCGGCCATGCTCTTTGACGTTTTTTGAGAGCCTTCTCCCTATTCCTTTTTTTGTCGGGGCCGGTCCCGTCCTTGCCCAGCGAAGTTTCATCGATTCTGTTCAGATATTTTTATTTCTGGCACAAATACCCTCCATTACCTTTTACTCCCCCTGAGCGACAGAGCCTTATCTTCCAGCGGTTCGTTTTGGTTAAAGAAGGCTGAGCTTTAGCCGTGGAATTGACGTCGTCTTGCGGAGCTCTTCTCCGTGCCCGTCTGTGACCTCTAGCCTGAGACCGCGAGGCCAAGACATCCCTGCACCCCCGAGTCGTTTTTTCAGAATGGAGAAGTTTCTGAGTACGGTCGAGCGCCCCCGCCCATGCTATCTTGGCGTGGGAAGACCCCCCTTTAAAAAGAGCCGGCCGAATAGAGGATTTCGTCTCTTCTATTCTGATGAGGCTTTCTGTCACGCGAAAGCCGGCGTTTTTGTTTACACTTTCTGTAGAAGCTACGAATACGGCGGGCCTAATTTCACCGCCAGCTTCTCCTTCTTAGGAAAAGGAGAGCACCTTCTCTGAGCGCGCATGCTCTCCTTTTTTTTTCATCACCTTCCATTCCCCCCCTGCAAAGACTATGTCCGCAGGCTTTTCTGTTATATTGAATAGGTTGGGCCGAGTTGGCCGTTTTTTTTGGTGGTCGTCGCCCTACTAAGAATACGTCATCGTCCAGCAGGCCCTCGAGTCGCAGAGATCTCCCGCGCTCTTTTTCCTTCAGAATCGAGTCCGCCTCGCTCCCCCCCCTGTCAAGTCTTTTTTTAGAAGTTCGCGTCTCGTCCCTTCCTCAGCGCTGAGCCACCCCCCCCCCCCCCCCCCCCCCCCCCCCCCCCCCCCAACCCCCACCCCTGGCGCCTCTTTGCGTAGTTGATCCTCCCGAGTTCCTGCCGGCTCCGCTCGCCTCGCGGCCCTCTCTTCCTTTTCTACCAGGGACCCTTCGCGAGAGTTCACTTCTTCCCCCTGTCTTCCTTCAGGAGCTAACCTGCCGCGCGTGGTGTTTTCCTTACTCAACTGAGACGTTCTTCGGGGCGTCTCCCCTTCGTGCTGGGCCCGGTTTCTTTGCCCTGTCCAGAGGGTTTTTAGAGCATACACTTGTTTCCCCCGCGCCCCCCGAGGAATAAGACCTTCCTCCCCGTGGCGAGAGCTGACCTCTCTGCTGAACCTCACGTCTTACCCTCTCCTCCCATCTTTTTTTCCCTATAGAAAGCCTCGCGTCACGCACCCCCTTTTTGCCTCCATCGGTACTTTTCCTAGGCCACAGCGCCCGCGATTGCATGCCTGTTGCCTTTCGCCCTCTAATCTTTACCTTTCAGTGAGATTAGGCCTAGAATGACAAAACCCCCCCACCATTTCGTGAAACGTCTATTAAGTTCGACCCTTCGAGAATCCCCCATTTTTTTTTGAGAGCACTCCCTTTCTTTTCAATCCAGTTCCGAAGACCCGGAGGACCTCGAACTTTTTGCCCCAGGTGAGTCGAGTTCCCATTTTTATGAGCGCCCGGCCTCCTTTTACGCCCCGTCTGTTCTCCTTAGCGTAGGCAACGCGTCCCCCGGGGTCGCACGATCTTTCGAGCTCGTCCCATGAAGTCTTTCCTTGAAGATGTCTTTTCAGTAGCTGCCCGCCCAGGAGCCTTGCTTACACATTCCGACATTGTTGGCGTGTTGCCCGTAGGAGGCCCTCCCTCCCTCGATCCGCGTCAAGGCCTCCTTAGTCCTTCTTTGAATTAAGATATCCCTCCAGAGGTAGCAAGCGAGGTCCCCCCGTTTTTCTTTTTCCCCGGTTTCTTTTTTAGTTAGATATCTCCTTTCTCATCATACGTTGTTGTGTGCCTATCTCTTGCCTGCAAGGAATAGATTGATTCCCTTCGAGCGGGTTCCTCGTCCCAGTATCTTAAGGTCTCTAGTATGAGCTTCCTGAGCGCCGGCCTTTCATTTACAAGTTTTACCGTTTTGTAGGAGAGGTCTTTTCAATAGAGGCCCTGGTGTTGGTGCAGTGAGGAGGTTTTTCCGGCCTCCTGATGGCATATTTATCTTTCCCGACTTCCTTTTCAATTCCGTCTAGCGAGGGTTCGAGTGATCCCCACGAAGAGCTGTTTGGACTTTTTTTTCTCTTGCCTGAAGGCGTTCGCGGACGCGCCCGCGGACCTCGCCGCCCTCTCCCTCCCTCGTTGACCCGTTTGCTCTTCTCTCCTCGGTGGGATCGTTTTTTTTTTTCGCGCCTGGACCGTTCTACTCCTGCGGAGGCTTTTTTCGCCATCTCCTGTTCCCCGTCACCGTCTTGTTCCGCCTCTTTCCTCCCCTTTAAAGAGCTTCTCATTGCACCCTTTCTGCCAAAGCGATCTCTGTTTCAGCCTCGCCAGTCCTTTTTTTTCTTCCCCCGGCCCAGGGGGTGATGGTTTCGTGTGATTTCTTTACCCTCGTTTCTTTCTCCGGCTGAGAGGATGCCGCCTGCTCGCTCGCCTTTAGATTTCGCTTCGTCGAGGCCCCTGTGAAGAGATTATGGTGGGTGGGCCCATGCCCTGTTATGGCTACACTCCAATTGACCCGCATCCACCGGCGAAGCCCCGACAGAGCTCACGCGCATTGTAGCCGGGCCCCGCCCAACCCCTTTCCGCGCGGTCGGAGGGCGGTGTTTTTTTCCTCCTTGATGAATTGTCGCCCTCCTTAGTTCCTGAGGACTTATGCCCTTTGAGAGGGATGGTTCCGCGAGGCTCCTCCCCTTTTTTTGCCCATAGCGGCGTCTCCGTCGTAGACTTCCTGGCGATGCTCCATCCCCCTTTTAGGAAGCGGATTTTCTTTTATTGAATTCCAGGACCGGTTTTTTATCCTTCGAGATAGATAGGTCCCTCCCCTTATTCGGGCGAGCTGTCTCTTTTCATTGATTTCCAGTATTCTGCTGAAGAGTCGTGGCGCCTCCCCAAGAGAAGTTTGAGTTTGATTGTCCGGATTTCGTCTCGAGAGAAGATTGTCTTTCGCCTTCTGGGCGGGGTTTTAGGCTCTCTTTCTTATTCCGGAGGAGTATTAAGAAGTCCTGGAGTACGATTTCCGGCTTTTTGATTGCACTTTGAGTTTGATTTGTGCCGCATGAGGAGGCTCTCCTCCTGAGTGAGGTGCCGGTGACCACGTCTGACCAGGGTTGATGATTCGTGACCCGGTCTGATCCTTCCCCTCTCAGTCCAGTCCCCTCCCGAGGTACGCATCGACGAGCGTCCGTTGCCTCCCTTCTTGTGGCCTAGCGCCCTTTTCTTTTTTATCGCGACCCTCACTGAGGCCAAGGCCCTTCCACTTCCTTCGTGTCTAGTCCCCCCGCCCTTGCGGCCTCTTTTTTTTTTTGTTTTTTTTGTTTTTCCTCTTGCCGTTTCATGAGCTCCCCCCCTCGCCGGTCCGCGCTCTCTTTGGTCCGGCGCTCGTCTCCCCTCTTCACGAGCTCGGGGAGTCTTTCTTTGCGAGGAGACGTCTCAGGTTTTTTTGTGGTCCATCCTTATGGGAGAGCACTTTTTTTCCTCTATTCCCTCGAGGCGAATCTTTTCCTCTATATGTTTGATTGATTCTTGATAATGCCATTTTTTTTAATGATAGAACATCGCTTGGCCGAAGACGTCCCCCCTTCTTCTTCTATTCCCTGACAACGCTTTAAAATCTCTGGTAAGATCACTCTTACCAAGAACACCGACCCTCTAAGCACGGTCGCCTGTCGCTGTGGGAAACTTTCCGGCCTTGGAGGGAAACTCAGTTAGAAAAGGCACTCCCCCAAGAAATTCCAGCGACGGATCCTTATCAGTTCTGGAGGTGTCTCCCGTCACCCTTCCAATTGCTGTCCGTTGACTCAGTGACGTTAAAAGAGAGGCCCTGCATGGCTCCCTTCGTTGCGCCTTCGTTTCCCATTTTTGAGTCGATGGTAGGAAGACGGTCTTTTTCCTGGATTCCTGGTGGCCCTTTTCCCTATTCCCGTAGCCCCACTTTTGCAGATTTTCTTCAGTAAGCGGCCGGAACCGCTGACTCCCTACAAACTCCCTTTCTGTTTCTGTCCTCCTCCTTCACGGTTTTGGAGTTCGTTCCCCATGTTAGAATACGCTCCCCCTTCCACGCTTCGTTTTTCTTGGAAGGCGTTTCCCGTCCCTGTGCGCGGCACCCCCCCTTTTTTTCTCCGCATGCTCCCTTTCATCCCTTCACAGTCAGAAGACTAACTATCTCTATTTTGCCTCCGGCAGCGGGCAGGGCTGACGACAAGCTCCTCGACGGGGTGTTTCGCTGACAGCGAGTAGCCTCCGCCTTGCTCTTTCCATTCGAGGCAGGACGGGGCTGGAGCCGGTCCTCACTTTTTTCCTTTCTTTGAGTAGGTCGAATCTTCGATCAGTAGCGAGAGATTTTTCCTTTTCGATCTGCAAGATCGGCATGATCATGTCGGGTTACATCGGACAAAGAGGGTGCTCCTCTCTTTTTTCCTTGGACGATGCAAGTTCTTTTCCCTGTCTTCGACTCCCCCTTATAGATCCCCTACTTTTCTTTGATTTGCGTTCGGCTTCCGTCCGTGCCCTGATTTATTTTCCCTTTAGACCTCCCCTTCTGATCAAACGGTGATCCCCTTCCAGGCATCGGACCACGGTTTTGGCCCCTCTGCAGGCCGACGGGTCTTCTCTTCCTCCGCCCCGGCCGTCCCTATGGTTCACGATCAACCCCTTTTCCCCCATTTCGGTTTCTGCTTCCCCTGTGCGCCTTCTTTCCTTCTCGGCGGCGGACGTAGTTTTCACCTCCCTCTTTCTCTTTTCCCCCCCCCCCCCTTTTTTTTGTGTTGTTCTCTCTTTTTTACGTCTACGTCGCCCTCCGCTCTGAAGAGGTACCCTCTTCCCGCCGGAGGCGCTCACCTTTTCTTTCCTCATTGCCTGGGGAAGAGTTGACAACCCTTCCCGGTATGGACTGTTTTTCCCGATCCTCGCGGCGGTCTCCAAAGACCCCGGGTAGAGTGGGAAGTGAGCTCAATCCGAGCATGGTGACGGTGAACTTTATTTTTCCGCTTTTTCTCCTCTTTCAGCAGTCCTTCGAGTCCGCAACGACCCCATCTCCCTGTATTTCAGAATAGCGATGCTTACTCGACGCCAACGTGGTTTTGCTGGGTGATAATTAGGGATTCTCGTCAGCCCCTTTGCGCTGTGAGACCATAGCCCTCCTCCTTTATGATAAGCTGACTTCATCCCCTCGACGCTCACCCACTTATAGGTTTACACTTCCCCACTCCTCCTTTTCCGGCTTTCTTCAAGTTTCCTGAGTCTAACTCAGCCCTCATGGGGCGTTTCCTTTTTTCTTTAGTCGTGGCTCCATTGGACCCCTTAGAGGAGCTTGATTTCTTGCCAAAGGCTGAATGCAAGAATAGTTCCTCCTCGATGTCATGATTTGACCCTTGCCGGGCTTCCCGGGAGCAGGCATCTTTTCGGTGCAGCGCGCCCCTTTCCTTCTGCTTTGCTTTCCGCTTTCGCAGAATAAACTTTAGTCCCCTTCATCCTTCGACAGGCGTAATTTAGCATAAATCCTTCGGGTCTCCCTTCTTCTCCCCCGCCGGCAGCTTTCTTAGAGCCCCGAGCCTTCCTGTACGTTTCTGGACTCCGAATCCTCCGTCCCCCCTTTCTTTTTTTACCAAAGGAAGTCTCCCTCGCCGTAAATGCTGCCCCTTCCCCCCTCCACTTGAACGAGGCCCCTCATCTGCGGGGTACTCCCTTGAGTTTTTCCGGAAGTAAAGACTTAAGGAAATGTCCCAGTGAAACCTCCCCTCCCTTCCCTTCCCAGCCTGCACTTGGTTCCCGATGTCAGTGGGGAACGGGATTCTTTCTTCCCTGACTGTCTTCCGTCCCGACGTTACGAAGTTCCTCCGGTTTCCCCTCGCACGTGGATTTCTGTTTCTTGAAGCTGAGAGGCGCACCTTTCTCGTGATTATAAGCTTCCCTTACGGTCCCTAGTGGAGGGCGGGGGTTCTTCTGGATTTTCTTCTTAAATGCGTCTATAGCGGTCCCTCTAGCTGAGCAGTGGAGCGATCTTATGCACCCCTGGACCCCCGACCCCCTCCAATTCGTTCGCTCTTCCAGAGTGAGTCTCCAACTCCTTCTTTCCCGTTCGGGTACGAGCGCCTGACACTGAAGGTTCTGCGGTTCAACGAGTTTTTTGTTTTTTCGATACGTTTCTAGTCCAGTGGGCCCGAGCCTCCCCTCCCCTGGCTGGATAAGCACCTCTGTTTGCCAAATTGTTTCGTTGTTCTCATGTGAAGGAGGCCTCTCTTTTCGAAGAAACGCCAGGGAGCTAGCCACTAGTGTTTTTTCGCCAAATAATAGTTACCTGACTCGCGTCCCTCTAAATCGAGGGTTTTCATCGGAATCGCGTCTTTGATCCAAGTTTTACCCCGCTCCCCTAAGGCCTTTCTTCCTCTTGCACCCGGTCTTCTCCCTGAACCAGCTCCTCGTTCCGCCCCTCTCCTTTTTCCCCAAATCTCCGGCACGCCTCGCGCTCTTTCGCCCCGCCTTAGCTTTCCCCCATCGCAGCCTAACATCCGCCCTCCCCGGCCTCGCCCTTCAGGCGCCTCTCCTTCGGTATCGTTTCTGTTGCTCCCCGGCGGATCACAGGTGGGTTCGGCTGCCTCTCTGGTTTCCACCGAAAGCAGGCCATAAGAGAGCGCTCGAAAAGCTCAGGTACGTCTCTACTAGTCGCCCCCCCCCCCTCTGTCACTCCTCCGGTGCTCACGAGAACGCATTTTTCCCTTTCCTCCCCTTGCGCTTCCAGTCGGAGAAGTTGCACTTGGAAGTAACTACTTCAGAATGATAAGAGTCGGCGCGATCTTCCCCCTAGGAAAATCCCCAGCCTTCACCGTTTGCAGACGGCTACAGCTTTTCTTTTAGAGCATTTTTCAGTTCTCCTACCTTATTCAAGAGGGTTTTTGTACGGGAAGACGGAGCCCCCCCCTTTTTTTTTCTTGGACAGAAGCGCGTTCGGCTGGCGTGCCGGAGGAGGCGTGTTTTTTCCCCGCAGCCCTTCTACCTTCCCAGAGACTCTTCCAACTGTAAGCCGGAGTCCTTCACAGGAGTCTTCTTTGTCCATTTCGGCCCCCCTCAACATCTCCAGCCCCCCTCTCCGGTAGCAAAAGACGATTCCCAAGAGAAATTCCTTATGAGAAAATTTTGTGTCAATTTGGTATGTGAGGATGCTTTTTCTTAGTCTCTTTCCCTCCCGGGATGGAGGTCCTCCTAATATTTAGTTGAGTGCTGCTGATAGTCTAAAGTTCTTTCCCCCTTTCCCCACCGCGTCTCCCTCCTCCTTGAGTAGTCAGCCCACCTTGTATCCCCGGTGTTCGATCACAGTTATCTAAACTAGAACCCTTCCCTGTGAGGACTTCCCCTCCCCGGCTCCCTGAGAGGTAAGAGTCTCTTCCCTCTTAGTCCCGGCCCCCTAGAGTTCAGGTTTTCGCCCACTTGGCGCCTCCCCCAATTTAAGGGATTAGATCCGAAAGCATCCCCTTTCCCGTTTCAGTAGAGGTAGCTACCGGAGGCTGACAACGCAAGCCCTCACCCCGATCGGTTTCCCTGGCTCATGGGAAAATCCCTTTTTTTCATAGCATAAGCGGGAATAGTCCACTGGTCTCGCGAGTCTAGGGGCCCTGACTAGTCCTAGGATACAATAGAGCGAAACTTGTGAAAACCTCCGGTCGAATGCGTCACGAGAATTGGTAGTTTCCCCACAGTCAATATCTTTTTCCTTTTTCTACTAATGGGTTTGGTTTGAAGTCTGAGTGCCAGTTTGAAATCTCTGTTCGGGCGGATGGTTCTTAGCGGTCCCCCTACAGATGTTTGCGAAGGAGAGCGTAGGCTGCAACTTTTCACGAGATCCATCTAATTATTCGAAGGACCCTTCCGATCTCTTTTAGAGGAGGCTTTGTTAGATGTTCCTTTCCCCTAGGTTTTGGGAAGGAGTGTCTCCTCCCTGATAGGCCTTTCCGGTACTCCTGCAGTTATACCCTTCGGCTCCTTCTCAGCTCCCGACGTTTCCCCCCCTAGAGAAAACCTCCCCCAAAAGACTTTGAGAAGTTAAGCTATGACTGCGAACTTTCCCCCTCCCCCCGAGGCTCTCCGTGCACCTCACCGACATCTGGCACTCCTCTTTTTTTTTAAGAGCTGGCTTTACCTTAGGGAGAGGTACGGACTGTAGGTGCACCTCGAGGGACCTTTGCTCGACAGAAAGAGGGCTTCTTAGGCGCGAAATACTTTGAGAAAGGCTTTTTGGAGGATAGGCCGCCGCAATACCCTTCCCATCAGAACTAGGCCCGGACTACCAACGCTTTTCGACCAGGAAAGGAGGCCCATACCTTCCTATTTGAATCCAGTCCCCAATTAATCTGAATCCCCTGGGGTGGCAAAACTCTTGGAGTTAACGTGCGCTGGTCCTCCCCTGTCCTCGTGGATGTGAGAATGGATAGGAGATATTCGTCATGTTGATAGAACTTAAAGGGGGGGATTCTCTCCTTTTCCATATGTTAATCATTTTTTTCAGCGGCCTGGAGTGGGCAGTGCCTCCCGCTTTTTTGAGAACCCTCTAAGTAGACCTCGGAAGCGTTTTTTTCCATCCCACTGCTGACGCCTGTGACGTAGACGGAATCCCCACCTCGGTCCCGGAGAAGTTTTCCTTCCGGAGAAGTTTATTGGACGCCTCTGACGTCCGGACTTACCCCCTTCCACGTGGCCCCTTTTAGATTGGACGCGAGGATCTCTTCCAGTCGCCTAGGGTCGTCTTTCCTCCCTTCTGAAACTTCCCCTGTCTTTCATCTCAGCGGCTCGGAATGTTTTTCCCACCTGTGCACTTTCCCGCTGCGCCGCTTTTAATAAAAGGTGGATTCGATTGCGCCTCTGATGGAAGTTTCCCTTTATTTCTCTGGCAGATAGGCTTTCCGTCGAGTGATGATGGTCCCCCTCTTTGTTTAGCGTACCCAAACCCGCAGAAAGTGTGTCAAGAGTATTCGGAAGCAGATGCGCTTCCCCCTCCCCTTTCTCTTTATGCGGGGATCATCGCGGTGGGATTAGCTTTTTCCCCGGATCTTTATGATCTTCGAGGCGAGATAGCCGGACCTTTTCTTTAGACCTGTTAGGAGTTTCCCCCTTTCTTGGAGAGATGAGTTCCCCAAGAGAGAGATATCGTCCTTTTTTTTAGGAGAAGTCATGTGAAATCCCCCCCCGGCTTAGGCTAGTGACCTTTTCGACCGGCAGTTGCGAAGGACCGTCGTTTCCCCTTCGATGTACGGGCAGTTGTACCCCCCGAGGAGTGGGGCACATCCCCCCTATTTTTTAGAGACATTTTTGTCTCCTATAGTTTCTTTTTTTTTTCATCCTGAATTCCTGCCTCCTAGTGAGAATCGAAGGACTCCCTTCCCCGTAAGAGATTTTCTCCAGATTTAAGGATCCACTCTCTCCTGATTAGCTAGTAGCGGCTGATTCGTGGCGGTTCCCTTTTTACGACCGAGTTTGACTCTTATGGATATACCGGCGACTGGACATTTTTTTTTCACTCCCGGTATGGGAATTCCCCAGCGCTGCTTCCCGGAGAGTCTTTTCTTTGCATACCCTCTCTTCGGATTGGAAAGTGACGTGCGTTCATTTCCGCGCTCTCCGGTCTTTTTCGCCCACTACAGAGTTTACTTCCCTGACACCCCCGCAGCTGCCCTCGGCCCCGGTGACCGCTATTTTCCCTTTCAAATGATACACCTCCTGCCTCCTTGGCGTGGGGACCGGATACGTTTTTTTTTTCGGATGCCGCCAGATCTTTTCCCGGCCCCACGCCATTAGCCCAACTAAGGCACCGATTTTTTCATCCGATTCTCCCTTCCCTTACTTAAGGAGCCTTCCGTGACTTCCCACTGAGGCCATCTTTTTTTCTGACCCGCGCGCAGAGCTTCAGGAAAAGGTCTCCCCCCATTCTGGCTTTTCCCCCCTCCTTTCTCCGGTTGGTCGGCGTACCCTGCTTTTGCCTGATCCTCCGTCACCGCTTTGCTCGGTAGACCTTCCCTTGTTTGACGCGCTGCTTGAAGACTGGCGGTTTCTCCCCTGGGATTTCTCATGCATTGCATTATACATTTTTCTGGAAGCTGTTTTCCTCTTCCGGGTATTCTTCGGGCCTCCTGCGGTTCTACTAATTTTTGCAAGGTCGCCGTAGCGCACCGGTGTTGTTTTTTTTTCGCCTGCTGCTCCGAACTTCGCAGCCTTAAGCAATAGACCAATGATGGCTATTGTCCGTGCCTTCCTTGTATCTTTTCCAGCTCGACTCCCCACTCGTGGTTTTAAGCTGGTGAAGGTTCCCTTAGCTGTCGAGTGCCTTCTCGGTCAGGAGTGGATTGGCTTCTATTCTTTCCCCTTGAACTTCGTCCTGGTCTTTCCCTTTTTCTTCCTGTACCTTTCAGTAGGCGAGATCGTCGATGGTTCTTCTGATCGTCAGAAGGAAGCCGATTCCGCTGAGGGTTCGTTCCTAGTTCACCACGTAATTCCCTTAATCCGCGAATGCTTCCCTTGCCGATTTCCGATTTCTGTCTCCGAGCGGCTTGGCGGTCCCACTACGTTGGTCGTTTCGCGTCCCCTGTCGTCCCTTTTTTCTCTCGCCTTGCTCCTAGAGGTATGACCCCAGTTGACTTTTTCCCCCCCCCTTCTCGCTGACGGCTCTTCCCCTCCAGCGCCCTCGATCCTTGAGAAGAGTTCTTTCCCGACCCCCTTTTATTTCTCTTAGAATTCACGTCTTTCATTAGGTGAGCACGATCACCTTTCTTTTTCTTTCGCGCCAGGCTCGTGTGAAAGAGTTCTTCCCTCCTCGTTGGCGATTCCTTTCTCATCTCTTCTCCCCTCCTCCCCCCTCCTTTTTGAAGTCTTAGGTTCCCTCTTCCGTCGACGATTTGCATTTCCTTCCCCTTTTGTCAAGCACGCGCACCAGTAGTCTGCCTCCCCCTTCGATGTAAGATGACCTGGAGTGCCCTCAACATCGGCTTGGTTCGATCCTCCTGTTTTCCTTCTTTGAGTATAACTCCCCTTGTTCGGTTTGACTGAGCAGATGTTCTCTTTTTCTTTTTTTTGGGACGGGTTTGACCGCTCATCTTCGCTTTTACGGGCGCGGCGACTGCCTCGCCTACCAAACACATCTTCCAGTTTCGCTAACGCATTTACTTTTTTTCCCCCCCAGACCGTTCCGGGCACTCTCTGGTTATAGTAGAGGGTTTTTTGTTTGGACGGTTGTCTCAACTCCAGAGGAATCAGTTTTCCTTATGACGAGTCCAGCCCCCTTTCCCTCCGACCCCTTACCTCTTCTTCAGGTCCCCTTTTCCCGTTCTGGTTGAGGAACGCCAAGTCTTTCAAGTACTCCTTTCCTTCTCATGCCCGGCCGCGAGGGTAAGCCTAATGGAGAGATTTGACCCAAGTCTTGAGCTTGTCTTTCGCTTGACCCCCTCCTTTGAATGGACATATATCCTCTGGGGTTGGGGGCCAACTTTTTTTGGGGGGGGGGTCGATTTTTTCTCCCGGGGGGTTCCTAAAGCTGTGACACCGGGTTGTCTCGGCGAATTCGAGACTTTCTCTTAAACCCCCCGGGCCGACCATGGCTTCGTTTTCCTGCCGTTCCTTCGGTTCAGGTTCAGGCTGCCAATCATTTGGGTAGACATCTTCTTTCTCGGGTAAGCCCTTTTTGATATGTCCCCCTCTCCGGCTTTTTTCTCTTAGGTGAAGAGGAAGTTTCAGGGCCGAACAGTCCTTAGAACTTCTACGACATGCCGCTCCGATAACGTGTCGTGAGCTTTTGTCACGCCTTCTCCAGTCTTTTTCGTCGTGGAAAGTAAAGGCCTCGTACCCTCTGCAGGGACTTTTTTTGTGGATGTTGAGCAACAGCGTTATGAGCTGTTCCCACGTCGCCTTTTTCCGTCTATTCTTTTCTGTGGAGATGGAGTTTGTAATTTCTCGGGAAAGTTCTTTCTTGACGCGCCTTTCCTTTTGCCTCCCAAGAAGTTAAAAAGCCCCCCTTATCGTTCCCTTCTTTAGAGATCAGCGATCTCTCCCACCGTGCCGAGGTTTGACTTTTTTTGCTGAACATTTATGCCGACGGGGCAATGCGAGGGTCTCTTTTTAGTCGCACGTCGCCTTTAAATGCCCGATCGAGGTTGCACGTGGAGCACCTTCTTCCTGAAGCAGATGAGCCTTTTTTCCGACGTCTGGCCGCCATTTCTCCCCTCCCTCCCCTTCCGAGGACGATAAAAGGCTCGTGTTTTTTTACCCCCCTAGGTCCAGCGCTAGTCCCTAGGTCGCGCGCTCGCAACATTTTTTTTTACCTATTAGAGGTGATTTTTTCCGGACATGCGACCGCTTTCTAGACGAAGAGGGCGGTCCCCCGATGCGTTTTTTATATTGGTCTTTGGGGCCTTGCCTGCGAGCGAGCGTTTTCTATCGTCAAACTTCATTTTCATAGTGGTTTGCTCATATGGGAAAGCAGCTTCCGCATACATACCGGGTTTTCTGCTGCGCGCTCCTAGGGTCCGGTGTCACGACTATTGACCGATTGCCCGGTCCGGGCACAGGCTGCGCCCTCCTCAAGAGCGCCGATCCTGTCTTGCCGCTCGCGCCCGTTCCAACAGCGCCTTTTTAACTTCGTTTCCACGGCGCGCCGTAGAGAGCGACTCCGCGCTCTCACGACGTTTTTCCACACTATCGCACGACATCTGCCCTGAGCGCGATCTTCATCTTTTCGGTCCTCCCAGAGTGGAACGCAATTCCTCGGGCGCCGCTTTCCACTAAGGCTTCACAGACATTTTGAGGCCCTCAGATGCGGCGCCCGATCTCTCTTAATTGGTCCGCCGATCCTCAAGGAGATTCGTATACAAGGTATTCTTTTCTACAACCCAAACCAACCCAAAAAACACATCATGTACCGACCTTTTTTTTTCGTTTAAAGGCCGAAAGATTCGCAGCTAACTTAGCATGTCGCCCGACAGGTTCCGTTATCAGACCTTCCGGAGTCCCCCTCTTAGAATCATCTCCCAAGAAGCGGCCCCGCATACAATGGTCCTCCGCAAGTTCCGCAAGTCTTTTTCGACTTCTATTCATTTCCCGGAGCGACCGCTCGCCTCGGTTTGTCCGGCCGCCCAGCTGACACGGGCGCCTCTTGCTCTGCGTCGAAGCGAGGTAAGTCCCTTCCGGAGTCCTTTCTGGTAGAAGACCATAGTCAAAGGTACACTGTCCTTTTCCAAACCACTCTCCCTCATGATCACGTTCGTTTTCGACGTTTTCCTCCACTAGAAGAACGAGCCGGAAAAGACACTGTCAACTGGAGAAGCGCCTCCTTTTCCGGCGGCCCCCCCCCCTGGTGGCTCCGGGGCCGAAAGTCCGGTTACTTTTGAGAGGAACCAGGAGCCGTCGCTTTTTGAAGACACTGTCGGCCGCGGCTAAGCGATTACTCGACTCTTTGCGTGTGATTCGGAGTAATCGCTTACAATGTTGCAAGGTCGGTGGAACCTTTATTTTTTAACCCTAGACTACTACGTTAGGATCTTTCAGAGGGGTCGGAATCCAAGGGGTCAGCCGTAACCTTTGACCGAGAACCAAGCTCGCAAAGCGGAGAGTCCGAGGCCCCTCGTAGGATAGTCAGCGGCAATAGGATCCTCCGAGAGTAGGAGACCCCATGTCCTTTACTTCAATTGGTCTCAAGGAGTGACTAGATTGACCCCCCTTCTGGCTTAGATGACCCCTTTGAAGCCCCCCCCCTCCTCCCGAGCCCCTAGTATTCGTATTCAATCAAACTTTTCAAGTGTGCATTCTTGCATAACCTCGATCAGGAAGGTGACTAGGCCGAGGGATCAGGCTTGGAGAAGCCCCGCCTTTCCAGCTCCAGTGACGGATATTAGGACCTTCACACCCCCCTATAAGCGGCGCTGTGCCGCCCCTTTATATATCTTCCTACTTTGGGTTTTGATTCTGCTTCAACGATGAGAAGTTTGGTTGTCTCCCCTCCTTGGGTAATATCGAGGTGTAATTCACTTTATTTTGAAATTACCTCCTTCTCGCCGCGATAACTCACTTCTCCCCTTTTCACCCGGTTTATAGGAGTCTCTGGTCCTCCGACAAAAGGTCCCAACCTGTCTTTTCAGCTTCTAGTACGAGTTGGGACAGACTCCCTTTCCTTGAGCACTGAATGTTGCTCCCCTCTTTCCAGGTTATAGTAATCCGAACGCCTAATTAGTCCCCCTCCACAAGTGAACCGTCGTTACGAGACCTGCCCACGACGATTGCTCCCTTGACCGATTCCCCCCCCCCCCTCGAATCGCCCTCCTCTCCAGGTTAACCTTCCGCCCCCCTTCGGGAGTCGATGTTCCTTCCCTAGGATAGGACCCCCGGATTCCTGACAGGATGCTCACACTCCCTCCGGGCGAGGGGAGTCCGGAACCCTCAGTCCCTATCGCACTCGCCTCATATAGTCCACGCTCCCGGCTCGGATAGCTTTCTGCCCCGTTCCCGCGAATTATTTTTTTAGACTTCCCTTGTGATCGATTTTCACCAGGGGCTCGTTTTATCTTTTTCTTGCTCAGATACGGTCTCGTGGGTTCTCTGCTAGGAGGGTAGGATCTCGCATTTTCTTTTTCCCCTTTTATTATAGTTCGAGGATTTTGGGACTGATAGATGTGTCTTTCCGTGCTCCGTGGGTCTCTGCCCTCCAATAAGCGCGAGCAAGACTTCATTTTCGCGAGTCGAGGATTTTGACTTAGTGATGGAAGGTAGCACACGGACACATCTCCTTCGTTCGTTAGAAGGCGTTTACTACGGTTTACGTCTCGAATGAAGTCTTTCTTACCTTCCCTGTCATTCCGTGGTCCTCTTGGACTGTATAGCATTCTCGGAACCCCTCCTATGATGGCTTTACCCACCACCTGGGACCCTAGTTTCCCCTTCCGCCCGGATCTGCTTCAGAGGCTTCTACTGAAGCTCCTCGAAGAAATGCGCTTTTGACCCCCGTTCGGTATGAGGAGAGTCTGAGCTCTCATCTTTCGGAGGTTAACTTTCTCGCAGGACTACCTCTTCGCCTCCTCTTTGTTGAAACATATTTCGGTTTTTTTTTTTTTCCCTTCAGGAGAGGAGCATCTCACTTTTTTGCACCCGCTGGAGTTAAGCGATTCTCGCTTTAGCACTTTCTCCTTCGAGGTTTTTTATTGCTTATCTTTCCTAGGACGTATGGTCTTCCCTCTCGGTTCCCTCTTACTCCTCTCGTCGGCATGCAGTGGCTTAGCTGGCGGCCGCCCTCCTCCGGAAGCTTTTTTTCTGTCTTATGTTTTTCCCCCGTCTCGAACGGCCGGTCAGGTGTCGAGTCGTGCCCCGCCGCCCCCCTGGATCCGCGCAGCTCCGACAGACAGCGATGTAATCTAAGAGGGATTCCCCGTAGGTGTCCCTTCCTCGTAGCTTTAGTGTCGTAGACTACCCTTCTCTCCACTTTAGGCCCCAGAGACAAAGTCAATTTGAGCATCCCTTTCCCCGGCCCCGCGGTTTCTCCTGCGCTTTCTGGGCCCTTCTCCCTCTCGCGTCGCTGTTTCCCCTCGCTCTCTCCGGCCGGCAGGTGTTCCTTGTTTTGTCTTTTTCTTTTTCCTTTTTGCCCGAGCCGCTCCTGCTTCGACGTCCTGCGTTTTTTTCCCAGACGTCCTGGGTACCAGCGTTTTTTCGGCGCGCACTGGTTGCGATAGGAACAGAGCTTCTTATGTGTTCGACGTTCGTTACCAGACGAAGAGCCCCCCTCTTTTATGTCGCCTGTGGCCTCCCGGAGGTGAGCTTCACGAAAGAGCGATCCATTTTTTTCAGATGGCTTCCCCTCAACCCTACCCTGCCGCGAGCCTCTTTGGGACCTGCCTCGGCACGTAGTCGCGGCTTCCGTCTGCGCATTTGATCCCGGCGGTCCACGACCATACTCCCCTTCGGCGCAGTCCCCGGCGACGTGTCTCCAGAATTTGATTCCCCTTCTGTGACGTGACGGTTCCACTAGAGTTCCACGCATGATCAGGCGTGTCAGTTTGCTCCGGGCACGGTGCTCGCTCGCGGAAGGGAAGGCTCCTGTAGTTGTGGTCTCCTTCCCTTCGGGCATGATAGAAGTATGCACCGTTCCCGGCCAAGGACTGCTCGGATTCCACCGGCTGCCGCCCAGATTTAAGATGCGTTGGCCCAAGCTGGAGTATAATGCCATTCTCCCCCTTAACTCCTTTTCTTTTGGCTACCCCCTTTTCTTTTTCCCGCGACAAGGGCACTTCGGCGTCCCCCTTTTCCTCCGCGACCCTTCCATCCCTGGCGCCTAGAGGTTTGTCAATCGTTCGCCTGCTCCCGGGAAAGCCACAGCCCGTTCAAGCATCAGACCATTTCTTCCCTCTCAGATATCTGTTTAGCCCTCGGCGCGGCAGGTACTACTCGCCTCCTCTTTTTAGACGTGTACCTTGGGACTCTCGCCCCTGTTCGACTTTCTGCGGCCTTCGAGTTCCGGACAGGAGGGCTTGTGGCTT
>Ga0179593_1440495_pt1 | contig 17709 bp, 19 predicted proteins | sample CZODoug2_1_08_16_FD_185931 | JGI IMG/M metagenome (GOLD analysis project Ga0179593, IMG submission 185931) | Vadose zone soil fungal communities from Angelo Coast Range Reserve, California, USA - CZODoug2_1_08_16fungal (PacBio error correction) | ecosystem: Environmental > Terrestrial > Soil >... | reverse complement strand
TCATCCAGTGAACACACTAGCTTGTTTCTTAATTATATACCAACTCCCCCCGTCTCCAATCGTCACCCTTTATTTACTTTCCCTCCAGTGACTCTCTCCCTCCATCCCCACCCCCCGTCCTTTTTTTTCTCCAGCTTCGCGTGACCATTTTTGCCCACTTCCTAGCTTCTCTGAACCTGAAATCGGGGAAATTTTTCCAATGGTCTTCCCAATGGTTTTTCTCCCATAGGAGATCGTTAATCCATCCTTTCCTTGTACCATCAAATCCTTCCCCGTTCCTTCAATACTTGTGTGTGGTATGCTGCGAGCTTTTCCTTTAAGATCTTCCTGGCGTCCCCCAGGTCTTCGCTTCCAGCTCCCCTTCTCGATACCCTAGTGAAGTCACTCCCCAGTTTTCCCAAGTATTTCTTAAAATAGACCAATGACCCAGCCTGCCTAAAATTCGGTTGGAGCGTTTCGCGCGTCGAAAGCCCCAAGTAGCTGCCCTGCTTGCCCTTTTTTTCTCGCTGTTGATGCAATGATGCAGATCCTGTCCCTCACCATTGTTTTCCCTCCCTGCCAGTTTACCCGATGGACGTTTCACCGCGCCGTAATCCCGTCAACTCCCCCGAAATTTCGATATTCGCGAAATTGATGCGTTAACCACTTTCTCCTCCTTCCTTTGCGCTTACAGTCTTTTTTTTGACCCCATCCTCATCTTGTACTTCCTTCTGTCTCCTATTTCTCTATTCCCCTATCCCGAGTAAAGACAGTTGATTTCCCTATTTCCCAGTCCCATGTCTTAGCCTACCGGCGAGTTCGTCCCCCTTCCCTTTTTTTTTCTAACCCAGACTTGTCTGGCTTCTTCTATTTTTTCCAAATGGTTCTTCCTCTACTAGCTGACAAAGCTTATTCCCCGGAAAATTAGCCTACATATGTTGCGTGACTTTCGGATCCTTCCTTTCCCCTTCGATACTAGGCCCTCTTCTCCCTCGCAACCTCTACCCGCCCTTAGTGAGTCACTTCCTAGAAGATTTGTAACGATCTTCAACCTTATTGTGCTTTTGAGTCCCATTTTTCTCCATTGCAAAGTTTCTCGTCCCCCTGGATGTTTCCGCTCCTCAACTACTTAGACCCAGATGCCGGTCCGCTTTTTGAGGTAATCTCTCCCAGTCCGGAAATTTCCCTCACATCTTGTCCCCTTCCTGGTGAAACTTACTTCCTAGTCTTTCTCTGATACACTACCCCCTTGAGTTTGTGTTCGACAACTTACCTCCTTTTGTTCCCTTCTCGATGGCAGTTTTCTCGTTACCGCCCCCCCTCTTTCGACCCTTTTCCCCCACCTCTCATGTCTTCAGAAGACTAGTCGATGCTCAGGGAGTGATCACCTCTACCCAATTTCGGACTGTACTTACCTTCGACTTTCGCCTAGCCCCGCTCTCTTCTTCATTCTCTTCCCCCCTCCCTGTGCTGTTTTCCCGTTCTACGAAACCAGTACCGCCAGAGATAGCTTCGACCCTCTATTTTAGCTCTCAGGTCGTCGCATAGTTTTCCGCCTCCTTTTTTCCTTATGGCTTTTTTCGCTCCCTGATACCTTTTTGCTTATCTCGACCGCTCCTCCGTTTCGTTCATAGAATTTATGATAGGCCCCCGGCTGTGCATTTTCCTTGCACCTTGTCCACGCCCCCCGACCGCCCGTAGTCGTGCGCTGTAGAGCTTGTGGTCTCTTTCTGAGTGGAGGATTTCTCTTTTGTCTTTCGGCTCTCTCTTCTTTCTCCTCCTTCGTTTTGTTTATCTCTCCCCCCACACCGCCAATCTACCCTGACTCGAAAAGTAGAGCCTGAATAATTCCCGATTGGTTTTGAGGGACGGGTGGTGCTTTTTTGCATATCCTCCCCTCTGCTCCTGTTTTCCTCCGTGCTATTGATCTTTGCTATCCTCCCTCCAGCTTCGCCAGGCTAAATCCGCTCTGTTCCCCTCTTCTTTGAGAGAGGACTTTTCTTCGACGCCCTTCGTCTGATAATTTCCTTCTGTCTTTCTCTCCCCCTCCGTCCAGAGGGCCTCCTCTCTGTGTTATTATGATCGCCTCACTTTCGGTTTTCCTCCCCTTTCTTTGGCGCCGTATCTTTTGGAGGACATGAAAGCTTCCTTTCACGCAAAATTCGAATGTCAGTACGGCCTCGGCGTTTTTCGGACTACGTTTCTCCCCTACGTGTGAATCCTTCGTCTTCGTGATTACCTTGGACTTTCTTTTTCTTTTTTCAGTACCCTGCGGTTTAGGGACTTCATAAGACCAAGGCCTAGCGCGGCTGTAGGTTCCCCTTGTCGAACCCCCGGACGCCAGCTCGTTCCCCTCTCCTACGAGATTTAAGTCACCCCCCCTTCCTATAATTTTCTCTTCCTACCCTGGCCTCCCATTTTTTTTTAATAGGCCTCCTTCCGGGAAAGAATCTGGCACTCTTTACCGGTCCCAGTGTGTACCCCGGTCGCGCAAGTTCATTTCAGGGTTTTCCTTCGCCATTTTCTGTCCATGTCGTCCATTGTGCTCTTTGCATCACCAGCATGTTTCTATTCGTTCCACTCAGCCTGGAGAAATCCCTGAAGTCTTTTCTAGGTTGCGATGGGATGGGCTGTCCTTCTGAGACGTCTTTTTGAGCCGGTGCGCCACGAGTCCTCCCTTCTTTCCTCGAGCTTTTTCCGGGGCTCCGAGGTTTTAATCTTTATCTCCGCATTTGCCACCAGGCTGTCTTCTCAATTGCACTTTTTTGCCACCACCCCACTTCCGTCGGATTGTTCCTTCTTACGACTTACTCTTTCCCCAGTCTTCTTGACCCTTTTCTTCAGTGATTCGAATAGGGAGTCCGCTTAAGAAGCCCTTCGATCCCCGTGTTTAACCCCATACCCTTTCGCCATTCCTCCCACTTTTTTCCTCGTATTTCATGAGTCTTCTCCTCTGCGGAAGAGACTCTCCGCTAGTCCCCATGTTTCCCTCCCCTCTCCCCCTTCGATGGTCATCTTCTCCCCTTGGTGAGCCCTGAATTAAAGCAATTTGCCCTTTGTTTGCGACTCTGGCTGAGGCGCTCTCCGTTTTATGTGTCGCTTTTCTTTCTCTTTGGATAATTCACCTGTTTTTTCAGATTGACGTCTTACCCTAGCTATTTTTTCGCTTCCCGACGAGCGGAAAGTACCGCAGACTTTGAAAAGATACATGTCGGGCTTCTTGCAGCAGGTAAACCCCCACCTTTCTCTCATACGTTTCTCTGCCTGCCCTTTGGTTTGCTCTCGACCCCGGCTTCCCGTCTCCCCATAAACCTTTAGCCATTGACTTTCCTCATGCTTCCCCTTAGATTTTAGATCATGTCTTCTCAGATTATCATTAATACCCCCCACTCTTCTCCTGTCCTAACCTATCTCTTTTTTTTCTCTGTTCGTGATACTTCCATTCCTGGTTATTTCATTTAGAGCGCTTTTGTAGAGAAGGAAACCACTCTCAATGGTTCTCCTGCCTCGCTCATTCCCTTTCTTCCTTTTTTTTTTTCGATAGCTCGCCCTTCTACCCATTTCTCTTTTTGCTCCCACCCGAGGCGCAATGATCCGCACTTTTCCGGTCCCTTCTTGACTCTCTCCAGCCCAACCCACCGTCTCTTTCTGGTCCGCTTTTTCTCTTTGGTATGTCTAGTTTGGATCTCGATTATCTTACAAACGTCCATGAAAAATTGGGAAGGAATGGTACCTTTTTTCCATATTGGCTGTTTCTTCCTAACATCAGTTATGTGTTCTGAGATCCCCCACTTACTGACCCCGTCCCTTAGAAGGTGTGTGGGGACTGCTTCTCCGCTTCCAGAAGCATGTATCTGGCGCCTGTCTTAGACTCCCCCCCCCCCCACCCCCCCCCCCCGTCGTCTGCTGCGCTCAACCCATCCAGGTCAAAACCCACTTTCCAAACGGTAACTGAGTCCCTCTTGCTCTCCCAGCAGCTATCTTTGATGGATCTTTTTCCCTTCGTCCCCTCCCCCATTCGCTCCCCCTTCCCTTCGCTACCGCTTTTTTTTTTTCCTTCCGGAGCAGTCCGAGGGTTCGGTTCTTGCGCTTCCACCGTCGATCCACCGTTTTTGAATCTTAATCTTCCATTACGATCTCTGCATCCAGTTGCCACGTGAGCTTCTCAGCGACATCTTTGTTGTCCCCTTCTTCTCCTTTTCAAGTAGGCTGCACTTAAGAATATGTCTCAGATCACCCCCCGAGTTTTAACCTAATTTTCTGAAATAGGCTCATTGGCTGGAGCTCCCCTTCCTAGGTCCCTTCTGTCCATTGTGTGCCCAGATGGGGAAGGGGGTTTTCTCTCTCGTGTTTGACCCAACCTTTTCCCCGCGATAACTTTTTCCCCCTCTCTCATCCCCTGTCCCCCCTAATTCCTCCTGCTGTTAACTCGGTCTAACAAGTGCTAGCGTACCGCGATATACCTTGACACTTGCTTCACATTGCCCCTTCTCCCCGCCCCTTCGTCTTCGTTACGCCTCTCCCGCTTCCTCTCTTGCAACTGCTGTTTCTTACCTCCCTGTCCCAATTTCCCCAAGCAGCACAATTTATCGCAACTTTGGTTTCGCGTGCGAGATTGGCCTCCCCCACCCTCTTTGCCCCCCCTCTGCCCGTAAGATGTCTCCCTCCGCAAAATTCCTTTCTTCCCCGTCACCTCCCTTCTGGAGTCCTTTCTTTTGAATTCCGAGCAGCGCTTCGTCTTGCTAATCTCAACCCAATGCGGCGTCGGGTTTAGACTCGGTCCTCTTTTCACCTCCCCATCTGGCAGTGTTTAGTCCATCGAATGTTTATCAAAAGTGTCCCCCCAGTAAGCGATGTCATTTTTCCCGTCCGAATGATGAGTTTTCTTTTTGGATTTAGCACCTACCCCCCACGTTGTCAGTTGGTGCGTACTGTTTTGCTTTATTTTTAGTCCCGTGTTAACAGATCAGTGATGAGGCCCCTCACTGAGGAGATTTCAGCTTCAAACGATGCTCTTCCCTCTCTCTTAGCAAATCTCGGCATTCTCCTCGCAATTAACGCCTTTTTCTCTCCTTTTTTTCTGATACCTGAACCCAGGAGTTTCACCGCACATGGCCAGGGAGTATTGGTTTGATCGCTCCTTTTTCTCTCGAGGCGTCTCAATAGCCTGTCTGAGTCCCTTTTTCGCGTGACCCTCGGCACCCCCCTTCAGACTCTTTCTTCTTTTCTTCCTTTTTTTTCGAGTCTAGTGGAGACTTTTTTTAAGGGGGTTGTTGTTTCCACAATAGTTCGGGATTGGCGATTGAGTATGGTTCCCCCTTCTTTCATCCTCTTTTCGTTGTGGTGTTGCGAGAGTGCCGCCCCTCCTCCCCCCCTCCCCCCTCTTCCCTCGACTTTAGCCCCCTCTCGCTGCACCTCCGGCCTTTTCTCCTCTCTCTACTGTTTTTTTCCTTTTTCTCTCGAATTTTGTATCGGGATAGAAGAAAGTGCAGATTGCGACCTGCCCTCCCGAGAGCGGCGCGATCAAGACTTTCTCGGTTGCCCTTTTTTGGTTCCGCTTTTTCTGTCTTTTCCCCTTTCCCTCCCCTTGAACGGTTTGCCGACCTTGCTCTTGCTTCTCTTTCTCCTCTTCTCTTTGGTAATTGAGTTTCAGAGGAGGACGCTTCCTCCGCAAGTTTTTTGCATCAGCAATGATTGTTCGCATGCGCGCTGTGAGAGTTAACTTGCCCCCTTCCCCTTCTCCGTATTCCGGAGTTTTTTTTTTCCTGTCACTAACGCCCCTTCGATCGACTTTCGTCTTTTTTCGGATGGCGACCCTCTTGCTTTTGGGGAGTTCTCCCTCTTTTCTTCCGAAGAACCCCGGCTAGCTAGGTTATCCAGAGGTCCAAAAACGGATGCTAAGTGTGCTCTCCTCCGTTTCTTCCGATTTTTCTTTTTTTCCTTTTTCACCCTTCCTGTCTTCCCAGTTTTTTCCGTAAATTCCTCGCGCTGCCTCTTCTTTACCTTGCTTTCGCAGCTGACTGATTTGTAGGCTCTCCCACGTCGAAAGTTGCGGAGACTGTGCATTAATTGGCGAAATGACTCTCGGTATCCCCCTCTTTTTTTTGCGTCTCCCTCCTCTTATAATGACTGTGACCCCCGAAGACTGCTTTGAGGGTCGAGTTGCTTTGGTGCGCGCTTGGGACGTTGTTCCTCTCGCGTTTGTCCACGTTGAGTCCAGCCTTTCACGGCGGCATTCTTCTGTTCTCGTCCGCATTTTGAGTGTGGAAGAGTCTAGACGAAACTTTTTTCCCCCCCTTCTAGTATCTCTACGTTACTTCTGGGACAATTTTTTTCCTCCTACCTCCGGCCTCTTTACCCTTCCTATACCTCCCTGCCCCTTTTGGTGAACCCCTTAGTGGATAGCTCAATCGGCGTAGCTTGACGAAGAAGTAACAGTAGCCGGTTTTTTTTCCCACCCCCTCGGTTGCCCTAAGGCGCGTGGCGCTGGTATGTCTCTCCTTGCCTCTTCCACCGTCCTTCTCGGTTTCGTCCTCTTTTTACCGCTGGCGCACCCGGTTTTGTTCCTGTTCCCCCTTTCTTCCTTCCCTTCGGAAGATACCTGAATCTCCTGGTGCTTGCGACGCGGCGATTTTTAAATCGAATGTTTTTGGCTCGGGCTCTGACGCGTGATTGACGTTTTTCCCTCTCCTTCTTGTGCCTATATCCGCGTTTGCAACTACCCTACTTCCCCTGATCCTTTTAGCGCTTCATAGTGATGACAGTCCGGGTCTCGAAGTTTCTTGGGTAGAACGGAACCTGAGGTTATTCAGTCGCATATTTGACCCCACCGTATCTTGGACTTCTGATTTCCTGAGGGTCTTTAGTGAAGCTATTCCCTGCTCTGCGCATCTCGTCCGCCGTCCGCTCCCCTCGCAACGTAGAGAGGTGGGTTTTGTTATCTCTTTTTTCTGGTAAGGAAATGCCCAGTGGACTATGATCCTTTAGCTGATGGCCAACCCGCCTCCCAATTTGCCCTGTCACTATATCTCTTTTCTCAAGAAATACGTTGTTTTTTTGATCTTTTCAGTCGCCATTGGACCAAATGAGTTGTCCCTTTCACACCAAACTAGTCCCCCTTCATCTTCCCCCTTTGACCTGACATCAATTCCCAAAAAGATGATTTTTTGGAGTCGTCTCTGCGGTCGTCCTTTGTCTTTTCGCTTCATTTTTCTCTTCCTCTTCTAGATTCATATCCAGTCTCCTTTGCCCTTCTGGGTTGAACTGCTACCAATTTCCTTCTTTTTCTGCGCGTTACAGAAAATCAGGCCCTGGGCTAGCTACACAAAGGACGAGCACCGTTCCGTTATCTCCTTTTTTTTGTCCTGCAGACTGCGTCCGCAGCCTGTATCTTTGTATCGCCTTCCCCCTTCTTAGCGTTCACCAATAGCATAGTCCAATCCGTCTCTAACTTTTTCCCAAGTGCGTCCCCCTTTTAGCGTCCCCTCTTCTTTTCTCAGCATCGGCGCTTCGCACTCCCCCGTCTCTGCTTTTTTTGTCTCTTTCTTGCCTTCAAGAGCAGCTTCCCAACAGAGGGGTTTCTGTCGCCGCGAGTACACGATTACCCCCCGGACGTCATCTTGATCGCATCTTCTCATCGCGCTTGATCTTCCCCTTGAGATCGCCTTCATGCGCTCGTTTTGGCCCCCCCTATTGGTACTTCCTGAAGTTGTAGAGATCCCACTACTAAAGAACATTTGATTTAATCGGTCTGACCTGGAGTCATCAGACCACCGTTTTTTAGGATGTGTCGCAATTTTTTTTCTTCCTGAATTTGGACGGTCGGCGCTGACCCCTAATTTCGCGCCCTCTCTCGCTTCCCACTTTTGGTACCAACTCTCATATTATGATGCCTGGCGTCCTGGGGTCCCCATTGCTCGATTTCTTTTAGATCATCCCTTCCCCATCTTTCGCCATCTATAGACCCTCCCTCGGCGGCTTCACTCCTATCCCCGCTGCCGTTAAAACCTGTGGTGATCTTCAGATCGGCCACTCTCCCCTTGCCTCCTTTCTCTGTAAACTTGCGTTCGACTGCTCTTCCTACCCCTCCGTCAGCTTCCTCCCCCTCTCCCCTTCCGTCTGCTTTGAAGGCGCCCCATGGTTTATCCCAATATATTCCCTGCGTTTCTTCCAGCTTTTTTCTTCGCTACCCTCCTCATTCTGTGAAAGGGTTTTTCGACATCGTGCACCCGTCAGCCTCTCTGGCTTTTTTTTTAAGAACGAACTTACCTCATGTTCGACCATGTACACTTTTTTATTGTCCACCAGTCCGCCGACTGTCGTCGTTTGAAGTTTTTTCTTCCTTTCCACAGACCCCTCCTGACTTTCGCCTTCAGTTTCTAGCCTGATTACTTATCCCTCCCGCCTCTATGCTGCCCATCCACCAACCCCCACTTTCCCTTCTTGAAGAGTATCGACAAGAGAGGCCCGCAATGCCGCCGCTCTACGTCGACTCCCAGTGCATATTTTTTTTTCTCTCTTTACTGCTATCCATGCCTTTTCCCCTCTTCCCTGCACCATCTTCTTTTAGGACATTGCCCTGGGCTGAAATCCAGGTTTAGGGAGAGTTTAGTTCGCGCGTCTCCACGCACGGTCTGCGAGGTCGCCTCTTTTTTTTCTATTGTAATCCCTTCACCCCCTTCCTCGTACCTCTCGGATGTTCGTCTCGCTTTTTCTTCTTTCGCTTTTTTCTAGTAGTTGGGCAGATTTTGGAGTTCGGCTCTCTCTCTTTCCTAATAACGTTTTTCTGTTTTTTTGAGCTCCTTGCTAACCTAATCTTTCGCCCAAATTCCCCTTCCCTGACCTCGCCCCCTCTCTCCCCTCGGCCAGAAGATCCTCTTCTGTCCGATATTTTCGCATTCCGTCAGCTTTCTTCTTTCAACCCTTTCAGATTTGATGAGCGTCGTCACGATCCGACGTTCCCAGTTTTTTTTTTAGTGCCCCTTCCGCTCAACGCCGCGCCTTCGTTTCACCCCCCGTGCGCGGGACCTTGGCTTAGAACTCCCTGTATGATAATTTGTCGATCTATCTCCTTCGGCCTTTCGCTCCGCTTTTCTTCAGCTTTTTCCCTCCCGAAAGTGAGGTGTGAATAAGCACTTTTTTTTTCCGTTTCTGAAGCTTTTTGAGGATCAGGCACCACGCCCCTTCTCTTGCAGGACTTCAATTCCGGCGTGTTGTCATGCCTCCCCTTCCCCCTGTCTCATCTGACTGCTTTCGTATGGATACACCCACATTAGGAATTTTGAAGAGGTTCCCTTCCCGGTCGGTGATCTTTCGTCCACGAAGCCCGGCCTCTTTCGGCTTTTCCTTCTTAAGTGTAACCACCCGGACGCAGCTTGTCTCTGTAGCCAACGACGACTATGCTCTTCCTGCACCCGTTCTTCTTCCCAAGATTTTGTCCTTTTTTGGCGAGTAATCTTTGAATAGGACTTGTCATTTGGTTTGAAAGCTGAAGGTCCTGGTTGCTCTCCCCCCCTGTCTCCCAGTTTTATCGACCTTGTTAAAATTGGATCTCTTCGTCAGTCTGCACCAGCCTGTTTCCTTAGGGAAGAGGACCGGAGAATTCGTTGCAAGAAGACGCATTGTGACTTGTACTGGTGGATCTTGGAGAGCTTTGGCAGGGGGCGGGACGAGTCTCTCCCCTTTAGCCTCCTCCAGTCCCTTTTCCTAGGCTCTTTTCCTAGTTGTTCCGTCGCTTATTCATCACTTTGGGTAGTATCTCCGCAAGAAAGTAAATGTTGATCCCCTGAACCCGCTCCTGTGGTTATCCCGCATTGTCGACCCTCTTTCCCTCCCCTGTCGGGACCTCTGTATTTGAGTCCCCTTTTAGCGGGTCCCAGAGCAGTATGATATTTTGTAAAACCCCTCCGTAGCACATGTCCCCCTTTCTCTTTGGCGCCCCTTTTGGTATGCGCGATATCGAAGATGTCGCGATGCATCCTCTTTCTCCGTCTCTGGGGGGTTGTTTTCTCTTCGCCTACCTAGTGTATGCCTCATTTCCTTGCACTTATGCCCTCTCTCTTTTACTCCAAGGGTTGCCCTACTCTCTAGGCGCTCCAATCCGAATGTGGAGTTTTTTAAGCGGGCTTTCTGACGCAAATTTTTTTGCGAGATGCCTTCTTTTCCTCTCCTGATTGTCTCTCGCAGCCGTTCTGCAAGCGCACCTTCCCCCCTATAATTTCTGCTGGGCTCTCAGGTCCCAACACACTCGGAACGGCTTTGAGTTTTGGGTGATCGTTCTGATTTTTTCTCCCCATCCACCCCCCCCTCTTTGCTCACCTCCTTTGTCTATTGCTCTTCATCTCCCTTTTTCCCCTCTCTCCTGGATTAAATCGCGCCAATCGACCCAGCGGACCTTGCCCCGATCCCAGATTTTTGGTTTGAGACGCGGATTCTTCTCTGGAGTTTAATTCCATTCCTTTTTGCCTCCTTCTCTCTTTTTTGTCTATAATTGGCCCCATGCTCCCTCGTTCGAAGGCTTTATCTCTCTTTCCTTTCCCTCGTTGGTTGTTTTTTCTCGAGGATAGTCTTCCATTGGCGTTTGGGATTCGTTTCCCCCCCGCCGACGCCCGAAATGCTTATCTACCTGCATGGCTCCTAAGCCTTTCTCCCCTCCCCGCTCCCCCCGTCTCTCGTTGTGCGTCCGTTCTTGTTTTGGTTTCTCTTGCGTCTTCCTGATGGATTGCTTCCGATACAGCCACACGTTCCTCAAAGCGGGGAATCGCTGTTTCGCCATATTTTCCTTTGTGCGTTAATACACAGTCTTTGGCTCTCTCCCCCCCCTCCCCCTCCTGAGAACGGATTTTCCCTCTCCTGTTTTGTTGGGCCTGTGCTCACGTGGCCGCCAGCTGTATAGTGGCGTCCCTGTCTTTCTCCTTTTAATCCCTTTTTTTTTCTATAATTCTTCCCCAGAAGGCATCACTTTCCTGACCAATTGCGTTTTTCCAACTTTCTTTTTTTGACTCCCCATTCGGATGTAGTCTCGGAGTCTCACGCACCATCTCGACCATTCTTTCCATTTTCTGGTCTCTTTTCTTGCAGGATATATTTCCTAAGTCGGAGCCCCCCCCCCTGGTATGAATCATCGTCTTCGGACGCCGAATATCTCCTTTCTGGTCGCCTGACGATTCATGGCGACCGATTTTTTGGACCCCCTCTTTCTTCGTCCTTCGCTTCCGCGCTTTATGTCTCGACTTAAAACCCCATATACTCTTTCAACGAAAGGGTCTGCTCTTGAGTCCTTTTGGCTCGACCCTTCGGAGGTCGTCGGCCAGGGGTTGATCCCCCCCTCCCTTTTTCAGGGAGGATCTATCCGCCGTCTTTGCAAAGTCCGCTTCCACCCAGTTCTTCTTCCTGCTGAATATTCCTCCTGGAGTGAAGGAGTTGGCTAGGTTTTCCCCCTCCGTCGTTGCTCCCGACGGCCCCCCTTTTTCTCGACTTCAACCTCGACCCCTCCCTTGGCCCGCCGTGTTGCCGCTTGCCAGCTTGACAAACTGCTGGTTCTCGCCTCGTGGCCCCTAGCCAATTCTCCCCAAGGTATACACCCCTGTCTGTTCGCCTTTCCGAGAGAAGACCAAGGTCACATCTTCGCCACATTCTTGAGTTTATTTGTGGTCGCAAAGGCGGGACCCTTTAGGTTACCGCCACACATGTCGAACCGTCTTTTTCTTAATTCTAGATTAGGTCCCTTTACCTAATCTCACCATTCTGGCCGGTTTTCCTCAATTGGCCCCGTGAAGATCGATGCCTGGTTAGTAGTGCCGCCAAGATATACCTTTTAGACCGCGTCCCCCCCAGAGAATTTCATTCCATTCTAAGAATGCTTTGCGCAGGGAGTCTCTTTCTCACCTCCCAACGTGAATTCCTTTTTAGTTTCCATTAGTAAGTTTGGTAGAAGATGGCATGATCCTTAGCCTCTTCTCGATGCTACACATTGATTTTCTGCGGAGGAAGCGTTTTTACTACCCCTCTTCTATGAGCACAATGGCCTATCTCTCTCTGTCGAAATCCTGAAGGATGATAAAGCCGTTCGAGAAAGGTGATTTAGAAACTCTGCTTTGCGGTTGAAGCCGCCATTTTCCGGTTTCGACCCTTTCCTTTTTCGACCTTTAGCTCTCGCTCGTCTCAACTCCCCTAAGTCCTCCATCTGTTCTCTATTCCCTCTGAACCAACCGTACTACTATTTGAGTTCCTCTTTTCCGAGATAGTGGAGAGCTGGTAGATCTTTTTTCTGCGCGGTGCGTTTTTTGGCGGTAGTCATCTTCTCTTCCCTAATCCTTTTTTTTTTATATCGATGATAGTTTCAAACTCCCTAAATTTATCGATTTAGGAACTCCTCCAGAACGAAGTAGGGTCGATTCTTTTTGCTTTCGTGCCCCCTACTCTTTTTTCCCCTCTTATAGGGTTCTCCTTTTTCCCTCTTTGAGACTCGCGTCGGCGCGATCCTCCCCCCGCAAACCTTCTTAAAAGATTCCTTCGCTTCCCCTACCTAGCATGGTTCGGCCGCCTTGAGTGGCCCCTCTGGTTGATAGACGAAATCGTGATAATCTTTCTCATTGTAGAGAGAGCGATCGGTCCGAGTTACTCTCTTTTTTTTCTTGGTCGTTTATATCCTCAAGTGAGTTGTCCTAGACGGCTCTCAAGCGGGGTCTCCTCCCATAAAGCTGATCCGCTAAATCCGGCTTCCTTCTGCTTTTTTCGGTTGAGGGAATCAAGAACCGTCAATAGACTGACTATTCGGTAGGACTGTATGAACTTCGTTGTTGCCTTTTTCGCCATGCTTTCGGTCTTTTTTTCGGCACGCCCCTCCCTTGGCCGCGTCCTTCTTCCGTTAATTTTTTTTTTTTCCCCTATTCGGAACACCCAGGAGCCAGCCCTTTTTCTTTATTATCCAACGTCTGACGACGAGATTTAATTCACCAGTTGAATTGTTATCCCCCTCGATTGTGAGGGCGCAATGACACCTCTTCCTTTACTAGTCTCTTCCCGGACGGCATTTGTGTTTTCTGCGGATTTTCCCTTTTTCCTCATTCGTCCAAATCAGGTTGTTAAGGACCTTTTTTTATTCCAAGTCCCTTTTTCCACTAAACCATCATGGTTGAGTAGGGGCTGGCATTCCTCCTGCGTGATCGCCGAAGGGCGTTTAGGTTTCCCCTCTTTGATGATCATCTTTTTGTAAATCGATACTTTTTTCTAGGTTGAAAGTTCCCGCCATGCAGGTTAGGCTCTTTTTGCTTCACGATGTTTGACGAGGTTCTGCCCGACTGACAATGTTGCCAACTGTTCTGTATCTCGCCTCCTGACCCAACTTTTGGACCCAACTGTCCCCTAAGGATTTTCGGATAAGACTGTCTGAATTTCGCCCGCACTGTCGGTTCCTCGGGTGGATCGCGACACTGGCGTAGTTGGCCTCCTCCTTAAAAATAGCGGTGTTCCCCACCCTCTCCCTGCAATTCTCTCTTTTTCCCTTTCTGAATCGGCGCGATATCTAAGATGGCGGATTTCCCGATGTCTTTCCCTGTGATCGTTCAGGCGAGCTCCCCCTTTTTGATGGACTATTTTTCGCCGCCCTCTTTTCGCCAGTCCTTTCCCGTTCATCTATGGTGTCTGAGCTATTTGGCCTCACTCCTCCTTTTTTAGCGGTCGCGTTTGCATTGGAAAATTTTCCCCTTTGCTCTTGACGAGTGAGAGTTCTTGCTCTCGACGTCCTTAATTTCACTTGACCCTTGCCACGAACATTTCGGCCGCTTTTCGCAGCCTTCCCATTCGATGACACTTCTGTTCTTTCCTTTTCCTTGTTTGTCTCTACCGCACGAGTCCACGTCGACCAAATTTAAAAGTGATCTCCCTGATTTCCTTTTTTGAGAAGTGTCAGATGATTTTTTCAGATATGATTGATCCTCCCTCGCTAACCTTCGCCCTTGGAGTCTCCCGAGATCGGTTTTATCTCTTTCGTTGGTTAGGGAACTTTAAATTCCCGGGTTCAGATGAATAATTTAGTTGGTCTTAGAAGGCCCCCCAACGTTCCCATTGTCGCTCTCTCCCCCTTTTCTTTCTTCATCCCTCTTTTGTTGTTGAGCTCTTTTCTCAACCTTCTCCCCCATTTATCTTTATACCCCAAGAGAAATGACTTCACTTTGGCATGTTCTTCCCCGTCCTCCCCGCTTCCCCCCCCCCCCCGTCTATTGCTGTTCTTCACTCGTCCTTGGGTTGATCTTCTCCCTTCCTTCTTCCTTTAATCTTTAATGTCCAATTGGACCTGCAATGGCTACATTTAGCAACTTTTAGGTTCCTAAACAGCAGTTCGGAGACCAACCTTCTTCAACGCAGTTTTTCACCCGTCCTCATCGAGTTTTGTACTTTTCACTTCGGTCACCAGAATGTATCGTGGATTAACTTTCTTCGCATTCAGCATTGAAGCCCCCCCCATCAGTCCGTCAAAGCCGTCCCTCCACCCACCTTTTTCCAATTGAGTAATCGCCCGCTCCATCTCTCCAAATTCGGATGTATTGCCCTCCTTTCTAATCGATGCTGGATTTTCCTGGCTCGATGTAATGGACGGCAAGGAGGCCTCCTCCCCACCTGCTTTTTTTTCGCGACCTCCCCCTATGAGACCGGCTAGTACTAGTCATTTCTCACTTCGAGAGTTTACCGAGGCGCCACGTTCGATCCCTCATGGCCTCCGAGGGTGTTTTCCACATCGTTTTTCCTTCTCTGCCCTGCTAACCCATGTCCGATCCCTATTCCGGTTCGAACAGGTGCTTTTCAATAGTCTCCCTTTCTGCCGGCCAGACCCGGCTTTATCCTTCTTGCAAGTGGTGGATCAAGAATTTCTGGCCGGTGCCGAGGACTTCGAGTTGGCCCCTTTCGGTTAGACTCCCCGATTCTTCGTCCCCCTGCCCCGTTTCCCGGTCTGGGATAATTGAGTCTTTTGAGCCTCCTTCCATTCTCTAAATCTCCCCCCCCTCGCAGTTTTTCGGCCCTGATCGATTTCGTCAAGATCCTCCCTCTTCGCGCTGAAATTGTCCCAATTGAGCACGGTCTCCCCCCCCTTTCCCTTTTCTTCGTCTCTGCTAGCGGACCAATTTGCTCGCACTCATGCCGTGTACCTCGTCTTCCTCTCACAAGAAATCGTTGAATGACCCTTTATAGGGAGAATGAGTTTTTCCTTCCAGATTCGCGCTTTTTTTCTTTGCTACTTCACCCCCCCTCTTCCTCTGGTGTGTTCGACATCGTGTTGACCCTTTCAATTAGATAAGTTTCTTTCTTTACGAAAGCATCTGACCGCATTGTTTCCGCTTCACGGCCCTCCTTCACTCTTCTTCACTGGCTTGTCTTAATATGCGCAGTGCTTCTTTACCTAACCGCGTACTTTTACAGTCCTTCCTTCTATGATTCCCCTGATTGAATTGAGAAAACGCTCTCTTCTCCAGATAATTGATGGAGGCACAATAATTTCTTCGGTGAGCGTCTCACGCCCCACCCTCGCTCTGTCCACTCGAATTCCCTTTGAGTTAGCTATCAAGGCATCTCGAAGTATCCCTTCCCCGGCGATCCCTCCTTTTCCTCCGTGCAGAAACCTGCTGGCGTGATCATGGCGAGGGCTTTTCCTCCGTTTGTCGGCGTCTCCTTTCTCCCCTTGGGTATACACGCACTGTCTGCCCCTCTATTTTTTCCAATCGCTCCTTCTTCCCCCCAGTCCACCACCAAGTAAGAGAAGAATAGACGTGTGAGTAGTTTCCCCGCCCCGATAGTGGTTTGTCGAGTTTGTTTCTGGGATTTGCCTTTTTTCTGGTCTTAATCTATCCTTTCTCTCCCCCTCGTTTTGTTTTGTTTCTTCTCCCGCCTCGCCCAATCATTCCCTCTAACCTCGCCACGAGCAGGAGGACCACCGACGTCGAGGTTCGTCGGACGGGTTTTTGCGGCTTTCTTTTACCCCTCAGCGTGCATCTTTCCTTACTCAGAACGTTCCGATTGAGACGCGCGATCCCTCTGCTAACCGACCCTGTCTTCTCCCGTCCCCTTTCCGTCCTTCCCCACCTTCGCGTTCGTGCCTTTTTTTTCACCCTTGAGCGGAAGGGATTCCCGACCTTTGCTTTCTGCTAATCCGTAGATTGTCTCGTCGAGCTTCCCCTTCTCTTGCCTCTCGGTCTGCGGAGACTCTTCCTTCCCAAGTGGTCCTTGATTTTGCTTCGTCAGAGTTAGGATACGGCACTCTTGAACCTGCGGTACCTTCCGGCTTTGTTGTTCGGTTGAGGTATCACTCCCAGAGAATCGACGAATCCATTTGAGGAGGTCCCCTTCTGCGGTTGGCCTCTTTTCCTCAACATTTGCTTTGTTTCATGGCTGCCTAAGTCGTCGGACGGATTACCGATGTCACAAGGACGAGCCCTTGTGCTCTTTCTCCCGAGCCAGCTCCCGAGATCTGGACAGTTCATAAGGTTGCTTGCGTTACTAACATTCCCTCTTTTTTATCGTTCATTGACTAGGAAGGACTTCTCTTGGCGAAGTTATCTTGTCGTATAGTTTTCAAGCTCCCCGAAGGTGTGTCCCCTTTCTCCCCTTGCTGTTTTTTACTTGTCGAAATGGCCTTTTGATCCCCTCGTCGTTGTGACTGGCTCTGCCGAAGGTAGAGACTCCTCTTTTTCCAGAGGTTTTATGGGCTTTCCTCTTTTTGGCATTTTTTCGGTTATCTGACCTCTTCTCGAACTTACATTCACAATTCGGAGAGGTCTTCGCGTCAGATGTGGTCCTCGAGTAGAGTCAAGTTGGCCCTTGCTTTATCTCCGCGCCCCGTCCCAAATTTATTGGGATCCCCCACTGTTTACTGACTACTCCGGCCTTTGAGTCTCCTCCCTTTATCTCTTCATCAGGTTTGTCACGGGATAGTTGATCTGATACATAGTGAGGCCGGCCGTTACCAACTGCTATGTGTTCCCCCCCCCCGGTGACTTTCTTTGGCGCCTCGGTCTGGTATCTCTAAGATGAGGTTTAATGATTTCGTCATCTTTCCCCTCTGTTCCTACGTTGTCTTCCTATATGATATTGCAGGCGTCGCTCCTCTTCCCCGCAATGGCATAATGTGTCGACGCGTCTCTGGCGTATCTCCTTTGTTGTGTTTTTTTCATTCCTCCCCCCTTTTTTAGATTTCCTTTTTTTAGAGTTCTGTTTTGTCGAGAAGACATTCTCCGAAATTTCAGAAACTATAATGTCTGTTCTTTACTGGCCACCCCCCCCCCCTATGAAGGACGGGGTCTCGCTTTTTCAAGGACCTTATGTATTCCCGTGGGGGGGGGGGGGGTGGTCGTGTGCTTTTTCTGGTTTTTGGGGGGGGTTTTTATGTTTTTTTGGGGGGAGTGTTGTGTTTTTTTTTTTTTGGTGTTAGGGGTTTGGGGTTTTTTTTTGGTGGGTGGGTGGTTGTGTTGTTGTGGTTGTTTTTTTGGGTGGTTTTGGGCAATGTTGTGTGGGCTTTATAGCCAAATATCGAACCCTTTTAGCCTGCCTTCACGATCTTCTCGTGTCAGATAAGCTTCTCTCCTTTAGGATTTCTCATCGCAGCCGGCCGACCCAAGCTTCTTTCCCCCGAAGCCCCCTCTCCTGCTGTGGGTCGTCGATCGGGAGGTGTCTTCCCCATGAATGGGGCTTTCGTTTTTTGTAGTCTGACTTCCCGCTCCCCCTGTTTCTGACAGGTGC
>Ga0179593_1423103_pt1 | contig 17709 bp, 14 predicted proteins | sample CZODoug2_1_08_16_FD_185931 | JGI IMG/M metagenome (GOLD analysis project Ga0179593, IMG submission 185931) | Vadose zone soil fungal communities from Angelo Coast Range Reserve, California, USA - CZODoug2_1_08_16fungal (PacBio error correction) | ecosystem: Environmental > Terrestrial > Soil >... | reverse complement strand
ACAATCTCCGCCCTTCCCGAAATACAGCCGCCTCCCCACTCCATTACGGCGGTGCAGGGACGCCGTACTCTACGGTTGTTGCTTCCGTGAGCCAAGATTCACCTTGGATTTTGGAGACGGGCTAATGCCCGAAAGAGGTTTTTCCCAAGGAGACCCGCTCGGACGTTCCCGTTCACCCCCCCGTATGGGTTCCTTTGAGCACGAATTTTTTTAGCCTACCTACGGGGTGCCTATGCCGAATCTCCATTTGTTCCCCCTACAGGAAGTCTCCACAGTCCTCTTCGATCGTCAGGGTTGTCCGAGAAGAATTCACCATGGGCATCGCTCCCTGTGCTCCACGGGCCGTGGTCCTTCCTTGATGAAAGGCTTTTTCTGGAGGGAATCCACAACCGCATCCCGTCATGATTTTTAGTGTTTTTAGGTTCTTTAAGCAAGGACGAAAGTAAGCAGCGCCGGGCACCTGAGTTTTCAAGTGTCCCCACCCCCCGAGTATTTGTACAGGAGTTAGGCCACCTCCCTGCGGTTCTAAGCGACGCCGACAGCTTCAACTCTCACCCTCGATTTTTGCAGTTGCGGTGATTTCATGAGGCCTGGTCCACTTTTATCTGGGTCCCCCCCTCCCGCTGTGCAAGATATTGGTTGGGTGGGGTGTGAAAGCCCCGACCCCGATCTCATGGGCCCTCGTTTTTTCCCTTTGGTATTATGAACGCCTTCAGCAGGGTTTCCGCTTCCCCTCGACCGAAGTAGCTGGATAGATCAAACTCGGCCTTGTTCCCTATTCTCCTTGTTTCTTCATTAGGCACGGCAATCAGGTCCTCCGTTAAGTGACCGACCTGGTTGCGGGGCCTCCCCGGGCACCCGTCGGTGCTGCCCCTTTTTTTTTTTTTTCCCCACGGAAGGCGCCACCCTGATCAACCGTCACAGATACCAGAACAGTTGATTTGAGTTAGCTTGTAGGCGGAGAAGGTTAGCATTTCCGATGTCCTTTAGCCCCCTCTAGACTATCCCCCCCGACGGGAAGACTTGAAGATCCCCCGGCCAACGGGCGTCCAATTTTCGGGCTTCCAACATTTCCTTAAGGGTCACTCCCCCCCTTTTCTCATCCTTTTTCATTCCCCTTGGAAAGGGTCTTGCCCTTTCGGTTGCTCTCTGCTCTGGCCCCGGTTCTTCCTAAGCGTTTATCGACCCCACATTTTCGGCACTCTCCCTCCCAAGGCTCCTCGCTGGCTGCCGTCAGGCAAGCTTGTGCCTTCCAGGCCGGCATCGGCTTCTCCGTATGTCCCAGGCTCTTTGTGCAAGTCTGCAGACCCCTTGTGGGCCCTCCTCCCAGTCCCACTGTAGCAGCGAGGCCCTGTCCCCCTTCGGCTCGTAAGAATGTCTGAAGTCCTTCCCCCTTCCGGAAGGTGAGCCCCCGCCTGAAGCAGGTACCGACATTACATTTCAGTACACCACCAAAAGCTGCGGGCCAGCCCCCTTTTCCTAACAACCCCAGGACGCCCGAATCGCAAATTCTCATTCATTTTTCGGAAAGAAGGCTCGGCAAAAGACTGCTTCCCTCTGGAGGCGTCTGAACGGCGCCTCGGGCATTATCCCTCCGATAGCAATCCCTTTGTCCCCCCCCCCAATTTTCAGTTTCCAGTTTTGAGACCGCGGATCCGCCTCCGCCAGTCCCACCCAGCAGGTGCTGAACGCTCGTTTTCATGCTGACACTTCTTTCCATTCTTGCGACGTTTCCCTTGTTTCCCGATTTTTTTTGCAGGATACATAAAGGGCCTGGCCAAGGACCAGGAGATTTCGCCGCGCGTTCCCATCCCTGGGGCCGTTAGGGAACCCCACTACCTCCCCTCGGGATCCCGGGGCGTACCGGGGTAGGTTCGGGCCGAAGAATTACGTGAATGAGCCCTCTGTTTAGACCCGTACGAAAACGTTCAGCTCCTCATAGGGTTATGGTTCTTCATAGCGTAGGTTTTCCCCAGCTGCCCCCCTCCCCCCCCGGTGCATTCAGCCGACCCCCCCAATCCTATTTAACTATTTCTACCCACCAACGGTTTATTATAAACCACACGTTCGCTGTGTTTCATTCCCCCCACGTTTTTGTTGTAAAACATAAGAGTTGCGTAAAAGAAAAACTGAGCCCCTGTGACATCATCCTATTTTGTCCAGATAGAACAGTATGTAGTCTCGCCAAGAGGCGTTTAATTTATCCGAGTTAAGCTGCCCGGAACCCTCCTGAAGGACCGTAGTGTAGTACTTTTATGCTAGGGAGCCGCCCCGTTTTCCTTTCCGCCAATCACCTCCGAAGATTTTTGGCTATCAGAGTTCGTATTGTTTTTTTTCCCATGTAGTGTTTGACCTACGACGGCTGATGTTTTACGGTTTTGCTTTGCTTTGTTTTCCCCCATCGACTCCCCCAGCCAAGGGTGGGGGGTGAACCTGCTCCGTTGCTAGGCGACCATCCCTTGGCTTCCCCGGCTTGGGACATGCCCCCATTCGGTATCCCGGCCCCGGGAAAATCCGTGCACACTTTCTTGAGGTGTTCCAGTGGCAAGCCAAATGAATATGGGATTTCGAATTCCCCCCCCGGACCACCTATTTTTACCCTAAGCGTCAATTTGAGTTTCCTCCAAGGTTTTCAAAATGAGGGGGAGAACCACGTTTTCTTCTAGCTATTGTACCTCTTCGTCCCCCGGATCTTTCCGACGCTCTTTAGCTGTAATGCAAAGGCTAAGGCAAGCCGGCTTTTGTGGATCTCCGCAATGTGACGCATCCCCTAACCGGTTTGCGAAATCACGCCCTTGCGGCTTCTGTGTCCCCCCCCGGTAAAGCTTTGATTTTCCCCCCCCACCTTCATGATTCTTAATCTTGCCGAGTAATAAGTTTTTGCCTGCCGCTTCTGTACTACCCGGCGGTCCCTTACTTATTAAAGGGCCCCACTAAAAGTTGCTGTAATGGTCCTCCGAGAGAGTTTGTTTGCTCCCACCTTTTCCCCACCGCATTCCGGTGCAGGTATTTGCCGCCCGCCCCTGTCACCCTGTACAACGTGTTGAGTTAATTTGTGAAACCCTTTTTACGTCAAATCCGACCCTGGGTCCCGCGGGCCCCTCTTTTGCGCACCCAATCTTTCGTTGTTTCCTTCCCGGTTCATGAGGACCGATAAAAGCGTTTTCGGGCTATGGACCCCAGCCGGTTCTTACCGTCACCGTCATCCGGAGTCAACATCAGAGTTTACAACCCCCACCCCCCCCAACCCGACACTCTTGTCTAAAGGTGGGCCCCTATGGAACAGTTCACTCTCTCCCTCTTGTCTGTCCTCCACGACCTTTTTCCGACGCGCCGACCCCCCCCAGCTTCCAACCCTTTTTCTTGTTAAAAGAGAGAACGATCTCTTTCTCCTTTCAGCGCGACCGCCTACCCTGATCGGTTTACCGGGTACATTGTCCAGTTTTTGGGTTCTTGTCCACGAGTCTGATTGGCCAGGTGGACCCGACGGTAGCGCGAAGGCTGTCCAGCCGGATAACAGCAGCCCTATATCGTGATCCGTCTTTCCGGTTTTTTCCAGCGCCTGTGGGCTTGATCGTTGGCCGGAAGTCCTGCCTGCGGCAGGTGAAAGACAACCGACACCCCCTACCAGGTACTCCCCACGCCCCCACCTCCCCTGCCATGAGCGACACGAATGAAACCCAGGCCCGTACAAATCACGCAAGTTCAGAGTTTTCTTTTTTTTGTCGCATTTAAGTGAAATGCAATCCTCAGGGACAGCCTCCCAGGAGACTCCTCTACGAATTTAGTTTCTCTGAAATGTTTATCCCAGCAGGGTGAAGTTTTCCCCTTGTTTGAAACCCTTCACCAAAAATATTACAAGAAGTACTACGGGCCTCTTTTTCATATTAGATCTTTCTTTTTCCCTCCTCCTCCCTTTGTGCTCTATCTTCCATTAAGTCTTCAATAGTATCGACGCGATTTTTCCTATTGGGGGGTGTCTTTTAACCAACTGGTTAATAATTCTTTCTGAAGGCAGGCTGACCTATCGTCTGTCCCCTCTCTTCTGGCCTTTCCCCTTGAGTTTTTTTTTTCCTCCGACCCTTGGATGAGCGGGTTCAGGTTCCCTTTCCCTTGTTCCCAGTTCTTTTTTTTCCTTGAGTATTTAAGGTGTTGAGGAATGTGTTTTCCGTAGACTTTTTTCCTGCTTTTGATTCGCCCTGCTCATTTGGATACCAGGTTCCCCTGATGATGTTCCCAGCCTGGATTTTTCCCCCTATTTTCTTAGGTTTGCTGCTTCAATATAAAGCACTCGACTTTTTCTCCGGAGGGTTACCAAGCCCCTCCCCAGAGATGTGGTGACCTGACTATCCCAGCACTTCCAAAAGGTCCCCAAGTCTCCATCAGGCCTTAACTCGGTAGTCCCCCCAGTCTGAACAATTAGAAGCTAGTCGGTGTCTATCCCTCACATGTGCGTGTGTCGGCTCTGGAATCCCCCCATTTTTATCATGCCCATTTTCTCTGGGGACGTCCTCTTCTGCTGTGCAGTGGTATTGAAGCACCTTCCCTGAGGCCGGTGGTGTTGTGTGACCCTCGCACGTGTTCTCCTTGTGTTTTGGCTTTGGTCCACCCCCTTTGGTTCAGCGCTCACCGCTTGAGCCCCTCAGAACTCCGTTGGAACGGATGCATGTTGAAGCCCGCTGCCCTCTGCCATTGGATGGGGCGTAACAAAGTTTGAGAAAATGGCCACCACCTTTTACCTTTCCTCCCGGAGGCACCTCCAGAACCTCGGAGATGTTTCTTCCTTTTTTTGCCCCCCCCCGAGTCTTTATCCTAGTTCAAGACTTTTTTTTCTCCTCCCTCGGTTTCCCCACAGTCCATCTTGTTTCCCGCGAAAGGCGTAAACAAAGCTTGCCTCCATGCTCGAACTCCTGTAGTTCCTGCCTGGAAGGTACCTATCACTTCATGCACGTTCGTTTTCCCTGACCCGGGTCTGAATTTTTGGACACCTCCGCCGACAATGAAAGAGTTAGGGCCGGATCGCTTGTTTCGGCATTTCTCTTGTCCGCCCCTTCCGTTTTATTCTGTGTTAACCGCCGAGGTTCCCCCCCCCCCATCGCAGAGCCTCCAAACCCATCGGCCTGGTAGCCTTCCCAGGGTCCTTGCCTTCCTGCGCCGGAGTATAGTTTATTTCCTTTTTTTTCTGGCGGGAAAGTTCGGTTCGGAGCTCGGCCCCCCCCAATGAACCCCGCAAGATTTTCGTTTATCCTGCTTTTCGCTCCGATCATTCGATTTCCTTGCCCTTCCCAGTACAGGGTCGCGGGAGAATTTCGGTACAATAGCGCTGGCTTGTTTCGCTGATGACATCTTAGAGTAGCCCCCATGACTACCTCGCCCCTTTTCGTTCATCTTTTCCGGGCCCCACCCAGAGAAGAAACCTTACATCTCAATAACAGCTCCTTGCCCCCTTTTACTTAAATTGTTAACAGGGTTTTTTTTTTGACGGATGAAAATCCAGCAACCTAACGTGCCCCGGGGAGGATTCGGTAAGAATTTTCGCCAGCCAGTTCAAGCCTCTTGATATACGACGAGGCTTGTCTATCTGAACTCCGGCTCAATTCCTGTTGGAACCTGGATCCGTGTGATGCTTTTCTCTGTTTCACCCGCCGATTCTCTTTCACCCTTCCGTTTTCTTCCGACAACCAGTCCCCTTTTTTTAGATCGGACCTTTGTTGTTTTCTTCGTCTTGGACTGGAGCTGGCCTTTCAAACGTCCCTGTGACTTGATCCCCCACCCCCCCCCCAGGAACCTTGAGCCATCCTCCCAGTGTTTAGGAATGACTCCCCATGTTCACGTATTAGAGAGTGATGGATTTACCACCCTCCCCTTCCCTCCCCCCCCCCATATACCGGGTGGGAATCTTTAGTTCCCTCCCGGTCCAATTTAGTCCGAGCCATTCCACGTCCGGTTTTATTCCTTTGAGAATGTTTCCCGCGTTGCAAGACTCAGCTTTTAATGAGTTCTCACTTAAGAATTCTTTTCTAGATAGGAATTTCAGTGGTATCTGGTTTTCCCAAATGATCCCGGTCTTGATGTTTTTTTTCTCTTCGTTTTGAGGGTTTTTTTGTGCCGCTTTGATTTTATTCCTTCAAATATGATGGGAAGACCCTCCCGTCTGCCTCATTTGCTTGGCCGCCGCCTTCTCGGGTCTTTTTTACGGCGGTCTTTTCCTCTTTAGGAGCTTATTGGTCCCCCTTGTTTTGATAGCCTCCTTCCCTACGTCAGGTTGTTGGTTTGGACGGCCAATGGGATGTTTCCCGGGTTCAGTTTGTTCCCGCCGTTCACGTAGTTTTTTTTCCGCCCCTTCATTTTTCTCCCCAGAGTCTTTTTTTCCCTCGCTTATCTTTGCCCGGGGTTTTCACTTCTGGTAGTACCCTTTGGTCTGCAGTGCGGCAAGATTCTTGCTGCGTAGGCTCGAATGCGGGCAATTGTATTAAAAGATTTTTTCCCCCCTTAGACCCGTACCGATCTTCGGACCTTTCTCTCACATGTCTAGGTCCAGACGCTTAGACAGCACCCGAGCCCTGGTCATCATGCGTATTCCCCTCACCAAGAAATTTCCCTCCCAGAGTGCCTTTTGATTTTTTTGCTCCAAGTGAACTTTTTGTCAACAAAGGGAGTCAATAAGTTAATGGGGGGCGCCGTATCAAAAATCTTTGGTTTTTAGTTTGCATCTCTTTTCTTGTAAGGGGTCTCGCTTCCCCCGTTCCCCTGTTTTTCTCGACATTACGATCCAGATCACTCCCTACCCCTTGTTGCCGAACCCGTGACGCCCATCGCCATCCCAGTCCCCTCGGTCTGACTCTCGTCTGAGAGTTGATTCAGTGTCTGATTGGAAAATTCCTGAAAGTTGTGTTCCAGAGGGTCCTCTTTCCCCCTCCCTTCACGTTGTCTTAGTAGTGAATGATTTTCAGGTGCTTGGCCTACTGCAAGATGCGCCGCGAGAATGCCCCTGAAACTTTCCTAAGGTAGTCCCGGGGCTAACCCGCTTCCTTTCTAACGGAGCTGAACCACCTAGGAAGCTACCATGTCTCTCAATTTCAGGTTCCCCCACCAAGAAGACCACTCTTCCTGACCACGGATGGGTTAAACACCCTTGAGAAAGGGCCCCCCCTGATGGAGATGAAGCGTCAACGCCCGAAAGAAGTCGTCAGCGGGCAGCTTTGGCCGGCGGTGATCTCTCGTCCACAGAAGATCATTCCACTAGGAACCTTTCAAATTGAATGACGTCCGAGGCAGTGTCCTTGCTGAATGAAGCTAACCATTGATTATCCTGATAGCTAGAATCTCGTTTCTCATGAGGGGGATGGTGTTCACGGTTGTAGTTAGAGGGGCTATGGGGGGGGGCGTTGGCATGACGCAGGCCTCATTGCTGCCCGACTTTCGTTCTAAATTTTTGAAAAAGCTTTTTTGTGTTTTTTTTTTTTTTTTTGTTTTTTTGACGTCGGAAACCGATCTCGCGGCGTTATCGAGCCTTTCGTCTCCAGCAGTTCTCTTTAGGGTTTTACAAAGGATTCCGTTGCTAAAAGTTGCGCTTCTGCAAACGACAATGGTCAAAGGGGTCGTTAGCCGCGAAGCTGTATTACTTTGACAACTTCCCTGTGTGGTGTACGGGATCGTGGCATTCGGCGACCCGACCATTTTTGTCCTTAGTTCACTGCCCAACCCCTTTTTTGACTTCCATCCCGTTCGCCCCTCAATCCCCCTTTAGGAAATTGCGGCTGGTCTGGAGGACGTGACGTAACGTTGCTCTCTCTCTTTTACCCCTCCGTTGTGTTTATCCGGCTTACCCTACTATTTCCCCCACTGAACATACGCATGGCGGTCAACCTCCGGGCCGTTGCGGTCTACGTAGTAATCCGCCGTTCGGTAGGTAGCCCGCTTTTCACACGATTCTTAAGCCGGTTGTTGCACGACAACAACCCCCGATCTTTTTTCCCAAGACTAATAGACGTCGAACAGTTAACTGTTGATGCGCCGGGCTCTGAGTGCTGACCGTGATGCGAGCAAGAACCTAACCTTCGCACGCACCTCCGAAAAAGCTCTCTCTTTCTAAGTGGGGGGGCTGGGCGCAGGGAAAGGACGAGGGGACAGAGGGGAGATGAAGAGTCTTCCGTAGGACAATCCTAAAGTACCATAGTGAAGGCGGGCTGAGTGGGGTATCTAACGTGGACATTAGTTCTTGGGATTCCCCCTTCTAACTAGGAGCTGAGAGTGGTCTTTCAAGCCCATGTACGGAGCGGATACCTAGATGCGGCCACCACAGTGGAGTCAATTGTTCAGATCTTCTCGGTCGTTGCCTAGTGATAATCATGTCCGGATGATGTTCCCTTTTTCGCTCTCGAGTTTACCTTTTGCTGCGCCCGGGAAGTACGCTCACAAGATTTCTTATACGGAGTATGAGGACCAAGAAATATTCCTGTCAGGTTGGGGTGCCTTTCCTAGGCACGGGGTTTCCTGCCCGCTCCCCACCATGGTGGGCTTTGCTCCCCACAATAGGCGGGGAAGTGTTGCGGCTGTTGAGGTGGGCCTTCCTCCCTCTTCTCACCCTCATCTGATGGCCCTCCACCGCCAGGCGTTATCTTGTATTTTCAGTCCACCCTGTATTTTTTTTTAGACACCTTGAGCACGCCCCCCCATGGTCTTTCGACTCACCCTCCCCACGAAGTTGTAGTCGCTGTTGGAGAAGATGGCTTTCGGCGCTCAGGTGGAGAGTCCTTAGAGTAACCCAATAGTTCCCTCTTTTATCCATTAAGATGGACCGGTACCGTCGTGCGTGTTGTTACCCTCCCTGGATTCTGCGATCCTGGGGGAGCCGGCCCCGTTTTTCTGCCCCCTTGGAAGAAGGAGACGCCTGTAAGGGAACGCTAGGAATCATAGATCCAGAGTTTAATGCGTCCGACTTCTCGTCATAAACCGATCCCTTCGCCTGGGGCAGGTTTTCCTCGGACCGTTTTCCCGGCATCGTTACGACCGATCAACTCGCAGTATTTTCAAACTACGCAAAGCGGGCACCCCGTTCGGGCGACCTATTTCCCAGGTAATTTGGCAACAATGCTAAGGTCTTCATACCGATTCCCCGGATCACCTCTGAGAGGGCAGTTGAGAGGGAGGCTCCTCTGTTCGATACCTAGTTGCATCCCCTCCTACCACTTGAAGGCTGTCCTTCCGTCAAGCCCGCTGGAACGCGTTGCCGTGCCTCAATCGAGTGTCAGCTGTTGCCACACCTCCCTCCCTACCTCCGAACCTTGTCCCTTCTCCCCCTCTTTGGCTCGGGTCCACAGAAATACCTCTGCCTCTGGTTTCTCGTCCGGACGTTCTCCCCAGCTCTGGCCTATGCCTATGCCGATTCTGCTCCGCGGAGTGCTTTCCTTTCTCTACTCGTTCTTGGCAACACGCGGGGTAACTTGACGCGCTTTTGTCTTTTTATGCGGGTCGGGTATCCGGGGCTGCCTCTGGGGTGGGGTTAGTGGGCGACTAGCGGGCTTTGGCTCCCCCTCCTTCTGTCACTCTCCCGTTTTGCTCTCTCCTACTCTTCGGCCCTTCGCTTCAGGCTCCTTTTATCGCCTTTTTTAATTAGATGCCGACTTGCTATGTTCATCTTTTTAGGTTCCTCTTTGACGCGCCCCCCCACCTCAGGGATTCTCCTTGTGACCCAATAAGACCTCCCCCCACCCGTATATTCGCCGGTACGCCACTTCTCCTGGGAGTCTGTGATGGTAGCTCGTAAGGTGCATACACAGCCCGGCCCCTCCATGTTTCTCTCCTCGCCTGGACTTCCCCCGTCTCCTGACCTTTCTGCTCCATACATTTTAATCGGGTCTTCCTCTGCTCGTCTGGGTACTTTCTCGTTACATTCCCTGTCTAAGTCTAGAGAACACCACCCGTTGAAATCTAGTTTATATTTACCGTCCCGTCTCACACTACCAGACATTTTCCTAGTGAAATGCATCTATGCCAATCTCTATCCATCTCACTCTCCGTCCGATGCTGTGTATTCGGCGCTACGGGAACCCTGCGTTGCATGTTGTGCGGGAGAGACTATGAGGGCTCCGTGGAGTTCCTTCGGTTTACTTCTCTTCGCACCCGGCCAAGACGGGGCCCCCCCGCCCCCCCTGCGCCACCAATAGCTTCCCCTCCCTATTTCCATATTCAATGCTCGTTTACTTTCCCGGAACCGGCTAATCCAATGCTTGTCCCGCTCTTCACTCTTCTCTTCTTGTCTCCAGGGTTCGTCGGCGGTGGGGAGTTGATAGTCGTAGGTTATCCTTTCCTAGGTGGGGGGGCCGGGAGCTTGAGGCGCCGCGAGTTGGTGCGCTTCTCGGGGGGCTAAAGTAGACTGACGCGTTCTTGTCTTGAAGGCGCGGGGTGTGGCGTGTGGGTGTTTCCGCGCGTACGCCTGGGCGTCGACTGCTGGGTTCCCCTTGATTCTCGTGATCACTCTCGTGGGTTGTTTCCCTGGTTCATGTGTGACATAGGCACGGCACGAACGGGGGAAGTTCTGTGCCCGGTGTGCATTGGGCCCCCCCTTTTCATTCCCTCCTTCACGTCTTTCCCCCTCCTGCCTATTCCGTATGAATTGGCGTTTCGGGGGGCAACCTGGCTTTCGCGTCACTGCCCCGCTCTCGCTCGTCTTGGTCGTTTTTTGCCGGCGGGCTAGTCAAGCGTTTGCCGGCTGGTCCTGCTGGCCCCGTTCGTTCTGGGTGTTGTTGCATGTCTTGTGTCCCTCCCGGTACGGGGGGCGGACTTAGTTTCTTGGTTTTTCTCGGGGGGGCTGTGTTCGTGCTCTGGGTTGTGCCGGGGGATCTAGCTTTGGTCACGAGGTTGGGGTGGGTCTGGAGGCTGTCCCCCTGATGCGGGTCGGCTGGCTGATGCGGGGTTGGGTATTTTTCGCGCGGTGTCCTGGTTGATGTTGATGAGAGGCCTCTAGGTCTTTTGGCGTCCCCCCCCTTTGGTCTTGACGACCCCACCATTTTGCTTCTCCCTTTCCAAGGCCTCCTCCCATGGCGATTAAGTTCTTTCAACCTCTTTTTCATCCCCCCCAGGAGGGAGACCCCTCTCTAAGAAGCGAGACCCCGGCCCAGCTCACGTTTTTTACTTTGCAGAACCCCCTTTCCCCTCCCCCAGTCAAACATGTCCGCAGAGTAAGGAGTCACTGTCCCAGTCCGGATATTAACGCCTCAGGAGTTTCCGTAAAGGAACTCTTGAACGAGCGCAACCAGATGACCCACGCCGGGGCAACCACACCCTTGCCGCGACCCCAACAATTATGAGGGCAGTAGTCAAACACACCCTCGGCTGACCCCCCCCAAACCCTCTTCTCCATCGAAAAGTAACTTGGAAAAAATCACCTTAAGAGTCAGTCGGAACAATTACCCGACAGAGGTTTGCTCTTTCTCTGCAAAGTTACGGAGGTGAGGGGGTGGCTTGTGGGGGTGAAAAAGCTGAAATCAGTCGTCCCCCCAATGCCCATAAACTGCATCGGAAACTTCTTCGGACTGGTGCGGATCATAAGAGGTGAACAACCCCCCCCCCTCTCCCCCCACTTCCGGTAGCGTCCTCCGCCCTCCGTTCAGAAGAGGAAATTCCCTCTATGATTCTTCCGGAACAACTGGTCCACAAGGGCCACCTTCTTTATCTGTTCCTCAAGATTTTGCAATCCCTCAAATGGGAGGTCTTTACCGTCCAACTACGATTCCCCCTACCAAGAGAAATTTTTCAGTGGGAGGTACTTCCGGAGTATCCCCCTGGTCGTTCGACTTTTAATCTCGGGGGAAAAAGGAGACCACCATTCATCTTTCCCCTTTTTGATGTGGCTACTACACAAGGTCTTTTGCAGTCGCCCAACTTCCAGTTCCCCCCAAGTACGCTACCCACCCCAATACTCCGATCTCCCCCCCCCCCTTTTCATTGGTTTTCTCCCCCCCTTGCGAATTTGGCACCATCGGATGGGTTTACACTATCGATTGCCACTCCCCTAAAATTTCGCCAGGTGCCCACCTCATAGATGTAGCCTGCGTTAGGGCTCGGCCACTTGAGTCAGTATACTGCCCCTTTTGTCGCGGCGTCATGTAATTTGATTTTTTGGCCCCTGTCCACCCTGCCGTCCCCCGTAGTGTTTCTGTAGTGCTGCCCAACCTCCACTGCCGGGAAGCACCCCTCCGTGCTGCAAAGACGCTCTCTTGTTCCCAGCGACGTGTGGCGCGGGTGGTGGCATCGCGGATTTTTCCCGGACGTCTTCAGGAGTTCTTTCGGGGGGTCCTTCCGGTATTCTCTTGTTTCGTCCCCTTACAGAAAGATGCCAATGGACCGCGCCCTTGCATTCTCATGATACCTAATTTAAGGGGGGGGACCCCATGAAACTACCTGGACCTGAGGACAATAATGCTACAAGACAAGCTTTTCCCCGTTTTTTAGGTGGCGAGGTCCAACCAGCGGTACTATGGGCCTTCAAACAAAACTTAACCCCTAACTATCCCCCTGGCGATGTTTTTCTACCTGCGTTTCCGGCCGCAAAGGAGAGGTGCGAAGGGCCCAAGAGTTGGGCCCCTTATATGTTCACTAGGCATTGGGGGGAACCCCGAAGACGTCTTCGTCCAGATTATGTCTGTTTTTAGGGACATCACCCCGGATCATGTACCCAAGCCAGGATTAGTGCTGAGTCCTCCCCTGTTTGACCCACACCTCCTCAACGGACCTTTTATCCACCTCAATGTCCCCGTTAAGAGAACCATCTCAGCCCCAGCGCTGTGGAGTAATTAGGCTTACTTAAGAAAGCCCTATATCCCCGGGAGGCCGAGTTTAGTGCCGTATTGCTCAAGTTGATGCCGAAGAATTTAGGGCATGTGAATGATTTCCCAGGAAAGCCCCCCCCGGTTTATTGTTGGTAACTTTTAATATATCTGCGGGGGTGACCACAGAATGCCACGCTATAGGTGCCTTCCGTTCCCCGGTGGAACCGTATTTTCCATGTCCCATGGTTCGCCGAGTGAACTTGTCTTACAGGGGCACAAGAAATCAATTTCCCCTGTGTGCGCACCCGACCCATGCGTTTGAGTTTTCCACCGGTAGGAGCAAGTATCTAACCTTTTTGCGTGTTAGGACTTATGTTTAATAGAACGTTTTTTATCAAACGCCACAACCGTAATTCCAGGTGCTCCACCCACTAGCCCTGGGCCCCCGAAAAATTAAAAGGCGCCAAGGATGTAACAGGTGTGGTTGACCGTTCCAGATTTTCGTTTGTACGATTAGCAAATGAAGTTCCTCTCTACTTTCGAATGCCTCAAATCTGTCACATTCACTCAAAGATCGGAGGGTACTTTCTTCCGTCCGAATTTACTCTTATAGGACTTTTTACATGTCATATGCGGGCTCTTTTCCTGCCATTGTGATGGTCCTGTGGACCTCTCGACAGAAGATTTCCCCCTTCTCTTAAAGCCCTCCTACCGACCCTGAAATACTTTTCTCGCTTGCGTTTTCCAAGCAAGCAGTTGTCTCTCTGCCCAGTTTTGCCTTTGCGACCGGAAAGCAAGAAGAACCCCTCTCCGAGGTACTCAAAAAAGTCATGCCACCGCCAAGGAACGACGCCTCACAGCTTTTGAAAAGCGCCTACCCACATTAACCGTCTGCTCCCTAGAGTGTCGCTGTACTTCCCCCCTTTGAACGGTCTCACGGAGTAGGGCAGCAGACCGTTGGCGGGAGCGACCGCGGCTTCGCAGGCGTTTTCTTACCCCCTTTGGAACACCACACCCCCCCTAGGCGACGATCCGTCGATACGTCGGGACGCGTAATCTTGTTTCTGATTTCTTTTACAGCTTGGGTTGTTGTTTCCTCCGAGATGAATATTACCGTTATTCCCGTCGTCGCCGGATCGCCTATTCATTTGGGGTGATTTGCACAAATTTTCCCTCCCTGCCTGTTGCTTAAGGTCTGGATCCCGGCCCGATCGTCTTCCCGCCGCTGGGGGCCGGGCGTCTGTACATGTTCGCCACATCTTTTTCTCCCCCTCCCTCTGGTTAAGGTTCTTCTCTTGTTCATAGTGCGGCGCTTTCGGTTCGGGTTGATTTCCGAGGTGTTTGGTCCTCGCTTTTTTCTTTTTTCTGATGTTTCGGGTCCTTTCCCCCTCTGAAAATCTGGTTCCCCTCCTTCTTCCAAAAGGGATTGTCACCGGCCCTCTTATAAAAGAGTTCGTCCCGGTCTAGGATTGCTGTCCCCCTTGGAAAGCCCTTTTCTACAGTGCGGGTCAATGGCACTCACACGGACGGAGATTGGCCCTTCCCCTTGCCCTATTTACTGCCACGGGTTACCCTTCACGCCTGCGTCCTTTTTCTTTTTTGCGGCCCCTTTTTTGTCCCCCCCCTCTTAAGAGAGCGGTGTCTCAGTTTTACAATCCCTGTTCCGTGGTGCTTCTCCGGGTCCCTCCGGTCTTAGCTTTGCGAATAGTAGTCCGTTTAACTGCTTGCAATAGGGTCCGTCCACCTTCTCTTGCGCGGCGTGGAAATTCCTTTTTCTAAAGTGTTTTTTTCTTTTTTAAGTTTTTGTTGAGGGGTTCACCTTCTCGGGCTCTCCGACACACGCCGGATGGCGGTCCGCCTCACGCCGGACCTACTCCCTTTGGTGATCAGCGCCAGATTCCGTATGATTGACGTACCCCCACAGGGTGCCCCCTTAGTCACATGGGCCCCCCCGTGCTCCCCACCTACAGAAATGTTTTTTGACACTATGAGCTGGTTTCGTCCCTTTTGGCTCACCCCGATCGATAACCTCTTGACGCATGTGAGTTGTATTCCTCTTGAGGCCGCTTTCATACGTTCGGGTCTCGCCATCCGGAATCCCGTTCCCTAACAGGCTCTAATCCACTTGCTTTTCTCAGCCAGTGTGCAAGGTAAACTCGTCCGTGACTTTCATTTCCTTTCGGACCGGGTCCGTAGGATGTTTTTCACCATGGCCGTCCTCTAAAGGCAGGGCTTCGGATAGTTGCTGTCCAGAGCCTTTCAGAGTCGGAGCCGTCCAGTGTTTGCAAACGGGATGGTCCCCCCCGGGGTCGGGCCTCCCACCCGCTGCCTTTTCTCCCCTCTCCTGGGCCGGAATTGTTTTCCCTAAAAGGGCGTACCCTACGCGGTTGCCGGTGGAGGGATTTGTTCGGGCCTTGACAATCTTCTTTCTTCGGATAGGAAATTACACCGCCTATTGTGCGGCGGATTTCCGCCTGGTTTTTGTTGATTCAGGCGATGTAAAATTTTTACCTCCACGTTTCCTTTGTAGAGGAGCCCTTCTTGTTTTAAGGTTGCCTCTGGATCGGTGGCTGCAAGACAGATCGTATCCCCTTGAAGCCCAAAACCCCCTTTTCTCAGAGACTCGCACGTAGCGAGCCTGAAAGGTCCACCCGTCATCAGAACCGTCCGCCTCCCGAACATAATTAGGTGCTCCCGGGACCCCTTTAAATTGGGGGTCTCACTAGCAGAAACTCCGCCTTCAACAATTGTCCGCTGTTCGTTGCCGTCCGCTCCGGAAACTGTCTACCGCCTAGTGCTATAAGAACGCTTCTTTGGCCTCAGGCGTCTATGTGTGAGGTACGCGGATTGGTGCATTCTCCCTATTCTTTTCACGCTTTTCTATTTCCCCCTTGATAAAGGGAGGGGGAGAAGACCCCCCCAGTTACCCCGGTGTTGGATCGTTAATCTTTTTCTGTGGGTTTTTCCTTGAGTTGTATTGGACCTATTTCAGTGGTTTCCCTGTGCACAAAGTCCTGTTCTTTCTTCCAAATCACCAGGTCCAAGCAGTCGACCGTGTTCGTTCCCCCCCCCCTGGCTACCACTTCACCTTAAGAGGCCGGCTTCCCTGACTTTACGTCCCCCCCCCTCCCGAGAAGAAGGCGCAGGGAGGGGGAATAGTTTTGTTGCCTTTTCCCCTCGCCGGCCCTTTTATATTTCTTTTTTCATCGCGCGGCCAGTCAGTGCAAATTTAGGCTGGGTTTTACGCTAAGCTCGGGGAGGCTCCCTTTCAGAATCTGCTGTTCTGCTAGCTTTCCATTTTTTTGAATGGTTGAGTCCCCCCTGCTGATTGTCAGAGGTAAGTATTCGTTTTACCTTTTGACTGTTCCCCCCTCTTTGCTCGTTCAGCTTTTTTTTAAAGGGACTTGTCCTCGCCCACGCTGCCTCTGCTGGCGGCCCGCCTTCCTGGCAGGGGCTCTTGTCGATGGCGTCCTGCTTTGTTTTTTCGCCATTTTTTTTTTTTTCTGCTCGAGAAGCATTTTGTCCGGTTTGGTTTTTTTTCTCCGATGTTTTTCTTTTTTCCTTCTCGCTTTTCTCCCTCGTCAAGTCGTCCTTTAGCCCAGCTCAGGCGACTACGAGACTTCGTACCCTTTTCTCTTCTTGAATTGGTCCTTGGGAGGCAAACTTCGGTTGCAGGCTGTTACCGGATATGCGGCTTCTTTGTAGCGCTATGAGTTAGCGCCGGCCACCTTTATGCCAAGCTGTTTTCATCAGCCGCCCATAGAGTGGCCAATTGGCTTGTATGCCCCATTTGGTAGGTTCCTTGGATCACGCCAATGAAAGGTAGTTCCTCCCAGCGTTAAACATGCCCTGAACCGTTGCCGACGCCCAATCCTACGTTAGCCAAAAATTTCTTTTCCCCTTAAGACTTTTTTTCCCCTCCCGAGCGGCAAACTGGTTCGGCATGTTATGTTTTTGATTTCTCCGGAAAGTAAAGTGTGGGTTTTTTGGGGTTTGCTAGTAAGTCGCACTATAACTAACTCAAGTTCGCCATTCCCCTCCAGCACCCATTCCCTCATTCAGATTGTATTGTACCGTAGGTAATCCCTTTGGCTTAAGGTTGCATGATCAGGGCACCCTCCCCTGCACTTTGAAGATTCCTGAGTGTTTTTAAAAGAATGCAAGTTGTTTTCTGTTCTTTTTACCCTGTTCCTCTTTGGAGTTGAAGAGGCCTCGTAACCGGTTAACCTTTTGCTAATCTGACTCCTTTTATTTCCCCTTCCCAGTTCGTACGTTCTAGCTGTCAACGCGGCCCGCTGATCTTTTTTTACTCTTGTCTTAAACTGTTGCCCGGGAACAGTTTCTTTTCACAGCAGGTCATTTCGGTCAAACCTCCGAACCCGTGAAAGAGGAGTCCCCGCTCCCCATGTTCCAGTAGTGTAGACCTGACGTCCATCCTCTTCCTTCAACGTCGTTACTCGGGCCGTTTTGAAGGAGGTGCCACTCTAAGTATCCGGAAGCCTCCGGCTTTTCCCAATAGGAAAATTTTCACCCGGGGAAGGTTTTAGCGAGGATTCTCCCGAAACGCCTCTCCCCCTGATTATCGTCTTTCTCTCAAGCTCCTAGGCCTTTCTCCGCGAGGCCCACGGCAGTGCTTTCGTTCCCCTCTTTTTTTTAACCTTTCCCCGTCTTTTTGTTTTCGCCCCTTAGCAGCTTGCCTATGCCTTCGCCCATGGTTTCGATGTCGCGCATCCAGGCGCGTCGACGTGCGCTCCGTCCCCCAGGGACTGGTTTCGCCCTTCTATCCGACTCGTCTGTCCCCTCTCTTGTGGGTGTCGGCAGCCGTGTGGCCCTCAATGGTTTACTGCTTTCTCCCCTCCACCCCCAATGAATCCGTCTCCCTTCCCGGCCCGGCTGGTTTCTGAGCGATGGTGGCGCTGATTGCTGGTCAGTACCT
>Ga0179593_1443560_pt1 | contig 17711 bp, 24 predicted proteins | sample CZODoug2_1_08_16_FD_185931 | JGI IMG/M metagenome (GOLD analysis project Ga0179593, IMG submission 185931) | Vadose zone soil fungal communities from Angelo Coast Range Reserve, California, USA - CZODoug2_1_08_16fungal (PacBio error correction) | ecosystem: Environmental > Terrestrial > Soil >... | reverse complement strand
TATTCCTCGTCAATCTTGAAGGACCGTAGTCCACCTCCCCTCTCACCCGACTGACCCCTCGCAGGTTTTACTAACGCAGCTGGTTCTGATTTTTTTTAACTTGCGTACACACACTCGAAATGCGCACTCCCCTCTCGGATCCCTGATCGGAGAGGTGCGTGACTAGAAACTTCTTTAATCCCTGCGCCACTTTTTCCAAAAGTGCTGGAAGCTCCCGCGCCGGTTTTATGTTTTGGGGCAGGTCCCGTTGCATTTCAGGCATTTTTGGACGACCCCCCCATTTCGTAGAGTTCCTGCTTGGCATTCCGCTCTTTTGTCCCCGATCCTTTCCCCCCATTGCCCGTTTCTTCAGTAATCGTTTCCCTTTTCCCATCCAGTCTTGCTGGGAGCCCCTTTATGCGACTTTCATCTACGTTCGTGAGTGCCTTCTGTCCCTTTCTCCCCCTTTGACACAGGGATTTTTGAGTTGTACCCCCTTCCAACCCACGCTCTGAAGCCTTTCTTCAACTTTCTGCTCTCTTTCTCTTCTGAATGACCCGTCAAGCAGGCATGGTTGCTGTTCCGACCCGCTTTCAATTTTCAGGAAGAAAACAAGCGGTCCTTGCCTGACTGCCGTTTTTTTTACTTTTCCCTATTCTTTATTCTAAGGCCTATTTCCTCTTAAATTCCTTTCTCTTTCCGAGAATTTCTTGTGGAGGCGTGCTCTTTTTTTTCGCCCAAGCTCTTTTTCACCCCAACCTCCTCGTTTTGGTGAAGATTTGTTCCCATTTGAAGGTACCTTTCTTTTCGTCTCCTTTGTGTACGATTATATTTAGCCTTGTTTTTGGCCATGACCCCCTTTCTACGTTTCGATCTATCTGCTTTCTTTTACGTACGATGAGCCCACGGAATTACTGTCCCTGCTTGTTTCCAACCTTGACGCCCTGATTCATCCGTTTTTGCCGGTTCAGTTTCATAGTCTTTTTCGTTAAGGGTTCGAGTTTCCAGTAAGAATTAGGCCGGCAGCTTTTTCTTTTGTTTCTTTTTTTATCGCGATAAATTGTCCCAATTCTACCTTCTGTACTTTCTCCTTACGTGCTCCAGGGATTTTTTACAGATACCTTGTGAACTTTTCCCCCCCTCAGCCCCTGGGTCCCCCTTGTTTTTTCATGTAACCGTGACCTTTTTTCGAAGGCATGGTTCATTTTAGATTCTGTTGTTTCTTTCACCGGCCAAGAGACTTTTTTTCCCTGGTTTTCTTTCTTTCACCCTTAGCCCGGTAGCCTGTTTCCCTTACTTCTTCTTTCGGACTACCCCCTGCTCCTCTTTCCTTCGTTGAAGTTGAAATATTTTGATGATCTTCAGGCGCAGAAGGGTTTTCCCCTAGGTTCCCCTATAACGACTTCCCCTTGTGTTGTGAGGGTATTAAAAACTTGTTCTCTCATGGACGACCAGGAGAGCTCTTCTCCGTACAACTCGTCCCTTTTCCTTTTGCAGGCATTATTTCAAGCTCCAGCTTAGCGTCGCCCTTTCCCCCCTTCTAATCTGAAAGGCGCGTTTTCGCTGTTTGCCACTCTCCCCCTTTGCCATTGAATTTCGCGTGGCGTTGATCCCTTCCGGATCCTTCTCTCTTTGCCGTCTCATCCTTCCCTGGTCCCGTCCACTCTTTTCTATGAAATCCCAGTCTTTTCCAGGTTAGCCCCACTTTTGAGCTTATCTTCGACCAATCCCGGTCGAACCGTAGATAAGTGACATTTTCTTCCATGTCGCGCCCCCTTTTGAGGAGCTAGCGACAAGGTCCCATCCACGTCCCCCGCTTGCATTATTCCCCGTAATACGCCTTCACAACCCCGGCGGAAGCGACCCTTCCCCCCCCTTATACTTATCCCATGATATTACTCCCTCCCCCCTTTCTGCGAACCCAGCCGGGTCCATTCGGGTTGTTTTATTTCCACCTTCCCTTCAACTGATTGAGTTTCTGAACTTTTGCCGCCATTCCAAGGCCTTGTACCCTTTTTCCTTTTTCATTTTCCACCATTTAATCAGTGCTAAAGAACGGTCATCCTCATTTGGATCCTTCGTCACCCAGAAACGTATCTGTCATCCAGAGGTCACAGTTTTCTCCCCTCTCACCCGAACCAGACAATGACATTTTTCTCAGTCACGTCGATTTCTTTGAACTGGAATCCTTTCCCCCCCCCCCCAATACTTCGCTCCCCTCCCTCCCTTCGGTTGCTTTTTTCTTCCTTGGGCCACTTTGCTCTGCGGCCCGGCGCGTGCCACCTAAAAACGTCCCGGATTCCTTGACTTCCATATCTGTAATGAAGCCTAGAATTACTCTGTTTCCTGTTCTTCAACACCCCTTCCTGTCTTCTTTTTCCCCCTTTTTGACTTGCACTCTCTCCTAAGGTCCCAAGAAGTAATCTTACATCCCGTCTGTTCTGTGCCAACGTGCATTTTTTCTTATTTAGTCGTTCACACGGCCTTTGTACCCCCAACCTTTCCTTGACATCGTTTTGCTTTTCCTTATTTCAACCTGTGGCAATAGGTTCGTAAACAGGGCCCTCATGCTTTCCCCCGCCGTCCCCCCGGAAGAGTGACTTTTCAAGCCTTTTTTTTTTAAGACATTCTGGCCCCAACGAAGTACGTCCCGTTTAATCGTACCATAGCTGCTCCTCTTTTCACATCGGGATCTGGAGGCGGATGTTTTCTCATCCCGGTCGAGACCCGTCTTCTGGAACCTCCGTTTCTTCAGAGTTGATCGGTCCCGGTTTGTCCCTAGTGTTTTCCAGAGCAATATACTCTTTCCTCCTCCTCCTTTTTGTTGCCTGATCTTGTTTTCTCCCTAAACACGTCTTGAGCACCAGATTCGCTCTGATCCACCGGGCTCTGCCATAGAGGTTGAACTCGTCATCTTGTCTTTTCGTTTTTTCCAGACTGCCGGTTGACCCCATACCCAGTCCTCCTGTGCTTTCCATTTGTTTTGCTTTAATTTTCGTTCCCAGGCCCCGTCGAAGGTTTTGTTTTGAAGCCCAGTCGGAACAACCTGGTGCTTTGTGAATCTGATGCTGTCGGTGGGCGTCCTGCTCCCTGAGTGGCACCTTGGGGGCCCCCCCAACCTCCGTTGTTCTTTCCTTTGGGCATTCTCGCAGCTATTTCCTCTTTCTTGCCCAAAAGTTGACGTGTGCCCACGACCTCCGTCGGAATAGTTCCCCTTTTTTTTGAAGGTACCCTTTCCGATTGGGGGAGACGTCCCCCTAGGCCATCTATTCTCCGTCTGGTGCCGTCGCAGGGCCCCCTTTTACGTCCCAAGGCTTTTATATGAAACTCCAACCACACCCGGACTGGCCTATGCTTCTTCCCGGACTTGATCTGATTTCCTGTTTCAAGACCCCCCGCCTTTTGTGATGTTATTGGGCCTTTCAATGTGTTCATAAAGTTCCCCCCCCTTGTTTCGTTGCCCCCCGGTTTTTCAGTCTAAAGGGCCCTTTCCAAGAATCTTTCAACAGTGACGTTGAAATTATCTTTCCAGAGACTTTTTTTTCCTTTTTTTCTGGATTGATAGTGCTCTGACCCACCTTGGCCGCGGTTCCTTTCCCCAAACCTCAGTATTTTTGTTGAGTTCGGTTCAATCACATACTTTTGTTCAAGCCGTCTTCCATTTGTTGACCGAGAGAGTCCGCCTTGGCTTGGTCGATGTTTCAACCCCTCGCCATCCTTCATATCTTTTCTTCTGTTGGTACTACGCTTGGGGCACACCCACTTGCGCTGCCTTCCCCCTTCGACTATGGTTCTACCAGATCGAATGTTAAACTCAGTTGGCAGGAATCGCTTTTTCGCCTTGACGGCGTCGATTTGGTGCTAACATTACCGTTTTTTTTTTTATGTTACTTTGTAGTTTAATCTAGTCGCTCCCGGGCCTCGTGCCTCTGACCCTTTTTCTCTTTTACCTTGAGGCCTTTTTCTTTTTCTGATAGGTGTTCCCCCCTGCGTTTTTTTTTATTGACTTGTGGATTCCCGTAGCCTTGAAAAGGGTGTCCTCCTTATCCCCTATGTCGGACATCATCGGCCTGGTCGCCGTATTACCTCATCCCAATCAAACGTTTTTTGAAGGAAGTAAGACCGCGTTTTCAACATTGACTTTTGCTCCCTTTATGGCCGGTTTTGGTCGAGGTTTGGCTCATTGCCTTGAATCGGTGATTGAAAGCGACTTTCATCTTGCGGCCCCGTTTTCCCCCCTTCCCCTGCCCGAGCTCGCAGGGTTTCTTAGTAGAATTTTTCTCTTACCTTGTTTTTCTTCGATTTCTCTTATAATGTTGGCAGACGCAGAAGAACCTTGGAAAGGCCCTGGTCCAAACGTGCCGCTCTTGACACTAATTCCCACCCCCTAATTACTTCACCTTCTATGTATTGTTCCCCCTAGTCCTCCCTTCAAGCGAGGCCGGGAACTTTCCACGTTTTTTTTCCTGGCCAGGTTTGCCCTTTTCGGTAACGTTCTTTTTTCTTCCGGTTTCTTCCCAGGAACTTCTACACTATACGACCTCCCCCTCCCCCCCCAAAGTGATGTACTAGAACACGATCAGTTCACATTTTGAACCCCCCCCCCCCTACCTGCGTGGAAATTTCTGACTTTTCCCCAGACCAGTCTAGTGGAGAGATGCAAGACAAGTCCTCCTATGACGATAAACAACTTTCGCATTCTCCCCGCCCACGCCCCCCCGAGGCCTTCCCCGATTTTTGACTCACTCGATCTGTAAGAAATCCCTGATACATTCCGTACCGCTGCCATTCCGTTTCTCCTCGTCGCAAACTATTAACCGCTATTAGTAATGTATCCCTGTTTTTTTTTAAAAAAATGAGTACGACCGCTTTCGCGTCAAAACCCTGTCTTTGCGCCCACCCTTTCAGGAACCTCCTGGCTACTATGCAACCAAGAACTCCGGCGTTGAAATGTGTTAAGTGGCATAGCCCTCCTTCCCTCCCTAAAAGAAATTTCTTTTCCCTCTCCGTTCCTGTTCTCCTTTTAGTTCCTTAGGTCCTTTCCGGCCCCCCCCCGCGAACTTTCCTTCTTTTTTCTTTGGACCCCTTTGTAGCATCGCTTCCCAGGCACTCACCAAATGCGTTGGTCGAAGTCCTTTATCTTCGGATGCTCCCTTTTCTTAAGTACTCATATGCCGTAAGAGTGTGGGTTTTTTTCCCATTCACCCCTCACTGTTCCTTCCCTGGTCTAATTCCCATCCTCATCCCCTCAGTCCCCATTGAAGTCTCGCGTTCCAGCGTAAGGGCTGTTCTGCACAATGGACAGGAGTCTTCTTGAATTATTTTCCCCGGCACCTTTGGGCACCCCTGCAGCTTGCCCCCCAATCGCTGGTATAACGAAACCCTCGAAACAATTAGGGGTTCTTCCACGGTTTCTTGAACAGGCCCCTCAGCCCAGGTTTAGTGTGCCAGCACAGGTGTAATTCCCTTGGGTTTCCTCAGTCCTTAGCCTCGTTTCTGAAACTCGCCGTAATGATCCGGACCTTTCCTTATGATGTTTTCTCTAAGGTGGGCCTTTTTCCCACAGATCGGCTCCCCCTTCTTCCTGGAGGCCGATTTTCTTTTTTCCTCCCTAGTGTTGTTCTAGACCGCAAATGATCCCCTCCTCCTTGTTTTTTGATTATCTTTTAGGCCATTTCCCCCCCCCCTTTTGAGGACCCTCCAGTACGCGATCCCCCGGGGCTCCCCCCCCCTCTGTGACTCCCTCTCTTGGTCGGGATTTTAAAGAAATTTTGCTCAAAACCCCTTCTCAGACAAGGCGACCCCTATGTGTCAGATGTTCTCGGTTTGGGACTGACTCGGATAACGTGCCTTTCTTCGAAATGTTCTTGTACACCTTTTGGGTTTTCAAACTCTCCCTCGCCGTTTTTCTGCGTGGGGAGTCAGTTCGCTTTGTGCAAATTTTGACGCCCCTATTTCGTGTTGCGATTTTCTTGTTTAATTCCGCCCTCTCTTGTCCAGTTTGTGTCCCAAAATTGCCTTGTGGTCACAATCCTAGGTCCCGTTCTCCCCATCCAGTAGAGGATTTTTCTTTTTTCCTCCCCCTTTCTTTATCTATGAGTCGCGGTTGCTGAGGCTGCCTAGCCAGGGATAAAGGATCTTGATTTTTTGAGTTGATAACCTTCAAAACGCTGGCTGCCGATGTCTTTCTTTCAAGATTTTGCCTCATCGAGGCTCTTCCTCCTGAAGAGTTAGACCCCGGAATGGTTTGCTTCCCCCTTTTGCCCTTCCGATTTTCCCTGGCCCCACTTGAATCACCCTATAGGACGAGGGATTTGCAGGCCCGAGGATTTTTACCACAGTCTAAAGGCTATTTCCTAATCGACCTAACTGATTCTCCCCTTCTGAATTTTTTTTTGGCGTTTTGTTTTTCTTGCCCCTAGTGGTTTTTCTGATTTTTTTACCAAAAAAATACTGTCTTTTTTTGGTTGACGAGCCCTTTTAGTCAGTAGACGGTTGTAGCCCCCTGTCTTCCATTTTGCCTCTTTCGTTCAGTCACTCCCTTCCTCTTATGGAGAGGCCTTCACCCACTTTAGGTTCGACTAGCGCGTTATTATCGGAATAGATGCCAACCGCCAGACGTCGTCCTTTCGCATGATGGCTTACCTTTTATCCGTAATTGGGTATCGGGAGTCTCTTTCAATGCTTGTCGATTTTTTATTACGTATCCTTCAGTGCCTCTTCCTCTCCTTCCGCTCGACAGTTCTTCGCCCTTTTACGACAATTTTCGCGTGAGTGTGTCCGTGACTTTCTTTTTTCTTTCACTGATCTTGCTCCACCCGCCTTAAAATTTTGGTGATCGATAGTAGACACTGGCCTTCGCCGTTCCATCGCGAGGAACTCCTGGACCTTTCTTACCCGCTCAACTCTCAAGTCCGGCCCGCGGTTTATTTGAACCATGCAATCTCTGAAGTTTTCCCTCGCGTTAGCTTTCCTCGGGTCTCCCGATCCAGCTTCTCCTTTTAATAGTCGCCTTCCAGATTCGGCCTTTCCGGGCTTTTGGAGTCGCCGGGTCTCTCTTCTTTCCATTATTGGACAAATATTTAACTCCTCCTTCCTTTTGTTTTGTTGCGAGTAAAAGGAGACGTGAATACGCAGGCCTCTTCCCCCTTTTAAACCGGCCTCCCACTGTTTTCCCATTATAACAGTCCCCTAGAGATGGAGTTTTCCTCATCCTTCCGGACACTTCTATTTTTGCCCTTTTGAGCCCAGTCGGGCCAGTGGAGATGTTTCGGTGATCATTTAGAGTCTCCGGCTCGATGCCGGCGTCACTTGCCCCCCCCTGGAGAACACGTTTTTTTTCCCCTTTTATCAGACTCAGATACCACCTTTTTCTGAAGGTCCCCCTTTTTGCAGTCACCATCTTAGAAATCCCTTTTTCCGCCCTTCAGACTTAAAGTCTCCTTTGCGTCCTCCAGTGGTATGTTTGCGAGACCTAGCTTCCCCGTACAACACCTCTGAAGCCCTTCCCCCACCTTCTTATCCTCCCCCCTCTTGTACAGCTTGCCTGCTCCTCATGAATAAGAGATCTGCCTCCCAGTTCTAGCCCTCCCCCCGGACTCCTGTCCCAAGTTAGTTTAACCACATCATTACCCGCTATATCTAATGGAGCCCGTTGTTCCGCCATTCGGCCCCCCTCCCCTGTTAGTCCAGTCCCCTTTTTCCTTTTTCCAAAAGGAACTTCGGCAACATTACGGTTCCCTCATTCTCTTTTCCCCATAAACGAGCTTTTTTTTTGCAAAAGAATGAATGGCGAGCGGCTTCACTCAAGCCGATCCCCTCTCCAGTTCACCGCCTTTCCCTGATGAAATATCTTCTTTTTTCCTAGTTCCCAACTACTCGTTTTCCCCCCGCCACTTCTCGTGGTCCCACTTTTTGTTCACCCGACGGTTAAAACTCCACCATGTCGTGTTTGAATAAACCCCCCCCTCCCTTCCCTCCCCCCCCACAAATGGAATATACTAGGATTTGAGCAGTTCTTCAGCCTTTTTTCCTCATCCCTTCTCTAACCCCTTTCCCCACCAATCTAGACGCGAGGCACCTCGAAGCCGCCGCCCAACTGAGTCCCTTCCACCAGAAGGTACGTTTCGGACCAATGATTCTCTTCGCTGATGTCGTGGGACCCACGGCCCCCCTTTTGGCAAAGCATCCGCCCCCAAGAGAGGCGGATATGTCCCCTGCGGCAACTTCTGACACGACATAGGGTTCGTTACCAGTTCAAACGAATTTTTCCCCCACCCCGCACCCCCGCCCCCCCCCCCCCCGGAGTAGGACAGACAGTTACTTTCAAGGTTGTATCCGGCGTTCCCGAAAAGGCAATAAGCTTTTTCCTGTCAGAAATCGCCGAATCATGATCACATCGGAGCGTCTGTTTCCCGCCTTTCTTTTCAAATAAACGCAAGCTAGGATTTCAGACGAATTGGATTCCCCTCAGTGGAATGCATCGGTGTAAGTTTTCTTTTTTCCGCGAGAAAATATCTCTTTTCTTCCTCCTCCTGGGGTTTGTTCTCTTCTCGCCCTTTCCTACACACTCTCGCGACTTATCCCCTCCTCCCCAATACTCCCCCCGTTTCAGAGGTGTACAGTAGCTGTTCCGTTGATTTTTGTTGCAATTAGAAAAATTCCTCCTAGCGCTTCCTGATCGTCCAGAGTGGTCTTTTACCTCTTCAACTGTTCTACTGTTCTTTCCTGCCCAATTTTTCCGGTTGCTGGCCATAAGCGCCCTTTTGATGCTGTGCGGTTCAGCGGCCTTCTGTGGACTTTTATCCCCCCCATGTCTTCTCTTTTCATGTGGCCTTTATATACAGATTTAGTGGCTTTTTTTTCCCCAACACACAGTGCCTTGTTCCCCACCGTACATTGGTCGACTTGTGTGTGCTTTTTCCGCATCACCTATGATTTCTCAGTTCTTTCGCCCCCCTCTTTCTCTGGACTTACCCTTTTTCTGATGAGTGACTTCGCCCTTGATCGTTAACATTTTTATTTTTGTCATTTTGATACCCCTGATATCTTCTTTTCACTCTTCTTCATCGAGGATATTTCCAATACGGCCGTCAAGCACGCCTTTGTGCGGTCTTTTTTCCTTTCTCTCAAAAGGGCCAATTTTCCCCCCCCCAGAAAGAGGAAGTGCTGCTTTTGTTTCTTTTCACCCTCGTATTGGGACTAGTCCTCTAACGGCCGGAAAACTACTTGCTCTGATTTACTCTTTTTGGTTTGCCTGCGGCTCGCCAATTCCCTTTGGCCTCGACTTTTTTCACCAAATTTTTCCCTCTTTTTTGTAAGTGGACGTCGGTCTTCGCTTTGTTTTTCCAGCCGTCTTCAAGACGCTGAGGTAATTTTGGCTCTTGGACGGCAACAACGTTTTATGTCTCGTTCCTTTTCATGAGTATTGATTTTTGATGAAACCCGGTTCCCTGTTTTTTTTTCTTTTTCCTTCTCGAAAGACTCTAATTCATTTTAATCCTTCCTCAGGGAGGAATCTCTTTCTCTCTTCCGGCGTCTGATTTCTTAAATCAAGCTGTCCCCCTGTATTACTTTTAGTCTGCTCAAGCTCAGCGGTTTTGACCCTTGCTTCTCTTTTTCTCCTTTCTTCCCCGAAGGGATTTTCGCAGATCGTTGAATTGTATCGTTGGAACCGCCTTTTGGTTCCTCAAAAGTCAACGTGTCGCCGGCCTGTGAAGGAGCGGCACCTTCGTTTTTTCCCCCCCCTTTCGCCCTAGACAAGAGAAAATTTTTTCGTAGACGGACTGGCCGGACCCGGGTTCTCTGCGGCCCTCTGATCAGGACCGAAGTAGTTAGTTTTATGTTCTCCATCCTCGAGTTTATTTCAATTGAAAGCCGTGCCCTATCTGGCCTTTTCCTTTTTCCGTTCCCCCTCCTAGAAGGGTTCTTTTCGTCTTTTCCCCCCTTTTGTGAACTTTCACTCCTCCCCGTCGATGAGCATTCCCTGAATTGAGAATACCCTCTGATTAACTTCCCGTTCCACTTCCGCATCGGGCTATTTCAATTCACCGATCAGTCACTCTAGTGATGTTTCCTCCCCTAATACGTACACCTTTCCCCTTTTACTAAGCTGATGTTTGACCCGAGACCCCTTTTTTTTTTTCTGCTCTTTTCAGTAGTCTAGTTCCTCCGGCTCCGATGGAAGAGTGCAAGGTGCCCGTCGTACACTTTCAATTTCTTATCGAATCGATTCATTTCTTTTCCTTTCGGTCAACGACTCAGTTTCCCCCCCTCTTTCGACATAAACGTCCCTTTCCCCCCTTTCCTTTACCTTACGAAGTCGTACTTTTTTGGTGATCCTGTCTTCCGGCTCACCCCACTACCTGGACAGATGACGTTACCAGTTACTCACCTCGACGAATACCCCGGCGACGCGATTCTTGCCCCCACCTAGACGGATGCCCCCTCGATTTGCTTTCCCCATATCTGCGAAGGACTCTTGCCAGCCCGTTGTTTTTTATCCTTCACATTTTCCTTTACAAATCTAGATCAACGGGAGCTTGTTTCAGTCTCACAACCAGACCTATTTTCCACGAAGCTTCAGCGTCCACAAATGTTACATTTTTTTCCTCTAGGCCCCTCATTTTTTTTGACCAAGAAAGAGGCCTTTTACCCAGAATACTTTAGGATTCTCCCCCTTCAATCTGCACAAAGCTCTGATCGTTTACGTTCACTTGTCGTGATTATTCAAATAGTCCTTGTTACTTCTAGTCCCCCCCAATCCTCCTTCCGCAAACTCCCGGTGATTTGTTTCTTTTCCCAATTTTCGTTCTCGCGGACGGAGGACCCCAAATGTTTGATTGAAGGTCCTGCTGAATATTCCTTCGGCATATGACTTGCCGCCGTGTTGTTTAAATAAAAACTCCCGTTAGTACATCGTAGCCCTGTTGTCTCACTCCTTTTGCCGCCTTCCCCCCCGTCCCCCTCTTTTTCGAGTTTTCTTGGATCCATTTCCCCTCTGGATGTCATTCCCCCCCTTCCAGGATGTCTTTGGGCCACCCAAAAAAAGCCCTTTTCCCACCAATTTGGGAGAATGCCCCTCCCGGACCCCTCTTCAATAGGGGTTCTACCCAGGCCAGCCTTGGTCTGACGAACATCAGCCCCAGGTAGTTCTTTTCATACCATCTCTTGGCCATTTGGAGGCCCTAAGGACGTGTCCTCTTTGCTCGTTTTTCCCGCATAGTCCGATCACTCACATCTTTAGCCGGCTCTCTCTTCCTTGTTGGAAAATCCCCCCACCTCCGCTTCATTCCTGCGACTGGCGGTTTACCTTTTCTGCTTAATCTTTTACCATTTCGTTTTTTCCTTCTGAAATCTTTCCCTCTCTTCTTTTCCTTTTTGATATATCTTCTCTCAAACTTTTATTTGAAGGACCCCGACAATTTTCTCGCGTCCGCCATTTCTTCCCTCTTTTCACCTAATCCTTGCTTTTTTTCCCAGCCCCCCTTATGGACAAATCCGCAAGGACTATTTGGGTCCATGAGAGGAGATTTTCTTTAAGACGGGAGGCACGTCGGCTACGGCCCCTGGGGACTCTCTTCCACATGGTTTTCCCCCACGATTCCCCCTGCGACTTTTTATTCTTGTTATTTTCCTTCGCGGGCCTGGTCGACCCCACATATTCTGAATGCTTTCATTCCTCCCATCTACTTGGTCAATGCGTGGGGTCTTGCCCAAATGCCCCTTTTCCAGAAACCCCTTTGATCTCGAATTTTCACTTTCGAAGAAAATAACTTTTGTGCGCATTCTCTTCCTCCTTAAATGGATCTCTGGGCTTAGTCTCGCCTTAAAAGGGCCCGTAACCTTTCTTTTTGAGTTTTCTCACTCAACCAAACCGTTTTCTTGCAGATGCATCCCTTTCTCTCCCCGCTTCCGAGCCAGTCCTCCCGTGTGCAAAGATGTTTTTGATTCCCCGTTCTCACACTATACAAGTGGCCCAGTGCATCCCCCCCAGAAAAACAGATCCTTTGGTCTTTTCTTTTTCTTCGAGTATTTGCACATAGTTTTCCATCGGAAAGTCTTTCCCAGCGAATTCTTTTGCGTTCGGTGGAGCTATCTCGCAATCCTTTTTTCGTTGATTTCAAAACTCACTCGTTCTTTTTTGTTTCCCAGATCCACTTGCGCGTTTTCAGGTTTTTTCTCTATGGGGAAGGGACCTTTGCGAGCAGGGGAGGAAGCCCCTCTCTTGGGGACACCCCCACCTTCACCCACTCTTTCCTTGCCCACGTTCGAAACCCCTTCACACCGTTACCCCCCCCCCCCCCCGCCTGTCCCTGCCACCACCCCCCCAACCCGCCCCCGCCTCACCTTTTCCCCCCCATCCTACCTAACATCTCCCCTCCCGCACCCCTCCTTGACCCCCTCCCCAACCTCCCCCGGGTCCGTCGCACTCGCACCGGACATTCCACCAAACAAACCCAAACCTGTCCCACTGCCTTTCTTCACCCCCCCTATCCCCTCACCCACCCCTAATCCTCCCTCCTACTCCTAGCTACCCGCCTCCCGCGCTCATCCTCCCCTTAAAAAACCCTTGATGCCTCCTCCGAACCACCCCAACCCACCCCCTCTGTGCACCACGAAGCTCCCCCTCCCTACAATCGTCCCTCGCCGTTACCCGCACCCTTCCCTCCCCCTCCCGCACCCCACTCTCCCCCTAACCCCCTCCAATGCCGCCGTACACCTCATTCTCTACCCCCCTCCAACACCATCCTTGCGAGAGATTACCTTTGAGTATTAGACTGAAGTAAGAGGCAGTGAAAAACTAGGTACTGGAAGCCATTGTGTCTGATGTCGTAAGAGGGGATGTTCTCCCACCTCAAGTGAACCAGATTAGCCCCGCCCCAGTGATTACCTAGCACCCGTGGGCAGAATCTAGCTCCACTCAGCTTTCACCTGATTCCTCGTGGATAAGTCCCAATCATAGTGTCGCTTGGGTATTATATCGATCCAGGCTCAGCGTTCTCCCCTTCTCTTCATTCGTGTTATTTTGCCTGGTTTTTCTTCTACTTGCCATTCTAGTTTGTTACCTCAGCCCCTTTTTTTAAGCCGTCCTTCGATGAGCGGCCCACTCCTCTCCTTCTCCCCGCTCGATAACCGCCCCCTGCGTCTTTTTTTTGTTTTGGCCGGATTTATGTCTTTGGGTTTCTTTTTGAACCCACTGGCCCCCTTTTTCTGTTACAGATGGATAGATGTCTTTGCCAGGGACCTTTTCATTGATATGCTCTCGTTTCCTTTTGGCCGGCCGTTATGTGTTTGTCCCCTCCCTTTTGTTCTGTTGCTCGTCGCCCATCGTCCCTACTAGATGATATTAAGTTTGTTGTGGTGTTTTTTTCTCATGAATACCCCTGATTTTTTTTGTGTCTTCTTCTCCTCATATGGCTTTTCTTGTACGGCCCTTTCCTCCCCCCTACTGCCGATCTTTTGTGAACTAATGTGTACATGTCTGTCCCGTTTTCTAAAGTATGTGTGTGATTCTAATAATACTGTGCTGCTGCCCCCCTTGTATGTTTTCGCAGCGGAGCTGTGCCCAAGTTTTGCCTTTTTTTTTTTTTTTTTTTCGCGCGCCTTATTTTCTCGTACCTGAGTGTGAGATGGTTCATTCAAGGCCGTCCCGTTCCCCGGATTCCAAAGTGCTGAAGGTCGCCAGTTTTCCCCCTCTTTCCTAAAAATAAGCCGTTCCCCCCCCCTCACGCGAACCATCCCAGTTTTTTTTTACTCTTTGCTGAGCATTGATTTTTTTTTAACCAGAAACAGACATCGGGCATTCTAAATAGCCTCCCCTTACGCTTCAGCGGCGACGTGACTCCCTTTCCCCCTTCTGACTTAGGGCATCCTGACAGCATCTTTTAAGGACAGCGGCCCAAGTCTGTTCTCGTCCCCCCCTCACCTCATACTGACCTGTTCTTCTTGGGCCATCCCCCCCTCCTCCAACCCAAAGAGACGACACGTTTTTCCGCTCCCCCATGGAAGGACTTACCCACCCTACCTGAATACGAATGGAGATCGTACCCCCTTTCTTTTTTGCCCCCCACTTTTTTTTCCTGGTTCCTGGACGAGAATCTTCTCCCGAAAAATCCATTTTACATATAGTAAGTAAATGTTCGTCTCCCAATCTTCCTGACTTATATGTACCCCCCCCTCACTTGCGGCAACTCCGCTTATCCCCCTTTTTTTTTTTCTTTAACCATTTTGAGCATAGTCGGACCTTTCCACCCCTTTTTTTCCTTTTCCTGAGACTATTAGCTTTTGTCCGAGTTCTTGAAGGACTGAATCTGAGCAGCGTTTTTTTACTTTATCATCCCCTACCCCCTTGTTCGTTGACCTTGTCTCGTGGACGCCCCCATCTTTCCTTAGTCGATAATTTTCCCTCCAGAGCGTACCTTTTGTTTTTCTTCCCCCCCCTTTAGGTACCAGATTCGGATCTTGGCCCCCCCGGACCTTTTGGACCAACCTCACGATTTCCCCCCCTCCCTCTGCTGTAATGAACCCTCATGTCAATCGAACGAAGTTCCGTCTACCCCTTTCGAGGCTATGAACACAGTCACCTCCTTGGCGAGTTTTTCTTGCACCTCCCCATTTAACCTCACTGGCCCTGCCCACCCCCCTCTCTCCCGCCCTTTTCCGAACTAGTCCTATCTATAAACCTCTGCTCCTGGTTGATGTTTCCCCCAGCCTTTCTTTCCAAAACCCCGCCCAGCTTTCCTATTTCCCTGCGCCTTTTTTTTTTTGAGTCCTCCCCCCCTCCTTTTCCACCACCTCGTTTTTTATTTTCCGCGCTGCCCTCTTCTTTTCTTCCAGTTTTTTTTTCGTGAGGAGGACCCAAAAAGAAACCCCCCCCCTTCTCTAGTTCCTCCTTACCACCCTGTCTCCAGTTTCCCCGTGACCTTCCCTCTTTTTTTTTTTTTTTTAATCTTTTTTTTTTTTCCCACATCCACGCTTGGACACGATCGATTGAGATGCATCAAGGATTATTTGGCCCCCGTGCGGACCTCACTTTTTTCTGGTCCTTTTTTTTCCCACGCTGCACGCTCGGTTTATTCCCCCTTGTTCCTTTCCTAGCCCTTACTTTGTCCTTTAACCAATATTCGTGTAGTGCCGCTTTTGATTACGCCCCGATTGGTTTCCCCCCTGCTTGCCTTCCACCTTTTGCCTTTTTGGCCCTCCATTCCCCCCCGCCCCGCGGCAATTTTTGTCCCCTCTTTCTGTTAGATTCATTATTCTTGTCGGCAGTGCCCCGTTTCTCCCTTGATGACGTAAAAGGGTTTTGATTTCCCCCCTCAACCCTTCTTCTTCCTCTTTGACTCACCTTCTATTAGACTCCCCCCCCCTTCCCGCCCCTGGAATGGGTTTGAGCCAGTCCTTTCCGCGGATGCTCAACACGTTTCCCCCCCCAAGTACTAGACCCCCACTTTTCTTCAGTCTGGGTTTTTTCGGGTTTTTTCCTTTTTTTTACCGATCTACCGTCCATATGTCACTCTTGCCCATTGACCCTTTTCCCTCTGACGTTCCCCAGATAAGTAAGGGATTGATCCCCCGGTGAGGCCCAATCCTTGTGATTCGCGTGTTTAAACCCCCCTCCTCGTTATATTTTTTTCTGATTCTACAGTTTTCCCGGACCCCTGTCTGGTTTTGGGCCCGCCGTTTCTTTTTTTTTTCCTCCACTTCGAGTGTCTTTTACTTTAGTTGCTTTTTTCTATGATTTCCAACCCACTTTGGCTGAGCTAGACTTCCATTTCTGTGTGCAGGAAGATGATTACCCCCCACACCGATTGAAGCTGTCGTCCCTTCCTATGCTTTCGACGGACTTACCTCCTTCCTATGTGTACTGAATCGGTCGAATTGTTAGTCCTCTTTTCTCGTTTTGATCCCTCCCTTACCCCTTCGTTGCATGTATTTGTATTTAGATCCCCCGACCCTTTTCCCATTTTTCGAACCTTGTTAGACTTACGTCTTCCCAGGGATTTATCCTAAGGTGACCTGCTGTTTTCAGAACCCTGACTATAGTTGTTTTAGGAACGTGTAGACGGCCTTGGGCGACACCCCTTTCTCCTTGATGACCCGAGACCTACACCGCCCAACCCTCTCACTTCTCTTTCCTTTCCCTTCTGGTTCTTCCTCTAGAGTTGCCGGTGCCTCTGACGTCTTCTTCGATTGAGTCCAGAGAGAGTGTTATTTTTCATTCGTGCCCTTTCCCCCCCTTCTCTTTTTCAAGTTTCATTCTTTTCTCTCGTGTCTTTCTTAATTTTTTCCCTCTCTCAATCAGAGTTGTTGTGTTGTCTATGAGATTAACAGACGATCCTCCTCCTCCCCCTGCGTAGCCCGGGCCAGGATGTAAAAAGGAAGCCTATGTCCTTCCTTTCCTCCTTCCGCTCTTGATCCCCCTCCCCCCCCTTTTCCAGGGACAACGGAGCCGCTTTTCTCCTTCCCCCCCACGCCGGGTTGGCCCCCTTTTTTAGATTCCCCTTTTAGGTATTCCCCTTCCAGATTCTCTTTCGTCTCAGCAATGCCAGTTAAGTTTCTACCTAATTGATGCCTTTCGTCCACCTCGTGCAGTTTCCCAACTATGTTTTCAAAATCCCGGCCGCCCGCCCCTGCGCATCTCCTCTTTTTGGACGCCTTTCTCTTCCTTTTTTCTGCGACTCTTCCACGCCCCCCCCCTATCTTGTCCCGTCTGAATTATGACCGTTCACAACTACCCTTCAGTTCCTCCCTCTCTTTCAACCGATGAAGTTCTGTTTTATCCATTCGATCTGTCTCCCTTATCTGCGACAAGGTTTTTCCTCTTTTTTTTTTCGTTTTTTTCTATCGTTTCCACCCCCCCTCAGTACCCCTCTTCTTCCCTGTTCGGTCTTTTTTTTGCGCATCGCCCCAAAATCCCGTCTTACGAACAGCGAAAGAGTCCACAAAATGGAATACTTGGCCCCCCCCCCCCCCCTCATATGCCTCGACCTTTCTCGCCCTCCCCTCCTTCTTTTTTCCAAAGCTCCGGAAAGGCAACTTTTTTTCCCTTCCAGTACCCGAATCTATTCCCCTCTCCGTTCCAGTCACTGTTCAATCTGGCCTAGAATATCTTCCCACAAATCTCGTCCGGTTTCAACCCCATTGCACCCCTTTTTTCTTTCCTAGCCGCCTTCTTCCCTCCCAGAGTGATTGTCCGTTTTTTTCTCCTATAAGTCATGAGCCCCTTCTGCCGCAGCATCTGACGAAGGTTGGGGAAGGTATCACTCCCCCCACCTCTGTTAATGGTAGCCCTGTCGCTTTCCAACTTTTTTTTACCCCCTAGATCACTTTCCCGACTTATCAGAAGCTAGTTTTTTGATGGCTTCCCCCCCCCCCATTGCCCGTCATTCGAGGACTGTCTGTTTTCCAAACGGCAATAGCACACTGAGGATTTGCTGGTCGAGAATTTTGCCCCCTCCCTTCTCACCCTTTTACCTTTGTCCATTCATCTTTCTTTGCCCTAAACGCCGCCACCCCGGGCGCTGGAATTTTTGACGCACAGGTGTCGAATTTTGCTTTCCCTCCAGGTTAAGCATTTGAAGTTTAATTCCTTCCCCCCGCCGATCATCTTTTCTTGAGGAGTTTCGTTCTACTCCCTGCTAGTGGACCATTCAACTCTCTCCTCTTTCCCCTTCTTACTTGCTGGGACGCGGTGATACTATCTCTCGGGTCTCGTTTCCTGCCTCTGATCA
>Ga0179593_1375780_pt1 | contig 17711 bp, 10 predicted proteins | sample CZODoug2_1_08_16_FD_185931 | JGI IMG/M metagenome (GOLD analysis project Ga0179593, IMG submission 185931) | Vadose zone soil fungal communities from Angelo Coast Range Reserve, California, USA - CZODoug2_1_08_16fungal (PacBio error correction) | ecosystem: Environmental > Terrestrial > Soil >... | reverse complement strand
CCTTTTTCGCATAGCCACCGTTCTTTCTAATAGGAGTAACGCCGTCAGGTCCCTTCTGCTCTGGACAAAAACTTACTTTCCTTGGGGCACTTTTACTCAGAGTGGCTAGCATCAATCTCGGTTTTCTCTTGACGTGCGCTGTACTCTTGGCCTTCTACCAGGTTTGCTCCGGGTCACTTCGTTACCTGAACCTACATAAGGTTTTTTTCAGGTGAGTTTTTTCCCGGGTCACCTGTTTTAACAGGGGTGGAGTTCTCCCTTCTGTCTGGAGAATTGCCCGCGCTGGTTTTTAGTGTCTCAGCGGCGATGCTTAAGTTTTAAATAGCCCCTGTTCCCTTTACGAACCTACGAGGTCGCGGTGATGGCCCCCTCAACCCTCACCTGTCGTCACTTCCCCCGGAGTCCCCCAACCGGGGCCGCTCCCTTCTTAGGAGCTCCCGATTCGATCCTCTTTTTTCTGACGGCGACAAGACAGGATGAAGAGGTTCGTGATAACAGTTTTAGACGGCCCCCGAATTCGGCAACAGTCCCCGCCGACGACTTACCTGCCTTGCGGTCGCCCCTCCCTCCTCGACTGCTTCACTCTCGCTGGATCTCTTGCCTTCCGCCTTGTTTAGCGAAACTCCCTTTTGATGACGAATAGCCTTAAGTTCAACTTTTCTCATTGTTTTCATATGGGTGCGGATGTTCGGGTCTCTAAAACGAACCGTCGTCCCCTGCTTATCGTTCCCTCCTCCTCCGGACGAACCTCCCTTTTCTGCCGTCTTTCGTCCTGTGTGAGCAGCAACTTCGTCGTCCCTGCCCGTCTCGCGGCTTTTTTTGTCCAATGCAGTTAGCCCCCCCTCTTTGGCGCATCCGTTGATGCACCCGAAAAGGCTCTGAGAGCGATCCTGGTTTGTTCGTTTTTTTGTCATCTTCTCTGTCGCTGCCCCTTTCTGTTTGCAGCCGACTGTGTGACACGAAAACACCCCCCCCCTCAATACTTCCGGCAACTCTCCCGGTCTTCCACGTCAACTCCTGGTTGGACTGAAATTCTTCCCCCTGTCCGACGATGGCTCTCCCGCGCTGGCCAAATTTTTTTTTCATCTGCTTGCTCGGCGCTTGTTTGCCCCTTGGCTGGTAGAAGGCCTGTCCTTGACGGTTCGGGCGCTATCAGAGCCCCCCACCCCCCCGGTTCCCCCCTTTTTTCCCGCAAAACGCGGACTCCCTCAGCCTAGACCGCAGCGGATGCACGTGATCCTTTTTTGACCTCGAATGTCCCCCGACACAACGCTTATTTGATCAAGTTCCTTCGCACCGACCCTGGTTTCTGCGGTGACGAGTCCGGCACCCCCCCCCTCTTGCCCATGACCCTGGAGATCTAAGTCTCATTCCGCCTTTCCTCCTCTGACCCCCTTCCGCAAGAAGGTGCGCCTTTTCCCAACCTTCCGCGATCTGATTTTCTTTGATCTACTTCTCGCCTCAAAAGTGTAGTCGCGTGTCCCCTTGCGCACCTTCTCCCGTGGACCAGGGAACCTTTGTGCGAACGCCGCGTGCACCCCTTTTTTTTCTTCCATTGACCTCCCTCCCTGAGATTTACTGGTGGACACTGGAGACGCTACCGAACGAAAACCTTTGGCTTTTTAGTTAATCCCCCAGCGGTTCTTTCAGCTGGAGACTACACCACCTCCCACGCAACGCTGCACTCCTTTATCCTCTCACTGTCGAGTCGATCCCTCACCTGAATGGCCTTAAACGGACATTTGCACTCCGCATACCCACGCTTCTCGCTTCTTTGGTTTTCGGTTCATAATGTATTCTCTGGATTAAATTACTTGTTCACCTTTGAAGTAAGTCCAGGACGAGCCTTGTGGGAAAGGCAAAGTTCCGTTTCTACCTGTGCCTTTTTTATATTTACCCCTCCATGTGAGAGGGGATTTTTTGCCGGTCTTGGCTTGTCTGCTCTTAACCGTAAGTTTGGTTTGTATTTGCTGCCTCCCTACCTTTTTTGATGAGGTCCGCTAGTTTTTTTGCGTTTCCGGGCGTCTTTCGTTTTTATTATTGCCGATCCCCGGACGGAGATACATGACAAGAACCTTCCCCCCTCCTTTCTGCTCAGCTTTGAGGGGGCTTCTAGTCTTATTTTTCCTTTACCCAACCCCCACCCTGGCCCCCGTTTTCGTGACCTCCCGCGGCCGGCCCCTTTGGGTCCTCCGCGGTCCTGCTTGTTTACTTACTACATTTTAATAGAATTTTCTCGTTGGATGGATAGATATGGCTCGGCCCTTCACTTCGTCTCCGTTACTCCTGTTTGTTTGGAGTTCCGGCCGCTCTTTTCCTGGGATTTTCACAAGGAAATTGCCTTTTTCCCGACCAGGAGAAGGTTCGGGTGGTACTCGTGACTTTTTCCATCTATACCGCTTATATACTCTCATACGAGCCTTCTCCTTTCTCTGTTGACCCGAACCACACTAGCTGTTTCCGCAGCCTTTCGTTTAAGACCCGCCTAGAAACCATAGCACAGAACGATTCCCATCAGACCTGGCCTTTCAGTTCCCCTCTCACATGGTGATGAGATGAGTTTTCCCCCCCCTTGCTGGCTTCCCCTATTTACCTCCGTCTTGAAGACCTTTCTCCTCGACGTGAGCGTTAACCCTTTTAGTCAGACTTCTTCTTCGAGCCTTATGACTAGCAGCTCGAAATTTTTCTGCGGCCGTCCTTACTACTTCTCCAGGTCTTCGTTTTCCTTGTCCGCCCCTCCATTCCGACCCTCCCGCCCTCTACAGGTCGTTGTTTAGTGTTTTTTTGTCTTCTGCAACCTTGATGGCCCATAGCAGGTGTGGTCTTGGACTGTTTCTATCTATTCTTTTTCACTTGATCACCATTCATTCTCATTTGCCTTTCCCTTCACCTGTGTTTAACCTGACAGATTTTCTCCCCACAGAAGTTACTGCCCCCCGAGACTTTTGCGTCGTTTCTTCAATGTCCTTTGGTTTTTCCTTGGTGATTACTTCCTGCTTCCCACCGCAGGCTGATCCCCCCCCCCTGCTGAGTGTCGTGATGTTACCTCGAGTACCAGGACCTTTTTCTCATGGGTCTTCTCCCCCATGCCTTGTTGCCGGAATACGACCTACATCCCCTGCTTTTTAGTACGGAAACGAGATAATCTTGGTCTTTTTTTCGAGTAACCTACCGGCATGCCGCCCTGTACTCTCTTAGTCGCCGTGCGGCTGGTCTTGGTGGTTGCTATCCCTGACGAGGGGCGCTGGTCTACACAACATATTTGCTCGCGTCACTTGAGTCGCACGTAGAAACCGCTCGCTTTTGGTGCGGCAGAAATTTCGTTCAGAAGAAGTCGAAGCCTGTCCGGGACCCATTATCAAGCCAGTCTTACATTCTGTCGCACACATAGACTGGCGACAAACTCCCCCCATTAGTTCTTTTCCGCGTATTCTTTTCTGCCTTCGTTTTTCTTCCCTTGACTCCCCCCCCCCCCACCCACCCTATTTGACCTTGAGTTTGCGTAGCAGCCATTCAAGTTATTCGCCTCTCCCGTCCCTTTTCGTGCCCCTCTCATCTCGCTTCACGAGAGTCGCATTTTTTGTCGACTCTTTTTTCCTCTCTCTTCCCAGGCGCCGTCCCCCTTTCTTTAAGAGGGCCTCTGTCAAAGGTCCAACTGGACCTCGGGGACCAGGCGGGCCCACTCTTCTTCGTTAACTCCCCCCTTCCATCTGAAAGCTACCGTTGACGAAGTGCCCGAGACGTTTTCTGGACCCTTTTCCCGTTCTTCCCCACTCTTTTTTTCATCCCTCTTTTTTCTTCTTTCCTTGTTTCCCGATTTTTCCTATCTTTTATTTATGTAGTTCCCCTCCCTCTGATAAAGTTCGTAGGATGGCGGAGTTAGTGGGATTCTTAAGATGTTTCTCCCTCGTCTTCTTCTTTTCCCAGTCGCTTTACCGTCCTCTTCCTTTATCAAGTTACTACAGTTCCAGTTGTGATCAGAAGGAAACCTCTGGGACTTCCTTTTTGAAAGCAGATGACCTGTTTTCCAGTGTGCGCTTTTCTTCCGGTAACGTACCGGCCCCTTGCGTCGGATTTTTTAGCCGCCAGTTCCTCGCGTAGTTATAAATGACCCTGGTTCAACGTTCACATCCCCTGCAAAATGGAACTCTCTTGCCGGGGACCTTTCCGCTTCCCTTTTCCCCCCCGTTCCCCTGGTCGTTCCGTTTTCTTTCTCTCCTCCCTCTTTCTTAAAGTCCCAAATCTAGGCTCCCCCGCTTTTCTACCAGTGCTTGGTAAGTGTTCCCAGAGCCCGGCTTTTGACCCCTTGTCGCCTGGCGGTCCCCGTCCTACGTAGCTCTCCCATTAGGGACATATGCGCATCTCTATCTTTTCCCTCCATTTTGTTGCTTTTATGCGCCCTTTCGCCTGGCGTCCTGTCCACGCGACCTTCGCTGGACGTCTATCCCGCCGAGTCGTCAAGTCCTTTCTCCTGAAAACCCGAGGATTTTCGTCCTTTTAGCGCGTTGTCGACGGCTCCTTAGAGGTGGATATCTTCCTTTCCTCCCTTTATTTTCTGGATCCTCCGGTCCCGCCTACCGAACAGGTTTCTCCCTGGGTATTCGACGGTACCCTATTTTTGGATTATTTCTGGACCCTCTACGACTTTTGAACATTGCTGGCTGTCCTCTCTCTCTTTTGAATCCTCCTTGGCTCGGTCCTTAAATCACGAGGTTTCGAAGGGTTTGAACCCCGTTCCTTGACCCCTTTTCAGATGATTAAGGTCTCTGGTGGGACCGGAACCTGCCCTGTGGACAGTTCCGTATGATAATTGTTGTTCCGGTGCCCCCTTCGTTCTACTTTGAGACCACCTTCCTCCCCCCCCCCCTTTCGGTTTAAGTTTTCTAGTAGACTTTCAGTTTTGGAGAACTTGCGGGACTACTTACGGCCGAAGTCGTTCCTCCGACCTCGTGACTTGCTCTTCCCTGGTTCGACACGCCCTCTCAGACTCTCTTCAACTGAGGGCTCTCTGGATTTTTTCCTCCTGACACAGATTCGAAGAAAGGACGAAGATTTTTTTTTTCCAAACCAGTCTGTCTAACGCGTTTTAAGGTTGTCATAATTTTTCCCGTTGGACCTTAGGGCCTTCCACGCTACCCCCTTCCCCTTTTCCTTCTTATTCAGAAGTCGTATCCGGTGGAAATGCATCCCCTCAAGATATTCCGTCCGTTTTACTCTCCCCCCATGAAAATTTCTTCCTTCTTTACGTCTCTTGGCCTTTCATGTCTGAAGGTACAACCTCTTGAATAGACAGCGCTCGCTCCAGCATTTTACTGCGCGTATCCCGTCGGGGATGTCTTTCCTTCTGAGCTGACATGTGCCCTTTGAGTTACGGGGGACAGCTGTTTCCCCCACACATTTTTAAAGGCCCTTTTTTCCCACTTCCTCCTTGCATGCACAGAGTTCATACTGGTGTTCCTTCTTTTTTAGCTATTCCTGGATCCTGTGTTTGTCAGCCCTGTGCTGCTACCGTGCAAGTGCTTTTGCCCCCCCCCCCCCCCCCTTTTCTTCCTTGTCTACTGGTTTCCGCCTTTCAGCCTCTCCCCAATTGTTGGGTCTCCACAACCCGTTTCCCGCCTCCCCTTCAACCCACGCGAGACTATCCGAACGCCGCCTTTCTAGACATCCGGATTTACCACCGGTCACCTGACATGATAACCGTTGCTAATAGTCCCTCCCCCCGACCGGTGTTGCGTATGCCTCGTTCCCGTCCCCCCTGCTTCTCAATTCCCTGTGATAACCAGATGTTTTCCGAGCATACGAAATCGTACCGCTTAGAGCCTTTGAGCCCTTTCCCCCCCCTTCCGTTCGATGCGCTCCCTCTTTCTAGGTCCATAAAACTTGCTCCCTCGCCTCAGAAGCTGACCTCGTCCCCCCGGGCTTTTTCCCAACCTGTCCCTGTTGGAGGACGCCTTTCCCTCATTGACCCCCGGGAATTTCTCCCCTCCAGACTGGGTTTACGACAATGCTGCTCTATTACGGGCCAGCACCACCAACCTTTGTCTCTTTTTTTTTTTATAGCACGCGTGTTGCGCCGGTTTTTCCGAAAGGACCATTTTCCACCCTCAGGCCCTTACTCCCTTCTGGAGAAGCTCCGTTCCCATCTGACGCCACGACCTTCCTCTCTGCCCCCCCTTACCTTGTTGAAGACCTTGACCAAGATGAGACCCTTTTCCGGGGAGAATTCCCGGTCGAAGGATCGGAATCACCCCCTCGCTTTTTGGCACCTTTCCCCCCTCACCCCTTGGCGGTCTTCATTTGTGCTGAACCCTCTAGGGATCCAAGATAATTTTGCCGGTGAGGCGGAATGGCGTTCTTGTCGCCTTTTTCCTCCTTTTTGGGTGCCGTCTTCCCGCTTTTTTTTGTTTAGTAGTTGCCTTTACCCACTTTGTGCCAATAGTTTGGTTTTCCCATAGAAACGATTTTTCGTATTTTTTCTCTATTTTTTATCTTCGAGGTCCCCCAGTCTCAGTCCTTTCAACCCGCCCTTCCCCCCCTAAATCCAGTTCCGATGGTGTTTTGTTTTTTTTTCGCGACGAAACCCGTTTCTTAGGCCCCGGCTCTTCTTTTCTTTCTTTCTTCGCGCGGTCGCCCTTCGACGCCTCCTCTTTTCTCTGTGTGTCTTTTTTTGCTAGGACCTTTTTGAATGCGCGCGGAGATCAAGGCGAGGAATTTGCGTCAGGGTCTCTGTTACTCCCCCGGATTTCTTTCTTCTCCTACGGCTTCCTTCTCCAGTCCCCTGGTTTCTCGAGCCGGCGAGTTTTTTCTGTTTTTCCTGCGGGCTGACTGTCCTGAGCACGCAACCAATATTCCGTATTTCCCGACGATAGAAGAAACCACTCTTTGAAGCCACCTCCACCTTCTCGGGCCGTCCCCCTCACCTCCCCCCAACAAGACGGTACGCCTGCCCAGTGACCCTCTTAATATATTCCACGTCCATAGATACCTTCTTAGACTTCTCACCCGTCGACCTCCTTACCCCTTCGTCGCCCCGCAAGTCCGCTTCCTCCTGGTCGTTATTTCTTTCTTCTATCCAGAGTCCTGAGCACTCTTGATGAACCACCGCGTCCCCCCGCCTCTCCTTTGGTGCGGCCCCCTGCATTTACTTGGTTTTTCTACCTTTCCCGTTCTTTTTTCCTTTCCGGATAGACCATTTATTTACCACCTTCTTTGCAGATGAGTGTATTTATTAGGACCATGTCTCTTGAGACCCCCTTTTCTTACATAGCCCTGTTTTTCTTTGCGGTAGCGCCCTCTCATCCTTTTAATTTTACAACTGTTGATCGGTAAGCTCTGTAACCCGCGCCCTTTTGACTAAACCCCATTTCCAGGCTTTCCCCGATCCCTGTGAGCCTCCGTTGCTTTTCTCTCGTCTACGTGTCTAATTACACTTTTATATAAGCCTCCTTACTCTTTTTGGAAAGGGTTTCCATTAGGCCCTTTCCTGTACGTTTTGCCATAGAGTTATAGCAAGCTTTCTCCGGGTACTTTCTCTCATGCGTCGTTTCAGGACCTGATCCATGCCGCACCAGGTCCGGCTTGATCCTGAAATTTTCTTATTTGGTACTTGGAGTGGCAGACTGTGCTTCCGGTTTGTGCCCAGTCTTCTCGGTTGTGTTTCCTTTTTCCGGAAGAGTTGAAAGGGTTTTGGCTTTTTGGCGCCATCCCCTTTTTAAGGATGACATGTGCTTCTAGACTCCTTTTTTCGCTGGTTTTTGCCCACCTTGCCGCTCCCTAAGTCAGCTGCTTTTGACATTCCGGGCTCTTTCTAAAGTTGTTGAGCTTTCGGTGAGGCCCACCCAGGTTTTTTTCTTTTTTTTTTTCCCCCCCAACCCCCCCCCACCCTTGAAGGATTTCCAGTTGCCCCCCTAGCGGTTTTTTCTTGGAAAAGGTCTGTGCTGGAACCCTTCCTTCATAGCTAGCGAATCGTTTTATTTTTCCCCTCAAGGATCACGATTGTATGTCGATCAGCTTTTTCTCACCTTTCTTCTCCCTTTTTTGGTTTCCTACTTCCTGTTGGCTAGAAGAAGTTCTCTCTACCGACCTCTCTCCTTTTTAGACGTTCTGGCGGTTAAACAGAGCGTCACTTTCCTGGACACCCATTCCAGACGTTTTCCTCTGACAGAGTTCCATTACCTTTTCCCTCCGTCATTCTTTTTTTCTTTACAGTCCGCCGACATCCCATTTTTTCCCACTTAGACGACAGAGGTTTCGTTTGCTGATTCTCCGTCTACATGAATTCAGTTCTACCTCTCATCCTTAATAGTCGTGGATTTTTAGTCGATCAGTCAAGTATTTTTGAGGACTTTTCACCGGAGGGTTATTTCCTCTCGCCCGGATTTTTCCTCCCCCCACATACGTCTTAATTCTTTCCTCAGTCTCCTCACTGCACAAGTCGTGTAGTCCGTATTCCCTCCCCCAGACTTGTGAGAGTGTCCGTTAAGATTGCACTTTGATACTTTTTTTCACGTTTCCCTGTCATCCCCCTCGTCCTCTAGCTTCTTGGCCCCTTGTTTCCGACTTTTTTTTTTCTTTTAGGCGTTCTCCCACGTCTCCCACTTTCTCCTTTCTTTCTCCTCCTTAGGACCTCCCGCCACCTTTTCACCGTTCCCTCTTCACCTGACGATCACCCCTTGCTTTTGCTTGTATTTTCCGCGAGGAGGGAACTGGAGCTTAGGCCTTCATTTCCTTTTCCCTCCTCCCGTGCTCCATCCCCAAGTCCACATTTCTTCTTCGACCTCTCCCTCGTGAACAGTTGGGAGTCGTGCATCCGTTTTCCTTTCCCGCTCATTTTTTCAGACTTTCTCATAGCCCAGTTCGTCTTTGGACTTTCCCTGCGCGAGTTTTTTGACTGATCCCTCCTCCTTTTGTTGTTTCGAGATTTCGCATCTGCCCGGCTCCTGCCAGCCGACCTTCAGATTTCTTCCAAAGTAAAAGTCTTTCTCCTGAAACCCTCCTCCCCCCCATGCCCCTGTGCACGCTTGTTCCTATAGGGCCATTGAACCAGATGGGGAATTGTTCCTGAGTTTGAGACTTCCCCTCGACTTTCCCCTGGTCCTTGTCAACCTTACGCTTCCCCATCATCGCTTTGATCTGGTCTCTCCTTGTTGTGTCTTTTGCCCCGCTTTGAGTATCTCTGCTTCTAACCCTCTCCCTTTCTTAGACGGTCCTGAAATCCTCTTTCCTCCGCCTTTTCTGTCCATGGGAAGTGCCCAATGTTGAACACCTGCTCTCTTTCCTCCGTCTCTGACCGGAACCTCCCTCCCCTGTTAGCCAGTTTGAGTTCACGAATGTATGGTTCTCGGCGGAAGGATACTTTGTGACTGTTACTTTTAGCTTCCGATTCCGACGTTCTTCTGGAGACGGATAATCCCCCGCACTGCCCTCACATCCTTCCCTCCGACGTCCGGCGAACGTTCTCTCCCCCCCGTGCTCCCTTTCTAACCTACATCCTTTTAGTGAATCGGCTTTTGTAATCTTTCTATACCCGCAGAAAGTTCCCATAACCGCCAGTTAAGTCTAACCGGCATCGGTTGTTCATTCATTGGTCCCCCCTGTTCTATTCTTTATCAAGAATACTTTTACTTAAGAATTTTTTTAAGTTGTAAACTTCCCCTACATGTTACCCCGAAGAGTCAGTGTCTGGGTTCTTGATAATAAGTCTTCTTTTGTTAGCGAGGTCCAATCGTCAACCAGGGAACTCCCCCTATTTCGTACTTCCCTCTTTCCTTTCTGTCCGTTCACAAAGGCCCTTCGAGCGTGAGGGGCTTTGGCCTCCAGCATTTTTTGCCTAACTATTGCTTCTGAAGATCCCTCTTCATCCCCCCCCCCCCCCCGTACTAGGCCGGCCCCCTCTTCCTTCCCAGTCATAATTTGGCGGCGGCTTATTCAACTCTGGACCTTCTTTGTGTATCCCTTTTCTTCGTCCCTGTACTCTTATTCCCTCTTTGCCCGTCCACATTCAATGTTTTGCCCCCGAGTATCTAGTTATTTTTTCAGGGGTCTGCAATTCTGCGCACCACCTTACCTTTGCGTTCATTATCCCCCCCCCACTCGTGACTATGCCCTCACTCTATGAACCTTTCGGAAACTGCCAGTGTAGGTGACGATACAGGTACAGAAACGTGATGATAAAGTTCTTCTCCCCCGACCTTTTCTGCGATCTCCAGTCTTGCCTCACAAATATTTTCTCCTTCCGGGCGAAGTCCATCCTGATCCGCCACGAATTCCTTTCCGACAGTCCTTCAGGTGCGTCCCTGGCCCAACACCACCCACTGCCAGCCGATGACAGAGTTGAGATACTTTTGTAGTACTCACGCCTCGGACTTTCGCCGAGAGAAGCTGCTTCCCGCGCGGCTCTTGTTGACCACGATTTGAACTGTTCCTTCACGTTACCCGGCCCGGTTGACCCCCGGTTCCTTTCTCTATGAGAAGCGTTCTATTACAATTGACTTATGATCCCCAATGACACCCGGGACTCATTTCCGGCCCCGCGGGTGGTCGCTCTGTACCTAACCCCCTTAACCGTTGACTTCTACTCCCAACGCTCTGTAATAAAGAGACCCCTTGATCTTGTTTAGAGCGGGACGCACACGAACATGTCTCTCTTCACCCCGTCAATACTGTGTTGAATGACCCCCTCCGGGATAGGGGAGTTCATCCCATGTCCTCGATTTTCCCTCCTGCTGTTCCTCTCCCCCCCTTCCCTCCTTTTTCGGGTTCCACACCTGAGTCACGACCATTTTCCCTGCTGTGCCTTCCCTTTTCGCCCTGAGATCTTTGGCTCCGTTCAATTGCCTCCCTTTTCTCCCGGGCTGCGACGTTGATTTCTTTTAGCGTGGATTTGGTTTTGGATTTAGTACCTCTTGTTTTCTTGCCTGTCGACTACCCTTTTTTCCCAGCTAGTGGCGGTCCCTATCCCCTGCTCTTCGTCTTTATTTTCACGTCTTTTTTGACCCTGAGTCGTGGTACCAGTTCCCGTGGAAAAAAAGACCCCCCGCGCCGCCTTTGTGTGGAGGTTTGTTTCTTCTCTCACTCCCTCTTTGTATCCAGTCCTCGCCGGCCCCTGCCTCCTAGTTTTCTCTCGGTCTTTTTTTTTTATCTATTTTCTTGTCTTTCGCTTATCGACTGCGACACGGCGCGCCGGCAAGCTCCCCCCTCTTTTTTTGAGCTGGCGATGATTTTCCCCGCGGGCTTGACTACGACGAGCAGCGGCCCAGCCTCCCCCCCTGTTTCCGCGAGAACGTAGGGCCCCTGTATGGTTTTTTTTTTGTCACGGGTCTTCCGAATAAAACTTTTTCCAAGCATTTTTCTTTACCCCCCCCTTTTTTCGCGACCCTCCCCCTGAGTGTTCTCCTCCCCCCTACCTCACTGGCACCCAAAAACGTTAGCCCAGATCGGACTTTAGTCCAGTTAAGGCTTACTAAAGGAGGAGATTCGTTTCTTTCCCCCCCCCTGTCGCTTTTTTTTCCATTTGCTTTAACAGCAAGTTCCTCTTTTTTGAGCCTGAGTCGTTGAATCGGCCTTAGCATTTTCCCGGCAGACTCTCTGAAACCCTTCTTTCGAAATAACCTTGCTCCCTCCCTCCTCCCCGTGGTTGTTCCCCCCTTTTTTCCACCTCTGGCCCCCTTGGAAGATTTCTCCCTGGTTGTGGTAGCTTTTCCATGCTCCCTCTTACAGGGCGCACTTTTTCGTCTTATTGGTCGGATAAGATGCCCCCTCGGGGCGGAACTTTCCCATTTTTTCTTGGAAATTTTTATTGCCTCGTCATCTTGTACCCTGACCCAGTTATAATGGCGACGTTCCAGTAAGTTTCGATCGTGAGATCCCCACTTCCCCGATTCTTTTTCAAACGAGAACGGATAGTCCTTCCATTTGAGATCTCGTCGAGTTAAGGTCAACTTGTGAAGTACCTGTATAAAGTCACATAGACGGAAGGGGAAGAGCCCCCTTTTTCTTCCTTTCGCAGGTTGTCTCTTTTTTCTCAATCTCTTTTATCCGAAAGGATCTTTTTTCTCCTTCACAGGGTAATGTCGCGCGTTATGTATGACCTTCATAAGCCTCCCTTTCGAGAAAAGAAAATCCCCCTCTGTTCTGAGACTAGGATAAATTCCTTCCCTACTGCTCCTCTAGGCTTCTTGCTTTCGGCTAGTCCAGCATTGTTTTTTTTTCCGGAAGCGGCTTGGTGGTTTAGATGAGAAAACCATGAGAGCCCCCTCTCGCAAAGACTCAGAAGCTGCGTGGGCCCTGTCCCAATTGCCTCAGAAGATCATTTTTTTGCTTTTACCGGGAGGGCCAGAGAGGCTTCACTTTTCCGGCCACCCTTCTTTTCGTGGCAGCAGTCTATGGCTGCCGCGCGTTTTTTTCGTGAACAGTCTCCCCGTAAGGCCCCCTTTTTTCGTGGGAAATAGGCTTTGCCAGAAGCAATTTCCCCCCTACCCTTTTTCTCTTCTGCCTGGTCTTGGCCTCATTCTCTCCGGAGTCTCCCCTTTGGTGGCGTACTCCGTTGTTCCCAGTCCTCCTTGTGTACTTTTTGAAGGAGTTGTCTGTTGCGTGCAAAGTCTGCTCTTTCTCAGGGGACTCTAAGGGGCTCCCATCCGGCGTCTGACGGGCCCCGCCAGGTGACGCCTTATTCTTTCTCGACCTTACCGACTCTATGACCAAGGTTAGGGGCCTCATACTATGTAGTTCCTTGCTGTTCCTTCTCCCCTGCATGTGGACCTTTAGCCCTCTTCCTCTTCGAGTTCTTTTTCTCCCTCCGAGACCCTTCGCCGTTCGGGTTTAAAGGAATTTTTAGGGGTTTAGTGTCTCTTATCCCGAAGATTTCAAGCCCATTTTCAGTCTTCCTTTTGCCTACGTCTTTTCCCCGAGTATATATTTCGGAAGCATTTTTTCCTGGTACGGAAGAACTGGACGCTGATTTTCTGTCATAACCCTCCCCCTCTTTTCAGGTTTGCCAGTTTTTCCTTCGGCTTTCGGTTTACTGTCCCGGCCAAGGGTCGACCTCGGTTTGTTCCCGCTACAGATTTTTTCTAATGGGGACACAGTCACTTACAACCGTCCCGACGTTTCCCACCTCCCCCGCGAAGCAAGACGCGTTTTTCGGTGACCTTTCCCTCCGAAGGTGACCGTAGAAATGGTTTTGCTATCCGACTGACTTTTCCCGTCTTTCACTTTTTTCTTTCTTTCTCGCCCTCTTTCTGAACATTTTCCCAGGGCTGGTCGTACATTTTTTTCCCGAGCCCGGCCCGTTGAATTTTCCTCTTTCTCGTTCTAGATAAGGTTTTCTGGAACGAAGGCGCTTCTTGACCTCTTCTTTCCCCCCCTCCCCGTTTTTTTTTTTTCTTATTCTTTATGCGGCATCTCCGGTTTTGACAAGAACATTGATCGGTTCTTAACCCGACCCCTCCCTCGATGGCAGTTCTATGTGTCACCCCTTACTCCAGTGCCCTTTTCCTATGTCTCTTTTGTTATAAGAGGTTCTTCTCCCGGGTAGATGTCCTACTCCGGGGCCTGGGCACACTCCTCCTTCCAGGTCACCCCTACCATTACGGACGCATTATATTCGGCTTTTCGGTAACTGGTGTGTTTTGTTACTATTGGTATCCCCTCCCCGCCTTTTTCAATTCACTCCTCTTTCTGACAGCCCTGGTTCTTTCACTTTTAGTCCGAGTCCCCATCCCGAAACCCAGCAGGTTTTCCTTGCTTCTTACCCCTTAAACCGCCAGGTTCCCAGTTCCTTTTATCAGGACCGCGCTCGGTGTAAGCTCAAGAGTCCGTGCCCCCGTGAGAAGGCGTTTCCAGTACCTCGAGGCCTTTTGAGACAGCGGGAGCGGGCTCACGCCAGAGAGTTCCCCTAGAGTAGTGATTTGACCTCCCCTTTAGAAACATCTCGTCTTATAGTCTCTCGTTTTCAGTCTGTTCGTAGCCGTCCCCTTTTCCTTAGGGATTAGGCTCAAAGTAAACGACGAATAATTGATATTTCACCCCTTCTTACTTTGGCCTCCCCCCCCCTACCACATGACCATACGGCGTCAACTTTCTTTTCGAGGTCAGCGCATCTGTTAATTTCCTTATGAGAAATGTTGTTTTTCCCTTTCTCCCTTTTCCTGCGTTTTTCGCGGAGCACCTTGCCCTTCGGCTTTCGCCCCCTGAGCCCTTTCCAACAAAGTTTCTTTTTCTGCGCGATGATCGTACAAGAACTGGCAGTTGCGAGAGGTCCGTCGGGTCCCCTGGCGTGAGAGTTCCGCTCCCGAGGAGTCCCTCTCGGGGAGTCTACTTTCAAGTAAAATACGAGTCAAATATTCCGGATCCCCCTTCCCACCCCTGGTGGGCCCGGTTCAACCTTTCGTAGTTCCCCTCTTTTTACGACGTTTGTATGTCAATAAGATGCCTTGGCCTTCTTGATGTACACCCGTGCTTCCTCTTTCCAAGAGTTTCTTTAGGATGACCTATCCTTGGGGTACTCCCCAGCGAAAAAAACCCCGGGCACTTCCCTATCCATCAACACCGCTCCCTCCGCCGCACGTAATACCCTGATTTTTCACGTACCTGGTTTCCGTACGGTGTACCTTGTTCCCGCGACCCTCTTCCTTTCAAGTCCTTTCGCCACCTACCTTTTTGTGCGGCGATATCGTTTTCCCCAGGCTGAATGATTGAGAAGGGGCCTACTTTCCCGCGCACGACCTGTCCTTTCCCTCCTCGTGCGCATACCAACGGCCCGCTATATGAGCATCTGGATCCTTTAGCTCTCCCCACGTCTGAATTAGCAGAATGCTCTGCCTGCACCCTTTCCCTCTGTGTTCCCAAACCTCTAAGTATCCCTTGGAGCGCCGTTTTTCCTTTTGTCTCCGGAAATCTCCAGATCAGTTTTTGGTTTTCCCCCACTCCCCGTGATCGTGCGACTTATCCCTGCTCCAATAACACCCCTGGCGTTTTTGTACCCCTGCCCCTCTTTGTAGTACCTTTTCTCAAAGACATCCTCAAGCAACTATGTCCCTTTTTCAAGGATTCAAGCGTTGCATTTCCTCTTGACCGCCACACCCGTATCTTCAGGCCGCGTATTCACGCTGTGCAGGATCCTGGTTAGCTCCCCTCCTTTCCCCCTAAGGGCAGCCCCGTTTCCTTCACCTTTCAGAGAATGGGTTCCCTGAATCCACTTTCTGGAACTTAGGTTTCACAGAATGTCCGAATCTAGTTTCTTTAGAAGATTTCCTCCATTTGAGCGGTTCCTCCGGTTCCTTCGTTCTCTCAGGGGTCCGCGGTCTGGTTCCGTACGTTCCCCCCGTCTGTTTGTTTTGATCCCCTCTTTTACTTTCAATACGAAGTGAGAGTTGAGTGGGTGTCTTCATAGCATGCTTCGTTTATTTTTCCGTTAGTTCCTTCTTCCTCAAAAGTGTGCTCCCACCGAGGAAAAAGATCAGAGCCTCCCCTCCGAATGCTTTCGATTTTGCTCGTCTTCTCGAGAAAGCCCGTACCCTCTTGCGACAAGATACTCTTGCAGTCTCAAACTTTTTTTACGGTTTTTGATTTTCGCCGAAGAATATTTATAATCCTTGTCGGATCTCGGCTCTTTCCCTGTCGCGTTGATTTTCCCCCGAGGATTCTGTGTTGAGCCGGCCTAGTGAGCTTTTCCTCCTTCTGCTTGCTCGACGAGGGAGCCTACGGCAGCTACAGTTCCGGGCTCCTAGGTTCTGGTTTAAGGTTCCGGCGAGGGGGAACAATCTGGTTTTTCTTTACGCCCCCCCCTCGTCTTCTCGCTTATGGACCGCCCCACCCCTAGCGTGTCCGCCCCGCTTTAGTCGGTCGCAGGTCCCCTAAGACACACATGGTTTCACTCGGGACACCTCCCTCGTTACCCTTGAACCTTGCCAATCGGAGCAACGCTCACCCTTGATTCTCTTATGCTTCTACCCCCCTCTCGTCGACCGATTTTCTTTTCCTAATCCCTTGTCCCTTGAGCCTTGGTTCGTTCTTTACCTGGTTCACCCTCGACGGTGAATCCTGCTTTCTTGCTTAACTTCCCCGCGGCAGCCGCCTGCCGCGTGGTCTCGCGCCCCCCCAAGGACTGTTCTTTTCATTTTTTGTACGACTTGTACTCCGAAGCCGCCATGCAGGTAGCATTTTTCTTTATGTCGTGGTATGCCCGTTTCCAGCTGCGCATGTTTTTCCACGGGTGTTCTTGTTTCGGTCAGCCATTGTACTGCAACTTGCTTTCCTTTTCCTGATGGTCCTAACGGGTTACCGCGGTCAGCGTTTCCTACCCACAGGTCATACTCTTGTCCCTTTTTGCGCATTTCTTTTTGTACCAGGGACTTGTTTGGCCTAATTCCCTTTTAATTCCTTTTTTCTCCCTTGCGCCATTCTTCGGCAAGGTCTGTTCTGGGACCTTCGCGGCTCGCCGGATCTTATGGGCCAGGTTTTGTCGCGACTTTTTTTGCATAGTAGTATTAACGTTTTTTGCCCTCCTGAGCCAGTCGTTTTTGGACATTTCTCTGTACGACGATTACGTGCACCCGACGGGGTCTTTTTTCCTGCGTTGTGTCGAGGGGTTTCCCGTCGGGTGGTTGATTTACAACTAAATTTCTCATTGCGAGCTGCACCTCACGCAGTAGCCTGACCATGCGTTGTGGTAAAAGTCCCTTGGTCAGACATATTCACTGAATTTTCCCCTAATTCTTTTGTCCTTCGGCCAGACGTTATCAACCGACCCTTGGCCGACAGGGTAGGGTTCTTTCCTGTTTTTGAATCGTCGGGTATTTTCTTGAAAGTTAGACGTCCCCGGCTTGCCTCCGGCAGAGCTTCGTACGACCCTCCAGCCCCGTCATCGTTTCTACCTTTCTCTCAAGGTTTTAGGAAAGGTTTTGGCGTACTCTGTGTTTCAGGCCGACGTCCTGTTCCACGGACCGTTGCGGTTAAAGTTTTTGTCAGGGACAGACGCTGTCCCTTTATCTGGAATTTTACCCTGAAGTTCGTACGCGGAATTACAGTTTGATTGCCGCTATTCGTTGGCGTCGCCTAAATCCGCGGTCCGTTCAATCCTAGTGAATATAAAGTTGAGTTGTTAGCGTAACTTGATGTCCTTTCCTTTATTTTTAGACTCCCCTCTCTCTTCTGTCGTCGACCTCGCGAGGAACTTCTTCATTTCCTCGGGGTAAAGGGAGACGGCGGGTTAGGTTGTTTCCCTCGCCTCTTGTCGAGTAGTTCTTCTGCCGCGATCGCCGTCACCCTTACCGTCCGTCTGTTTTTCGCCGTCTTTGATTCGACAGCGGGAAGATCGTGTAATTTTGAATCCCCCTCGTCCGCATGGATGCGGTTCAGGGTTTCCCGCACCGTTTTTGGCTTTCCAGGGTGCGTTCTCCCCGGCCCGTCCGGCCCAGGATTGATTTTTTTTCAGTACCTTCCCCCTCGAGCAGTAGGATTCCCAGAAACCCTGGTTCCCCCCGGTCCTTTTCCCTCCGAGCACTTTGCGCGCGGATATGTGTTTCCTAGGTATTGAGACTGTACTCTTTGCGGGCTTCTAGAAGTTTTTCCCCTGTCTGAGCCAGTATACCCTTTCTCTAGGGCTTGTCCCTGCGCCTGCTTAACATCGTGCACAGTATTTGGTATGGCCTGAAGACGTTTCGGGCGTTCAGAATCCGATTTCCCGGCGTGCCCCCTCCAATCTTTTCGGC
>Ga0179593_1540845_pt1 | contig 17713 bp, 16 predicted proteins | sample CZODoug2_1_08_16_FD_185931 | JGI IMG/M metagenome (GOLD analysis project Ga0179593, IMG submission 185931) | Vadose zone soil fungal communities from Angelo Coast Range Reserve, California, USA - CZODoug2_1_08_16fungal (PacBio error correction) | ecosystem: Environmental > Terrestrial > Soil >... | reverse complement strand
CGCAGCGCGATTCAGTTGGAACTTTCAAGTTCCCCGCTGTTTTCTTTTTCCCTCCTCCTTTCGTACCCTTCCCTCTTTTTCTTGCCCTCCCTTTACGACTCAGGATGCCTTTTTCCGCTTCTTCCCCTCTCCTGATTGCGTCGTGGCGGCCCGATAGAAAGAATCGCTTTTCCTCAGCAGTCCCTTTTCTCCCTACCCTCTTTCAGGGCAAGGTTCTTTTCTAGTTGGGCCTCTGGGTCGCTCCTCTGGATGTCGTTTCTTTTTGAAGGATGAGTCACGTCCCGTATCCAGATCCTTGACTTTCGTTTGTCGCCTTTTCATCACCCCCCTCTCTGAACTTCCCCGAGTTCCCCCTTTTTCAGTTCCCTTTTCCCCCCCTTTTTAAGGTATCTTTAAAAAAAATTTTTCCTGTGAGTTGCCCCTTCTTCCTGGACACTTTTTATTCTTCTGCGATGTTTGGGTCTCCCAGCACGCCTTGTGTCGCCGTTACCCCAGTGCCGAATGGCCCCTAATTCCTAGAACTTTTTTAACCCTCTCCTTCCCGGAGTGACTTTTTTGAAAATTGCCCTTCTAACGTTGCTTTACCCTCTTTTTTAGACTTCCCCGCACCCCCCCCCCTCCCTGTGACCTTTTTTTGATTCCTTTCCTGCCTCTGCTCTCTCAAAGAAACCTCTGTGTCCTAGAGTACGACCTTTTTGGAGTCCTCCTGCTCCATATTCTGCGGGACGTGCCCTCCCCCAGATTTATAGTCCTGGCTGAAAATTCCCTCCTTTTTTCTTTTTTCCCGAGCCCCCCCCCTTTGCACTCCTTCGTTCTTTTCTTCCCCCTCTTGAGTTTTCCCTTCCCCCGGCAATCGGAGATGACATGAGAGGTAGGCGTCATTCCTTTACGATGACTTTCCCCCCTTAGGATTGTTTTTGTCCCCAAGCTCCGGCTTTCTTTTCCCGGACCAGGCACCCCCCGTGAAGTTGTGCACCTGTTTTTACCACAATCGCTCCTTTACCCCTCTTTTTGCGGTTTTCCCCCGTACCTTTTCGGCCTTTCTCTTTTTAGCAGAGGCCTGTGTAAGTAGCGTCCGGTCCTCCCACCCTCTTCCCCTCTTGCCAGGCTTTTTAACAGATCCCCTTTTGACGTTGTTACAGTCTGTTTGAAAGTCTTGGGTTTCTTTTCTCTGGGTTCTCCTGCTTTCTCTGACCTTTGGGTTCCACCCAGGGGGTCGTTGGGAAGACCACCCGTTTTTTCTTCTCACCCCCCTTTTCAGACCCATTCTTCTCTTCGTTTTTTCCTTCTCTCCTTGGGACGGGAACCTTTGCTGAGCCCCCCACTTTTCGTCGTCTTTTTTTTTAATTTCTTCTCTCCGCTACAGGATGTGGTCGCAGACCCCGCGTATTTTGGTGTCTTTAGGCCTCCAAGGTCCTTCAGATATCTTGGGTAGTTGCCGCCCGGAGAGAAGTACCTTTTTTGCCAACGCCTGAATTCATCGTCCTTCAATTTTCCTTTTTGGCGAACCTTCCTTTTTTCTGCACTTGTGCCCTTCGAATTGAAATGATCCGGTTATGTTCAGCGCCCCCCCGTCCGAACTCTTGGCTCCCTTTTCGGTTCTGTTGCCTATGGTATCACCCTCCTTCGATGGCGACAAACCCGTTCCTTTTTCCTCGTTTGGTTCTGTGTTTCCTTTTTGGTTTTGTCTGGCCCAAACCTAGGCAACGCTGTACCTTACGTATCCCCCTTGTTCCCCCCCCCAGTTCGCTCCTTCTTTTTATCCCAACCGAGACTTCCCTGCTCCCGTCCAAGGGGAACGACGCCCCCCCAGGGGCAGGACCCCATCCAGCCGGACTTTTTTTTCCTCCCCCCTCGACAGGCCTTTTTTTAACGGTCTTCTTCCCCCTTTCACTTTCTTTTTGGGTCACCAAGTACTACGCGCGCCAGAGAACTACACAAGCAATTCTTTTCTTTCCCGAGCTTCCTACATTTCTTTCCCCCCAGTCCCTTACCCCCATTTCCATTACCCGCCCTGAAGGGTAGGGACACATTCCCCCCTTCGTCTTGTTGGACTCCCCTCTCTATCCTCTCCCGTGCCGTTTTTGGGATTTCCCCCCTTCTTACCCAACGTTCGGCCCCAAAGAACGTGATGCGGGGTGTTTCTTTTCGGGCGGCCCCCCCCCTAAGATCCCCCCTTGTCCAAACTCCCTTTCCCCCCCCAAGCTCCCTGAATCCGCCGGACCCTTCCAGAACCCCACGCCCACTCCCAGCACCATTCTCCCTCCCCCCCCCCCCCAACATTGGTCTTTTTCTGCTTCTTCCCTCCTGTTCCTCCTTACCGAGGTTTGCCCCCTTTCTAAGGCTTCCCCTTCATTTAAGGAATTTCTTCTCCACAGACGATCTCCTTACACGGGAAGTGGACGTCTCCCATGGAACCCTTTTATCGGACTTTTTTCCCCCCCCCCTCCCTCCAACTTCCCCTTTTTGGTACCTACAATCCCCCCTGGACAGATCGTCTCTTCGTGGGACAACGGTGCATGTAATCCCACTGTTCCCTTCTTCAGCTCCCCCCAGACCCCCTGACCTTCCCTTTCTCCTCTGCATGCACGTCACTATGGAGGGTTTGTCTTCAGACCTTTTTTCATTTTCCTTGTTGAGGGATTTTTTGAGTTTTTTTCTTCGGGGGGGGCTCCCAGACCAGGGGTTCATTTTCTCTTGAAATTTCCCCCGTGTTAGGCCCCACTCCCCCTCACCGTTGTCAGCGCTCAGGCCCCCACTGAAAAAGTCGACTCACCGATGGGCGGAAAGACTCTTTCCTGCTTTGAAGACTGAAAAAGCCCTTCCTCCAGGCCGGTTCCCCTTTAGGCGCTCCTTGTTTCTTTCTTCGGGGACTAAATGGGCCAAAGAAATGAGGGTTCCCCCCTTAACAATTTACTTAACCAGTCTTTCTGGGAATAACTGGTTGATTGTTCCAGAGAAGGCGAGGGCCATTTGGTCTTTTGACCTCTTTTTTCCCAATCATCTTTGCTGCTTCCAGTGGTTGCCATTTCCGGGCGGGCGGCCCTCAGAACTGGAAGAATGTCCCCTCGACACTCTTCTACTTTCTCCCTCGATATTCTGGAAGCACGTCCTTTCCATAGGCGCCCGTTTTGAAGTAAGGCCTTCCTGATAAAGTCGACCTCTAGGTCTCTCCCCTTCCTTCTCTTCCGCCTGGACTTCGCCCCCCATTTCAAAGCCTCACTGTCTCGAAGCCCCTTCCCCAGAATCCACTCAAATTCCCCCACTCTAATTCTTTTTCCGGGTTCCTTTATTTCCAGAAGAAGCTACTCGCTTTTCAAGTCTTCTCGAAATCAGCTTTTCCTCTCCCTCCTCCTCTCTTTCTTGTATTCTTCCTTCCCTCATGAGAGGGACTACCGGGTACCTCATTATGCGACAAGTTCCCGCCCCCATAGTCAATTGCCGGCCTTGAATAGGCGTCTATATCTCTGGGTTTTTCCTTTTAACCCCTCCCTCTCAGTAGGGACACGTTCCCTGGAGATGGGCCCGGCTCCTAAGACGGTCATTTCTTCCTTTAATAGATCTTTTCCACTCCCTCCCCCCTTGTTCAGCCCCCCTCTCGACTCCTCGTGAGGGCGTCGTGGGCCTGAAAGATCGTTGTTTTGCACCCCCACCTGTTCCAAAGATTGTTCTTCAACTTCCCACCTTCTGTCTGTGATGGTTTCTAAAGTTGAGGAGTGATTCGTCATATTGTTTTCGAAGTACTTCAGATTTCCCCCCGCTGGATACGTACCCCTCCCTTTGGACGACTGCACTCCACTATGTAATAACCTTTCCAGGAAAAGGTATTCCCAGTTTGTCGGTGCGCAAGTTTTATTCAGACCTTTTCCATGGAGGCCTTAATTGCGATGATCCCAGGCAGAAGCATGAAAGGTTGAGGGGGTAGACTCTGTCCTCTTGCAAATATGGCCAATCCCTTTCTCCTTTCATTTCACGATGCTTCTCTCTTTTCGGGCCCTTCTCACCTTTCCCTCGCCCAACCTTTGTTTTCACGAAGGTCTGCGCATACCACCATTTTCCGCCCTTCTTCCCAACGTCCTACCATGCAGCCATTGTGATGCCGCGCGGAAACTACGTTCAGCCCCTCCCCCCACGATCTTTCTTTGGTTGTAACTTTCTCACCTCTCCTCTTCTTGAGGAATGAGCTCTTCGTCCGGATTACGTCCCTACAACTTAGATTTTTCCCCCCCTTGTCCGAAAGAAGGGACGTAGTGGCAACCCCGGAAAGATTCAGAGAACTTGTCCCCCTTCTTCTTTCTTCCAGCACCCATTTCTCTTTTTGTTGAAACTTAGATTCTTTTTTTAGAGCGTCATGCCTCCAGACTATCTTCTTCTCCTCTCTCCACTGCGGATTGGCTTCCAAAGGTGTACCACCTCAACCGGATTCTGGTCCCTTTGGAAGGGCTTTTTCCCCTTTGACCCCTTTTCTTCCCAAACTTTTTCTGGTTTCCACCCCCTCCGGATTTTTGACCCCTTTCTTTTTTCAGAAAAGGGAAAGATGTAATCTTGGGGCGGGCCGTTGCGCTCTTAAGTCCCTCCCAATCCCTAGAGTCCGTTTCCCGTGTTGTTTACCGCAACAGGTTACGGTTAAAAGGGCTGCCTCTTTTTTTGGTGGTTTCTCTTCCTTCTTGGACCTCGGGTTTCTTCTTTTCCGGATTAAGCGCTTTTGTTACAGACTTCCTTGCAGGTGTGGACGTCCCCCCTGGATCTGATTTCCCATTGACACCAATTTGCCCTTTCGTGCCCGTGGTGTTTTTTAGAGCCGTTCCAGGTGCAACCGTCCTTGACCACCATCTTTCATAGATTTTTTGAACTCTCTTTCTTTTTCTCTCTTATCGTTTCGGTAGCCGCCCCGTAGCCCGCGTGCTGTTCATGTGTGTGTCGTTCTTCTGATTCCTGTAGTCCCTCCTTCTCCCCCTGATCTAACTTTTTTGTCTTTTCCTCCTCCGAAGCAGGAGTAATTGTTTCTCCCAGATGCGGTGATTCCCACTCTTAAGTCCATTCCCCTTTCCTTATTGGTGATTGCCCTTTTTTCCCTCTTTTGTCCCGGATGTCTCCCTTATTTCCCGGTGACGATCTTTCCTTTGGCCACCAAGGTCGCTTAGAGAATGGCGCCCGCTCTCGTGTTTTTTCTTCTTTCTTCCAGGAGTTGTCCAGTGGGACCCGCAAATTCCCCCCTATTTCCCCCAAAAACTCACCCTTTTATATCCCTCTTGTTGAGAGAGATTTGTTTTGTCACTCCCGGCTTCGGGTTTCAAACCTCCAAGACTTTCCCCAGAAAACCCGGCCTAGCGGAAGGGTCTCACGGTCAGCCTAACTGAACCTTTCGTCCAGCCCGATTCACCCATCAAGTTCCAAAGGTCTTGCAAGAAGGGACGAACAATTGCATCGCCTAGCCTCTTCCCCCGTCCTCCCGAAACGGACCTTTTTTTTCTCTGCGAAGGCGTTCCACCCCCGAGGATCCCCTCTTCGAAAATAAAACACCCCCATTATATCTTTCTCCTTCCCCCTACATGCTTTCTTTCCCCACGGTCCATTCCTCCCCCCTCAAAGCGGCGATTGGCGGCGACCCCTGCGATCCTCCCCTTCAGCTCCCTTCCCCGTAGGACCCCTTTGGGTCTTCACCTCACGTCCCCACCCCCTGGCACACGCAGTGCTTGTCTTTTTTCTGCTGGTTTCTTATATAAAACCCAAACTCCCCCGTAGTCTGAACCCCCCCAGATCGTTTGCCCTGACCCCGTCCCCCCCCCACTGAAACCCAGCCTCCCCCCTCCGCCTGTGCCCTCCCCACCGATCCCCCTAACCGTCCCCCCTTATTGACACCCATCCTCCTTGCAAGTCTTTTGCCTCCCGGAGTTTTGACCTTCCCCGGCCGCCGATCTCCCCTCCGAAAAAGCCTATGACGGTTCCCAATCACGCCTTTCCCAAGAACCTCAACGCCGGTTTCCCCCCTCTTCGTTTCCCCCCATCCCTTTGTCTGTAAGGAGCACCCGAAATCAACATTTTTTTCATTTAGTCCCCGTTTTTATTTTTTTTCCCACCTTTTAATGGGTTTTTTTCTTCCCGAGTACCTTTGGAAGGACCTCCCTTTTTCCGAGCATGCAGTCATCTCCTTTTTAATGTTGACCCCCCTACTTTTAGGGAATTTCCCTTTGGAAGTCTGCTGAATACTTTCTCTTGTGAATGGTTACCCTTTCAAAGGCGGTCATGTTCTATACTTCAACTCCCCCAGTGGTGGCCCCACCGCGAATCCCTAGAGCTCAGGCCCCTGACAAAGTCGAAGGTCCCTCTTCGCCACCTCCCCTCCTAGTTCTTTAGACCTCCGAAGCCTCTCCCCCTCTGCACTTCCCAAATGGCTTTGGAAGACCTTCCCCGGTTGCCACGGGTTTGACTGAGGTCTTTACCGACTCTCCCCTAATGTTCCTTCCCCTTTTTAAATTTCCCTTCCCTCTTTAATAACGTCCGGGAGTGGAAATTTGTTCCCTCTCGATCATCCTCGGCTCCCCCAAGTTCCTTTTGAGTCCCACCTCTGGTTGGTCAGGCCGGGGAGGCGAATACATTTTATGTACTACTTTGGATGCTAACTCTCTCCCCCCTAGTTTTTTCCCCTCCCTATTTTTCCTTGCGTCCCGGTTCCATAGGAGAACGTGTTCGTCCCCCTGTTTTTGGGTAACTTTCTGGAGTGCCTTTCTCGCGTTCTATGTTCCTGTAAATCCCTCCCTTTTCTATCAACTGTCTCGACGCCCCCCGAGAAAAGTTGAAGGTCTTCTTCCAAAGTCCCCTACTGTGCCCCCTCATTACCTCGACGTCTTCCTTTTACAGAAGCAGCGATTCGGATAGGCCCCCCCCCCGCCCAGCTCTACATCTCGAGAGGGCTGCTCTTTCTCTTCTAGGCGTAGCCATCCGATGACCCTCCCCTTGCAATTCCGTTAAAATCGCTCTCTTTTTCCTCGGTTTTCTGTACTTGGTGTTTTTTTTCATATATACACCCTTTCCGATGAAGTATTCACTCCTCAGTTCCCTTACTTGAGAAGCCTCTAATCTTCTTGGGAGAAGACGACGCTTTTCTCTGAAAGTAGATGCTCACTTCCTCTCCGCCTGCTTCTTTTTGGCGCACGTTATTCTTTTACCCCCAGACCCCTCCCCAAGAAAATCTCTTAAGGTGGGCAAAATTAGGGCTGGTTCTCCCTTAAAGTTTCTCCGTATTCTGAGAAAGTTTCTCGTTAGTTTCACCAGAGTTTTCCCAATCTCCCTGCTTTTCCCGATGAACTCCGCGGAGAAGTGAACAACTCCCAACTTCCTTGAACGGACCCGGGCCCCACCGGACTTTTTCCGGTCTTCCTTCCCTTTTCAACGACTCCCCTGTTCATATCTCTATGTGGACATTCAGGGAATTCCCGATTAGTGGTATCCTTTTTTGAGTTCCTTACAGCTTTACATCTCCCCCTCCTTCCCTTTCCACTTTCCACCTCTGTTCCGTTAGTTACCGCTTTCTTCCGGAATAAGAGGAGTGTCCTCTGCCAAGTTCTTTTTTAAAAGCAAGGTCTTCTAAAACAAACCCCTTTTTGACTTCCCTTCTCCCTGCGGAAAATCTGTTTCGTTTATTCTCTTCGGGACTCCGAATCTCTTTCCCCTCGACTTTTCATGATTCTCTTCCCAAAGGATTATGCGGTGACTTCCGAAAAGATTGTTCTTCTGGAGTCACCGACCCTTTCCCCGCGGAAACTTCCCTCCCTTTTACCTGTTCCCCCTTTCTCGGATAATCTTGAGTTTTTTTTTCCATCCCCGGAAATGGAGATGACTTCTGCGAGGGTCTCGCTTCGCAGCTTCTCCTGGAGAGACGTTATTCCCCACCTGTTCTTTCTCCTCCCAGAAAATTGTATTCTTGTAGCTAAGGACCAGTCCCCACCGGCGTTTTTTGAAGTTCCCAAGCCGATCTTTTACAGTCAAAAGGGGAGTTCCCCCTACCACTTTACCGGAACTCTTTTACACCTAGGTTTTCTTAGTATCTAGTTTCAAGTCCGCCTTAGGAAAGTGCCCTACACCCCCCCATTCTTGACGTAAGGCTTCTCTTTGGTCCTCTTGTGACTTGGTTCCCCTTTATTGGGGTTGGTCCGAAAATTTCTGGGCTCTTTGGGGTTTTTTTAAGCTCTTCAGCCTAATTTGTGTTACTCCAACTATAGATGGATCCTTACAAAATTAAGCCCCTGTAGCAATGTCCTTCCCTAAGTTTTTTCCCCCCCCTGTAACCTCCTCCCCCCGGTCCTTTCTCTTACCTTTTGAAAGGGATGTGTTCCGATTTCGCTACAACTTTGTAGTCTTTCCGTGGTCTCCGGCCCCATACTCCTATTCCTCTCTGCCCGATACCTAACTTGGTAGTTGCCTCTATGCTTATATTGTTCCCCCCTTTTCTCTTTCCCGTCATTTCACCTTCCATTTTCTTTTTAAGTTTCTCGGTCATTCCCCTTTTCTGGATGGCCGTGCCTTTGGCCCTCTTGAAGATATGATGTCCCCCCCCTGGATTCTCCTGATTGACGGCCTTTTTTCCGGATCTTCTGGATTCCTTTTTGAAATCTTATCCCCCCCCCTGAGTCGATGTCGTCACAATAATCTCTATATTCCTCTTTGTTTTCTGCTATCTTTTTTGTCCCCCCCTGGCGTGAGTTTTTCGCTTTCCCCTTAAGACCCTGGCCCCTTGAAAAAACCCGCTTCGGACGGGTCCCATGCAACGGACTTAGAATTGATTTCAATCAAGATCTTTCTTAAGCTTCCCCGTCCCCCCCCGGGACCCTTTCCCCTTCATTCCTCTTCCAAAAGAGAAGCAGACTTATGGAAGGAGTGGCCCTCATCCTGGAGAAGTTCGGGCCCCCCAGAGAAGCGTTCGACAATCTCCCCTTGGAAATTCCCCTCCCCCAGCATGACCTAATAAAGGAGGCTCTCCCTATCAGCACTCCCCCTTTTTCACTCTCGTGAGACTTTTCTTCAGCAGACTGCCCTTACTTCTCGACACAGCCTTCTTAAAGATAGATTTATTTTTTCTTTTGTCAACCTTCCCCCTTCCGTCCAACCCTGCAAGAACGTGCGTTCTTATGTTTTCGGGAGGGATCCCTCCGTCACCTTTTGCCCATGACCCAAAGATCCCTCTTCCTTCCTGGACTTCAACCACGCCCCCTCACCCCTCAATGGGACCTACCGACCCCTCCCAACAGCCTTTTTGTAAATTCCCTCGATTTTTTCCCCCCATGTCCCCTCGCCTTATACTTTTTTTTGGGAAGTATGCTTTTCGGAGAAGAGACTCTGCATCTCCCCTCTCCGACGAGGACATTTTCCGTGTGCTTTCAACGCTGGGCCCCATGGAAACGGAATTCCGTGGTGCCCCCATTTGGCCCCTGCACTTTTCTTGTTTCTTTCTTTAAGATACAAGTTCCCCCCATTGCGGACCTCTTAGTTTCTACATTGAAACGGTCCTTTCCCCACCATCCCTCCTTTTTTCCTGAGATCTTTACGAAGGCCCTCTTATACCCGCGCCCTTACATCTCAGATGGCTGTTCGAACTCCCTTCCGTTTTATGACGCTCCTTTGTGGCCCCTTCCCTTACTTTTGCTCTAGGACTAAGCCGGCCTTTAGACAAGGACACGATCATTTGGGGTGCTTGTTCCCCCAACCCCCCTCCCCTCTTTTATAGACCCTACCAAGTCCTTATTCAACCCCCTCTTTTTCATGGTTTTGGAGAATTGCCTCCTCCGTCCCTGCTCTAACCTTCTGCCTCCCCACCAATTGTTGGTGATTCTTTTCCTTTCCGGTCTGGCTTGAGGGTTAAAGTACCCCCCCCTTAGGGCAAAGCCCTAAGCTTCTTCTCTTTTATAAAAGCTCTTAGTTCTTAGTTTTATTGGCAGCCGTCTCCTTGAAAGAGATACCCCCTCCCCTTTGGTTGCTGATGTTCCTCCAAGGGTTAGCTCCCTCTTCTTTAACGCCTTATTCCAAACAGGAACACTGAGGCTCTAAAATACGAGGCTTCTTTCTACTTTTAATTTTCCTCCCGGTACTTCTGTCGTTACTTCTCGGAAATCCTTTTTTCAAAGTATCACTAGTTTTTGAATAGGAAAGTGGATCGTACCCCCTCTCTTGCATTACTCTCCCTTTCCTCAACTTTCCCAGCCATCAACTTTCCCTCCAGGTGAAGGGGAAGGCACTCCCAAAGACCCGAGTAACCCCCCTGGCCCTTCCATGATGTTCCTGTCCTCGATCTGCTCTTATCGGCAGCCCTTTTCACCTCCGCGATCTTCTCTCTTTGCCTGACTCGATTTTCCTTCTCGGACTCTCCCTAGGGATCTTTGTACGGAATCCATTCTGCTCCCACAATATGACTCCTAAAGGTCCCTCTCTCTTTCAGGCTCTAGTTTCTCCTCCTCCGTTTTGAGATTTAGCCCACCCAAGAAAGAGAGCTTTCCTTCCCCCTGTCCACGTCTGTTTTTCCTTCCAGAAGTCCCTTCGTCATGAGGTCTCTCCAACCTTTTCTAGCCGCCGCCTTCCCGCGATTGCGTCTTGAGAAATCCGCCCCCTTATACTAACACCCTCTAACTGTACTCCACTCGTTGCATTTCCACATCCCCTCGTAGGTGAGGCTTATTTCTCTCTTGATGAGTGTCATTCTTTCATCACTGCGAGTATCATTTTTTCGATTCCCCTCTCAACCCTACAACGCCTTTACTGAAAGGCCCTTTTTTTTCGAAGATGGTCCCCCCTCCCCGTTCTTCCCCCTAAATTTTTCTTCGTTCCCCCAAGATTTGCGCCTATTGAGTGTCCACGCAGCGTAGCTTTAATCGGATTCGCCGCTTTCTTGATCCCTAGCGCGGCAGAAGTTTCCTGGGAGTGGTACCCCCCAAGAATATTCGGCCCCGTCGCCTTTCTTCCTCCCCTAGCTCTGTAACTTGGAAAATTAGCCCGTTCTTCCTGGGCTTTCGCCCAATTCCGTTTTTTCAGCCCCCCCAACCCAGGTGCCGTAGTTGTTTCAGAAAAGCAATTGCTGATCTCGGTAAACATTTTCCCTTCTCAGGCCCCCGTCACCTTTGCCGCACTTGATAGACAGAGATTTTGGAGGACCGACACCCTGCAGGTACTCCGCCAGTTGTAGATTATTCCCCTTTGAGGAAAATTCCTGGGAGTAGTAAAGAGTAACCTTCCGAGACCTTCTTACCCCTTCCTTTTGACAGGGATTCCCCGTTGGTGCCCATCCATTACTTCAATCTTCTATGTTGGGTAGAGAGTCAGTACGAGAAGCCGAGGAATAGAAGTCCCCTCCCCTATCTACAGTATTCCCCCACCAATCCCCAGGACATCCCTGAACACCTTTGTCCTTGTATTCCCTGAGAAGAATAGAAAAAGTGCCGCTTTGTTGTACCGGTTCCCCTGGGAAGTCTTTCCCCTCCATAGGGTCGGTAGGCTTTGTACTCCCCCTGGTCTTCGCCCCAGAGGCCTGATTTCTCAGTAGCAGTCTGAGGCCGAACCCGCTACTCCCTGTGTTTCCTTTTCCCGTTTTGTTACCCTTGTATTTGGGTCTTAGTTTAGGCACAGTTCGTGTCCTTCTCTTTTGTAGGCTCTTCAGATTCTTTTTTCTCAAGACGTCCTTTCTAGTGTGTGGACGTCCATTTTCCCCTGTGTGGATCCACCGTCCCACCTTCCCCCTTTTCTCTTGTTCCTTCTTTTTGGAAGTTCACACCGGTTCCCCCCCGCACCAAACGCTTTCCCTCCACGTTCGCCTCCTTTTTTCTTATTCGTTTCTAAACGTCGCCGTCGTTCCTGGAGGAACGTTTTTTTTGTGGTAGAAGATAGGGAATCCTCGCTTGTCTCTGCTTCCCCGATGTAGTTCCTCTCTTTTTGAGTTTACTTGTTCTTCGCGCACTAACCTGGCACTAAGTCCTCCGTGTCGGCTTCTTCATCTGGCCCATGCTCCCCTTGGTTTGAAGTTCCAATTCTTTTTCCTTGTATCGTGATGTCCATTCCTTGCTTTAGCCGACCGGGTATTCTCCCCCATGGAGCACATCTCTCCGTTGTTTTTTTGGTTGGGTGGCATAGGTTTGCCTTCCACCATCACGGGAGATGTAGACAACCCCCTTCCTTTCAAACCTTCCCTTTTTTTAGAGATTTGAATCGACCTTTTTCTTTTTCTAGATGGCAAACGTTCCTAATGGAAAATACCTACCCTACGCCTTTTTCCTTTTTTCCGCAACCGGAGGCTAATGGACATCCCTTCTTGTCACAGGGAAGCTTCAAGGCGACCCTTCAGCTTAGATCCCTCAGAAGCTCCTTCTCGCAATTTTACCATTTCTTTGTTTGCCGATGTCCCGTTTGCTCTTCAAGGGGTTACTTTAAATCCCTCTTTCGGACCAGAAATTCCTGGCATCTGGCTCTCAGTACTACTCTGATTAAATACGGCTCTTCCAAAAAAAATCCTTCGAAGGTTCCTCTCCGACGACGGAGCTGGACCCCCACGTTACCCTCCGTAGAGTGGAAACGGCCTTCTTTTTCCTGGGAACATTAAAAAATTAAACCCTGGAACGACCGAGGTCCTGATTTTGAGGAGGTTGTGGATCTGCTGCAAAACTTACGTGCAACCCCCCAAAAGAGCCCTCTGGAGGAAGAAGAGAGAAAGCACCCCCCCCCCCTAGACTCAACTGGGCCTCCTCCTACCCACCCCAACCACTCCCCCTGGTCACCACCCAGTTTCTGATCTTCCCCTTTAAGAGACCTCCCTTTTTTTGGTGGGCATCTGGTCCCTTCCAGGCGAGGACTTATCCCATCATAACTCAATTTCCCCCCGTAAGTTTCAGAAGAACGCCATGGGCACTCTAATACCTCACTCTGGCCCACAAGTCCCTCTTTTTCTCTTCTTTTTTCTTTTTTTTAAGCCCTACACCCTTACCAGAGATTAGTCACAGTGTGGGACAAAGGTGCCTTTATCCGACCCCTGGCCCCTGTCTTACTCGATTACTTCTGCACGTCATCTTCCGCTTCCTGGTTCATGCTTTCGCAGAAGTTTGTATTGAAGACCCCCGGTCAGTTTGGTCCCCCCTCAGAGGGGTTTTTTTTGTAATTCAAGGACCCTCCCTTAATCGGGTGTCCGTCCCCTCCGCCGTCCTCTTCTTTCACTTTTCTTAATTTCGTCAATCTCGGCTTTCCCCGAAAGAATAGGGTTCGAAAGCCTCGCTTTAGCCCCTTTGTGGCCCTTTTCCCGTTTTTTTTTCGGAGGGACACCGTTTAATGGAGCAAGTACCGCTCAAAGACAAAGGCTTCCCAAGGCGGACTCGCTATGGGCCTCCAAACTCTCTTTGGCCCCCCTGGCCGCGCTCTTCGATTGAAGCGAATACCCCTTTCTCTTCCTAGACCTTTCCCAGGCCCCCCACCTCCCCCCCCCTCCCCTTCCCAAAGGACCCCAGGATCTGAAAATCACGCCCAATCTCGACCCTTCCACCGTTATCACATCTTCCCTTTTTAAGGGCAGTCCTTCGAAGTTTGATTGAAGCTAGGGACTTTTCACTTCTCCCCCTTTGCCTTTCTTCCCCCTAATAACCGCTAAAATGTATCGAACCTCCCCATACCTTTGAAGTCCTCCCCCGACCTCCCAGAAGTGGCCCTTTCCAAGGAAATTTCTTCCTCGGGGTCTCGAAGAAGAGATCGTTCCGCCATTACCCTTCGTTCTCTTTTCGGGGATGCCCGATGGTACACTTCAAGGATTAGGGCCGTCATTCCGCTCGTGTACGGCCTTTCCCTTCCCTCCCCGTTACCATCCTTTTGAAGGAAAACGTCCCAGGAATAGGCGAGGGCTGGGTATTTTTCCCTCAATTTCGCGTACCCCTCCCTCCTAGGGACACGTTTTCCCCCATTTTCTGTCCCCGGTCCAACTTGGGGCTCCAGGAATTTTTCTCTTCCTCGAAACTTTCGTCCTGGATCAGAGCCCAGTCCGACCCTGAGTTATCCTCGTTTCGTTTGCGCCTCCCCCTCGCCGATAGCTTTGCCGCACACGAAGTCACTGAGAACATTCAGTGCGGTTACACCCTCTTCCGTCACCTTTGTCGCCTTGATGGCGTCTCTCTCTTGATGCGTTGATGGTAGAATTCCCTTTCACCGAGGGCAGACTAGACTTACATCCCTTTTCTCCGTGCACCCCCTTGGACGCACTTCCACCTCACCTTTTTTCTCCGACGATGTAATCCTTCGACGTCGTCCACTCAGGTATCGCGGTGCCTTTTCGCCCGTTTTTCGCCCTCGTGGCCCCCCCTCTCACAGGGGGTCCCCCGAAGAAGTCTTGAGAAACCCCCTTTGTAGGCCACCCTTGTCCTTTTCCCCTGTCCCGTCTGCCCCTCCTCCACTCGCCGTCGCCTCAAGATTGTCGCTAAGAGGTTCCAACTTCTACCCCCTCTACCATTGCTTTAACAGGCATTGGCTCCACTACTTTCCCCCCCCCTACCAATTCTCCGTAGGGCCTCTGAAGAACAGAAGTGAGGAACCCTCACAACTTGCCCTAAAGAAACCCTTAGTGCTTTTTGTTCTTCCCCAAGAGATTCTATCTTCCCCGATTGTCCCCTGGGCCGGAATTACAGATTAGACATTTCCTTGCCTCCCCCCCCCCCACGATGTATATTCTTTCCTTGGAGAACATGGTCCCTCGGGCGTAGTAACGAGGCCACGTTCAGTGCTCCGGATTTCTTAGGTTCATAACAAAACGTCTGGTGACAGCCCTTCCCACCCGGCCCGAAGCCCAACCAACATGCCTTTTTGTAGAGATTTTCTTCCCCCTAGAGCGGTTCTGCAGTGACCCAGCTTATTTCCGCACAGTTGTCACACCAAGTACTAAAGGACTGTACTCAGGTCCTCGCTCCCAGGCCCTTCAGAAAAGTTTGGTCACCTTTTGGTGGCAGTGTAAAAACTTCCCAGAGCGTCAACTAGGGTTTCCCTTCCCCACGTTTGCTGTCCGGCCGCGCTCTTGCCTTCCTTGCCAGATGCCCCCCGTTACCCCCCCCCTTAGCCTCCGTTCGGACAGTGCTTTGTCAAGAGCAGAAAAGGTGACGTTACCTTGCTGTATTGCACTTTTTTCTCTCTCTTTTTCGTTTTAGAGGTCAGGATTTGGGATATTTTTTGTTAAGAAGGGGAGTCATGCGTCCATTCTCATGTGATCCTTCTTTCTGGACCCGTACCCCAGGAATCAGGAGTGTGACTGAGAAGGTCGGATTTCACAACTCCCCCCCTTTTTTGTTTTTTTTGAACGTCTTCTGCTATGCGAAGAAGATTCATGTGGTATGACTCCCCTTAGCAAGCGGGTCTTCAGTGTTGTTTTACCCCCTTCCTTCTTACTGGCAGGTCCCCCATATACTCAATGCTTTTTGTTGAAGATATTGGTCTTTTTACTTGTTGTTTCTCTTATCCTACCGCCTCAAGTTTTGTTTTCTGTTTAGCCCTTTTTGCCGGTCTGCCCCTTTCCAGGATTGCCGTCGCTTTAAGGGTGAAGATATTTTCTCTTTACGGACAAATCGTTTTCGTTTCCTCATGTTCCTCGAGGTTTTTTTCTGTGCCCTTGTTCCTCTCTTGTGTTCCCCTCTCTTCTCCCCCCCGACAGGTCGATTCTCCCAAAAAGGAATCTCTTCTCTCATACTACGTTGGGGTTTTTTTTTCGATAACCCTCGCTTTGAGGTTCTTTTTTTTGCAAAACCTAGGCAACGGCACATCCCGTCCCTTGAGCCGCGCGGACGGTTATCTGCCCCGTCTTTTTGCCCTCGGACATCACGACTTGGAATCAGTTCCAATGTTCAATCCGGCGACCCCATGCACGGCAGCAGGACTGTTCCCAACGCGCAGCAGACACGGACGTCCCTTTTCCTTCCGCTGAACGTTTTTTTCCTCTGTTTCTTTTGAACACAAGTACTTTCTCCTCCATTTTCTCTGCCCCACCAAAGCTTCGGTATAGGCAGCTGCAGTACTACATGCGCTCCTTTTCCCGTCCAACCCATTCTGGCCCCCTTTTCGACCCCCCCCTCTAAGTACCGAATCCTTTGCAGACACAGCCTTCACGCTAGCGTCCTTGCCGGTGGGGGTTTCTTTCGGTTCCCCACTTTCTTTTACCACGCACTTCTGCCGAACTCTTCTGAGGTGGGGAAGGCTACCATAAGATACCGAACCTCTGACGTACACACTCCCCTTGTGGCCCTCCGATTTTCCCCCTTTCTTCGAACTACCCCCCGAAACGACGCCTCCCCGCCACTGTGCCTACTACAAAAAGAACATCCCTGGTAACCACGTCAACCGCTTCTGGCGATCCCTTCCGACTTCCCCGTATACTGGTTTCTTTTATGGAAGACTTAGCGACTTGACCTTAATTTATCGCCCCCCTTCCCCTCCCCCTTGTGAAAGTCCGGTTACGTGGAAGGCCTTTTTTTTTTGCCCCTCCCATGGGCACTTTCGAATTAAGGAGTGGTAACAAATGCCCCCACGTTGACAAACGGCTTTTTCTCGTGCTTTCCCTACCCTCCCAAAATTTTCTCGTCTTCCGTTTTCTTGTGGGAAACTTCATGGAAAGAAATACGCATTTTGTCATTGTCCCAGCCCTTTTTTCTTTCCCCCCTCTCATTCTTTCATCTCAGATGGCCTGTCTTGTTAATGTTGGCCCCAAAGAGACTGAAGTTTTTACTTACTCCCCCCGAGCAGGGTTTTCCTCTTCCGCCCTCTTCTTGGGATCGGACTCCCCCGCCTGAGGTCCTGTTCCTTCCAAAGATCATCTACATGGCCCGGAAAACACGCGCCTTCGCATCCCCTAAAGATCACATCCCCCCCCCCCATGTTCCCCCTCCCTAAGTCTCCGACCCGGGTGCAACCTAAAGACCCGTTCTTGGGAAGCCAACTGATGCTTTTACGCAGCCCTTTCAAAAGTGATGTGCTTCTGCCAGAAGGCCAAATTCTTGGTTTTGGTGGACTATTTTAACTCCCATCCCCCTCCGTAACAGCCACACTCTCAAGGGCATTTGAAAGTTAACTATCTGTTTTATGGGATCCCGGTAAGCGTCCCCCCTTCCTGGGACCGGCGAGTGGGCCACCGCTTTTGGCTACCACTTTCGTTCTTCCCCGGAAGACCTTTCTATTCAGCGCCGGAGTTCCTCACCTCCTTTCCGACTCCCCTGCACCTGCTATGACATCCCCCATAGAGGCGCCCTTTACGACGAGCCCCCCCCTTTTTTCCTTTGTTCTCTTTGGGGTTTTTTTGGGTTTGTCCAGGTTATTACATTGGCCCGTGTAAGTGACGGCAAGAAGTTCCTTTTGCGGTTCTCTGCTCCCGCCGGTGCGCTTTACTGCCTCGGTGGAATCTCATTAGACAAGACCACCGATCCCTCCTCACCTTCTTGAAGGGCCGACGGACCGACAAGCCAGAGAGTCCCTGTGTGCCAAAGGGAAATTTACTCTTTTTTCGTTAGCCAGCTCCTCCTTTTTCCGACTCACTGGTAAAATTTTTTCTTCTTTTCCCTTGCTCCCACGCTCCGCGGATTCAGGCTGATCCTCGCGGATGCCCTCATCCCGCGATGGCAGTGCGTTTGGTCGCAATAATTAGATTAAATACGGGTACGGAATGCTTTCCTCCCACAAATTCCCTATGCCCTCCCTTCCTTGCCCCCTCGGCGATTTTTTTGGT
>Ga0179593_1562458_pt1 | contig 17714 bp, 25 predicted proteins | sample CZODoug2_1_08_16_FD_185931 | JGI IMG/M metagenome (GOLD analysis project Ga0179593, IMG submission 185931) | Vadose zone soil fungal communities from Angelo Coast Range Reserve, California, USA - CZODoug2_1_08_16fungal (PacBio error correction) | ecosystem: Environmental > Terrestrial > Soil >... | reverse complement strand
TTCAAATTCCTTTCGCGGGTCGGTTGTTCTTTTTCAGCGTATGCCCCCCAGGCGAAACTCCGCGGGGTCCTTGTTTTTTCCCCTTTTAATCGTGCTTAAAGGGGAGGGCGGCTTTCCCCCCCCCCGTAATCCTAATGCCCCCAGGGCCGTTTTAGCCTCTTCACATGTGTTTCCATAAGGTGACCCTGCCTTAGGGTCTCACGGTGCCTTTGCCACCCCCTATGTATTCCATTCGAACCTTTTATTTTTCCCCGCCTGACGGGCAAGGTTGATCCCATCCTCAGTACGACCCCTTCAAGTCCCATTGTTTCCTCTACAGGAAGGCACCGTGGGTCTCCCGGAGGGGTTAAACTCTCGCCTCATCTCGTGGTGTTTGGGAACTTAGCAAACCCGCCTTCTCCCGGTGTGAGAAATAACTGTCAGGAGGGGTTGTGTGGGGGGGGGGTGTTGGGGGGGGGGGTGTTGGGGGGTGGGGGGTTTTGGCTTTCCGGCGGCAAAGGGGCCTGATTCGGCGGCAGTCCCACACCACTTACGTGGCCCTGGCTCCCGTTTCCCCTCTATCCTCCCCCCCCTGCACCGGCTTTTGGCCCACTTCTTTTAAGTGTGTTTGCCCCCCCCTGGCGGCGTTTTGACTTCCGTAGTGGTCTTTCTTAACAACCCCGAACGCAAACCCTTCCCATCTAGGCAAACGTGCTTCCTATGCCGGAGGGAGGCACCCTCGACGCTGAAAAGCGGGCCCCCGACTTTCCCAACCCCCTGCCGAATATTTAAGCGTTCCCCGGTGTCCCCCTGGGGGCCTTTTCAACGGCGGTGAGGAAGCCAAGGACGTTCCTTTTGCTGTCACAAATTTGGCCACACCTTGCCCGCTTGAAGGGGCGGACGAGGCCGCTGATGTTCGCGTTCATTCCCCCCCCTGAGAATAACGCCCAAGGGCGCGCGTGCAGCCCCACTGGACCTTCCTTCCCCCCCGTAGATCTCCGGAGATGTCCGCGTCTCCCCCCCTTGGCTTCTTCCTCGGCCATTGCGGGTCTGCTGGCCGTCCCCGTGGTATTTCCCTTCTTTCGGAAAGGCTGTTTCCTAGAAGCCCGAGGTTTTTTGGGGTTGGCTGATCTTTGGGCGATGGTTGCCCACGGCTTTCTCTCCGTTTTTCTCGGCTGTATTCGACCCGAATTGTAATCCTACTCTCATCCTCTCTTTCCTCCCCCCTACCCTATCAACCCCCCCCCTTTCCGTCCCCCTCTCACCCTCCTTCTCCCCCCCGTTTCGCCTTTCTACCCTCTTAATCCTTTCTCACACCCCATCCCCCTCCTTTCCCTTTACCCACCTCCTCTCCCCTTCCTCACCCCATCCCCCCCTTCGTCCTCCCCCACTTCCCCCCCTACTCCCCGGTCGCTTCATTATGTTGGTGGAGATATCACCTCCGCTTTTTTGCCGCTCTCGTAGTTTGTTCCCCCTGGAGTTCAGGCCGGCTTTTCCGCTTTGCGAAAATTGGTGCATCTCTCCCTTGTTCCCTCGCCTGGCAAGAGCGCGGGTAGCGATCAGCCAGAAAACCACGGCGAGGTTCTGTTTTCCCCAGTGAGGCAGGGGTGGACATCATATACGGCTCCGGTTTTTTTTTTTTTTTTTTTTTTTCCGTTCTGCCATTGAAGTACAACGGAGGCCCGCCCAATAAGAGCTCAAAAGCCGGGATTGATTCGGGCTGCGGAGGGCCGCAATTGTTCTCTTTTTTTCCATTCTTCGTTGTCTTCCGGAATCACCACAGTCTCAGGAACAGAGGGAGGAGGCTCCTTCGTGGAGGCGGCTGTACGGGCTGGCGGCTGAAAATTGCCTCTGGATATTCTGGTTGTTCCGCACTTAATAGACCTGGAAAAGACTGCAGCCCCTTTGGCCTTTATTTAGGTTTTGTCGTTTTCCTGCGTCTTTTGCCGACGTAGCCGATGATTCTTAAACCCTTCCCCATTTTTCTCGTTGTGACGTTGTGTCTTTCTTAGGCTTCGTACAGATGTAGCTGGGCCCCCATGATTGGTCTTTTCCTCCGATCATTTTGTGACAATGTTCGCGTTCTCGGCTGGTGGGGCTGATCGGTGGTGTTCATAGCGGTGTAGACCCCCTTGCTTTGATGGCTTCTTGTCAGTTGGTTTCGGGGGTTTGCCCCCTGGATTTTGCCCCCTCCGACCTGTTGATCAAACCGTGTGTTACTGGGGGTTCCCATGGGGTTTGCCGTCCCCCCAGGCGGTCAGGAGTCCTCTCCTTTTTTCTGGATTTTGGGGTCTTTGCAAGCACCCTGTTGGGCACTGACCCCCCTCGTCCAATTGCTTTTCAGCACGCGCTTCCCTGGCCCTTGGTTTTCTTAAGACAGTGGCACCCCCGGGTTCGACATTCGTTAGAGACAATGCCCCCTTTTTTCTCTAAGCTCTCCGGAAGTGATCGCTGTTTTGGACTCCTTATTGCCTTTCTATTTTGTTTGGGGGCATTGATGAGCCGCCTCTGAGCAAGACCCGTTGTTGCGCGTACTTTTGCGATTTATCTTTCTTATCCCTCCGTTGTTGTGGGTGAGGACGGCATAATTCTCCCTCGCTGGACCCCAGCACAACCTGGCGTTCTGTCAAGGAAGCCCCCCAAACCTCTATGCTGCTTGATCCGTCCATCAGCGTCTGGGCGACTCCCCTTCTGCTCCCTGGGCCCCTCCGCACAAAACTCTGCACCCCTTTTTCCCTATTCGTTGGACACGTGTCTTTTCCCTGTCGTCTTGACATCTCCACCCCCCGTTACCCGGTTGCCCGCGCACTTTCTTCCGACTTGCACACACTTCAAGTAGGCCCACCTTTCGAAGCTGGGTGCGACCCCTGACCCATTCATTTTGGTCTCTTGTTTCTTGTAGATCCAAAGCACCCATGGGTTGTGCGCCCCGCCTTAGGCGCCCAACTTCGGCTGGTAGTTCCGCTCCCAGCCCTGCCCCGCCCTCTCCCCCCTCAACAATCGCAAAGCTCCGGAGGCAGTACTTTTTTTCACAAAGGCCTGATTTCCTCCCGCTCAACACCCAAACCCGCTGTCCTCGACGCGAACATTGTCCACGAGTGCCAAAAGGTATTGGAGTAACCGGTGCAAAAGCCCTACGGATGAATCGTCCTTTCCTCCCCCGCTCTTTCCCTCCCGGCCTTTTTTTTCTTTCGGGGAAAGTTTTAATCTCTTTCTACTGTATCATTCCCCCTCTCCCAGCAGCCCCCAACCGTGGTTAAAACTAGTGTTTCTGACCCCCCCCCCGCCACCTGCCCGTTCTTCTGGGACATTACTTTGTTTTTTTCGAAAACGAAATACAGCAAGCCCACCCTCGCCCCCCCGGCGCTCCTGCTCTCAGGTTTGCGCCCCTCCCTTCCCCTGACTTTTTTTTTTTCTTTTATTCGATCCCTCCTGGGGAGGCGGTCTCCACGAATGGTCCGACCGCGGTAAGGAAACCAATTCCGAGCTCCATTCCAGTGTCAATTCTTTCCCTGGTCCTCCTCCTTTTTTTCGCAGGCTTTGGGACTGCCAGGCCGTTCTGGGCATGGCCCGTGATATGATTGCCACCTGCTCGAACGACCCCAGATCATTTCCTCGGTTGCCCGGTTTCCCCCCTTTTGCTCCCTTCTCCACCAAGGACGAACGCCGACTATCTCCCCAGTTTTTTAACAAAATTGTGTAGTATCAGCCCTTCTGCTCCCTCGTTTTCATAGGATGGGCATCAACCCCACCCCCCCCTTCCACTCGCTTTTTTTTTTTGTAGTGGATACATATTTCGCTCCTCCTGGGCATGGGGCTTCGCTCCCCTAAGTACTTTTAAATTCTTGGGCTCTACGGCCTGCCCCCCTTTCTCGATCTCCCGTGGCCTTTTCTCATCCCCGTATTTCGACGACCCAGCTACCACTCTCCGGGCGCCCCCCCCTTTTCTACTGGTCCCGGTCATTGTCATTCACCCCGTTCATACCCTTCGTTTCCCTTTTTCCTCCCTGGGTTGGACGAATCATGTCCGCGTTCCTTCTTCCCCTCGAGGACCATACTAGAGCCAGTTTTACTTTGGTTTATCTCCCCTTCTTCCCCCCCACCTCTTCCCCATTCGCGTAGGAACGTTCCCCCCTTGCTCAGGCCCATTTTTCCCACATCTCCCCTGTCCCCCGTGCAATTCAAACCTCTGTTCTTCCCAAGGATTTGGCCCAGGCGGAGATACCCCCTTGGGTTATGGTGTGATTAATTGGCAACCCTTTTCGGCCGTTCCTGTCCCTTTGTCTTGAACTTTTTTCTTTAACCCCTTTTCCCGGCCTTTTTCACATCCCAGAGCTCCCCCCTTAGGGTTTGTCAAATATTCCCTGGTCGTTTTGTTACCAGGCGTACCCTGCCCTAGACCGTCTTCTTCCCTTCTTTCCTCTTCTTCAGGGTTGAAAAACAGTGGCCCTTTTCAGTACGTTGCTTCTCTTACCTTACATCCTCATTTTGCACCATCTATTTTCCCCTCGCTTCTGTAGAGTATGCCCCCTATCCTGGTGACCCAAGGGCCGTTTTTTCCGTAGTTTTTCCAGCAGGAGCCCCCCCTTAGCCACTCTTGCCTGTCCTTTTTTTTGACTTGCCGCCGGGTATTTTTCCCCATTCTTCATTGCTTCCCTTTCCCCCCCCTGGCGTCGAATTTTCCCCAACGGATGGGGGGGAAATTTTCTTTCCATTTTCCTTCCCCCCCTCCCCCCGGGAGTATTCGGATTCGCGACTGGTGTTTTTTTTTTTTCTTCCCCAAAAAGTTTTCTCCGGTTATGCTCTCCGACTTGGTGTCTCGGTTCGTTCTCCTTTTTTGGGCCGTTCTCAACCTGTTTTTCCAGATGGTGCCTTGTTTTTTTTCTGGCGACTCCCCCTACGTAGGTTTTGGCCACCCCTCTGGCCGGCTCATCACCCCTTCCCCCTCGTTCCTCACAGTAGAAAATTCCTTGTTTTTCCTTTTTTTTTTCACGTAAACTCTCTTGCTCCCGCTTTTGACTTTTGTTCCTGCCGAATGGCCCCTCCAACCCCCCGTCCTTTCAAGCGGGATGGGATCTCTGGACGGGGGGACCGCGTACCGTCCCCAAAAACCTTTTTTTTCACTCTTTCCTTTCTTGTCTTTTGGATTTTCCCTACCACCGCAATTTTCCTTTTTGTTGAGATGCGTTTGCGCCTTATCCCCCCCCCTCTTTGTTTTTTTTTTTTTTCCCTTTCCCCATCCCTCCCAGCTCCCTTTCCTCCCCTTGGCCCCCCTTCTTTTGGGGCGACCTTGTGAGGGGCTTCCCTTTGACCCCTCCCAGGCTAGGGGTTTTTTTTCACTCATCACCAGTTCCTACTTTTATTTCCCCGGAGGGTCCAGGTTCTTTTTTTTGTCCTTTCCTCGCCCACCCTTTCCTTCATCGAAACCAAGAAAGGTACCTGTCCTGGTTGATAGTTTTCACCCCCCCCCCCCAATCCTCAGGCTTTTTTTTTTTTTTTACCCCCCCCCATAGTTATTTCCCGCTTTTCCGTCTCCTTTTGGGGTCGAAAGGCCGGCCCCCTTTGCGATAAACAATTGCTCTTGTTTTTTTATGTTGTCCCCCCCTCTTCCTTTCCCCCCTTTACCCCCCCCTGCTCTTCCTGATTCGTACTTTCGGAAGGCTTTTTACTTCTTGTGGTTTCTCCTTAGGTCTTCCTCCCCAGCTCTCCGGCGCCCAGGATGCTAACAAAGCATTTTTTTTCCCCCACCCCCAGTTCTTTCTTTTTTCTGGTGTAAGGCTCCCCCCCCCCCCCCCCAGGCTGCGGAGCGTGTTTTTTTGCTTCCCAGTTTTCCATCCTCTGTTTTTTTGTTTCGTTTTCCACCCCGTCCCCTTTTCTTACTTATCTCGTGTCCCACCTTTTCTTTTCCTACGTCTCCAAACGTTAGGCCCGCTAACGGGGGCTCGTTTTTTTTTCCTTTACCTTTTTTGGGCTTTCTTAAATGCCTTTTCTCCGGGTTTTTTGGATGTCACCGCTCTTTTCCCTTCTTCGGCAATTTTGCGTTAATTTCTGCGTTTTTTTTGTCCTTTTCCCACCGAGGGCGATATTTTGGCCCCCCCGGTCACAGTTTGGTTTCAGGGGCACGACTTTTTTTTTTTTAGGACCCTCCCCCTGCTAACCTAACGACCCTAGTCCCAGGGTGGTCGGCTTCCCCCCCCCGTTCGCTTCAAAAAAAAACTTTTTCCCAGTAAATCCTTACTCCGACTTCTCTATTTCCCCCTCACCCCCCGACGACACGAGGCCCTCCCTTTTTTGTCAAGGGCAGGGAATAGGCCCCTCCTTCCTTTTTCTGGTTGCACTGATCTAGTAGCCCCTTTTTTTACCCTGAGTGTTGAGTATTCTTTTTTTTTTGTTGATTGTTTGTCGGACTCTCTGGAGCAGGATGATAATTTTCCCCTTCCTTTTCTTTGATCATACTGTTGCTTGTATGCGATTCACCCCCCCCTTACATTGTTTCCTTTCAATTAGTTTTCGCTCCCGTTATGTTTGTCGAGCATTTTTAGCTTAATAACTAGCAGTCCTCGTCGTTTTTTTTTTCTAGTTAAGTGATTCAGGCCCCTCCCCTTTTGCTCGAGGTATTGGTTTCTGAGTGTCTTGATCCCCCTCGTTTGAGCGTATGGAGTTTTTTTTTCTGTAGTTTTTTTTTTTTTTGGTGCTCCCCCGATGCTCGTCTCTCCCCACCTTTTTGCGGGAACCAAAATTAGTGGTGGTTCTCTTTTGGTGAAACCCCCCCCGTGGCCCTGCGCGGTTCCCCTTTGCAGTCAACATTTGGTCAGGCCCCTTTTTTTGGTTTAGCCTCATCCCTCCCCTCTTCCTTTCCCAAAATTAGGTTTCTGACCGGTGGTGCGGCGAATTTTTTCTGGCCCCCCCTTTTCGTGTTTTTTCCTTTTGTGGACTGCCATTTTCGGTCCCTTTCCAGATATTAGTCTTTGCGGCTCATTTTGGTCGTTTTTTTCGTAATGGGAGTTTGCCTTTTTGTGGCTGACCCCCATTTTTTTCCCCCCTCTTGTATTCCCCCTTTTCTCCCCGTATGTTTGAAGATTTGCACTTCCTTGTTTTGTCAGATGAGTGTGTTTTTTTTTTTTTTGTGGACCTGCCTGCGTCCCTTTGTTTTTCCAAGACCGGAATTCTTTTCCCCCCCCTGGACTTTCTTTTGTTGGAAGAGCTTGTTTTTCTTTTTTTTTTCACTCTGTCTTTTGTGGTTTTTTCGACTCCTTTTTTAGCTTCCAATAACCTTTAGGTCTCTCCCCAATGAAGAAGTGAGAACTTGTTTTGTAGAGTCTTTTCTATTTTTCTTTTGAAGCTCGTTTTTTCTCTGTTAATCGGTCCTTTTTCATTTATTTTTCTTTTCGACTTTTTTGCGGGCGGTTTTTCCCCCCATCTAGGACCCTAAAAGACCCGACCTTTTCCTCTTTTTCCCCCCCAGTCCCCCTTTCTGTTCTTTGTTTTTTTTTCGCCCTTTCCCATTTTGGGATTTCCTTCACCAGGCGTCCCCCGAGTGTTTTCCTCTCCTTTTTTTTTTTGGGCTTTGTTTTCCCTTCCGCCTTCGAGCAACGTTTTACTTGACTCGTTTTTTCGTCAGTCCCCCGTCTTGCTTTTTCTTGTTCCCCGGTCCATGTTTGTGGTTTTTTTCAATCCGACAGGGGGTTATGCCCCTTAGCCCTCGTAGTTTACGAATTGAAAACCTTTTTTCTTCTCCTTTCTCTTTTGATTTCGGACCCCCGCCCCTTCTTTTTTTGACAGTTCGAATGACTTCCATCTTTCTTTATTTTTTTTGTTTTTGGGGACGGCTTCACTCCAGAAGCGCCCAGTTTGGCTTTTTCTTGCTGCTAGCTCCCCTCCGTTTTTTTTTTTTTTGGAGAAGAGCCTTACCTCTTCCCCTCAATGGTGGCCGTCATTTTTTTTTCCTCAATGGGAATTTTTCCCACCCCCCCCCAACCCTCTCCCATTGCTCCGTTTTTTTTAATAAGCGTCTCTTCCACCCCCTTTCCTTTTCCCCCCTTCTTCCGATCACTCCGGGAAGAGCCCCGGTTTCTTTTCTCTCATTCTATTTCCCCTTCCTTATTGACACCCCCCCCCAAAAAAACGGTCCTGTTGCCCCTGTCATCCCCCTCCTTTTTTTTTTTTTGCTGACTCCCCCTTTCCCCACCGCTCCCGGACCTTGCTCGGTCGGATGGGCGGTTTTTTGCCCCCCCCCCCCAGTCAGCAACCACCCCTGGAACCCCCCTTTCGTTAGTTCGTTTTCCTTTTTTGGACACTTTTGCCCCATGGTCAAGTGTTTCCGCCCCCCCTCCGCCTATCCGGCGTTGAACTCATTCGGCTGGTCTTCCCCTTAAACCCCGTTCCTAGTCCTTTTTTGCGTTCCTTGAACACACCCGGAAGATTGCCCGGCTTAACCCCACCAAACTTTGACCTCTTCACTCCCCCTGGTCATTTTTCTTTTGTTCTTCTTCAGCTCCAATCAACCAGCTCTTCCCCCTTCGTTTTCTGTATTCCGCCTTTTCGGCAACCCCGTTTTTCTTTCGGCCTTGAAGGTCTGCCTTTTAAGTCCTCCCGGGTTCCCTAACCCGTCGCTCCCTGCCTCCCTTTTTTTCACCCCGTTGTCCCCCCCCCTTTCAACAACCTCTTCAGGACATTTAGCCACAGTCCACCACTCCTACTTTTTTTCCCCTTCCCCGCGCGCCCCTGGTTCCACTTCCCTGTCCCCCCTTCTTCGCACTTTTTTTGATCCCTTTCTGTGGAGGGCCCCCTTCACACGACTCTTCCTTGACAAGACTCCGTTTACAGAACACTTTCCTTTTTCTGGGCCTGCTCCCGTTTTTTTTGAAACAGTGAGTTTCGTTTGGCTTTTTCTTGGTTTTTTCAAAGGCCCCTTCCCAGTTTTGCCCCGGGATTCTTTTATTTTCCCGTTCCCAATTAGACCTTCCCCAGTCCTTTTTCCCTTTCCGTTCTCCTTTTTCTTCAATAGTCCTTCCCACAAAGCACCGTTATCTATAGTAGACACCTTCGCCTCCCACCGGGTGATCGGCCCCTAGCCCCCCCATTTTGGGCGAATACGTCGATCTGCTTTTCTCCCCCTTTTCCCCTCCTCCCCCCCCTAAGTTTCCCGAAGCGTTCTGTTCTTTTCCTCCCTTTCCCCTCGGAAAACCTGTTCCCCCGCCTGCCCTCACTTTTCCCCTTTAACTTTGGATTTTACAGTCGATGAACTTTGTTGATTTTTCTTGTCCCAATTTATCCCGAAGTGCCCTCCCCCCCACGTTTGGATTAACCCCCCCAGAGCGAAGGCGCCCAGTCAAATCTTCAGTCTTTTTTGAGCGCCATTCCTCACCTTTTTCCCTTAATCTTTCCTCCTTGCCCCGCCTGTTCCCTCGCCTTCCCATCTTTTCAGGTTAATAGTCTTCTTTTTTTTTGGCTTTTTTTTCGTTAGGTCTTTTAGTTTTTTCTCCACCTGTTATTTCGCCGGTTCTTGCACTTTTTTCCCCCCATCTTTAGGAACGGAAATTGCATAATTCCCCCTTCTTAACCTCTGCCAGATTCCCTGGTTCACTTCCCCCACTCTGCATCCTTTCTACCCCAAAGAGTGTCGCGATCTTTGGAAATTTGTTTTTCATCACGTACGTCTCCCGTTTCTTCACTTTTGCTTTCACGCCTTTCCCCCCCCTTTAAGCCACGTAAAAGATTTTACAATGCCCCCCCTTGTTTTTTTTTTTTTTGCCACGGCGACCTCGACTCCCCCTTTTTTTTTTTTTTTTTGTGCCTCGCCCGTTCCGTTTCGTCATTCCTGCAGGGAGTGGCGTAAGATTTTTTTTTTTTGTGGATCTCCGGCTGTCCCTGACGGAATTTTTTCCCCTCCTTTCTTTTAGGTCGCCCTTCCCTACCCTTTGCCGGGGCCCCTGGACGCTTGAACTTCCCTCCCTTTCCCTCGGCTTTTGAATTGTTTCTTTTTCCCCACTTTTTGCCTTTTTTTTTCCTTCTTTCCGACTCTCCCTTTCGAATTCGTGTTGGGGACTTCTTTGCAGAATGGTCCCTCCCCCCCAACGAGAAATAATTTTTTTTTTTTTTTTCCGCCTCCCCCTCTGATTTCCTCTTTTTTTGACCCCCCCCCAGCCCGGTCACGTTTCAGTCCCCAGAAACAAAGACTTTGCCCCCTTTGTTTTCTGAGGTGATTGGGGGTACCTTCACTGTTGTTTTTCTTTTGTGGTAGCTTTCGGTTTCGATTTGACGTCCTTCCCCTTCCCCATTGCCGGGGATTACCCGTCTTTCTTATTAGGTTAAACTTTTCTGCTTTCTCCCTTCGGTTAACTTAGATCGCTCCGGTCGGTCCTCCTTTATTCCATTGCCCCAAGTCATGACTTTACCCTTTTGACTAAGTTAGGGACGTTACTCCAGAACAAACCCCCCCCTTTTCCTCCTCTTTCCCCCCCGGGTCAATCTCTTTTCCCCCCCCTCCTTTTTTTTTGTTCTTGTGCGCCCCTTTCAATGCGAATAATCTTTTTTCGTCCTTCTGTTTTTTTTTCCGCGCCATCATGGCCCCTGTCCACTCCCGCTTGGCCTTCCCCGCAATACCTTTTCTACCGTTTGAGGTGCTTTTCCCTCTAGTTCCCCTCTTTTTTCTACCTTTTTTCAGGCCCAATCAAAAACCCCCGTTCCTTGTGCTACCCTTTTTTCTTTTTTTTCCGTTTCGGGGTTTCCCCGGATCCTTTTTCCCCCCCCCCCCCACTATTCTTCCCTCCCTGGAATAGTTGCCTGTTACGTTCCCCTCTCCCCCCCAATCTTTCTCAGAAGAAAACCCCTCCCCATTTCCCGGTGGAGCCAGTTGGGTTTTCTCCGCTGTTTTTCTTTTTTGCGACCACCCGAATCCTCTTTATTTGGCGGGACCTCCCCTAAAGTCCCCCTTCCGGTTCCCTAACGTAATTCGATGACGTTGTGAGTTGAATGTTACTTTTTTTTTTCCCCCTTTTGAGTTTGCCGTCTGTCTGTCAAAACCCTTCCCCCTGGCCCTTTTGATGGGATCCTTTTTTGGGACTCCCGTCAACCGTTGCCTTGCCCTGATATGAGGAATTTTTTTTGACACAAATTTTTCGTTTGTCCTCCCTTTTCATGTTTCCTTCTAACCGAAAGAACTCCTTCTTCCACTTTCTTTTGATGTTCTGCCCCTGTAAACTGGCCGTTCGAAGCGTACTTCCCCCCGAAGTCTTTTGTCTTCTGGCCCAAAGCAAATGTGGGGTCATACCCCGGGGTTTTGACCCGGGGGGATTTCAATTCGGCCTCTTTTAAAAAGTACCTTCGCGGGGGGGCTTTTTTTCAACGAGTTTTTTTTTTTTTTTTGTTTCTTGTTTGGCCGCATTGTTCCTATTCGCGCTGGCCCCCCACGTTATTCTTCTTCTTTTTTTCAGGTGAGGAGTCCCCTGGCTTATGTTTGAGGCATTGACTTAATTGGCTGAGTTTCCACAAGGTGGGTTCCGCGGCTTTTTCCCCCCGTGGATACTTAATCGTAATTTCCTCCCGAGTGATTAAGACCCTGGCGTCGAGTCTTCTGTCTTCCCTTTTCCCTTTGGAAGGTTTCCTTTTTTAGAAAGTGCGGTGTTTGATCGCCTCCTTCTCTCAAGATTTGGAGGTCCTTGCGCCCTCTTTGGTGACAGCGATGGCTGCTTGTTCCTTTGCGTCGTCGGCCGGTTAATGGGCGTTGTAGCAGCTTTGCCCCGAAATTCGACGGTGTTTTTTTGTCCTGTGGTTTCCTGATATCCTCCTAGTCTCTTTGTCGCGTGACGTCGCTCATCCCCCCCCCCTCGAGGTAGTTCGGGGATCTGAACCTTTGGTTGGATCCTCTAAAACCCTTGTAGAGAGTCCTGTTTTTTGCCCTGAGGGGTCTTTCTTTGATTGATTGAGCGGCTGCCGTCCCTTTTTTCGAAATGTGATCGTACGTGGTCTAGGGGTTGTCCCCCCCCCAACATGAAGCGGGTATTGGTACTTTTGTCCCCCAGCGACCTCATTGATTCCAATCGGCCGTTTTCCCTGGGTAGTAGGCCTTGCGCGGCCTCTGTTCCATTTAGCTTCGTGTGGAAACCAGCCCCCCCCCCCTTACAGGGATCAGAGCTTGCGGCTCCTTGCGCTGCTGGAGGCCTGGGCCCTCGGCGTCACTTAATGCCCTTCTTCTTTGTTTTTCTTTTTTTTTTCGTTAGGTCTGGAAGATTTTTAGTTCCTTTTTTTTTAAGCTAGTTTTATACGTTTGGGCGTCTGCTTGAGTTTTCTCGTACTGCGACGTAGCCGAGGTCTTAAAACACTTTCCCGCCGTTTTTTTTTCCCCGCGCGTGTTGGCAGGAGGAGATTCCTTTTCTGGCTTTCCCTTTGGGAGTATGGTGCACTAAACTGATTGAGTCGCCCATGCGACTTCGTTGTTCGGTTCTTTCGGCCAGCTCTTTTTTTTTTTTTCTTTGGGTGTCATTAGTTACTGACTCCGGACTGCTTCCTCTTTCTTTTTTTTATGTTTTCACGCTTTGGCGTGTCCTTTTTCCCCCCCCCAGCCGCATTCCCCTCCCCCCCCTTGATCCAATTTCGGGGGCTTGGCGCCCCCTGGTTCTGGTTTCTCCAGCGGACCGGTGTGTCTTTTTTAAAAATTGTTTTTGGGTTTTTTTTCCCTTTTCCCCCCCGCCCCCCCCCTCTCCCGTTTGGTGACTTTGCCATCTTTCAATTGCCACCCGGCTATGTTGAGGTCACCCACTTTCCCGTGGTTTTTGATTCAACGACGACGCCAACTTGCACCCCCCCACTTTTCGAATCCCTTTCCGTCAGGGAAAACCGTGCTCTTCTCTTCCAGTGTCTCCTAGTGGATTCGCGTGTCTTTTTTGGAGGAGACAGAAGATCAAGCGTTTTTCTTTTTTGTTGATTAGACAACCGCTCGCTAGACCTTTTCGGGTACTTTAGCTTATATCTCATTCCCCTTTCCCCCGTGTTTGCTCTGGATCCTGCCTTCAGGGTCACCACTGGGTGCTCTTCGGTGCTGTCTTTTCATGTCCCCCCCAAAAACCCCTATGGAACAACTGCTTTCCGTCGTCCTCACGATCAGGCGAATCCCTCGTTTTTTTAGGCCACGGCGCGAAAGCTGCCGTTTTCTCTTCGGGCCCGTGGCATTGTTTGTTTCCTATTCTTTCCGGCTAGTCCCCCCCAAACCACGGTCACGACCAAGGCGCACACCCTTTTCTTTCATCTTTTGAAACGGAGTCAAAGTCGGACCCAAACGGTGCCTCCGATGTCCAGGGGTGCCACCCAAACCTTCCCCTTTACAACTTTCCCCCGGGTGCTCTGGCCCCCCTCGTTGTCCGGCTTTTTCAATGTGGTCCCTGTTGCGCGCCCCTCCTCCCCTTTGCGTTCTCCTTTCCCTGCGGACCCTCAATTAGGCCTGGGGAGTCCGCCCAACCCTGCCAAACCGATGCTACACTACATTCGAAGCTCGTTCTTGCTTCCCCCTTACCTTACCCACCCCCCTTGTGCCGATCCGCTCCCCAACAAAAAAAACCCCTCCTTGGCGCGAAACTAACATTCCCCGATTTTTTGCGTGGCTAAGATAATCAGTTTTGGCCCCTTCCTTCCTCGCCCCGCAACCCGCCCTCCGTTTGGACATCTCTGCAACAATGCGCAGCCCGGAACTGTCTTTCTTTGCGATCCATCGGCTACGTCACTACCGCTACTCCCAGCCCCCCGGCTTCCAAACGCTAAACTAGTTTCGACCCAAGGTCCCCCCACTCAGGAATTATGGCGAGGGCCACTCCATAATTCCACCCATTTCAGAGCAAACGCGGCGCTCTATAAAGCGAACGAACGGGCCCAGCTCTATCTTTTCCTTTTTTCCCCCCTTCCCTTTTTGGGATGCTTGCAAAGCCAATCAATTACAAAATGGACGACTCCCGCCCTTTACCCCATTTCTCGCCCGCCGTCCCCCGGGTTTGAAAGGCGTTGCGGATTGTCGTGGGGCCTTGCAAGGCAATCCCGCTGGGAGGCACACAGAGGATATGTTTTCAACCTGCTCACTTTTTTGACCCTAGACGCTGGTTTTCTCGCTCGCTCCATCTCCCCTCCCCAAAGAGAAACCCCCCGCGAATCTAGCGAAAATTTTTTTTATCGCACAGTGATCGGCATTTCAAGTTTTTACCATTTTCTTGGTGTGCCAGCCTACCCGGTTATCGTCGGCCTGCTCTAAGGTCCGCCGAAACCCCCCCAACTACAAGAGCCCCTCGGATGATCGTATTAGCGCGATTCCCCCTTGGTTGTTGCGCGACCAAGACTTACACAAGCACCTCTTGCTCCCCTGTGCTTTGGACGACGCCGTGGACCCCATTCTCCCCCATCGTGTCGGTCCCCAGATACTCGCGCAAACTCAACTGCTTTTCTACGAGGAGCATGCTCACCCGCCTGCTTGTCAGGGTTCCCCTTTTTCTTCCTTGGCTCCTTCCGGCCGCATTTTTCCGGCTGCTCGCCTTCCTTTCCGGGTTCCCCTTACGGCGAATGGATGGTTTTGATTTTTTCCTTGTTGTGTCTTTGCCGCTCAACTGTGAACCTTTTTAGCTGTCCTTTAAGGAATGCCTCGAAACATTCGCGGCTCCCTCCCCCTTTTTTCTGCAGATTTACCAGCGTTGCCCGGCCTCCCCGCCGCCCACCACTTGAGGCATCTTGGGGAGTGCAGCCTTTCAATTTTGGGCTTCCTTTTTGCCACCTCCCCCCTTGCCATTGTAAGCCGACACTCTTAACGTTGTCCCCCCAGTGCGTTTTGGATCGATGCCCGACTTGAGTATGTCGCCGCCCCTTCCTTTTCAGGGGGTGGAAAAGCACGCCCCTATCTTTAGTACGGTTGTTCTTTTAGGGAATCCCTCTCGATGACCTGGCATCCTCCTTGCCTGCCTTGTAGGTCTCCCCTACTTTGTGCCCTTCTTGCAGGGCCGCTTTTATAGAAGTCCGGTTCTTCTCCCCACGGGGGCCGTTGTTCCGTGATTTGTCAACCCCGTCCCCCGGAATCCGGCCCCTTCCCCCTTTCAGTAGACATTCTCCCACTGGGGTTGGTAACTACTTTTCCCCCGCCGCCCTCCCCCCGTCCCGATTCGGGTTTTCGGCTTCCCCCTCGCGAAAACCCCCCCGTGCTTCCCCTTATCCCAAGGCGGACCAGCCCCCTCTTTCCCTCGTTTCGTCTAGGATGGACGGACGTGCCACCGTTTTGCAAGTAAAAGGAGTTCTTCTTTTTTTTTCGTCATTCCGAACCATATTAGGGGTGCCACGAGCGTGCCGACCCACCCTGAAACCAAAAATCCCCCTCCGTTTTTTCAACGTAGGAAATGGATGATTTTCCCTTGCCCTTTTCCCTTAATAGTTCCCCCATTTCGCTCGAGTTTTCAGCTTTTAGTTTAAAATTTTCCCCCCGAAACCAAAAAAGTTTCCCCGTTTCGTTTGCTTTTGACCCTACCGGGGTCTTTGCCTGCTCCCCCTCCCCCCCAAAACCCGACCCGCGGCTCGGATTTTCTTTTCCGGCGCACCCTGAATCTCCTTCCTTCCCCCTCTTGTTTTTTTTGTTTGAGAGCTGCCTTCTTTCATTTTCCCCTGTCTTTTTTGTTTATTTTTTTCTTACTCCTGGTTCCCCCATCGACCATAATTTTTGCCAGGATTTCATAATTTCTTCATCTCCGATTTCGGCGGCTTCACCCCTTCGTTTTGAGTTTTGCTTTTCTCCTCTTCCCTTGGCCCTTTTGCAATATCAACCTTCCTTTCTTTTTATTCCCTCTGGGAATCGGGTCCCCCTGTTTGGCCACCCCCCCCTACTATGTCCCCTTACGCTCCAACACCTTTTCCGCTTCCCCCACCTTACCAGGTCTTCGTCGTCCACAATCTCTTTGTTTTTCCTCCCCACCTATTCCCCACATTTGTTCTGTCTTGGTTTATTTTTTTTTTAGAGCACGTTGTTTTTTTCTCCTTTATTTTCCCTCTCGTGGCCTCCAAACTCCCCCCCTTGATGTTTTGCGTCCTTTCGCCAGAAGTTTCCCCCCAAGGAGTTTTCCCCCCCAACAGGCTTTTCCCGGACGTGGTTTTTTTTTTATTCCCCCCTTTTGTTGGCGAATTTTTGTGTCCCCCCGTTTTTTTCAAGTCCCCCCCACAACTTTCCATGGCTCTTGCGCCCATTCTCTTTTTTCTTGTTCCTCACCCTGTTTTTCCCTTTTTGTGCACCCCTACCTTCGTGTCCTTTTTGCGACCCCCCTACATTCGTTTTTTCGTCAGGTCACCCCTCGGTAGGGGTTCCTTTACCTTTTTTTTTTTCCTCCCCCAAATCCACTTCAATCTAGGTTTAGTTTCAGCCGGCTGGCTCCCGGCACCCCCCCCCCCCTGTTCCGTTTTTCCCTCTCGAAAAGCGGGGCTTCTTGTCGCTTTCCCCCTTCATGTTTTTATTATTTCGGGGTCGGGTTTGCTTTTTTACACCCTTTTGGGGGTGAAATTTTCGTTTTTTTGATTTCCCCCATACTTTGAAGACTGGTGTGTTTCCCCAATTTGGCCCCAGGGGATTTTTTTTTTTTTTTTTCCCCCCCACGCTGTATCTGTTCATTTGTGGTCTCACGGAGCCCCCCCCCTGCTTCCACGATGCGTGCCCCACTTCTGTTTTTCGATTACTCATTGGCACTATTTTTTTTTTCCCCTTGGTTAAAAACTTTTCTGTTTTGAGCTCACCAATCGTCTCCAAACTTCATCTCCGTACCTTCCCTCCACTTTTCTGCTTATTTTATATTACACTAATCATCTCGGACCCGAGGAGGCGTTCCCGTCTCCCGGTCCTTTCGTGTTCTTCCTTCTTTAAGGCCTGGTTCATCTTTCCGTAGACACGGGTCACCAAGAAGCTTTTGGATGGTGGCATGATCGTAGCTGGGGTCGACCCCTTTGTGGGGCTCCGCATTGGCAAACTCTGAGCCGTGAGGCTTGGATGCAAACTCATTGTAAGTAATTTTTGTTCTGTAAAGGGGTTAAGTGACGCTTTGGGGCCGGGCGATTTCACCTCCAGTATATCTGTTTGTTAGCACTCGAGGCGCACTCGGTTCGGTGCGTGGAGGAAACTTGTCGATGCCGGATTCCCCTTGTCTTGCGCCTGGCGTTTTTAGTTTTGGTTTGAGTCTTGGGACTCGATTGTGGCGCTGCCAGTCGGCGGACACTTGGGATCGTGAGCAGGGTTGGTCATTATCCGGTTCTGTTTTCTTGACTTGCTTCCCATTTCGTCTCGAGCCTGAGTCCCATCCGTCCTGGGGCCTGTTTCCACTGGTTTCGCAGATTTGGCGTTTCCCGGAATTTTTTTTCTTGTTTTTCCCCCCTTTTTCGCTTCGTGTGTAAAGCCTCCCCAAGTTGCAAGGGTCCCCCCTGCTGGCGGAGTTCTTCGTGCGCTCTGTTCGAAGGTTTGGCTGCCCCTAGGCGCTGACCTTCCAGTTGTCTTTTTTTTCCTGTGGCTCGCAGTCGTCCTGGAAGTCCCTTTCGTTTGTCTGGGTTTTTCCAGCTAGTTTTCTTTTTGGCCGGTTTGCCGGTATTTTTTTTTCGTTGAGATCTCTTTTTCCCCTTTTCCCAAGGACGTTTTGGGGTTTTTTCGCGCCTTTTGTCTCCCCCGGAGGTTTTTAGGGACTCTTTTTTTAGCGGCCCCTAAAATGATTTGATCTGATCCCTTTTTCACAATGTTTTCGCTT
>Ga0179593_1473156_pt1 | contig 17714 bp, 15 predicted proteins | sample CZODoug2_1_08_16_FD_185931 | JGI IMG/M metagenome (GOLD analysis project Ga0179593, IMG submission 185931) | Vadose zone soil fungal communities from Angelo Coast Range Reserve, California, USA - CZODoug2_1_08_16fungal (PacBio error correction) | ecosystem: Environmental > Terrestrial > Soil >... | reverse complement strand
GGTTCGTTTAAGCGTGCACCCCCAAATATCATCAATTACTCCTATAAGTTGTTTTCTTCGAGATTTGGACTCGCAGGTGTTTACCACCTTTCCTGAGCAAGTAATATCACCGCTCTAATTCTGCAGATGAATAATCACCAAATCAATAAGGTTCCTCCTCTGTCTCCTTTGTTCTGAGGCGCAGGGACCGGCCCTTTGACCAGTCCAAGACCCCCTCCTCACCCAGATGTCCCCCTTGCCTCTCTCAGACCATAAACGGCTTCGTTTTTCTAACTTTTTCCTTTGGTACGCATATATCTTCTTCGGGCTGGGCTCTGATAACCTTTTCCCTTGATGGGAAAGCATAAAATGCAGATCCGTTTTTGCTTATTGGAGGTCAAGCGAGATATATGTCTGTACAAGAACCCTTTTTTAGCCCCGGCCCTTTTGAGTTCCTTCTGTTAGCAAAGTGGCTTACTGACGTTTCCTTGTCCCTTAGCCAGACATTAAAGTTCGAGCACTAACGGAGTTCAGATCGGCTCGATCATCATTCACCTCCACTGCACCTGCGTGATGCTCTTTCCTCCGGCTTCCTCCCCCTCCCTAATGATCATTCTTCAACGCTATCGCATTCCCATAGGTGAAGTAATTGTCGTTTCCGGAACGGACTCAATCCCTCGACGTTTTCGTCTCGTCCGAATCTTAAGTGAAGTTCGGGTTTCCAAAACGAACCGTCCGTGGCAAACGTGAAGACGTCTCCGGGTACTTCCTTCCGGCGAGTAGAGGAGAGATGCCTTTGTCTTTCAGAGTTGCCACTTTAAGTTATACGCGACCCTTCCGCTCCACCGCGCATCTTCCCTTGGGCTTTTGATACCTCTCGCAGGCCCCAGACGTTTCCCTGAGATAGGCAGATCGTTCGTGCGCGGTTCGAGTGTGCTGATGGCTAAGACTAGTACTCTTCCCCCGACTCAAACCTTCTTTGAATTTTTCCCCTAAGCCCTTTAGACGACTTCTTAAGTCTGCTTAGAAAATTCCGCAAGGACCGGAATGCTTCTTGCCATGAGAGCATCTTCCCTTTATATCTGAGAAAGCTACTCCTGTCGATGTGGCCTAACTCTAGTAAATCCCTAAATTTTACGAGGAGTCCCTGAAGCCTTGCGTCACTATACATCTTGAAAGCTTTTTTTCTACATTTGGTTTTTTGTTGCATAGACGTGTTATAGCCTTGTTTTATGCCGGTCCCCAACCCGATAATAATTTCCATATAGGATTCCTTACTCTTGACTGTCTCCTCTGCCGAGGTCTTCCTCATTTAGGAGGCCTCCACAGTTTGCCACTTTTCACCCCATCTCTTTAGCCACGATCGCTCATTTATGCAAATCCATAGGTAGGGAGTCTAAGTCCTATTTTTGCCCCAAAGTGACTTATGTACCTTTATACCCGGAACCCCCTCTCCATGTGGTACATTAGGAGTGCGTAACAGGAATTCTGAGGCACCTTAAGGACTGAATCTCATTGTCTTTTATGATGTTCGCTCTTCTCTCTTTTGATTTTGAGGATGTGCCGCACTCATTTTTTAAAAGTCCACCCGGTAGTTTTTAGAAGGATGGTATCTCCCCTTGGAGACCGCCTTTTCTTTGTTAACGTAAGCCAATGCATGTAACACCAATTTTGAAATTTTAGGTCATTTACTTAGTACGATTGCGATGACTTCCATCCATAACACTTCCGGACAGAAAATATCTAGTGATTTCCAACCGATCTTGTCTAACTTTTCCTCTCGTAGTGGTCGTTGTTTGTCAATGTCCTCTCCCCTCCCCAAATTTTTCACGGATGGTGCGATTCATATTTTGGCCCTAGGTAGCTGCCCGACACCTCTCGCACCGGCAGTATCAGGCATTAAGACTGAAACACCCTAATTATTTTTTTCAGAGAGTACTTTACAGTTTTCCTTGATGACTTGAAGCTCCATAGTCGCCAATGCTGTTTTTTCTTTGCCATTTCCTGTTTCTATACTTTACCTGATGTTTTACCCTCCCCCCCCCCTTACCTCCCTGGTTCCTCACTATCCTTTAGTCCAGTTCTCGCTCGTTTTTGAATTACCACCCTTCAGCTTAGGCACCCCCGTGTGGACCCGCTAGAAACGACGTCTGGGTGCCCTAGCTCATCACTCTCCCCCGATCTAAGGAATCCTGACCATTCCTTTTTTTGTTTGAAACTTATCTACATAACCGTATCCTCATGCTGTACAGCCCGAATCATCTAAAGCACTCTAGCATTGACCGGCCCTGCATGTTTCCTTTCCCACATACTTCAGGACCCCTGCCCCGTCAGAGCTTGGGGGAGTAATTACACGCCAAAAAACCCCCCCACCCCCCCCCACCCAACCCACCCCCCCCCCCCCCCCCCCCCCCACACCCCCCCCCCCCCCCCCCCCCCCCCCCCCCCCCACCCCCCCCCCCCCAACCACCCCCCCCAACCCCCCCCCATAGCAACCCGGCCTTCTGCGTTTCCGTATGTCTCTTCATTATCTCTCAGGCCGGAACCTTATTCTAAGAACCCTTTCCTTCCTTTGTCTGACACCCCACCGCTCCGAAATGCTTGGGAGGCGCGTAGAGAATACCGGAGGACCCCCCCCCCCCTTCAGGGGCCATATTCTTCCAGCGCCCCTTCCATAAGAGGCCCATTACAATCTCTGTAAGAGGACCTTGTCGCGTTTTATTAAGAGAACCCAACGAACTGCCCTTTTCCTCGATCATATTCCAGCCAGTGTTTCTCTTCGAACTAAACTCCCAACGGAAGCGCCACGGACCTCCCACTCCGCCGCTGCCAGAGAATTTATAATCGAAGCAGACGTCGAGTCCGTACCTCCAGAAATACCAAGCGTACCCAGCGACAAGTAAACGTAGTCTCAATTGGAAGCCCCTTTTTTTCTTAATAATCGTACTTTGTTCCCCCACTGCGACTTTAATGCAAGACGCTCGCGGTCTGTTTCTTTAAAGTAGATTACCTACGGCTGGCCAAGATTTTTTTCCGCTGAGCCCCATAGAATGTTCCCCCAGTGCCACAGTTCTGCTCGGCATGGGCATTGAGAGCGCCCACCCGGTCTTTTTGCCTGTAGTATTCCGGCTGTTTCTCTGAAGAAGAGACCATCAATGCCCCCTTGACTGTTCACCTAACTACTGCTCCCTCGTGCTTTACATTTGGTCCACCCCCGCTAGGATTGTGATCTTGAATAGATAGCCTCCACGGTGTCTATGTCCCTTTTTCTTCCTTCTATTATCCCTGACCACTGTGGTTGTGACACTTGACTGCCTTGGTCGGTCCCTCTGAGTCTTCCCCCACCGATGTGGCCAAAGCCCTCGCCGGAAGAGTTTTTCAAGCGAAGTCTTAAGATACTCTGAAGATCCTTCTCCGTTTGTCTTTTTTCTATTCTACGTAGTGATCGCTTCCATATGAAGAGTGGCCGGCTTCTGAACACGCCAAAACGAATTTTCGTTGTTAAATAGGCGTCGTAAAAAATCACGACTAATTTAGTGTGTCGCATGGCCCCATACAAAAATATTAGAACATTCTGGTCCTCGTAGTGAACGTTTATAAAGACTCCAGCATCAGGCGGCCTTGCCCCATTCTTTCTAACCGTGCGGACCATCTGACCTTTTGCCTTCCCCTTCTCATCAAATCTTAAGCACCACACCGAATATTCTCTTGTAAAGCATGCACCAACCCCAGCCCAAAGTCTCAGCAGTATTATCTTTTTCCTCCTTCTGGAATAAGTTGCTGTTTTTCCACATTTTCCTCCTGAGCCATGCCGTCCCCTTTTTCATAGACCCCCCGGTCAAATTCAGGCGTTGCTCATCAGGTTATATGGCGTTCTACTGGATCCAAGCGGTTCGAGGGGACTCTTACCTATGTCACAAAAGTCGTTTCCCATACCCCGCCCCTTCTCCGTCTTGTTTGATCTCGGGGAATATTAAGATCCCCCCTTTTTTAGGTTCGAGACTCAGTATTCAAGCTCGGCCCAAGAAGTAATATCTATTACTGTCGCGTTAGAGAATGCCAGTTATTTAGTTCTTGTGTCTTCAGATGATAGAGAACGATATATTCGAAGGCTCGTTTGTGGTCTCAAGTTGATGTCGCGGTAGGGCAGGACCCTGTCAGCCGCTACCCCAACGTGGGCGGAAGTTTCAGACCTTACTTTTTTTTTTAAGCTTTTGTCTTACTCTGCTTTGAACTGACGTTAAAAATCCCGAAATGATAGAACGCAGACCTCGTTACTAACCTCAAGAGAGCAGGCATGGCACGATTCGTTGAACCGTCGAGGTTAGCAGTCATCAGGAAACGGACGGGTGCAACTCAGTCCTGAGACATCCCGAAACCCCAAAAGACCCTGGTCCAGGTTCCCCCGTGTTCTGAAAAAGTGTTGATGTCGGGCTCCATAGTAGTAAGGACCCGGAGTATCTACATCACGTATGAGCTGTGTTAAAAGACATCAGCTCTTTTGATTGTCCCTTTTGGGGATTTAATACAAGAAAGCCTTCTTTTCCCCCGCGGATTTTACTGATCGATATGGAGACGCACGTCCTTTCCCGCTGCATCGTGATGGCGAGTAGTGGAAGTTCTCCTATATTCTTTGACGTTGATCTAACTTGCGTTGGACCTGATTCGATCCGGGAAGCGGAGTTCTCGAATTGGCACCCGCCTCCCCCCCCCCACACACTTTCGCTAGGGGTTGGGACCCTTTCGCCGTTCAAATCATGCCCGAGCGCATGACCTATCTTCTCCTCCGAACGTCCAAAAGCTTTGCACGAGGGCGGACAAAACCTTCCTTCCCCCTCCCCCCTTTTTGCTTCCCCCGGTCTACTCCACTGGGATGTTGGATTAGACGACAAGCTGAAGGGAAGCAAGAGCAAGGACGAAGCGGAATCTTGCAGATTCAGACAAGTTAGAGAGCTGAGAAGCTAATGACTGGTCGTGATATTTGGTCCCAATAGTGAAGACTCCCTGAAAAAGACTGTACCCCCGCAAGGACCAAAAAGACAGTAGTAGAGTTAGAGTCTTCGCCCTCAAGATTTTCCCTTCTCTACAAAGAAAGTCTCTAGTAATAAGTGATTTTCTTTTTTCTATAATTGAACAAGTTCAAGCTTGAGTGGGAGAGTTGTGTCTTCTAGGCGCGAAGAACGAGGAACCCTCGAAGAGATAGCCCCTCGTTTGATATTGCCGTTAGTCTCGCATCACGGACTTGGACCCCCTCAAGGCCGTTAGCACATTTCTGCCCATAGATTCCCCACATAGCATGTCGTCGGAAGTCTCTCTCTAGTGCGTGGGTTGTCCATGTACCTTCTTATCCCTCTTTTCTATTCGACGTTATCAGGACAGATTACGTATGTTTGACCTTTTGGTAATATGCTGCTTGTACGTCTTTCTAAAAACAGCCCCAGGAGATTCTGCGTTGACAGGTGCGGCGCCCAGAAGGCAGGAACCCTTGAAGGGGCATTGATTGATTGAGCCGGCCAAGCTCCCATGCTATGATAAGCTCGTCCCCCACTCCCCCCCATCGGAGGTACCCACCCCCGAAAGGGACTTTCCCAATGAGCCATTTTTTTCCTCCGGACTTTGTTTGAACGCACATCAGCGTTAAATCTTAGGGGGCTTCCGCTCCCTTCGGATTGGTCGAAAAGGATCCATTAAATGTCACGCCTTAGGGAAACATTAAGAACGAGTTGGGAGCATAGTACTCAGGAATCTCTCGCCGCACGATTAGAAGCGCCTCAGAGTTGGCGTGAACGTCTCTGCATCATTGAGGAAGACCCCTTTCTTAGTGAAGCACAAAATGCTTAGAGGTTATCGTAACAGCCCCCTCCGGACCGCTTTCCCTCCACCCTTCCTCCCCCAAGAAACCCTTGCCTGTGCACTCAGAGCAGACGAGGAACGAACATGTCTTGGCAAGTCCAGGAGGGCTCTTCCTCCCTCCCCGAAGTGCACCTTCTGCCCTGATCCACGAAAGCATTCGAGTTCCTTCTTGCCCTCCCTGACTTCGATAACCAAGAGAAGCCGCCTCCCGAACCTCGTTTTTATAGCAGGGTATGTCTTCACTTGTTTTCCTGGGTCTTCCCCCGAAGATAAGTCACGGAGCAAGGTTGCGTAGTGGGGCGCTAACGATACACCCCGCACTGAGGCCGGGATATTGTATGCAGTGCGAATGTCTAAAAACTCATTGCCTTTTCAGGAAGGGATTGAGTGATAGATTTAGCTATAATTGTAGTCACAAATGTCTCCTTCTAATTTATTGTAGCTCGGTCGCCACCCGTTAGAGCAAGTAACTACTTCGTGTGCGCGAAGATAATTTAGTGGCACAGTTAGGTAGCAACCGTTAGTAGAGCTAGGAGGTCTCCCTCATCGACAGCTCGTTAGCCGAGCCGTACTGGCATCAATACTCCCTGATGGGCGTATCTTTCCGCGCCCCTCCGTACGATGCTTCCCGATTTCCACCCAAGGTGGCCGAGTCCTAACGCAGGAATTGTACTGGCAGATTGGCCTCCGTAACTGTGCTTTATTCCCTCCGACCTCGATAGTATGCTCCCTAAGAATTCCCACCTAGCTGACGGCACGGGGAAAGTTGGCTATTTTGGGTGGGTGAACCTCAAGCCTGAGTATGCCCGTACCCGACTTTCTTGACTCCACGACGCAGTTGATGTTTCTTAACAGCCTCCGTCGACAATGATGACGGCTATCGGTTTGATATTTTGCATGTTGGTGTCCAGCCCCCGATTTAACCCCCTAGCGCCCCGTTCTCCCGTCATACTCCCCCCAGATCTCTCCGATCTCCTCCTGTTAGTTTTTGCCTCCTGGAAAGAGTTTGCTGGACCCCCATCATCGGTATCCTTGGCCGGTTCAGGTCGAAAGTACCTCCATTCGCAGGAATGCCTTTCCCAAAGAGAGTTTCACCCCTCGATTCCGAGCGACCCCATTCGCAAAGATAAGGTTCTATTTTCCGGAAGGTAGTGTCGATCATCCTAACCAACCGCTCCCCCTATGTACCCCTCCGAAATAGTTCTCCCCTAAAAGTCCCCCTAACGCTTTCTTGATGCAAGGAAGCTCATCCTCAGTTGGAACAAACTTCTACTTTTCGGTTACATGAGGTCTCCTTAGTATATAACTTTCTCTTGCCCTTAGTTTTCATGTCCATGTCCTTGCCAGGAATACTGAAACCTTCGGTTTTCCCTAGACCGCTAGTATTGTTTAGTATTGCTTTTCGAATCCTGACTCTCCTGAGAGGGAGGGACTATGAAGTTTTCTTTCCCGCCTGTGCCGACCAACCTTCCCTCCGCCGTCAATGAAGATCCTGTCCCCCTAACTTCCCTTCGTTGTTGTGTTTGTTGTCCGCTTGCCCCATGAGCTTCCTGTGTCGTCAAAACTTTCATTTCCTTTCAAAGAAATAAAGCACCCGCTTCCCGTTGACTTCAAAACATGCCCCCCTTCTCTGACCGATTTAGTCATGGTCCGAGTCTGGGCCTTTCCATGACATTAATCTAGACCCCCCACCCCCCCCCAACCACCCCCCACCCCCCCCCCCCCCCCCCCCCCCCCCCACCCCAACCCCAACAAACCCCCCCCCCCAAACGCAATCTACCAATCATCTCCCTTTGCTTTCTACGTATTCATCCGACACTTCCCTCTTTGCCAGATCTTTTTCCCCCGGCTCTTTCTTTTTTATCCCTAGGAGGAGGTGGGAGTAGTCTTATCAAAGAAGGTCTGTCAAGCCCCCCTAGAAGTCTTTTTTTCTTTAGGATGGCGGTCGTCGCCGATACCGTATTTCTCCCGCTCATTTTCGAATGTCCCTCCCCGCATGAGTAGTTGGGTTTGTTTGTTTGGGTATTTTACAATTGGGCCGGTCATTATAATCCGGCCTTCAGCCAGAAAATTCCGTTTTCGCGAAACGACTTCTTTCCTATGATATCTTTTCTCTACGTGCCATTTATGGCCTCCCCCTGTGCTTAGGACATTTTGTCTGTTTCCCACGACCATCCCATTCGATTTCACCGGCGATCGAGCCCATTTCCATTTGATGGCCTTGACGTCACTGCCTCCCTCCCTATTTCCGCTAAGCACCCCTTCTAATCGCATTCTGTTTTTTACTACAATCTCACCTGAACCCCTTGTGTCCCCCCGTGATACAACCTTTTGGCAGTAGAGGACCATGAGATGCGCCGTAGAGGCCATGCGTTTGGTCATTTTTATTATCGTCCCTACAGTTACTGTACCTTTTTATACCGCGCCCCTGTAGGGATTTACCATATCCAGCGCGTTGGAGTAGGATAGCCCATTGCTGTCAACTAGGATTTTGATTTGGACGAGACCTGTTACGAGAGTTTGACCTCCTGTTTGGTTGTTTTTTTTTTTTTTTCCCAATTTTTTTCTCCTTTTTTTTTTTGCTGTTTTTTTTTTTTAATGCGTGCGGTGCTCCTCGATTGCATCTTCTACGAATGCCTGACGTTTCTTTCACTCACGCTACAGGCTCTTCCTCATGGTCTAAATGTCTAGCCAACTGAAGGATTCACTGATCCGCGCCTCATATTGAGCTTCTCCTCGAGCCCCTCAATCCAGCCTTTCTTCCCCTTGGCTTTCCCGAGCCTTCTTGCGTCAAAATTACTCATTTGAGAGGAGGTGAACTCGCCTCCCTGGTGACGAATTTAATTCCCCTAGCATAGAGTTTCTCTCTTGCTCTCGAATTTCAGCGTACCGTCTCCCTTTTTACGAGTCGCGAGCACCCACGGTCTCCTTCTTTGCGATAGAGAGGACCCGTTCGAAGTCCTTTGTCGGACACCGTTTGGCGAGTACTGCGCAAGACCTTTTCTTCGATCCCCTGTGGTCCCCCCCATAAAGGAGTGGTACTCTCTAGCCGTTCTGCTAAAAGTCATTGGATGCGGCACCCATGAGGACACGCCCCCCACCGCCAATGTGTGAGCTTCCACCCTTATCTGTCCCCCTCTCTTTTTGCGAGTATGCTGATCGTCCGGAGCTTCCGCCACTATATCAACGCACTGAAACTTGCTCGTGTCGGCCTGTGCTGCCCCTTGCGCCAAAACTACGAGTGGTTCCTCGTCTTGTGTATCCTGAGCCAATCATTAATTCTTTACAAATGCCTCCATTAGTGTAGGCACCTCTCACGTCGTCGATGTTAGACTATGAAGCCCAACTATCAACCATTCCAGCCCACTTGCACCAAGTCCACGCCTGCCATTGACAAAGTCTGGGATAGATGGGATAGGACATGTTCACCGCCCGTTTTTCACTAGCCTCATCTTGTCTGGATCCCCTTTCAAGCCACCGGGGATCTTTTTTATTGAGGATATTTCTCCAGCAGCATTTTTTCTCCCTGATGTAACTCCACTTCATTCATCCCCCCACAGCACCACACCATGCCCCGCCCCACTTTTACACCTCATGTTTCTGGCTCATTCCGAATCCATCGCGACCGCGACCCTTTCCAAGCAGGTGGTTTTTGCATGCCCCCACCACACGACGTTCTAGATCAAATTCCCACCCCCCTCCCCAATAATACACGCCGCGTCGCCTGACGCCAACTTCACATGCAGTTGCTCCTTCACACACTTTACAACACCTTGAGCAGCGCAACACCTCACAACTTTCGACCTACTTCTCCCCGACATTCTACCTGAGATGGGGCGGAGCCCCCTACCTACGCGCCCGCCAGATTTCCAATACACGCGAAGAATTTCCCTCCTTCACAAGTGTTGCGAAAACGGACTTTTCTTTCCGCCCTCCCGTAGTCTGAAGTTCTTCCCCTCAAAAGAACGACGCCCAGATCTTTAACTTTCCTTTCGTTTTCTCCCCCCGATTCCCTTATATCGACCTTTCCTATCTTTCCTCATTTATAGTAGCGGTAGGTCCCTAAAGCCACGGGAACCTTCCCCCACCCCTTTTGAGCCGTTTGTCCATTAATTCGGCTGGCATTGTCTCGCGCCGGTTCGGACCCGACCTTTTGGATCCTGGCCCCCGCAGGACTTTTTACCCGGAAACGCATTGCGTCCCCCTGCGGTTGGCTTTCTCTAATACCAGGAGGCCCCCCCCTTTGCCTTTATTGCGGCGATCCCTCCCAGAAATTTAAAGTTCGCGGCCCCAGTAACCCTCGGCTTCCCGTAGGTCATTGCCTCTTTTCTCTCTAACACCCGAATCCCCCTACTTACCTCCTGCTGAGACCAGTCCTTACATTTTTGGCCCTCTTCAAATTCTAACGCAGATAATGTCTTCCCCAGGGCCTCCAAATTTTCAAGTTCCTCCCCCGGTTCCCCCTGTGATGAACCTCCTCGACTGACTGTAGCCCCTATATTCACTCCTGACCTGACTGCCCCCCCTTACCAGAGCCCCTCACACGTCTTCGACCTATTGGAGCCCTCAAAGGAGTGGTGTTCATCCTCTCACATTTTCAGGCCCTCCCTGAGCAGGTCCCTCCTTATTGCTGGCCAAGGTTATTTGTTCACTTGGCAGATTTTTCCTATAGTCAAGAGGTCCGCACCGCATGTGTAGGAACATCGCCTTTTCTCATTCCCCCCCTCAACAGGGGCTCCTTGACTCCCCGCCTTTTCAAACCCCTTGCCTTTGATCGTGTTTCTCCTGTTGTGCCAGTAGGACTACAGGGCAAAGGATATTGACCTTCTTCCTCTCCAAATATCCCCTCTTTCTGGCTTGATTGATTACCACGTCCTTCGATCTTTGTCGTTCTCCTCCCCCGACCTTAAATAGGTCTTTTTGATGTTGTCCCTCATCCTCTCAAGTTATCTTTCTTCCCGTGCAAAGTTTTTGTTACCCTTTTTTTTTATCAGCTTCTTGGGCCCATTCTTTCCCCCCCTACGGATTGGATTTTAAACTCTTGCCGCGACCAAGGCAGAGTCCGCTCTCTTTGAAGTTAATTCTTCTTTTCTCCTCCCTAATTTGTTGTTTTCGCTTCTGATTCTCGCTGAGAGGGATATTATTATTAGCAGACGGCCTGGGCGGCCTCCCCCACTCATTTTTTTGGATTCTCTGTCCAACCCTCTTCCTTCCAATTTAAAAACCCTTTAATTTGCTGCCCATTGATAATAGAAGGCGTCCTGTCTCGACCCCTCTCCACAATTCTCCCCTCCTGTGTGTCTCTACCTTAGACTCCTCCTCTGGTGTCCGTTCAACCCACCCCCCCCATACCAGTGTACTCCGTCGATCTGTGCCTTCTTTCCCGCCTGTTGAGTCGTACGTCATCCCCCTCCTTCAATACCATAAAAGTCTCCCCTTCCCTATTTTAGAGAGACGATCCCCCTTTCGGCGAGCACTACCGTTCCTCGCTTTGCAGTCCCAGCTTTCCCTTGCTTTTTTAGATTTTCCCGCGTCTTTAATATGAACACTTCACCGTAGTTTCTAGCCCGATAGAGTCTCCCTTTCTTTTCGTCCACTTAAATGATGACCCTCCTTGCGTCATACCTTTTGCCATGGTTGTATGTACTATCTCTATGAGGAGCCCGATCCCTGCTCTCGTCTTTTCGTGCCCCTGACCCTTCTCGACTGGATATTCCCCGCGGTTTTTCTTTGCCCCCCTTTTGCTCTCGTTGGGTGGAATTGTCGAATCTTTCAAAATTAGTGCGTTTCCCCGTCCTCCTCCCCCATTGCCGGCTCCCCCCGTTGTTTAATTTCCCGCAACCTACTGTGCACGCCCCCTCCGCTACCTCTTCTCAGGCCAGATTACCTCTGGCCCCTCTTTCCTTACGTTATTCTCCCAATCCTCCGCGTGTGGTCTTCTCCCTTCCTAATCTCCCCCTCACCCATGGAACTCCAGCCATCGTGTTCTAAAATGAATGTTCTCTGCCCCCCTTTCGTGAAGCTGAGTTTTCTCTAGCGCACACAGATCTTAAGACACGCCTCCGCCGTCTTTCAAGTTCTTGTAATTTAATACCAATTATCTGCTCCCCCACTAGTTCTTCTTGTACTAGCGAGGCGCTGGCCTTTTCCCTCTTTTAATAGCCCTCTTCTCTTATTTTCCGTCGAGGAGTCCTTAGGATTTCGGCTTTTAGACGCCTTGGTTTACGCTACATTTCTGTCTCTGTAGTGACTGGTTAGCGGATACCTCCTCTTCTGTTTCGGGGAGCCCCTGGATCTCTTTTCCTGGCCCATAGAGATTTCAGAATTGGGATTTTTCTGCAAGCCCTTTTAGTGTGTAACTCTCCCCTGATAAGTGAGATACTTGTTCCTTCCTTGGCCCTAATTCTACAATTTCCCCCCGGTACCCCCTTATGATTTGGTTTTTTTTGTAAAAGGTACACACCCTTTATTACACTAGCCCCCCGCCCATTTACCATCCCCCCATCACTCGAGAGATTCTGTTCCCTTCCACGGCCGAACCCCCTACTTCTTTCTGTCCTCCTTCGAGTTGGTCCTCATGGAAGGGCCTTTAGCTTAGAGTGAGTCGAGTTCTTTCTCCTTGCTAATCCCCTCTAGACCCCTAGAGAGATCTCCTTCGGCTTGGGAAGTCTCTTGCGCTTCCAGTCTTGAACTAAAGGAACACATCGCACCCTCTCGTGATCAAATATGCCCACTCTTTTTTTGCCCTCAGAGTTTTTTGCTCAACCTGCCCCGTAATTCTCTTGTCTTCCTAGAATTGAAATCTTCGCTTGACATGCCTTCAATCATGGAGATTTTTTTAGGCCTTGTTGATGTTCTTCTCCTCATTAACCCTTTCGTAGTCTCGTCTTCCCCCGGGCTTAGAACTCCTTCACCGACCTTCCTTGAATGGTTTGGATGTTCCTTCCCTCCCTTCCTGCGAAGAGAAAACGGACGCCGCGCCCCCGTTCCAAATTCTTTCTACGCGACAAATTCCCCCGCCAAGCCAAGACCAATTTACCTCCATTACTTTTTAAGAACCTCCCTTTCCTAGCCCTCTTTATGTCTTTGTTCTGGAGCCAAGACAGGGACAGTACCTTCGAAGTTGTTTTTTTTCAAATTCCTCGCCGATCTAAGTGGAATTTCCTTTCCTTTCGCGAAGAAAGCTTGGATTCGTCTTTCCCTATCTGGCCCAACCTGGGTGAAAGACGACATCTACGACGAGGGACTCTTAGTGAGCCGCCAGAGAGCCATTCTTCTCTTCACCGGAGTTAGCGATTTTTTTCCCGTCCGACTACAACCTATGGTTTTTCTTGGTCCCGTTCCGATGAGGAGTAGACAGTCTCTCTCCCTTTCCAGTGATCCTTCCAACCTATAGGTCATGCACCCCATCCCTCGGCTGAAGAAGGAGTATTTTGGTCCTCATGAGCGTTCCTCTCTCTGACCCTTGCGTGAATTGCACCCCATCTACTTCTTTTCATGATCTGTAACTCAGAACATGAGGCGCCCTCTGTCAGATGTAGTTCTTTTTCTTTTAAGAACTCTTCCCCCCGTCAATGACTTTTCGCAAAGATGCCGTGTCCGAACTCCTGCAAGAAGCCTACTCTCCTCAATGGTCGTAAATCCAGAAGACTGGTCCGCGGCCTTCGCGAGACACTCCTTAAGGTGGAGTATGCCCTTTCGACCGTCGAACAAGGTCAAGGTCCTGGGCGATCCTATTATCAAGTCACAGCGCAGTCCCTTTCTCCGAGCTTCTTCAATGCTCGTTTCCACCCAAGAGCTCTGCTCACACGTTTCCCCCTTTTTTCTGGCGTATAGTAATTTTATGACCCCTGCCGACCTGCTGGTCCTTCAAGATTCCGACCTTTTCTCTCCGGTTTTTTCTCCTTCCCTCTCCTAAAATGAGGAAGCCGATGTTTTTAGAATCCTCTTTTGTTCCTATGAGAAATGGTATCGGTTTTTTCTGCAGTCTAGGGCCTATCCCCTGAAAGTTATTTCCCTTCCGTTTCCCTCCTATATATCCCTCGAACCAAAGTTTCTTTTGAGGCCATTTAGTTTTTGAAATCCCCTCAGTATCACATTCACGGTTTAGCCTTCCTGCTCCATTTCGTCCCCTGGAAAACCTTTAAGATTTCCCCCTTGGCCCCCCCACGGAGAGGCCTGAGCATAAACCTCCAAGAAATTCTGTTGAGTTTTAACGACCCGCGGTGCTCAGATCGAAAACCCCCCTCCCCTCTCCGATTTAAAGAATCCTTTTAGAAGTTGAAATATCTGCCCCGCTCCTTCGGCAGGAGTGGACTTTTTGTCCCCTCCTCCCTGATTTATTTTTCATCCCTGTGCGAGTTTCCCCCTCCCTTCATCCCCCGGGCCCGTCACCAGTCGGGGCATCTCAGCGCCGTATGGCTTTGATGATTATAGGAAGGTCCATTTCGAGGGAGGGACGAGCCTTACTAGTAACTCGGTCCTAAAACGTCAACTCCCTTGCCCTGCAATATACTCCTCCCCCCTCCTCCCCGTTTTTTTTTTCTATCTTGATGGAACCCCCTAAGGACTTTGAATTTTTGTCTTCCCGGTCCCTTCGTCCGTCTACCAATAACTATATACTTTTATGCCAGGCGATCCTTTCCACAATATCTTTCCTCCTATTTTTTTTTACTACCCCCCTGGCTTTTAGAGGCCGGGACTTTTTAAGGCGCCCGATCGTCAGGTTACATTCGTCCGCATAGGCTTCCCTTTGTCCCCCCTTTCCTTTCTCCTTCCGCACGGTAGTGAGATCGTGTCGGCGGGAGGCTTTCCTTCTTTCTCGGAGGAGTGGTATTGCGAGCCCCCCGCCGGCATTTGAAAGATAAAATAGCGATTAGTGCTTTTCTTTTTCCTTTTCGTCCTCTCCGACTATTTCCCGAGTCTATTTCCTCGGAATAGAATGGAATGCCGTCCCTTCTTCGAACCTTGGAACCCTCATTGCCGTCTGAGTCCGGTTGCAAGACCTTTTCACTGGTTCGAAACGTCTTTCCGAAGTCCTTCCGATGAAATCCTTAACTCCCTTCTTTATCGGGCCATCCCCTAGCACTTCCCTCCAACTGAGCACTAGTTTCAACCTTTTCTATAGAAACGAGAGGTCCATCTTAGAGTCGGGACCTGCCTTTCCCTCACCAGCTCCTCTATCTAACGACTCCAGCCTTTCCGTAACAACCCTGACTTTCGTCTGTTCCGAACCCTACGACAGACCATCATTTTTTTGGGTCAACCGTGACTCATTACCTTCTTCTAAGGTTTGTATGATCCCCTTCGATGCGCTTCTTGATGATTTGGTATATTAGCTGATTCTCCCCTCCCTTTCCTTTCAATAGCTCAACCATGGCTTTTTTCCCATTCGATTCGTCGGTGGCGCGAGAGTTTGATCGACCCTTCCCCTTCTGCTCCTGAAGGCGATTTTAGAACCGATCTTCCTTGACTTAGTCTGCCGACATTTCTTCTGTACTTAGTCCAGTCCCAGGCAAGACAGGTATCTTTTTTTGTTTTCACTCCCCCCCCTAAATTCCTTTTTCGCTCTTTTCGCCCTAGTCCTTAAGACTTCGGGACGGCTGGTTCCCCCCTTGTCAATAGTTTCTTCTACGAGCAGAAATATCCGCCCTATTTTTAGTGGTGCAACCCCTGCGTTGAGAGCCCCATAACATTTGTACCCCCCTCCTTCCTTTCCTAGATCTACTACATCCTTCTCTGCCATGTCTGATGTAGTCCCCCTTTTTCACCTCGTACTCCCTAGTAATATTGCTCTCTTCCCCGGGCGCCGAAGATGAGAGGTAGTCCTTCTGACCCTTCCCTCCATTTCCCCCTTTTTCCTGGCATACTTTTCCAAGCGCGGCGCTCTTCCTTTACTTCTTGCCCCCCCCTCCTGCTCTTCTTCGATAAGGTAATTTTTCAACTCTTCTCCCCTTCCTTCTTTCCCTGTTCCCCAAGTGAACCCCCAGATCCTCTTTTACACCTTGCTTTGACCCTTTTCGGACCCCCCCCTTGCCTTTGCAATTTCACGTCTCTCCCCCGCCTTCATTTCTTTTGCCCTGCTCCCTGCCCCGTCGGTTTTAGCCTCTAGCCCATTCACTCAACTACAACAAGTTATTTAATTTCGGGCTCCCGCCCTTGATTGCGATTCCTGCGCTGCTTTGTCGGATCCCGTCAGCCAGACTTCTTACAACCCCTCGCAATTTCTTTAGCATATCCCGGCTCAATGGTCCTGCCGAGTTCCTTTCCCTTCGGTCCAACCATTCTCTCTTTTGACGGAACCGACATCTTTGGTCCTTTCGATTATATGTTCCTCTCTTGTCCTTTAGGTAAGAAGGTGAGTAGCCTACGGCCCACGAGATCTAGTTCTTTTAACCCTAGGGAATTGAATAACGTCCTTTTTCACTCACGCTTGCCTCTCAGGAAAAGACCCCTACACCTCTCCGTCTCGTCTTCTTTCGTCAGGTGCCTGATGTGTCAATGAATCAGATCTTCTCATTGCTTTTTTCCTTGGGACAATTTTTTTCGCTCCTTCACCTATCCCCCCATTCTACCATTTCTTCTTCGACCATTCCCCCCTCCCCTTCTGTCCCCGGCCTCCTTACTGATCTTTTTTATGAAACTCCTTTGCGTTATGCATCCCCCCAGAGCCTTTAGTCTTAGACCCTTATGTTTTTCCGTTCTACAGGACGGAGCCCTCCCTCTCCCTCATAAGAGAGAATACCATTGACCCCTTTTGCTCCTGTGGCGTCCTGCCAATTATCCGCAATCCTTTCCCTGTCTGCCGACGAAGACTTTTTTCCTCCGACCGATCAGACCGCGTTCCCTTGAAGTCCCTTTTCTTTCCACATCAAGGACGATACCCGAACCTCCTTCCGACTGAGCTCTTTTCTGCCAATCCCCCGAAGGAACTTTCCCCCACCGGTGAGGCGGGGTCCTTATTTCTTCCTTGCTGGCCTATCCGAGATTCAACGCTTCTCTCCCCCCAACTCCCCCCTTCCAGTGGTTATTCCCGATTCTCACCCTGGAAGGTATGGTTTCTTGGACCCCCCCCTGTTCGAATCTCGCCCACCATCAGTCCTGTGTTCTTCGAAGAATCCTCATTGCCCGGAAAGATCATCCAATCGCTTTGAGGATGCATTTTAGCTCTTCAGTCGTACCGATACCTGTCTTCAACCCCCCCCCGTTCTCGGTCAATTCCTGTCTTTGAAGTCTGCCATCCCTGACAGGCCTAGCTTCCCCTGTCAATTTCCACGCCGTCTCTCCCTATGAGAATGTACTTAAATCGAATTTCTCGCTTTCTCTTACTCCAGAAGTAAGATCTCGTACATCAGCGAAGCTTCGTCTCCATAGTTTGACTGGAAAAGGAGCGCGGTCATTTTTCCTCTACCATTAACCCACCCACTTTAGGGCCGCCTTTTTTAACCCTCTTTCTTTTCTGGCAATGTTTTCAAGTTCATCTCCCTCCCGGGAACACATCCGGCCCTACGCATGCGCCCATCTTGATCCAAAGATCCCCTTATCGCGCCGGTAATAATAAGAGAGCCCCCCGGCCCCCTTTCCTTTCTCTGGGTCCTTTGTGGAGACTCCGTTTCCCCTCCACTTATGACTCTCACCATGCGACGTCCCTTCACAATCAGTTGACAGAATTCTTCTCCCCCCACCCGCAGGACTTGTGAATAGAGCTACGAAAATTGCATGTCTTTTTTGAGCTATAGACTTCGTATTTTATTCCTCCCCACTTTCGTTTTTTCCCATTTGTAACTCTGCTCTTTGCCTGATTCCTGAAGGGTTTTTTCTCTCCAAAGCAGTGCCCCTCTTCCAGAATTAGCAGTTTTTTTTTGGGTATCTCTCCTCGAAGA
>Ga0179593_1449289_pt1 | contig 17714 bp, 14 predicted proteins | sample CZODoug2_1_08_16_FD_185931 | JGI IMG/M metagenome (GOLD analysis project Ga0179593, IMG submission 185931) | Vadose zone soil fungal communities from Angelo Coast Range Reserve, California, USA - CZODoug2_1_08_16fungal (PacBio error correction) | ecosystem: Environmental > Terrestrial > Soil >... | reverse complement strand
CTGTGTCTTGCTGTCCAAGTCGCCATCCCTCGTGTTTCTATCCCATTCGACACCCCATAACCTTCCTGCGGCCGAACCGAGGTATTACCAGTTCTCCCGGCCTTAGGCCAGCCTTTCCTATGACGCTCTGACGCCATCAGTCTGTGATGCTGGTGTTCCTTCCCCTGGTATGAGTATGCAGGACCGCTGGTAGGCATACTTTCGTTGTTGGTCTCATACCTTTTCGTGGGCTGGGTCCTTTGTGGGGTCTAACCTAGGTCTTATGTAATTAGAAACACTTGGATCGGATTCCCCCTTTTTCATGCTACCCGCGGGCGTATTTCCCTACGGACTTGTGATCGGATCATTCTCGCCTTCTCTTTCTTTCGTAAGCCTGATATTATGAGAATGTTCTAGTTTTTGACGTATTAGTTAATGTGGAGGCCTGTCTGTGACACCGGCCTCTTCCAGGAACCCATGACTCCCCTCAGCCCCCCCCATTCCAATCCCTGCCATGCCAGAGTGGCTAGTGCTGTCTTTTTCGACTTCAGCCCCCTAACCGTCTTATTTCGCTTTTCATTCTCCTTAGATTAATCATAGGTTTCATTTTGTTTTGCCCCGACACCCCTTGAACATGGTGGCTGGGAAGGTCCCCCACAAGTCCGGTTTCATCTTGCTCTAATCTTTCAATGCCCCCCGACTTATGGCGTTGACTGCCCCCGCCCCCCTGCGTAGCTTTGTAGTTTCCAGGAAATGATTAATGTAAGCCCCCTGTGCTTTCTCTTAGTTCGCACCAGCAGAGACCTTTTTGCTCAGTTGCCTAAGCTGATCGTTCCCTCGGTCTTGCACCGCGAGCCGCTGATATCCTGTGGTTATCACGCGCCGGGCTTTCCTAAGTCTTATTCTCATGTCTTAAGCGTTCCCTCTTTGGATGGGTCTTGACCTTACTCAACCGATAGACTGTTCTTAGTCCCGCCGACGTGTTTGCTTCTTAATTTTCTTGTCTTTGTTCCCTGTCTTCTAGGACACACAAGATTTATTTGGCCGGTCCCGTTCCGCTGCCACGTTCCTTAGCCACACTTCCTCCGATCCCCTCTCTTAGATCCAGAACACTTATCTGCCCGAAGCCGTCTTGTGATAATTTCCCTTTTGGTCGATCCGTTCCTTGGCTTGCCATCTAGTTTCTCGTGGCCTCCCGTCAGGGTGTCCTCCTCTTCCCACAGTTTCCTTGATCCTTGCGCCCCTTAGTTCGCACCCCACGTGTGAACGGAGCTTGCGCCTCCGGCCCAGCAACCTTTCCATCGAGCGTCCTGTCCTGGCTTGATTCTCCTTGCTCATGGCGCTCTTTCCCTGTTTATGATCTCACTCCCGACAGTTTTTTTTACTTAATTCAATATTCGTTCGAGATTCTTACGGACATTATGTACCGTACCGTCCCCGGCAATTCCCCCTGCAAGCAAGACACCCTCGCCATGAACGAGGTGCCCTATGGGGCAGACTTCCCCTCCCAATTGTCTGTCGGGGCGGCTCCTCTTTGCCCGTGGCCACCCCTTTGCACCTCACCTTTAAGAGGAGTGACTCCAGGATGAGTGTAGCCCCCCTCCTTCCCACCAGTTCGTGGGCTCTCAACTGCGTCGACTTAGTTTAAGACTCGCCCCGAATTAGATTACTCTTCGTACCCAAACGGCTTTCACACCACCTTGGTTGTTCCTTTACCCGCCCCCTGATCTCTACGAGATCCCTACATGAGTGCATGCAAATCATCTCATGTGTCACGGCTCACAGGTGAACTGACCGCTGCATTCCTTTGTCATTGCATAGTTCTTGTTCATAACCCCCGAACCTTTGCACACAGTTCGAACGCCCGGATGTAATTCGTCCCAGGCGTAGTTACACTCCCTACGCACCTGTGAAGACTTGAAGGAGATCTTTCTTCCCTCATCTAGAATACCCCCGAGTCTTGCGCTGAAGTTCATGATCACTCGCGCCCCCTCCAGCTGTATTTGTGTAAAATAAGTTCAGTCCCGTGCTTGCGCTAACACCCAATTCCCTCGCTTCCGTGTGTGTCTCCTTATGAACGAGAAGCCGCCTGTTCTTGCATATTCACAAGTCACTCCAATTTATGGCCCCCCTATTCTTTTGTATCCAGCTCGGACCCTTCCCTCTCCGGGCTTGACCGCCGCCCCTGTCGCACCTTAGTTACCCATCCTTCACCGTCCCCAGTCCTCAGGAATCTATGCAGGACTCTTCGACACCTTTGACTTTTTTGACCCGTCATTTTGACTTTTCCCCGTTCCTCGCGGATAAAGGTTCATTTTTGTCCCCGGCCGAGGGCCTATCTAGGCCCCGCTCCTGGTACCCCTTCCCTCCTTACGCGGTCAGAGCATCTTTCAAAGTGCTGTCCATTCTTCTGGGGGGCCTCCTGAGATATAAAGTTCTTACGTATAGTGTGCCTTTGTACTTTTGCGATTATCCATCCAATTTTTCCCCCCCGCGCCTTTTAGCTAAGAGCTGATCAGGGCCGCAATCCTTCTTCCCGCCTCCGGCAGAGGATACTTTTTGATTTTGCTTCCCATTTCTACCACCTGGTAGGGCTGAAGAATTTTTTACCTGTTTCTCTCTAATAGTTTGGCTGGTTTGCCGCTAAATCTAGCCCCTCTCATTGTAGTTTCCTTCGGGGTCCCCCCAAGAACGTCCCTGCATCCGACCCGGGCCATCTTCCTAACCTTCTGACTTTTGGAGTCACGATCGGTCTCGCACTGAGGTCGTTTGCACCCCGTGGTCAAAAGGCTCTCCTCTCTATGCTCGTCTAGCACGCTGGAGACCCTACTCCTCAAGGATATTTTCTTCCGTTTACTACCCCGTTGTTTTTTTTTGAGTAGGTCTTTAAACTTTCCGCCATAGTGTCTGGCTTCTCTTGGTGACACCCCCCCGAACCCACTGGCCCTTTTTTTCAACCCGCGTTCCCTAGCCTCCCGATTGTTCGGCCACATTTAGATGGGGTCTTTTTGCTTCGTTTTTGCCTTATCTTAACACGCTGGTCGATCTTAGTCGCGACTGTCGGATCCACACCCCAGTGCTCGGTTCCTTATCCGAGAACAGTTTATTCGTTCCACGAAAAGTGGTCTCTATCAGGCATTAGTCGTCTCCTGGTGTTAACATGACTTTTCGTGATCTAGGGCTTGACCAGATGCCTGACCCGTGTCGTGCCGTCAATAGCTCAACTGTTGCACCCCCTTTCTTTTTTTTTTCCCCGTCCCCCCCCTCCCTTCGGTCCTCGTTCTCACTGTAAAGTCCCCGCCCATTAATTGCCGTGCGATCTGACGGGCGACTTCGCGAGGAGTTTTGACTTTGTTCGCAGACTTCGTAGTCAGCGGGGCTCTTTGACCCAAGTTTTTCTACTCCGCCTGGGTCCGGCTTGGTAAACCAAGGTGCCCCCGGTGACTGACCCTTTCTACGCTCGCCCCCTTCTTTTTGTTTTGTCCCGGCCTTCTCTGTCCTTCAAGTGAACTGTTACATGGCTGAGGCTCCTCTTCTCCACCCCCTCGACATAACTCGTTTGCTCGACCGCGCTCTTTCTGCCGGGAGCCCCGGCTAAACGCTTCCTTCAAGAACGGAGGGACCTTTTTTTCTTCCTCAGCTCCAACTGTACCCCTTTTCCTGAATGGACTGAGAGTTCCTGAAAACAGTGTCCTACTGTTTTCCCCCATTTCGCCGCTTCAAAATGCCTGCACCTAAAGGCTGCGCCTGAACTTTCCCCTTGTCTATGCTCCAGGGTTTTTGCAGTCTTCCCCTCGGAACCCCCCTCTCCTCCCGCTCCCTGTCCGCATTCGCACACTTCGGGTCCTGCCGATGCGGAGGTCCCCCCCTTCTCATTTCATGCTCTCATCGGGGTCGACCAGCCGTGGCCCTGCTCCCACCCCTTGTGCCATGGCTTCCGGCGCAGCCGGTCGGGTCTCCCCTGTGAAGTGGAGTCGATGACGCTTCGACTCGGCCCCGGCGGACCCTTGCGGTGATAGCGAAAGTCTTTTCGCGAACGTTTCCATTCGGGTGTACGGCGCTTTCCTGCCTTGGCTCGGCCCTTCGTCAGTCACGCAGGTGTTCTCTTCTCTACCCCTCCTTGTGTTTGTTGCTTTTTTTTCTGATTTCCACCCCTGCAAGCCACGTGGTTGATAATAAAGCTTGCGTCCCTTTAGAGACCAGCTCGCGCAGAATACCCCCTCCTACATGGCGTTCAGATGGTCCTGACTCGGAGATCCCCTTTCTCTTTGTCTCACCGTTGCCTGGCCGGAGATTTCTTCTGTGCGGAAAACTCACTCACCCCGCGCGGCCTACCTCCTGCCGGTTCTTCCAAGCAAAGCAGCTCTCGTGACCCAAGTTCTCAGTTGAAGTTCTTCCTTCCACCGATGGCCTTCTTTACACCTCCCAAAAGGACCTTTCCTGAGCAGTCCCAGGCCATGTGTTCTCATTTTTTCTCATTCATAGTTTTGATTTGACCATCTGTTTCCCCTGGACAGTTCGAAGTCATAATGTTCCTATCGTTGGGCATGCCTCATACAAATGTCGAGCTTCCCTGCGAAACCGTTCGCCCTCACGTCAGGAGAAGGCCAGCCTGTTTTTTCTACCGCTTCACTTTTCCACTGAGAACTTGTCTACCCCCAAGATGCTGACCTGGAGCTCGGAGAACCACGTAGCAAGTGCGCCTGTATGCTCCCTCACCCACCAGGAGAGATCCACCTCCCAGGTCGCTTTTCACGCCTCAGGTACCGGTCTATCACGCTGGAGTCTGTCTTCCGCTGAGTTTTTGGTCGGAGGACAGCCGTTCAGGGTCTTTTGAGCCCTGTTCCCCCAGTACAAGCGCCTCGCCGGTTCGGCCGTCCTTTTCGCCGCCATCCTCAGCGAGAAAGGAGGTTATCACAGTTTCCGGGTGTGGTGGAAACCCCCAATACATCTGGCCCCGCGCCTCTAGGGTTCGGTCGCTTAACCCCGTCCTGGGTTGAGGAGAGTCTCGCAAGGTCGTCATCTGGAGATCCTCTGGCCGTCTGCAAGTGCCCGTAGCAAGAGCCCCGCTTGTTCACAACTTTGGCGCTTTTTCTCATGAATTCTTTTGTCCTAGGGGAGCTGGATTTTGAGTTGTTAGGTGCTTTCTCTTCCTTTCATGCGACGCACCATTTTACTCCTGATCCCCCTCTCCTCGGCGTCCCAATTAATTCCTTCCCCCGAGAATACCCTTGCGGACTGATTGCTTTCGCCCCACTGTCTGAGTTTCCGCTGTCAACCGGCGTAAAAGTCACTTTTTTGTTTTGCTCTGGCGCCTTCATCACCTCCCTCTGAATACATTCGTTAAGGCTTCTCCTACACCGCGAAGAATTCGGTAGAGACTGAAGAACGCGCACCTGTTAAATTACACCCCCCCCCGGTCAAATAACACCTCTGGCCCAGGTGGTTGCCCAGCCTCCCTGTGCTCCGATGGCCGAGGCTTTACGTTCGCGCACCGAACCTTTTGTTTTTCCCCAGGTATGTTGGCCTCTCGTTCCCTCCCGTGAGTTAAGGAGTTAAGAGCAAAGCTGGAGAACGGTTCTTCCGCCCTCTTCTCATACTCTCATTTATCCTCTTTCCTTTTTCTAGCTATCTCTCTCTCCCCGGTCGCATCGTCCTCTAGTTCCGACTGGTGAACACAACCTGCGTGCGCCCACAGACGGACCATTTTCTTACCCCATCCTGGTTCCCCAAGAAGGCATTATCTTTCATGCACTCCCTTCAGTACCGTTCCCCTCGCTGTTTTTTCTGTTTACTTTGCTGTGTCCCGACGAGGTACGTGCCTTCTTCTAGATTCCGGAGACCCCACTGTGAGGCACTTATTCCCCTTCCCGTCTGACCGTATCTACTTTCCGCACAGTTATTCTGCATAATCTTCCGCCACTTTCATGTCTGACGGATTTCCTTTAGACCATGTCTAGTGTTGTCCGCTTCCCCCCCTGCTGAGGAAAATTGTGGGTAACACTAGCTAACCTCGACCCCCCTATCGCCGCAGACTCTGCCTGAGCAGCAGTCACTAGTACAGCCCCTTTGCAAAGCTGTTTTCCCTGTCCCGATGACTGCATCCTCCGCGCCCGATAGGCCCCCCCCCCTATTCCCTAGCAATACCCCCGCCATGTTGGCATTCTTTCCACACAGGAGGACCCGCGCGTGGTTTTATGTCCAACGTTCAACCGGTTTAAGACCTATTAATTTTTCCTTAAGTCTGTAGTAGCTTGGCTGCTCACAGAGACACAGATGGCAGCTGTTCAGTGCTAACTTCTCCTTTCTCCTTGCACTGTCTTTGCGCTGATAATTGTCGTAACTGCCAGCTTCCTATCTATTGGCGTGGAGCCGTATCGTTCCGGTTCTGTCTGAAACGCCGTGTCCTTTGCTTTGTTTCGCGCAGCTGCTTGGGGAATTTTCCCTCCTCTTTCCTCGCAAGCTTTCCCCCTTCCTCCTTCGCTCTTGTTTGGAGACGTGAACACCGCTTTTTCCGCCTTCTTGGCCCCCGGTCGCCGCCTTTTCCCTCCCCTTTCTCGCGTAATACATGTTAGCGAGTCCAGCGTCTGCGCAGCCAAGCCACTGAGCCTCCTCTCCCCACGTAACGGCTCCGTGCCTAACCACTACCTCAGAGATGAGAGCTCGCATTGGGCCGCCCCCCATGGGGTGAAGCGGCGTTAAGCTTTCGTAAGTGATCATCCAGGTCTCCGCCCTTTCTTATTCGAAGACTTTTTTCCCGCCGCCCAATGGGGAGGGCGCGTTGGTGCCGGATTAGGATCCATTGTTCAAAGGTTGTTTTTCTTTCTTGATTGTGGACCTCCGTAGTAGCCCTACCATCCCCCGGACACCCCCCAGCGGCCGTCGTGGGGCGGGCGTCTCTTGGGCAGCGGTTGTTTTGATCCCAGGAGGGCACGATGTACTTTCCCGGATTCATTCCTCTTGGGTGAGCTCTTGATTAGACCCGGCATTTCGAGTTTTCTTGGTTTTTTCTCTAATTCCCCCTCTTTTGGCCCGAGCCTTCTTTGCATAAAGCGTCGCCGCAGTCGACCCCCCGGTTTGATGTCTTTTCAATGGCACTTCCGACCCCCGGTTGAGCCACGAGCAATTCCGTTCCTGCTGCCGAAAGTTTCCTTTGAAGTTTTTTTATAGCACGATCGATTGTTCTCTGTGGCTCCATGGCGTTGCTGTAGTTCCTATTTTGGCTCCTGCCTTTGTTGGTGAGCCTCTCTCTGCTGTTTCATTTAGGAGCTGACGTGAGTATGGTTTTCCTCATTGACCCAGGCCGTCCTGTGACCAGAGAAACGACTGCTCCCTCATAGCAATGCCCTGGTAGGTTACCAATGTCCTTTCTCTCCTCAGAAACGCACTTTGCTCTTTGTCCGGGGAACGCCGTGTACATCTTTCTTAAGAAGGACCAGTTGCCCCATCCACTTCTGCGCGGCGACTGCGTTGAAAATTGGTCTTTCGCCGGGCCCTGGTTCCCACGCCGGAGTCGAATAAGGGCTGATGGCCGGGCATGCTGTACTTTCCTTCATACTGACAAGTCAACGCATTTGATCACTTCATCTACCGGGCTTCTTCCCCGCAGTCTCCAAAACCATGGGTTGTCCTCCGTCTCATTGATGTGTGCTTCCTCTTTTTCGGCTATCCGCTGTTGACCTGGTTCCATCCTGGTCTTTTGTTGACTACTCGTGTTCAATGTCTCCTCCGACTTTTTTCCCGAAGGCCCTGTCCCGCGTTGCACATGTCCCCAGCCTCCTGTCACCAACACGACTGTTAAGATAGCCTCCACATAGACCAAGCCTCTGTGAAGGCTGAGACCTGAGCTGGATGATGTATGAAAAGTCCCCGCCGTCTGGCCCCTTCACCACCCAAGGTTTCCGTGCGTGCGCGTCTTCTTCTCAGTCGGCGAATCTCTTCCCCCGCACCTTTAGTGTTTTTGTTCCCTGACCTACTTTTTACCCTCCTCACGGTATGGACTCCCCCGGTAACACAGGCGCCAGCTTTTAATTTTCTTCGGTTTCCCTTGCAAGCGAATCTCGACTCCCGCTGTAAGTGCCACTTCGTCTTGTGTCACTTGTCCGATTGGACCCTTACGCGCCTTCACGGGTTGTCCGTTTCTCACCCCGCCCGGCTCGAGCTCGGGTCACCTGTATCATGCTCCCCCCCACGAATATCCTCTTTCCGTAAAATTAGAGGCTGGCCAACTTGAAACCTGTTGCTGTAGATTGACTTTGCGTGGCGGCATCAGTTAGACTGATCTAGAGGGAATTAGATGAACCACGGCCACGTCTGGACATATGAGGCCCCTCTCTCGGCGCCGCCAAAGCGTAGGAGTTCCCGCCGGCGACTATTATGATTCCTAATACCAATTTTTTGTCCCCACCACGTGTGCTCATGAGAAGAGTTGACTTCGTTTATTCGAGGCAAAATCTTTGTGGCCATCCACAGCCTGAAAGCTCCAAATCGACCGTACTTACGAAAAGGGTTGTGTTAAGAGTCACTCCTCCAGACCTAAGCCTTCGAGTGGTTTGTTTTTCCCAGCTTTGACCACAAGTATACTGTCTTATAACCTATGTTGCAGTGTTTTGCGCCCAACAGTCACTGTCGGAACCTTTCGTCATCGTGCTGAACGGTGAGAAACGGGTTTGATGGTTGCCCCTCATCTCGGGACTGGCCTGCCAGTCCCCCGAGGAGTCAAGCGGATTGCGAACTTGACAATCAGCCCGCTTCTTCTATCCCTTTTTTTTCATCATCTCCTGTTGTTGTTATTTCGCCTAAGGTCTTTGCCGCATTTTCCTCCTGAGCGATCTCACGATACTGTGTTACCGCTACCATCACCGTTTGTGGTGCGTTCATACCTAGACTTCGTAAAGGTCAGAATCTGTGGTCTCCACACTACTTGCAATATTTGGTTGTTTTCCTCTTCCGTTTAACGTCTTCTCTCTGACCGGATGCGGCGGTACCACCCCCCCCCCCGTCGTCGTAATCTTCGGAGGAAGAGATCCGCCAATTTTCTCTGATTCTTATCGCTTTGACCGCTGGGCCCCCTTCCAGTGCCAGACCCGTTTTCTGGATTTGCATCATCATAAAGCCGTCATCTCCCCCGTTATTGTGAGCCCTGTATCGCGATTGACTATTTCTTCTGAAAAGTGTTTGGATCCTCGCCTTTAAACACCCAACAATCTCCGTTCTTATGTTGGATTGGTCCGGAGCCAGTCCACTTATCCTTCCCTGAAAGCTTCTCGCGTTCTCCGGACACGCAGTCCGGACGCTCCCCCTCGTATGTACCTCTGAAGTTTCCTCTTGTAAAAACTTAACCGGATCCGCCCGTGATCCCCCTCACCGTGATGACCTGAAAGGCAACGGTGACGAATCTAATGTAGAAGTCTTCTTTTCTCCCGTCGTAATTTTGGAGGGCCCCCCCTTTGTAGTGGACTTCCTTTTCATTCCATTGCTTTTGCATCCCTTGTCACAACCCGACGCTTTTTCCCTACCTTGGCGTTGCGACTTCAGAAGACGCACTGTTCCGAAGTTCCACCAGATCCCTCAGAGATTAATTGGTTTATCGCCTTCGTCCTCGTTTATACCACGTCCTTTTTTTTCTTCTTCATTTACGCTCAAGGTATTACCTTCCCTTCGCGCAAAGATTCGGAGAAGTTGTTTTAATCCCAATCATACATGTCGCCACCTTATTGAAGGCTGACATGTAGCGTTTTCTCTCTCCCATGGTCCCCGCTTACTCTGAAAGCCCCGTCCCCCCCCCGCCGAAGTCGCGTCTCCGCGCCCCGGGCCCCACTGCTGTTGCCTGCGTAACGTCTTTAGTGCTTTGCTACGGGTTCTATACCAACATAGCTGTGCACCGTCCCCGGGAGGCAGCCGCCCTTCGTGACGTCAGAGTGCTGGCAAACGTGGAGGGCCTTGGGGTGTAAGTGATGTTTTTTGGTGTTTTCCATTTTGCGTATCATCACCCCGACGAGGGCATGCCTCTTTCCTCGGTGGTGCTCCGCGTGACACCGTGAGTTGGTTGAAGTTTTTTCGAGAATTTTCGGGGTCTGGTGTAGTTGCGTGTCGATTTGAGGATTTACTTTTTTTTTTTTTTTTTTTTTGTCTTTTGTTGATTTGTGATGTGTGGGGAAACCGGCAGTCGTTTTGGTTAGTGGTGGTGTTTTTGCTGGTTCTTGAAGGATGCCCTGTTTTTTTTTTTTCACACCGTGTTTTCTTGAGATGCCTCCTTTGTACAGCGACATCCCACCGTGCTCCGCTGCTTTCGATTAACCTCACCTCGGCTTTTTTTGTGGCCAATCTTTCCTCCTGATTTCGTGCGAATCGCCCGAACCGGGTGAAAGCGGCCTATTTGACCGTTCCGTAGCGGTTTGCCAGGTTTGAGATGTTCCCTCGGGCCAGGTGGCATCCCTGTTGCTGGTGGCACTGGCTGCTTCGCGGGCTGATTCCTTCTCCTCCTCAGGGTTGCCTGGCGTTTCCACCCTTAAGAGGAACTCCTTTTATGTCCTTTCGTCAGTAAATGTTGTCGTTTTCCACTGTTGACCCCCCTTGATGTCCCCCCCTGGTTTTCCCTTTCGCCCTGACTGGTCGAGCCGACGATCCCTCTTCGAGGGGGGCTGTCTTCGTTTCCTTGGCCGGCCGTTAATGCTACCGTGATGTATCACCGAATTCTTAGTCCCTTTTTTTTGGTTCGTTGATTGCGAAGGGACATAAGGGCTGATTGTCAATCCATAACCGGCTTGCCGGAGAAACCGCCTTCCAGACTGCCTTTTTGTCACATCGGCTTTCAGTTTTCTTGCTCGAAGCCCTCAGGGCGATTTTTTTTTTGCAACGAGCTCTTTTAACCGGTTTTTACGGCGTTCCCTCCCGGACCCCATGAAACCCCCCACCCTGCCTATTTCCGCGACTTCCCGACCGTTGATTCTCCGCCTGTTTGCGTTTTTCCGGCTTGGACACTTTCTACCTTATGAAGGACATCACGCATCGTATACTGATACGTCTGCTTGCTCACCCCAGGGATCGGAGACTTAGATCTCTCGATCGAGTAGTCTCATGAAGCGGTGTTTTCCCTTCTCCGATTCGCAATAGGTTACCCGCCGGGTCTAGTCATCGTATCGTTGTTACGGCCAGTCTGACAAACTCCATCTGAAATGATCTTCCGTATCACGCTACCCCCCCCTCTACCACTTCGCCCGCAAGCCTTTTTTTGATCTAATGACCGTGTTGGAAGATGGTGTTTCTTCCCATTCACCTATGTCCACGGTGTACTGTTGCAGGTTTCTTGACCCTCCTGCTTTCAAGTAACGCTTAAACGAGTGATGCCAGCCAACCTAAGGCGCATGTTTTGACGGTACTCCAGAACGCCTGCTTTACATAATGCGGGTTTGCCCCTTCTGTATTTTTTTTTCCAGTCTTGTGACCCCAAGAAGTGATCCATTTCTCAGTTAACAGTGACCCCCTCTTTTTCTAAACCCCTGCCTTCTGATCAAGCCAAAAGAAACTCACTTCTCGAGTTTTTTTTTTACTAGGCGGTTCAGAACCTTCCCCCTTCTGTCTGTTGTGCTTACCCTCCTGCGTGGTTTTATTTCCCCCCGCGCGGATAAGCAGACAGATTTATATGCCAGGGTTTTCGTTTTGGCCCCCCCCGTGGGTTTCACCGATTGATCGTTTTGCTAGAAGGCACCTGCGCCCTTCCCACGCCATTCCGAGAAACTCTGTTTTCCGAGGCTGGACGGCGGTCACACGTGCTTGCAAGTGCCTTTGCTATGACATAAGGTTTGATCACCTCCCCTGAAGGTGAAGGTCTCCTCTCTGTGCTTTCGGGCTCTTCCCTTTTTACCTTGGGTTCGGGACAAATTCCCTTTTCTCGATCATTTACGGCCTCCGTTTCTGACTCCATGCGTTTGAGAGCTTGAGCATGTGTATTAATGTCAGTGAAAATAACAAGGCCTTTCTGTCTGTTTCCGTTATTTTTTGCGGACGAGCCGGAGTGGCCCCCCTCTACCCCCCCGACAGCCCATCAATTACTGGAACGAATTTCGTAGAGTGTATGCCCCCCCTAAGATCTCCTCGGATTGCGACATCTTTGTTGTTCGATTCACGTTCTATCCCCGAAAAGCCGATACGCTTATGCCCGTGTCCCCGTTGCAGCAGCGTCCCATTCCCGATGGCATCCTCATGGAGATGGTATCGTCCAATGCTCGTTGGTTTGTTCGCCCGGTTACCTTGACGGAATTTGTCTCCCGGTTTCCCGCCGTGTATATGTCACAGTTTCCTTGTTTTTAGTGATCGAGGTCCAATTTTCCCCGGACATCGAGGAGGCACCCGATTGAGTTCATGATCTTCCTTCTGTTCCTGTCCGCCGCGTGGGTTTAGTTTTTTTTGTGTATGTTGCGCTAGATCTCTGAGGTGGAGGTCCAGGGCCCATGAGTCCTCGCCATTCTGCTGAAAACGGCTCATGGTGCTGCGACATTCTCCATTCCCCGGTGCCGTGCATTCGCCGATAACTGATCTCAAGGTCGCCCACCTGTCTCACGTTCCCCCCCTGCTTCGGCCGTCATGGCCGTCTCTCATGTACATTACACATTCTCCCGGTTTCCGCTGAGAACCGGTTCTTGTGTCGGGTAGATGGAAACCTCGCCCGCATGTCTTGCAGGGTAGTTGTCTCTTAGCGATGTCCCCCCCGAATCACACGGTGTACACAGTCGCATGTTTTTTTCTTCCGAGCTCTAATGCTGTTGATTTGATTTTTACCCTGCCGAGTGTATCAGTAGCTTGATCGCAGAGGCCACACGACCCTCCCCCCTCGTTTTGATGACGGTCAATCATCCATAACCACGTTCTTTTCAAGGGGCACGGTCCGCATCGTTTTTTTTGTTTGAGAGCGTCCTCTTCGATACGCTGGCGGCAGCATAGCAAGACATGTCCTAGCCTTTCCCACTGGCCCCTGCTGTAGCTGTAAACTTCAATTGGCGCGATCCCCTCCCATAAGAAAAGGCTACGCACATGCTTTGCAGTACTTTCTTTGTTTGTTTAGTTTGCTGTTTAGCCTCGACTTTTCGTCCTTTCCGTTCGTTCGGCCGTTCACCTCGCGGCCGAATAGTCCCGTTTGGCTCGTCAGAACTTTCCTGCCACAGCCCTTGATCAAAACTTTCACCCCTCCGTTTTGTACCGGGTGGGTGTTTTTACGGAAAAGGCCCTCCTTGTTCCGCTAGATTGGACACGACACCGAGATCTGGCCTTTCTTGAGCACACGCGTGAAGCCGAGACTCCTTGTTCCTCTACCGAACCTGGCGATTTTTTATGATAAAGGGGCACTCATCCTCCTTGTACCAAAAGTTCCCTGATCTAACTCCCCTTGGACGTTGGAGATGTAAGAGATGTCCATTCGTCGAACTCGCTACGAAGACTGCCACCGTTTTGTTTTTTGTTTTCCTTGAGTCCCCTTCTTGCATTCCCCCCTCCTCCTTCTTCGGCATTGCTTCCCTACTCCGTCACACCCCCTTCTTGATAGTGACGCTGACTCACCGCTATATTCTCCGCCGTTAATGTCCTCCGTGGCGCCGCATCGGAATGTCTTTCTTTTTTGCGCCATTCCACTTCGTAGATGCCTCCCTGCAGTCCCCCAGTCCCCATCGGACCGAACACGTTCAAGACCGCGATTCCGCAGCCCTGAATGCCTCCCTGCAAGTTTAGCCGTTGATTTCGTATCCTGCATGTCAGCAGCGAGCGAGTAGGACCGCCTGTGGCCAGCCGCATCGATTTTCGGCTGGTCCGTAGCACTTTTTGAGAATTGTCTGCGGCTTCTTGTAGATCACAGTTTGAAGTCTGTCAGGCCCACTCTTCCCAGTCCCTTCCAGAGCAGGGTCGTTTCCTGATTCGACCGACCCCCGTAGCTCTTATACAACCCCAGGAGTCCTCTTTCTCCACAAGTTAGTCTGTGGCGTTTTGGGGATACTTTTAGGGCGTTGTCTGTCTTTAGATTCAGCCCGAATAAGCTCTTCAGTGGTGATGCGTAAATACTTCTCCCCCTTTTGCTTTTGATGAGAGAAAGTGACTTAGAGCTTGCATCACCCTGTTGGTCACAAACCGGACCTACTGCCTGTACCGTAGGCCAAGACTACTTTTTTTGCCCACGCACTGTTAGACAGAAAGTCACTCTCTACCTCGACACTTTGGCCTTTCTCTCCGCGCACCCCCCTGAACTCTTCGGGGGCCCAGTCCCCTTGCAACGCACCGTCTCCGCTAAACGTTTGTTTTTATGCCGACGAGCTGTTCTGCTATTGGAAGTGGCGTTGCAGTAAAACAGTTACTTGTTCACGGGTTTGTTGCAGGCTTGTCTTCAGTCCCCGAGCTTCGGTAAGAAGGAAACATTGCGCCCCCCTCCCACATGACCCCTGCTTTCCCCCCTCACCATTCTTTTGTTCCTCGTTGTACCATTTTGACACGCAGTAACGCGCCCCTCTCCAGTGTCTCCACTTTTATGCGTAGCGGTCTCTGAGTGCGGCCTCATCCCACCTCTGTGAGCACTCTCATTTACTACGCACCGGTTTACTTTAGTCCATTTCACGCTGTTCTGTCTAGGCCTTCTTGACGTGCGTCGCTTGGCCAGATTTATTCGATTTATTTCCCGCGTGTGGGGCAGTTTCCACATCGATAATCGCCGTCCACTTATGTATGGCCCAGCCCCGTCCCTTGTTCTAGAGCCTCCTCCCAGGCACCTCCCCAAATCTCACCCGGGAAGGACGCCAAGACTTGAGTTTACTGTATGAAATTCTGCTCCTCCGTACAGCACCCGCGGGCGTTTAGTATTTCTTCCTGCAGCTTGCTCCCGAAGAAATAGAGCCAGATAGCCTTCCCATTCCCTGAAGAGCCGCCTATTCAGCCCCCGACCACTCTGCTCCTACCGCTTGGCTGGTGGCTCTTCCCCTAACGAGCCTAATTAGTGTTGTATCCTCCCCACGCACCAGAGTCTGGTTGGTACCTTGAGGACAGCTCAGCAAGGGTGACTAGTTTTTTTCACATGGACGACTCGTCATGAGGAACTTGCACGACAGGTGCTTCGATGATGAAGTGGAAGCCTTTCCCCCCCCCGGTTCAATTATTCTTCCAAATTTGCTGCCGTTTAATCAATGAGCTGTGTACCCTCCACTTACTCCCACTCTTTTGCGGCTTGGTCCTCGACTGTTGGTTCCCAAGATGAGAGGCTCTCCATGTATGTGTACTAACGAGGCCCCAGATTTGGCCCCCCCGCAGTTCCCTCGCCCCCCTCATGTGGTCGGCACGCTGACCCAGAAAATGCGAATACTACATTGTGCTTTTGCGCCGTTAAGACTCCTGGGCACGGATTCACGCAGTTGTTGCTGTAGCGTCCGAGTGTTGATGTTGTTAATTGAGATTATTCCACCGGCTTAGAAAGAGGTTCGATGCCTCGTTTGGCTCGGCAATCTAGGACGAGGATGCACTGACTAGTAGCTTGCCACTCTCATTTTCCTTTCAATGACTAAATTGTACATTGGCCACTCGAGATGTTCCTCAGATAGAGGATTATCTTTTTTTTCTTTGCGCTTCAAGACTCAGTTCCCCCCACAGTCTAGGCCTCGTGTAGTACGCCCCCTAATACCCCACTTTTACTCTTCGGATTTACGTACATTTGATCTAGTCCGACCTTTTGGCTTTTTTTGGAGTCTCGACCCTTTACGCATGTGGTCCCCGTTCAGATCCCCTAGATGCCGATGACGGATGGCACTCAGTCCCGGTAATTTTTATTTCCTTCCACCCCCCCTGTTTTTTGTGTGGAAATCGCCCTTCGCCTTTCGATTCTCTGTCGCCCCGATTCTTTGCGACACTTGACGGATTCTTTGGCGTTCGGTGCCTGCGCCGTTCATCGAGCGGGGCTCGGGATTCGTTTCATTAGTCATAGGGACCTTGTGACCTCCTTCGCTGCTATGAGTTCCCTTCCCTCCGTTGTTTTGGGGAGCTCCCGTGGGCTGCTTTCAACCCCACAAAAACCCCCATGGTCGCCATGTGTTGGGGCTCCCCGCGCGCGGGATTCCCTATCCTGGTGAACCCCCCCTTCACGTTCACCTTTTGCCATGCCGTACTCACGACAGGTCTTGTCGCTTTATTGTAGGCCCTGAAAGCCAGGCCTTTGTCACTGACATGAAGGGTGTGCGCTTCACATCGCGTTCGGTGCACTCTCCCTGACCAGTCTGCTGTGCGGGCGCCGGAAAGTCTCTTGTCACCCCCCCGTGTGCCATCGCTTCATGAGAGATCATAGTTCGGAGACCCCCCATCAGGAAGCATATGGCAACTGCGTCCTCTGATCCTGCGACTGTGGGTCTGCGATAACCTTACCGCAGTGTGATGTCGGCATTTTCTTAGGTAATTCCGCCGCTGTCGCTGACCGATGCCGCCTGGCCGAGCCGCTTTACGATTGGCGGCAATGTTCTTTTATTCTCTCTCATTAACACCCCTGCACCCTTCACGTTCCACCCTGTAGCCCCGGAAGTCACGTCGTCGCCACCTTCACTTTTATTTCCGACACACTCTCCGGGTGCTTTGGGCCGAGACTAGAGGGCGACGTTGAGACGCCTGGTCATCCTTCCCCTTAATTCCCGTCGCCATTGCCCCCCCCCGTCTCTTGTTGGCTTTCGCAACCCACTGGAAAATGATTCCCTTTTTTTCTTTCAGGATGGCGCCCGCTGACTCTCTCTGCCAAAACTTTTTACCCGCTCTGTGACCGAAGACGAATTTCTTTAAGTGATTGATTCCCTCTTTTTGCGCTTTTCAGAAGGCGGTGTCGTTTAGATCTCTTACATGCCCGGCGGCGGCTGTCCAGTCGAAAACCGCAGTCCAAGCCCGTGAGGAGGTGAGTTTATCCTCATTACCTCCTGTCTCCTTTCGAACATTGATAATCATTGACACCCTTGTCGCAGGGGTTCCCCTTGTGGGGTACTCGCCGCACGGCGGTCATCCCCATCCGCTTTCGCTGCTGGTCGGAGAATCCTCAGCGCCCCCCCCATTTGTCCTAATTTTGTCCCGTTCGATGCAAAGATTCTTGAAGACCGCCAACCCGTTCCTAACCGCCTTTTTTTTTTCTTGTCCCCCTTCGCGTTCCGCAGCTTTGCTAGGTCCTACACATCACCTCGCTCAAACTTTCCTTCGTTACCGCGTCGGGCACACAGGGGATGATCACAAACCCTTCCCCTCCTTCCGGAATAGGCCAAACTTCTGTCCCTTATCCATAGGCCGATTAGGACCCACAAGCGCATCGCGGTCCGTTTCGCATAGCGAGTGACTCGCCGCACCCGTTTTTTCAACCGCCCGCACCGAAGCTCGCATTTCGATCATGGCTTTGTGTCCAGTGGAACGGCCAAGGGCCACGTTGACGAATTCCGCATCTCCTAGAGTCAGTGGCTGTCCTCCTTACACCAGCACCTCCCGGCGTCAGTCATTGTCAGAATTTTCTCCTGACCCGCTTGAAATTACAGATTTATGAGAAGGCCTCTAAGCCCCGTCTTTTGCGAGAACTTACGCACTTTACGTGCCTTTTTTTTTTGGCATCCTACTAAGTAGTTTCCCGAGCGGCAATAGGAGATTCATCTGTCCCTAGGTGGTGTTGACGCTCCCTCCGGCGTTTTGGACCTGTGGACTTGGTGTCAAGGTATAGTTGGTATGAACTGGCTAAGCCATTTTCTGTCCCCTTC
>Ga0179593_1288858_pt1 | contig 17714 bp, 20 predicted proteins | sample CZODoug2_1_08_16_FD_185931 | JGI IMG/M metagenome (GOLD analysis project Ga0179593, IMG submission 185931) | Vadose zone soil fungal communities from Angelo Coast Range Reserve, California, USA - CZODoug2_1_08_16fungal (PacBio error correction) | ecosystem: Environmental > Terrestrial > Soil >... | reverse complement strand
TACGACGGTCCTAATTACTCGTGTGCGGCTCCCCCACCTTCTCCCTCCTTTCGACCCCACTCTCTCTATGGATCCCCCCTTCTTACGATACTTCAGAGCCGGCCCTGTTCGCGAACTTGCACGTTTTCCCTGCGAACGGCCAAGCGCCTGACTTACTGGCACTCCTAAAGCTGCATTCCCCCCGTAGGACCTACCTTGCGCCGAACCGGCCTCCCATCTTTCGTTCCTGCGCACACCGCATAGCGCAAAGTCCGCCTCTCGTCCCAATCCCTGCCGGAGTCCCAGACGCAGGACCTTCAACGCTGTCACCCGGTTCCGGCTCTCACCACTGTCATCTCAATCAGAGGTCTCCCGTTCCCCTTTGGCGTGCCTGTTTTCCGTGTCTAACGCCCTTAACAATATTTGCTGTCAAGGTCCTCTTTAGGACCTCTCTCAATGGGCCTCTTCAAGCCTTCTCCCTTTCTGTCTTTTGTCACCCATAATCAATTTTCTTCGGGACATCTACCTCTCGAGTCCATTCGTACCCATGTTTTTCTCGGACTTTCAAGCCCCCTACGCCTTTATTTCCCGACGTTCCCCGTTGCCAATCGGCTACATCGTTTTGTTCGATTCCTCACTGCAGTCTGATTCCGGACCCGCTTTCCACTGGGACTGTTTTTACACGTAGCGTCTGGATTCGTGTCATACTCGCGGTCAGGCGTCGCTCATTTCTCTCTGAAGATTGGGGTCACAATGACTCCCCTTCACACGACATGATCTTCCAGACATTTTTTTTTCCGATGGCGCACACAGAGTTTTCTCATATGTCTCTGCCCTTTTCGTTCGCTTCTCCGCCCGAACGTCTTGTACAATGTCCTCTTTGTAGCACCCTGACAAGGTTTCCTGCGTGCCTCCCGCGTCGATTACCGCGCCCCCCCGCGATCGTCGGCTCGGCTTTAATACTCAGTAGATTTCTCTCGTGGGACTGTGCACGCAGCTCGTACGTGCAGTGAGGACTCCGCTTTCCTACCGATACCCCCTCTCTTTCCTAACCGCTAGACGGAACACTAAGGGGCATGTTGTGCCGACGAACGACGATAGCCGCGCACCTTCGGAATGCTTTTTTTCCGCCCCCGCCCAGTTCTGGCTTCTTTTTGATCCGATTCTTTCCCCTTGCTCTTTTTTTCCCCCCCGGCGCGCGGGTCCGCCTGATTCACTCCTCGCCCCCCGACCAAGCACCCTCTCCCTCCGCCCCTGGCACCCACCGGAGGTCCGGGTTGTGTATTAACTTTGACCCCCTCTCCGAAAACTGTTTTGGGCCACCGCGTCGCACGATCTGCGGCGGCCCTTTAATCTATTTTTCCCCGTTGTTGCTTCTAGAGTGGTTTTTAAGCCTGCAGATGAGGGGTTTTCCTGGGCAAACCGAGAGCATGTTGGAGTGCTTCTCCTTTTTCTCCTGCCGTCTGGTCGTTCTTTTTCGCGTATTTTACTTTCTTTCAGTCTCTTCCCGGCCCGTTTTCGGATTTGCCCAGTATTCAGATCGTTTTCATGGAACCTCGCTGTTGCGTGGCCTGTGTCCGCCTCTATTCTTCGCTCGTCCCTAGTCCCCATTCCCCCGTCCTTCCCTTTTGTCAGTTCTTTTCTGGTACGGGTCTCGGAGTTCGTTAGATTTTCGTTCTTTCTTCCCCCGGGATACTTTCAAAACGTCGCGAGCGCAAGGTAATTAGAAAGGGTCACGTCCTTCACTTTTCGCGTGTCCTACCCGCGTTTTTTCCCCCTCGCCTTCACATGTGTCGGCTTTCACTCAGAGATCTGTCTGCCTCGTGCGTCGGATATATTTCGTTCCCGAGTTGCGCGCTTACTTTTCTCGTAACCCTTTCGCCGGATCCCAGGTAATTGGTTGCATTGCTAAGGAATTGTTGACCTACTCTTTCCCCTGGTTTCTTCTCTTGATGGTAGGGTCGCGTCAGCACGCAGCATGAACATAGAACCCTTTCTTTTTTTTTTTTTAGGGCTATGCCACCTGTAGCTAGTCACTTATAGCTTCATGAATTCGACCCCCCCGGATTTCGTCCTGTACCTTTTTCCGCGGCTTGCGTTACTTCTTAGATTGGATTTCACTTTTCTCGCGACGCCCTTCGATGCCGGCAATCGCGGTTATTATCCTTGTTTCCTTGGGCCCCAACTTTCCTGCGTACCCTTCTTATTCAGTTTCTCCCATTGCTCCCTGTCTCCTGCCCTCACGTCTTCCTTACTATTCTTCCCCCCCTGGTCCTTGGAAGCACAGTTTTTTTTTTTGACCCCCGGTATCCGTGATGGCTTGCGAGTCTTTTTTGTCTAGAGATTGGCCTCTGATTGGTCTTTGTCTATTGGCTATTGTCTATGAAGTCTCGGGCTTATGTCGGATGCAGAGGTTTTTCGTTCGTGTACCACCCCTGCTTGATTCACTTTTCTGAGGATTTCCTTGGGTCTTGAGTTCTCGTGCCCAGGCGTATTGTGAGTACAGCGGACTTGTTTCCCGCCGTCTATTTTCCACTACTGATTGTTAGTAATCTCACTCCCATGCAGCTGACGTGTCTCAGTATACTCGAGAGATTTCGGTCGTTTTCTTTCCGTGGTTAAGCCGGACCCCCGAGCTTCCTTAGTGTCACAGGTCCTCTTTTTTTCCTTCACCCGTTGTGGATTTTTTGTCTATCCCCTCACGCCTGCCGCCGGAACCCATTGTCGGCCTCTGTTCACCCCACTTGTCCGTCGGCTGTCGGAGCCTCCCCACATGCTTTCCATGCTTCTCCTTAGGCCGGACACTAAGTCCATGCCTGTGGGCTCTTTTGCACTTTTCCCCTACGATTACCCGGTCTTTTTCCCAACCCTTGTCCTCCCCCCAGGACGCCATCCGAATTAGTCATTTACAACGTCTGCCCTTTCTTCGACCAGTCCCCTCCCCTCCGAATTTCCTACTGCAACTCACGCACAACGCCATCCTCACTCATTTCCGGCACCTGCAGTCACGCTCTTGCGAGCCTGCCTCCATCGGCCCTCCTTCATCCTTCCGTATACCCGGGCCTCTTTTACCCCCCTGTCCTCTCAAGACCCTCCGTGTTTTAGAGCGTGGCCTCCGTGGGGCTTCTGGTCTGGGACCCGCACAGGTTTTCTGTTGTGACCTCCCCTTCTTCCTTTTTAACCTGGATTCTCCCCCTGGACGATCCCGAGTGAAATTTCATTTTTTGTCACACTGAGAAGTCTCGGACATTACCGCGGCTCCAGATCGACGGTCGTTAGGGCCCATCCCAGACCGTCTTCGGACGAATTCTCGTTTACCGTGTACACTTCTTCAATCTGGCCCTGTTTTTTCTTTTCACTTTTCATTCGAAGGGCCCGCCCCCCCCTCCGTGTGAGTACCACTACGTGCCTGATTCTGCTCGTTTTCATTCGTTGCCTGCTCCATCCTTTTTCGAGTCCCCGCCCTTTATTCTCCCCGCGTTTTCTCAGCTCCCATTACTTCCCTTCACCCCATTACCTTCACTTTGTGACCCCTCTTTCTTACCCCCCCCTGCTACAGATGTCATCGTTTTTAAAACCGTCCAGTTGGCTTCCCTCCTCCAGACTCTGCAGACAATGCTTTGCTTTGAGCCCATGTCCGTGATGCGTTTTGGGGACTGCCCAGTTTTTCGGCCACCGTCCACGCGTCCTCTGTTCCGTCCTGATGCGCCTTACCGCTGGCGCCTGAGCGCGTTTACCTTTGTTCTTTCCACTTCCCACCGCTGTTTTGCCTTTGCCGTGGACCCCCTCCGTTTACCGCCACCTAACGTGCCCTGAACCGTCTCGCACCTCACGAATTTTTTTCCTTTTCCTCCGAGACTCTGAGCGCTTATCTAAGTAGGCCGAGTCGGTGAGCCTGCCTACCTCTCGTCCCTGCTTCAAGAATATGCCCTCGCTCTTTAGCCCCCCACCCCCTTCGAGCGGAGAGCCTTTCAATGTACTCTTCCCGAAAAGCAGATAAGACTTGGGCGATCCCTACCTCCCCCTCCCCCTCGACCGTGGTCTCTGCTCTACAAGTCGATTCCCCTCCTCCTCAACTGCTCTCTTTTTTGCCCCCCGAGAGCACCTCAGATATGCGTTTTTTTTTGCACTTCCCTCTTTTCCCTCCGTTTAGCGCGTGTGTTTGTGAGACGCCTACGAGGTCTCCTAAGTTCTTCATTTTCTTCGGGGACCCAAATGGATCTTTCCTGAGTCTGTATCTCGTTACTGATAAGACCTATTAATCACGTGATTGGGATCGGGCTGTTTCTCCGTGTGTCCTGTGTAGTCTTCATGGTGACCGGATCTTTTGCGCGGCTCTCCCGTATTTTCAGATCGGCGTCTGTCTCAGCAGAGAGTTTGTTGGCAATTGCTCCTACGGTCTTCCTCTTACGACCAAGATGATCGGAGTATTTGTCCACAATCCCCGTCGTTACATCTTGCCGCTGAAGCGGTTCGTTGATAGACTTAGTTTTTTCGTAGGTTTTACCCTCTTGAGTGAACTCAAAGTACGTTCTTGCCCGTGAAGCGTAGCAGTCAATCGGGTATTAGCAGGAGACCCCCTGCTTGCGCCGTCTCCGATGCTTCTACTTTCTTTCAAATTCAGGCAGTTTCTTAGCATCATTGTCTGCTAGTTCGTTTCTGCATCCAAATCCCCGTTCATCGGACCATATGAGCGGTAGCCTTTACCATATTCGCCGTGAGATCTTATTGCCTTTCGTAGTATTTTCTCCTCAACACAGAGTTTCCATAGTGCGTTGACTCTCTCCGGTTCCGGATATCAACTGTCTGACCCCACCCCCTCCCACTGGAATACTTATTCTTTTTTTTCAGTGTACCAACGGCTTAGTTCCGGTCCCTTAGAGCTTCTGAATAGTGCTACAACAGTATTCGCAATTTGCTCAGGCGCATCTGAGGACTTCACGATCTATCTTGTCCCTTTCCTTGAGATTCGGGAAATTGCCGCCATCGCGGTTGTCCTGTCATTTTTTCCATTTGGGCCCATACGAAAGGTCCTTCTTATTAAATCGAACAACGCAGTCTCTCTCAATCCCATTTGCTATCCGTCGTTTCTTTCTTCCCACTTGAAAGAGCAATCAACCCAGCCACCGTTTTTAAGGCGGAGCTCTTTGAACCCGTTGTCTGATGCCCCGTGACGTGTTCTGGTTAAATTTCGCTTCTTGCTCCTCGCTGCTTTACACTTGTCTGTCGAGTTTTTGTGGTAGTCTTATGCGGTCGCTCGGCGTGGTTCCCGGAGCTTGCCAATTCCGATGCCCTGGCGGCCTGCTTTCGTCCCCCTCTGCTTTTCTGCTTATTGGGACTTTTTTGATTCCTTGCGAGCTGACGCCTTTGTACACGTGCAAACTCTCCCTGAATCCTGCGACTGTTTTGCCTCAAGTCCCGCCCCCCCCCCAGCGATCTTTGTTGGGTCGGTTTTGATCAGAAATCTCCGTTTTGGTACTTTTTCGCGGTCCGGAGCCTCTAGTACCTTCCTTCATTCCCTCCCCTTTTTTTGTTTTTATATAGATCCTACGCTGTCAACCTTTGCGTCTCCCCTTTCTTTTTTCCGTGGCAACTGAATCTTTCTCGCGGGATGCATTCCTTCTCTATCCCTTCTTTTCCGGTTTGGAGGTCTTTTTTCCCCGGTCAGTCACTGCTCATCGTTACAGGCATACCCCGGGAAGAAAGTCAGGCCTTCGTTCATTTTTTTTTTTCCCCTCTTCTTACACCAGCCTCCCTCGTCGTCTTCCTGACCAGCGCCCCTCAACGCCCCCCCATACCGCGCGCGCTTTAAATTTTCCGTCCGCCCCGACCCTAATATCCACCCCGCCCCTTTAACCGTTGCCTGACCCCAATTCCCTAGAATCCTTCATCTGTGGTTTTGGTATGGAGGGCTCTGGTTTCCTCCCAGCATACTATGCTGACTTTGCTTGCAGCGTTTTTTTTCGCAATTGTTTTTAGCTCCCGAACTGGCAGTGAAAGCTTGTTCTAGGTTGATTTAATGTTGTCCCACTTGTTTTCAGCCTCACCCCCCTTTTTCTCTCCCCCTCTAAGCCTTTGCATCAGATTTACGTTTTGGTCCGAGCTTCTTACCTTGGTGTGGGGGCCCCCTCTATCTCCCCGTATATCGACCTCTAACATCCCCTTTCTCTCCCACTCGGTCGTCCTTTTTTTGTCGTTCTAATCAGGCACCCCCTGTTTTTTGATCTAAGATGGCTCGTCCATGGACGGAAGCTTTCCCGCCGTTTTCTGGAATTCTTCTTGTACGTCTCTGGTCATCCTTTGAAGCGGCTCCCCCCGGCGGATTCAGCAGCAACTGATTTCTCCGGTTTGAATCCCCAGGTCACGATGTTCCACCGCTGGATTACCTGCGTTATGCTGCTCCCCCCTGGAACTATGGTCCCCGGCTTTCCCGATCGCGCCCGATTCTCATCGTAAGTGTTGTCGCTTTTCTGCTCCGCCGCGAAGTGGCACGTCCACTCCTCTTCTTATACCCCCGGTGACCTGTTATGTCGTCTTGCGATTTTATTCATTTTTTCATTTGCTTCTTTGTTTGAACCCCCTGGCCCCGCGATAGATTCCCCGGCTCTCATCCTACCTTTTTTTTCCCGCTCCATCTTCCACTGCATACTGCTAGTGTTTTTGCATGTCCCATCTGTGCAACCCAGATCAGAACGTAGATTCCCGTCCTGAGCGTGGCTGCTCGACGTGAATCCTCCTTCTCCCGAGCCTCCCCCCCCTTCCCTGACTGTGTTCGCATCCCATTCTGTCACTGTCTCGTTCTGACGTGTCGCCTACTCACTGCTTTTTCTCGAAGAGATGTGTGACGAAAATGGCTTTGCGCTCGTTTCCGCGAACCCCAGCGCACCAGTGCTCTCTTTTCACGCTTGACCTCTCGTCTCTGTTCTTTGGCCCGCCTCTCCCACTCTTGTCAACGAGAGCTCCGGAGCACGCTGATTGCCGGCCCAGCAAGAAATCACTAAGCCTGTTGTGGCGAATCCGGAGGCTCCCTCTCGCTTTTTGCGTCCCTTCCGACAGCACGCTTCCCTTGTCCGCTTCCTCTTTGGGCCCGCAAATCGTCTCAGTGTACCAACCACCCAAGGTGGAGTTCACAACACATTCGCATCGCTCCCTTCCTCCCCCTTTTTGTTTTGTGCTCTCGATTTAGGATGGCCATGAAATTTGCGTGTATTCACGTAGTTTGATTCTCTGTGTAGACGCCCCACAACTTCTTCGCTTGATCGAGTTTTTCCTTTTCCTCTCGCCCCAGTTTATTTCTTCTCGTATGATTTTTCTCTTCTTTTTTGTTTTCGAGGGCCCCCGCGACCGTTGTTAGCTACCCCCGGGTCTTCACCCGGCGCCCGCGTCCAGGCCCCGGATTATACGCCCCTCCGTATCTGAGCTTCGCTTCATCGGGACCATAGGTTTGCGGTGGCAGCTTCTACGCCTCTTTCTTTTCTCTTCGATTAACCATGAGGCTTCTTTCCATTCCCCAGGTGACTCTCTTAGAAGGAATTTTTTTTTGCCCGAATTTTTTCCCAGATTTTTTTGTGCCGCGGTTCTGGTTGTCCGGCCCCTCGCACGCGTACGATGGGCCTCTTATTGACAAACCTTATACAGCTTACTCCCTGGCGTCACGCTGCCCCTGATTGTGTCTTCACCGTGTCAGTTTTGGATTTATTTCGGTCGCGGTTCCCCAGATGCTTGACTTTTCGATGTGGTCACCCTCCGTTCCGTGGACTTTTTATTTTTGGACCAAATCAACGTCCGTGAAATCTTTCGCTTTGTGCAGGTCTTTTTCACAAACAGATCCCATATTCGCCAGTTAGGAGGTGCTTCTTGTGAGATGTCGCTGAATGCTTGAATTTAGACTATACTAGTCGTAGAATTTACGTGCAGTAGAGAGAGTTTAGCTTTGAGAGAGATGCCGAGAGGACAACCCCCCCCCCCCCCCCCCCCCCCCCCCCCCTCCGCCCCCCCCCACCCCACCCCCTCCCCCCCCCCCCCCCCCCCCCCCTCCCCACGCCCCCGCCCCCACACACCTACCCCCCCCCCGACCTGCCACTCCCCCCCGCCTCTCCCCCCCCCCCCCCCCCCCCCCCCCCCCGCGCCCCCCCCCCCCCCCCCCCCCCCCCCCCCCCCGCGACCCGCCCCCCGCCCACCCCATCCGCCCGTACACCACGCGCCCCCCCCCCCCCCCCCCCCCCCCCCCCCCCCACCCCCCCCCCCCCCCCCCCCCCCCCCCTCCCCCCCCCCCCCCCCCCCCCCCGCCCCCCCCCCCCCCCCCCCCCCTCCCCCCCGTCCATCTTTCTGTTCCCCTCTGCCCCGTGCTTGATGTCCCGGTCCCCGAGCTTCTCGAAGCGATCGAACAGTCCCCGCTGCCCCTTGCCGAGTTTCCCGTCGTGCACCCTTCCAGACAGCGCTTTGGTTGGACCCAGCCGCGATAGTCTGAACCTTTTCCCGCTCGCAGGACATTCTTTCGGTAGAGTCCGATCCGTTTGAAAGCACATTCCTGAACAGCGTACGTCTTTTTGCTGTGAATTTCCGCGAATAGACCCGGTGCGCACCTGACTTCAGCCTTTGCTTCCCCCAATTTCCTGAACGTTTTCCCCACCGAGAAACCCTTTCCTTTCACCGGACTATGTCTTTCGTAGGGGTAGCTACCCAATTTTACTTGTTTTCTTCTGTGATTAAATTATGTGATCCTCGTCTTCGATTGCCGATGCTGCGCCTGGCGACTTTCTTTTTCCTGTGCCGGCTTGTGCACCCCCCCCCAGTTGACAACCTCGCGGCGGCTCGATTGAGTGAGTTCCCTTTGAACCGAGGTGCCCCCTTCCGTGTCTGTGAAGCATGGGAGAAGTCCAGGTATTCTTGGATGAGTTTTCCTGTTGTTCGCCGTTTCGCTCAGGTTTCCTCGTATTGACCATTGCGCTCCACCCTTGCAGGGCAGAATCCTCTGACATCTGCCTGAGCCTTCGTTTTGTCCTTTCGCAGCCCTCGCCATTTGGTCTCCGTACACACGAGGAGGCGTATGACTCTTTTTTTACCATTGTTTTTTTCGAGATCACTACAGAGTCCAATCTTACCCTTTCCCCGGGTTGATTGGATTCTTGCCCGGCCCCAACGAATCATCGCTGTCTGGCTCATTCGAGCCCTGCCTTCGACGGCGTTTGCGGTCGCCCACTTGCCCCCCTGAGCGCACCAGTCCCCTCCTCCGCTTGTCCCTCACTGACCACACAAGCTGGCACTCAATAAGATCAGATTGCAAGATTCCTTCTCTCTTTCAGCAGCGCTCCCCACTGCCCGTTTTTCTTCCCTCCTCCCACGCCTTACCACCCCTGCCATACGCGCGTGGACGACCCCGATGCATTACCGCTCCGAAAGCGCTCTTCGTAAATTCGCATCTCCCTGAATCCGTCTCCCAAATTTTCGCACATTCCCGCTCCACTGAGTTACCTATCATTTGTTTTTTCACGTCTCCACCAGACCTTATCACTCCCTCCCGGTGTTTATACCGTTTCCGGTTGTTGCTGTCTTTTGGGACCCTGCCTATGCTGGAAGGGCCCTGTTTCTGGCTTTTTCTCCTCTGGGCATTTGCATCTTGCAATATCTTGCTGGTGCACTTTGATGAAGGCGAGCTCCTTCTGTTGACTTTGCCCCCCCATGCCGGCCCCTTCAGTTTTTTCCCCCTATTCCACGTGCAGTCCTTTTTTTTCCCCCTTATCAGACTCCTTGCTCAATGAAGGCCCATGATTGACCCGTCTTCCGTACCGCTTGTTCACCTTTTGTCTCCTCAAGCTTTCTCTTTCCCTTTTGTACGACACGTCGCTCCAGGCCGACGGTTCTCGTGAGTCATTTTAGGGAGTTTTGCTTTGTCTCTTCACTGTTCGAGGGCCCCGGCGACAGCCGTTGTAACGCGAAGATCCCTTTTTTTGTCATATTATCAGTCCTTCCACCCCCTGGCGCGGTAAAACGCCTTCTTCTATGCGTCCCCCAGGCTCACTACACTTCGCCCTCACCCTTACCAATGACCTACGTCTTATGAATTTAGCTGGGTGCGACCTCAGTCCGCGGTGCCGCCTTAGACTTCTCCGCAACGTGTCGCGTTTTTGCATGGCCCCTCCGAGATTACCTTCTGCTCGCCAGTACCCCCGGTTTTTTCCTTTTTCCTCGCTTTCTTGGAGATGTCTCATATTGCTTTTGTTAGTCATTGTGCCCTATTGACTCGGCCCGTTTTCTTTTGCCTTTTCCTGCCCTCTTCTTTCTTTTTCGCGCCACCGCAGACCTACCTCCCTGCAGATGTCGGTGTCATTACCCTCCCGATTAGGTACTTCTTGATAGCGCCCTCTTTACCCTTCTTCCTGAGGCCTGTGTTGGCGACGTCTTGTTTTCGACCAGTTTCTGTTTAGTTTTTCTCTTAAGAAGTACCCTGAGCCTCGCGAATTCCGTGCCGGGTCCGGGGTCTAAAGGGATCTGCTGGCGCTCATGACGAGCTTTCCCCCGGTGCCCCGTTGCTTTCCTCCGTCATCCGCGATTTGTGGCCTGGGAGTGACGTATGCTCCTGGCCCTGCTTAGCTTGCGCAAGGCGTGTCGAATTACTACCTCTTTATTTGAAGGAGCCTTCTCCAAGAACGTGATCTTTTTTACTCCCGCATTTTTGTTCCCCTCTGCCTCCCTGAGCAATTGATTTTGCCCCTTTCGCCCAGAGCTATACATCCTCCTCTGAAGGGAGCAGTATGTCTTCACTCTCCGGCGGTTAAACCCATCCCGCCCGGTCCCTGTCACAGCAAAGGGACGCCTTCAACCTGCTTTCCTTTCAGTTATGTCTCCGCTCTATAAGCTCCCCGCAACTGCTCTCGGGCCGTTATCCGACCATAGATTTCGCCTTCCCTTTTCATTTCCAACCAACTCCCTCCTGTTGTGTTGAGAGATGCGGCGCGCAGACTGTTTTTTCGAATCTGGGCCACCCGAGAGTTGTTGACTTATTGTATTCATGACCCCGCGTGGTGTTTCGTTTGATTCCTGCAGTCTTTGTCTTTTCTATGACTTGCCTCAAGGCCCTTTAATGATTGAGAGCGCCGCCTGTTTGACTCTAGCACGTGATCTCCCCAAGTTAATACGACGCTCTGTCTATTTGTCAGCTTTTAAATGGGTTTTTGTCCACCACATCCTCGTTCAACTCTCGTTGCAGCTTGCTCTCCCATCCTTCTTTTTACCACAACCCCATGTAGCCGACGTGGCTCCTCCTTTTTCCGTGTATTTCGACAGGGTTTCGTTGCGTATTGCCCTTCTTGCTTTCATCCGTAGACAGCTTGTGCCCACGTGTCCCCCTGATCTCAGATCGTCCGGCCGGGTATTAGTTACTCAGGCCGTGTCTTTTTCCGCGGGAGCCCCTTGTCCCTGTCTGTTTAGCGTGCCCTCACGGGCCCCTGCACTCCCCTTTCTTTTGGGCTTCAGACTCGCTCACTTGTGGCTCTTGCCACTCCACCCCTGAAAAAAGAGTAACTGTAGTGACACACTATCTTTCTTTCTACCGCAGAGTTTGTCTTGTTTGTGTGCACAATAAGTCACCCCCGTGACGCCCTGTGCACCGTCCCCGATTGGTTGTTCTAGGGCACAGAGGAATGACTTAGCCTCTTCCAGTCCCCCTGCGAGTACTCATTTCTCAGTGTTGTTCCCGGTCCTGTTCTGTCTTTTGTTGCTGCACTGCCACCCAGATCTTGACACGACGACCACTGGAGTGTCTCTGCTCACTTCGTTTCACAGTGAGGGCATCCCCCTTGGAACACCCCCTTCGATCTTTTCACCACCGTTCATTGATCGCTGTGAAAACTGACTTTTCTCCTCGTTCGCGTCCGAAACGCACTGTGAGGGGCCTTGCAGAGTTTCCCCTTCTCGTTTTAGACGTGTGCACATAACTCCCTTCTTGCCGCCTGCGCTTTGGACCACCCCAGGGATCCGAGCGTCTAATCCCTGGTACTTTATAAACTCCCATGTTCCTTTTCATGGGTCTTCTTGCACACCCTCAAGTTTGACGGCCCTCCTTCCGCTGGACCACCAATCCTTGTGTCGCGATACTGTTTCTTCAAGAGCCCCTTTGAGCATAGGCTGCAATCCGGCCTAAAGAGAATCTTCTGCTTCCCATGTTCACGTTACCTTCCTCCCTGTGCGACCCTCCCCCAGATACCCCCTGTGCATGGCCTTTGTTGACGTTCTTTCCTAGGTGGTGCCGGCCCACGTCGTGTGAGCGGTAGGGTGGGGCCTCTTTGAGAAGAGGGCTATTTTCCTCTTTCTGAGGCTTTTCCCTGTTTTTTGCGGCTGATGCGTTTCCTGCTGGTCCTATTCCGAGAAATCTCAGTTCTCCGTATTGTATTTCAAGGACGCTTCTATTTGACGCTTTTTGGGTGCTAGAGTGGCGGTCTGGACCTGCTTTCTTGAAACTCTGCGAATGCAGGGCTCTCCAGAGGCCGCCCACAGAGTTCTCCGGTCTTTTTTTTTCTCACGACAGTGGTCTGCCTCCCACTTAGTCTTTTTTTCTCCGTTAGATCTCTTCTTCTTTTTCGACGGTCTCGAGATCCGAAGATCTTCTAACGGAATCGTGGTCTACCACCTGCTCTTCTGCCCTGTCCCAACTCATGTCGATTTATTCCTTCTTCGACAAGGAAGTATTCCTTCCTTCTTTGCGTTCTTTGAACCGTGTCCTCTCCCCGTCATCTTCCGGTCCCCCCCCGGCATGCTGAAATTAAAACGCCCTCCCCTTTCCCAGACATATATTCTTTCGAACCACTTTTCACTGCATCCTCCTAGCCCTCGCGCCCCAAGAACTCACACATCCTGAGTAGAATCCCTCTTTTAATTCACCCCCCCCGCCCCAACTTTATCGACCCCCCATACATCTCACTGCCCCGGTTTACCCGTTGATCCTTGTTTATTGAGCTTTGGGAGAACCCCTATGGAAGGCAAGATGACTATGATCATGGTACCCCCCCCGAAGAAGTCTCTTCCACTTTGGGTGTACACTGATCCAGTAATCTTCAAATTTTCGAAAGAGCGTGGCCCCTCCCCCAGCTCGTAATTTCGTCGCGTCCTGTTCCACCACCTATTTTACCGGAATTCCGCCCGTCTGACGCGCTGTTGCAAGCAGTTTTCAAATCCTGTTTTACAGTCTGAACGGCCCTCTTTCATTGTCATTTCAGCTCAGTTTGTCATTCTGCCACGACGAAGATTTTCCGTTTGCGTAGTGGCACTCTCGTGGCAGGGCTGATAAGACCCGTGACGCGACTTCCATTAACGATTTCTCGGTTTAGCTCAATCCGTATGCCCACATTACTGATTCACTTTCAGAAATACGTACTGATTCCTCTCTCAATTCTGTCATCGGCACCTTGTAGTTTTCTTGCCCGTCCGCCTTTAAGCGCAGACATTGCTGCTTTAGACACAGGAGTGTGCATTCGCCTTTTTCCGTCCCTCGTTAAGCGCCGCTCTTAACTCCTGAGCCCGTCATATTTTTGCTGCTGTTTTTCGGACGTTGTGGACATGCTAGAAGGGAGAGGCTTTTGACCTTCTTACCTCGTGCTTTTTTTTTTTTTTTTTCCGGACCGCCTCGCGGACCGACACGGGGAGGGTGTTTCCTTTTTCCTGACGTCGAAGCTTGTGATCTCGGTTTTGCTCGAATTTTCTTCTCGATGTTGCTTCTGCGATGAGCAGTCCGCTCTTTTGCCGTGCCCACCGGCTCCGGGAAGTGGTCCTCGGCACCTGCGAACCGCTCTCCAGAAAAAGCCACACTAGTCTAAGCCAGCCCCCTCTCCATAACGCCCGTGTACGTCAGGTGCTTTCGGCCCTCTTCCCTTCGAGCCCCCGGTCCAGCACGACCCTGACTTTTCGGTAGTCCATTCCCCCAGACCATAGAGCTTTTTTTACCTCTTACACGTCCCTTCACGTCTGTGTCTTTTTGAGATATTCTTGCGTCCGCCATTTTCGAGGTTCGCTACTCTGGTTGCCAAACGCGATCATCTGTCGGGCGAGCTTGATCAAGAACCCCCTGCGCCTCTTGTTTGCTTGGAGGGCTCCGATGTTTGCTGGTAGGTCAGTCCCAATGCCTCATCACTGTGCCTTCGAAGGCGTGTGTCCAGAGTCACCAATCTACTCAGTATGTTATCTCACGATCGTCCTTTCGAGCGCATGCGTTTGAGCAGCATGACGCCACCCGTCCCCTCTTCGCTCCCTTATCCTGCTTCTTCCCCGTCAAAAAACACCGGTCTTTCCGCCCCCTTTTCTCCTGAGCGTCCGGCTCAGTTTCTCGCGGATGTCCCCCCTCTGTTTGCTTCCTCCACCATCTGTTCGTCGTTTTTTCGTTTACAGTACGTGCAGTGCACGCGCGGCGCGCACTGACGCTTTTCCTGAAGTTGGAGGGCCTGGATACACCGGTGGCACCTTCACACGCGGCCTTTTTTCATTCTGTGTTCCCTCCGCAGTGGGCGTCGGGTCCGATTCGTCCACAGCCAGACCGTGTCTGCTTTCAGCCCAGGAAGACGCATTTTTCTGTCTGTGTGCTTGAGGCATCCCCCAAACTTTCCCCCCCTTTTTTCTCTGCTGTACCGACCGTCTTCCGCGGATCTGGTCAGACCAAGCTCGCTAGACACCCTGCACGCTCCGGTATCTGGGATAGTGCCCATGGTGTTTTTCCCCCCCTTTATTCTTAGCTGAAACGCTTCTACCCCCTTCTATTTTGTCGCTCTCCTGTCGCGTCGCGCGGTTACCCGCCGCTGCCCCCCAATCTGTTACTTGGCTCGAGTAACAACCCGTCTCCGTTTTCCCCGTCTTTTTTTGTTTATTCCTCTTGCCCTTTCTTTCCCCCCGCCTCGGCCCCCAACCTTACCTTCCTGCGCACCGTCAGTGCCCTTTTTCACTATGTTCCCCTGTTCCATCTCTCTTTTTTTTCCTTTTTCCCCTTTGGGCCCCGTGTCTTCCATACATGCCCTGGTTCTGGCCTCCGAATTCTCGGTGTATCTTATTTGACATTTCTTCCATTGGTCCCCCCCCTGAGGCTTTCCTTTTTGAAGTGCCGCGCATAGGTCGAACCTTCCCTTTCAGACCATTGCGGGGCCCCTAGCTTTCTTCTTGTGACCTCAAGGTCTTTGACTTGATCGTTGTTGCTGCCTCGTTCCCTGTTAGTGGTGGATGACTGGCTCTTTTTTGTATTCGTCCCGCGTTTGTTCAGGAGATTCATTGGGGTTCCTTTGTTTTCGGGCTTGTGCTGGTGCGCTCGCCCTCTGGACAGCTGTTCGCGTGTTCCATTTTTCTTTCTAAGTGTCGTTCGCTGCGGTTTTTCTTTTTGTACGGATGCGCTCTCACCGAAGGACTGTTTTTCCTGGCCTTCCGATGCCTGGACGGCCCTCCCCGTCCGATTTGCATGCCTCCTCGTTCCTCCTCCACAGCGCGGAGGGCTTCAGTTGGGTGTTTTGTCGCAGAATCGCGCCGCCACGTGTTTTGTTCATGGTGGCCGTGTCTTTTCCTCTTTTCTCGTTGTGTTTGTCGCGATCCCCTTCTGTTCTCCTCTTTTCGCCCCCCTGTCGCTGGTGTCCATGGCGATTGCGGGACGGACACCCTCATAAAACGCAGGCTGTTGGCTCTTCATCGGAGTACTCTTCCGCCCCCCTTGGGATCCTCCGCCGAGGGACGATCCCTTTCCAGTTTTTTCGGCGCTCACTTCCCCTGTCCTCGATACTTTGAATCTACTTGACCCTCGCTACCTGCTTCCCGCCTATTCGCGTGAATTCGCCTTTTAATTGCTGGACCTGCCACGACTTCCCTCACACTGTCCTGACTCCTCATCCTACTTTCTTTAAGTAGGACTCCCCTGTTTCCGCCGTCCCCCACCTCCGTGGCCCCCTTCTTCCTTTCCCACCTTTCCCCCTAGGACGGTCCATGGACTTTCGCGCCGCATCTCGGTTTCAACCATGATAGTCTAATCCGAGCTGACGGTCTCGCTTTCGCACCGTGTCTGGATCGAAGCCACCCCATTGTGCAATGCTGACCCGTCCCTTGAGAACCCCTCTCTGATCGCGTGTTCTCCTACGGTGAAGGTTTTTCTAGGATCGTGTTGCTTCCCCCAGACCCCGATGATGTTTGTCTGGAATGGGACCCGGCGAGGATTCTGAAGGCCTTTACGATATGTCAATTGTCTGGCTAGTCCCTTCTCCAATTTCACTCGTAGTACCCCCGTACCTCCTTCACTGTGAAAGTCCCCTCCATTCCGGGTGTGTGCCTGTTCACCGTTGATGCCCTATAAAGTAGACTTGATCGACCCTCCCTTTTCTTCGAGCCGACAATTCCTTTCGTTAATACATCCCCGACCTTTTTCCTCGAGTTCCTTCCCTTTCCTAGGAGAACGTTCACCATTTTTCCTACCGTCGGAATTCTGACCGAGCGAGTCCAGCAAGCCCGTCTAGAAAGAGTGGTTAGAAGAGGCAGACTTTCTTCCTCGCTTTTATGAGTTGCTCTCCCTCTAGACCTGACTGAGCCCTCCATCCGCTTGAGATGTCTTCCCCGACCCCTCTGTTCATCCTTTTCTTTCCCTGTCTGTCAATCGATGATAACGCAGACCATGCATGTCTTCCCGACCGATAGCCTTCGTTTTAGGTTTCGAGGCCGGTATCCTACAGACCTAACTTTGGGTAGATCTACGGTGAACCCTCCCTTCTTTTCCCGGTCTCCCCATGCCTTAGAATGGCGACTTGCTTTCCTGCCAACTTCAAACCACATGTCCCTCCCACGTCTCCTCCCCGAAGTTCGGTCCCTTTTCAATTCCCACCTTCCTCTTTTTTTCCCCTTTTCTCTTCTTCCCTTCCTTTTTTTCCCTTGTAGGATGCGCCTTCCAGTCCCGCTTCCCTTCCTCAGTGCCGTCCACGTGCCAGCTTTGAACGTCCACGTGGTACAGTTTTTATGCATCCCCTTTTTCCAGGACCCCCGAATCACACCTCTGGCTAGATTGCGCGTACCATCCTGATCCCTGTTTTTTTTTGTTTCTCCCTCCTGAGGCGGACTGCTGTCCTTGACTTTTCGGACACGACAGCACGCGCTCCCGGAGACTTGCGTCCTTACCCATGAGCTGTTATTTCTCCAGGCAGCTGGTTTGTTGGGGACTTTGATCTTAACACCTAAATTCGGCCCTCTTCACCCTTCCTGCACCCTTTTTTCTTCCAATGCCGCGAGAAGGTGAGATTGGCCGCCGAATTGCAGCTGACACGCGATAACCGCCCCCTGGTACGTCCCCCCTTTCGCCCCACTCTTCCCGCAGCACCGACCAAGGTTTTCGCGCGTCCTAGACAGTGACCTCCTGCAATGTCCCCCCGCCTTTCCCCTGCTTCCAGATATGTTCCTTTCCTTCTTCCGAAGGCTTTCGTGCCCGGACTCCTCCGGCTTTATTATCCCTTTTTCCTGACGGCCTTATTCACTGTCTTTCTCATTAACGTCCTGTTACTTTACCAGGGATGCCTTTTCCTTTCGCCTCACCCATGTCCGGCCGGGCAGGGCGGAAAGTCTGTCCTTTCGGCCCTCAGAGAGCAACCGGTCAGACCGGCGCTCCTTCCTTTGCCGCGAGAGCCATCCCTGATTTAGGTGTGCTCTCCCTACTTGTTTCTGTAACGACTCATAGCAGCTGACCTGCGGCTTTGTTTCCTGTTTTGTTTTTCGCCCTGGGCAAGTCTTCTTTCCTC
>Ga0179593_1527859_pt1 | contig 17715 bp, 16 predicted proteins | sample CZODoug2_1_08_16_FD_185931 | JGI IMG/M metagenome (GOLD analysis project Ga0179593, IMG submission 185931) | Vadose zone soil fungal communities from Angelo Coast Range Reserve, California, USA - CZODoug2_1_08_16fungal (PacBio error correction) | ecosystem: Environmental > Terrestrial > Soil >... | reverse complement strand
GCGAAAGATCTTGAAGATAGCCCAGGTGCCGCAGAGAAGAAGCCAATCGAGGTTTTCCCCGGGCCGCCACCGGAGAGAGAAAGGAACAGCCTTTCTCGGACAGACACCCGCAGGGGGAGCCCGGTTCACTTTTCCCAGGAGGGGGCACAAGAGCACAATAGGGCGGATTCCCCCTCTTGCCAGTTCCAAAGAGACTCCTTCCCCCCTTATCCAACAAGCCCAAGGGTGGACAGAGACAAAAGAAAGCTCCCCCCGCCCCCCCCCTCCTCATTTCGGCAACGGGGGCGACCACGAAGCAAACGAGGAGAGCCCGAAAGGATACCGTTCGATCCCCCATTCTCTAGGAGGAACGCCCAAACTGAAGCTTTCACCGCCAGGAAGAACCCCAAGCGCGGCCGACATCCTTTTTTGCAAGAGAAGATCATGGTTCGCAGACAGAAAAGCCGGCAGCAACTCGATTTCACCAGCCACGCAGGCGAGAAGAGCGAGACGACGGTCCTTTTTTCTTTCGCCCACAAGAGAGCGTCCAACCCTTACCACGGCACCTCCCTCTCAGGAGCCGGCCAAACAGGAGAACGAGCACAGAGAAGACTTCCCCTTGCAGTGCGACACGAGAAAAAGTCTTTACCTTTCCCGGAAAATTGAAAAACTTCGGAGTTCCCTCCCTTATACCCCTTCACCTCAAGGACAGCCGACAACGAAAAGAGAGGAGAGGGCACCACAGCTAATCTCTTTTTTAGCGCCCGGCCTCCCTCTCACACGACGAGAGGCGGCCCCCTCTCCCTCCTTCCCCCTTCGACAGACTTAGGACCTCTAAGGCAACCCCTTGTCGCCTCTCTCTTATTTTGACGCAAGGGGGAGAAGACAGCCGAGATCTTCTTTCGGCACCCAAAGCACTCCTTTAATCTACTTCTCCCTCCCTCAAGCCCGGCGAAGGGCGTCAGGAGGAGAACGGAAAACTTTTTTTCAACCCCGAAAACCATTCTCCCCTTTGGTTTTCTAACCACCTAACCAAGCTAACCGAGAGCAGGTCCTCCGACAGCCTTCTCCCCGGAGTTCGAGCAGAAGCAGGAGAGAGGAGACTCCTCTCACCGAGAAGACCAGGGACGCAAACATACTCCCTTCTCGAGGCAAGACGCGCCGGACACACCAAGAGGACAGAAAGGTCTTTTTTTTTGGAGCCCCCCTCCAACAAAGAGGGAACCCCCCTTCTTTTTTCTCGGCCGCGCATTCACGAGAAAGGAGAGAACGCTACGCGCCCACTCCCCAAGGTCTCTCTGCCTCCTTTCCGAATCGAGGCAAGAAAAGGGAAACCCCCTGTCGCACGGCGACACGGGGACGCCGACCGAGAAGGAAAAGGGGGTCTTCTGGAGGGACGTCCCTCCCCCCCTTTTCCCGAAGCCGCGCAACGGCAGAAAGAACAGAGACAAGCGCCTTTTTGTTTTTTTTTTGATGTCCCGAGAAAGAAGGGGGGGGCCCTTCGTTTCCGCCCTTTCGCAATTTTTTTTGAAGACGCCAGGGACGGAGGAGGAACCTGCGCCTCTCGCCCTCGCCCAGCGAGACGAGCCACAAAGGGAGAGAGATTCCCCTGAAGGCAGAGGCCACAATCATTACCGGGCCTTGTGTCCCGGGGGGGAGCGGGAGGAGGAGACGCACAAAGAAAGAAGAACAATTTCTTAAACACACCGGCAAACAAAGTCTCTTCACCCTTCCAACATTAGAGACTAGACAGTTTCCTTCCCCGACCATCCTTAAAGTTCACTTCCTCCAGAAGAGAGAGACGAAGGCCTGAAGCCGAGCACGACCCCAGATTGGAAATTTTTTCTAAAACCTGAAAAGCCTCTCATTGCTCCCGGCCAAAAGCTGCTGACCAAGGGAGAGAGGGAGGAAGGGTGACATCCTCTTGAGAGGGGCGAGGGGGAGATCTAATACTTCCTTTCCCTTTCGCGAAGGGAAAACAAAAGAAGCTCCCTCCCTGGCCCAGCCCCCCCGGGGGCCAGGACACTCTTCCGACTTTCCTCTTTTTTACTAAGACCTAAAGTACCGTCGCTGGAACACAAGAAGAACCCCTTTCTTCCCAAAACCCCGAACCCCCTAATTGGCGAAGCAGCGTCGAGAAGGAGGAACCTTTTTAGAGAAGCGGGAGAGGCATACCGCCACCCCCCGAGGGGAGAACGCCGACCCGAAAAAAGAAGAAAAGGGGAGCTTGACGAGACAACCTTGGGAGGCCGCGACCCCCGAGACCTCGCCTTTCCAGGAAAGAGAAAAAAACGCGGGGGGAAAACGCAAGGGCCCTTTTCGCGACGCGACACACACTCTCTCCCTTAGGGTCCTTACATGATCAAAGGACCTCTAAACCACTGAGACGGCGGGAAACGACTGCGGCCCACCCCTCTTTGCAGGCCAGGAGAACGATAAAGAAAAAAACAACCCCCGTCGACAGGGACGGACTCCTTCTCCCATCTTGTTTCCTCTTTCCCAAGCGCAGCGGACAGAAGCCAGACAGGCAAAGAAGACGAAAATACTTTCAGCAACGGGGACTACCTCCTATATTCTTCAAAAAGACCCAAACCTTGAACGAGAAGGTTGTTTTTTCGCGGGACGGCGACCGCCAGAAAAGAGGCAAAGACCTTTTCTGGGAAAGTCTTCTTGCTTCTTCTACAGGCCAACGAGAAAAAACCAACTTTGGCGAGCCCCTGCTCGAATAGAGACGTGTGAAAAGCGAGAAAGAAAGGAAACCCCCGCACCTTACTTTCGCGAGCACAGGGCTGGGCAGAGCAGCAAGGAGAGAAGGGAGTCCGAAAAAAACGAGCGAAGCAAGAACTTTTTGCGCGAAGGCCCAGCCCCTCAGTTCTGATAGGGGCTTCTTGCCCCGGCCCACGCAGACAAGAGCCCAGCCCCGCCGAAGGCTTTTCTCTTCCCTTTTCTCGCTAGGGGACAGTTCTTCGTTTCCTCCTTCTCAGGTTCCAGGAATACTGCCCCACTTTAGGCGCTTTCTTTTTTTAAGGGCGGACCCGCCTCGATACCCAACGGGAGGGGCGAAGCGGAATCTTTTATTGGAGAGGAGGGCCCCTCCCTCCCTCTTGAGTCGGAGGGCGAAGCAGGAGGGCCAGGAAAGCTTTTTTATACAGAGAGAGAAACGGCTTTTCCCTTGCGAGATGAGAAAGTGCCGGCACTCCAAGCGCGAGCGCACAGCGTTCCTCTTCCCCCCCCCCCCTCCCGCAACGCACACGCGAGCGGCACGCATCCGGCGGAGACACCCCTATCCTCTCCCTCTCGCCCTTTTTGGAAGGGCGGACACGGAGAATGGGGGGAGGGACAAGGGAGTCCTTTTTTTTTTTTTCTCTCAACTAGGGGAAAACAGTCCTTTTCCGGGAGCGAGTCTCTCACAAAGGAAGAGAGAGCACGCTCGAAACAGCGTCCTTTGCAAGACGCCCGGACAGGGACAGCAGGAGACAGACCACGTTTTTTTGGGGACACACCAGAGCGGAAACAGGGTTCTTTCCCTTCCTAGGCAGACCGCGACGCGAGAACGCGCAACGGAAGGGAAAAGAGGAATCCCTTTTTTTGGCTCCCGAGAGGCAGAATTCCTCCTCTCCCTTTTTTTTGAACGTTTTCAACAGCAACTTAAGCCGGCACAAAAGAGAAGATCCTATTTTTGGGGGGGCAGCGAGACAACGTAGCCAAAAAACAAGCGGGACGGTTTTTCCAGCACCTCCCCCTCCGAGACTGCCGGGCAAGACCAGAAAGGGGCCCACCTTTTCTCCGTGAAGAAAGGACTCCTTTTTTCACTCTTGACCTTTTTCAGAGACGGAGTCCGACAAGAAGGAGAAGCACATCCGCCGACCTCAGCGGCGCGCGGGGAAAAGAAACGAGGAAACGTTACAGGCCACCCATAGCCGCCCCCCGCGCTGTTCATCCCCTTTGCGAGAACACAGAAGCCCAACAAGAAGAGAGAGGGTTTTCTTCTTCTTTCATGCCCCAACAGACAACTCCGTTGTTTTCCTCCATCCTTCGCAGACATGAACTTGAAGGGTCCCGCCAGTTTCGCAAGAGCAACGCGACTTGAAGAGAGAAACGGCCACACCATCGGGGAGAAAAAGTCATTTCGCACGGCCCGACTGCGCTTCTTTCTTAGGACGGAGCCAGACAGCGGGCGAACCGAGGGAGAGAGCGAGAGGAAGAACTTGCTACGCATCCCGCAGACAAAGCATACCCGCTCTTTTTCTTTTGGACGTAGAAGGAAGAGGCGGCCCGGACAGAGACCCCTTCGCGGGAGAGGAGAGTGAGGGCTGGAACAGAGCCCATTTTCCACAGGAGCCGACCCGCACGCCCCCCCCCCCTTCTCCGCCGGCCAAGCGCCAGGAAGCAAGAGCGCCGAGCCAGAAGAACGATTTCTCCTTGAAGCCAGATTTCCCTAGGCCAGGTCAGGGGGCAGGTAATTTCATTCAGAAAACAGCCCAGAAAAACGCGTCTGCTTTAAGAGGATACAGGTTCTTCTGGACCCGACCTTTAGGGAGAAGACAGCCAGACACAACATCCTCCCGCGCCCGGGAAACCCTTCTATTTTCTCTTTTCGATCTCGCCAGAGAACCGAGAGTTTTTTCCTCCAAGCCACTTTTGCAAAGAGAGCGAGGAACATACGAAGCAAGAGGCGCATATGGCGCGCACCAGAGGAGACGACCGACTTCGGTGTAAGGGCCGCCAGCCGCCGCCCCGCCTCCTCGTGAGCCGGAGACAAGGCGAAGGGAGGAAAAAAAGCAAACGCGGCCCCCTTCTCGGCGAAAAGGAGCCTTCTTCAGATTAAAGCGAGGGCAAATCCAACGCTCTCGCCGCCCGCCGCCCAGTTGTTTGGAGAGGACCCGGGAAGAGAGAACTTTCTCGAACGCCCGACGGACCGTGACGCTAAAAGCGGGAACCGCAACTAACAGTCCACGCCGGCGAACCGCGGCCCAAATAAACCCACAGGCCGCCATTGGCGGCGCAGCGTGAGGGCAAAGGCAACAGGAGAAGCCGGGCGGCGTAAGAACTTCTCAGCGTCAGAGAGTCGGCAGGACATATGCCCTCGCTTGAACGAACCACTCCGAACGGGCCACACTAGACCAATTCCTCCTTTAAGCACCGGCAGCCCCAGCGACGGAGCAGAGCAGGTTTCCCTTCCACGGAAAAAGAACCTTTCCTTTCTCCCTTTCTACTTGAGGGTAGAGGAACATCCTAAGAGAGACCCCCCCCCCCTCTCGCATGCTATCGTTATTCTGGAGGCAATCCTTGACGGCGAGACAGGGACGATACTATCCCTTTACGCCGCCGAACGACGGAGGCGACAGACGAGAGAACGGGACACCCCCTCTTTTCTTCATGGCGCAGGAAACAGCTTCTTCCTTCTTTTGAAGCTCAGGAAAGTCTCCCACTTGACTGAATACCTCCAAACACGCGAAGGAAAAGGGGACCCCATCGTCCCAAAAAATTATAAGATTTTTCGTAAGGCCACCAGGGAAAGCATCCGCACCCGTTCTTCCCACCAGGCAAGCGCGAACGGAGGAAGACGGCTTGGGAGCCGGAAGCCGCAGATTCCCTCCCTTCACCCCCCACTCCCTCCACTCGGCAGACGCAAAAGGGAGGCGCCGGCCCGGGGAGAGAGGGCGACCTTCCGGCCGCAAGAGAGGCCCTTTGATACCAAAGAAGCACTTTTCTTTTTAAGCTGGCGAACGCCGACGGCGGGTTGACGACACCGCAAGGCGCAACACACACAGTCTTTCTCGAGAAGAGACGAGTCTTTTTTTTCCTCCGGTTCAGGACCTCCCGATCCAAACGAAGAGCCGAAAAGACACCCCTCCTCCTCCCGCCAGGGGGCCTTAGTGGAAGAGCAAAGCGGTTTTTTGAGAAGCGGGACCTGGGCGGCGCACAAGGGGTTCCTTCACCAGGAGAGACGCGGCGCGGTGAGCCAACACAACCGGAAACGCGCCCTTTTCCTTTATCCCCAGCGGACGGGAGGAGGAGACATCAAGACCCTGGGTTTTTTCATCCGAGACTTTAGCCCAATTAGGAGAAAACACAAACCCCGTGACTCCCGCCTCCCCCGCGCCGCGCCCCCAAAGGAAGCACGGGTTTTTTCCTCCTGAACGAACATACCCCGCGAGCGGCGGCCCTTTCTCCCGGGAGAAAGCACAAGGCAGGAGGAGGAAGGCTTTCTCGGCGACAAAAAAAGAGACTGTATTGCCGTTTGCGGGCTGCAGGGGGAGTAGGAAGCACTATTCCATCAACCGAGAGACCGCCCCCAACCAAGCTCCGAGCCGCAAAAATTTTCCCGACAGGAGGTCTCCCCCGCACTCTGTTTGCAAAAGCAAAGAAGGAAAACCTTGAAGGTCCTGTACCCCCGTCTCCCCCGAAAGGGGCGTGAGAACCTGAACACGACCCACAAAATCTCGACCACTTCTTTCCCCAGCGGACCCCCGCGCCGGAAGAGAGAAACACAAGACCCTTGAGCGGGAGAGGCCACAGCCGAGTAACGCCTCTCTCAGTCGAACAAGCAAGACCGCGCAAAGAAAGAAGAACCCATCCTAGGAGAATAGGACTTCTCTATCCCTCCTATTTTTTCCCTTATAGGTTCCTAAGGAGGGACTCATGAAAAGGAAAAAAGTCACGAATTTCGGACCGCGCGCGACCGAGACAGACGCGAGGGACGGGCTCCACCCCAGCGAAGGACCCACCGGCCGGCGTCGATCCTCCCCGCTTCAACCGCGAGAGCTGACGGCTACAGACGAAACGAGAGAAGTTTTTCTTTTTTTTTTCTATTTGGAAACCTTCTCTTTCCCTAAGCATCATACCTTGGAACGAGAGAGAAGCTGCCGACCTTCCTTGACGAATTCGGGGCACACGGCAGAGAGAGCCGAATCTTCAGAGCAAAGGCCCCCGCTCCGGAACTGTCACCTGGACTGAAAGAAAAGAGCAAGGGGGGGGAGCGCTTCTTTCCCTGAAAGACGAACGAGACCCCGACCGAAGAACGCTCGGAGAGGGGCCTAGGCCGGTCCAAGGGAAAAAACAGGGCAAAAGAAGGGAAACGCCCTTCATGTATTTAAACTACCCCCCAGACGAGAAACGGAAGGAAAGCCTCCTTTTTAGGAAAAACGCTTTCTCTCCCTTTTGCAGACTTCGAAACAAGCAAAGGACGAGAAAAAACCCAGTTTACTCTCTCAGCGCGCCCAAAAAGGTAGGCCCCCTCTCCGAGGGGACGGGGACCTGGAGACCCTCTATCTTCAGCGCGGAGAGACAGCCAACTGCAGGCCGAGGCTTTTTCCCCCAGGTGAAGCTGCAACCCCCTTTTTTCGAGTCAGACCGCAACTGAGGGAGCAGAGAAAAGGTCCTTACCCCGCCTGAATGGCCCTTAAGAAACGGATAGGAGAAACTTAGGTGAACGAGAAAGACAGGACAGCTCTTTTCTTGGAAAGAGGGAAAACGACTGGAGAAGCCTCTAAACTCAAAGGGAAAGAGAGTTCGTAAAGAAAGTCGCGTTTCGCAGGAAGAATCTTTCCCGACGAGCCGGGATTAAGCAACCTCTACTCGCCCCCCTCCCTTTTTCAGGGAAAAGGAGGCAAGGAAGAAAGGAAAAAGGGACTGTTTCCTGCGACTGTACTTCTGCAAGAGACACGGAAAGAGAATTTTTTCACAAAAGCGAAGTATCCTCGCCGCCTCCCTATTCTAGACAGACGAAGGAACAGGCGGGCGAGGAACACTACCGCCCTCTCCGTCCCTCATCCTATTGGCCGCATTTTTCCGAAAACAAGAGACGTCGACTAACCCGGGCCCGCAGTGGACAAAGGAGCCAGAGGAAAAAGACAAGACAAGGCTCCCCCATTTCGTATTGCGCTATCACCACGTTACCAGCAAGGGAAAAAAGGAGGGCAGACTTCCCCTCGAGCAAGAGGGAGACCGCGAGAACACTTCTTCTGCCTTTCTTACATACAAGAAAGAAGGCACTCCTTAATTTTTGCGACAAGGGAGAAGAAGGGATTTCCTTAGCAAAGAAAGGCAGACACGGTGACATTCCCCAAAGGAGGTCTTACTGAGACCGGAACAAAGCACCGCCCCTTTTTTTTGAGGACTATTAGACCTCCTTTCGCAGCGAACATCCCCCCCCAAGCCCTTTCTTTCGAAAATTAAAGAAGAAAAGGATGTTCCCCACCTCGTTTCTAGAAAGATGTTTCTATTCCCGGGCAGGCAGAGACGGACGCGAGGAAAAGGACGTCCTCGCCCGGGAACTCCGAGTCTGAGGTAGTCCTCTCCACGACGGAGAACGACCCCGACGCGGGGAGAAAAGCATTCCCTTCTGCTCGACTGAGAGTTCTTTCGGACCCAATGAGGACCGTTACGACCTTTCCAACGAGTTCTCGCCTCTATTACAGCCGCGCATCGCGGACGGGCGGAGAGAGACAGCGGTTTCCTCAGAGCAAAGGACCTAGAGACACGAGAGGACCCAGCGGCCACGAAAGAAGGATCGCCCTAAGAGAGAAGGAGCCGACCTCTTTCCTTTATGTTGACAGATGAAGAAGGCTACTCTCGCCGAAGGGGATAGCAGGGCATCACTTTCCGCACGCAGCGGGAGGGCCGCAGGACAGCGCGGAAGACCTTTTCCTGCTGGCGACTGTACGTCCTCAGGTCCACCTTAGGACAAGACGGAGGGAGCCACGAAAACGCGGAGAAGGACGCTTCTGGTTTCCCCCGCGCCAAGCGAAGGTTGCCACCTGCCTTTTTTCGGGGACGTGGGCCCAAACTTCAAGAGAAGAATCACGCGGTGCTTGCTACTACGCAGGGGGGTAGTCGGACCCAAGAAAGATGCCATATTCTGATTTTATAGACCGAGGAGAGGAGAAGACGGCAAAGGACACTTCTTATCTTGCAAGACGAGACGAAGCTTTCTCTCTTTAATCTCAGGAATCTCCCACCCCGAGAAAAAGAGGACAAAGAGACCTCTCGGCACCCACGTCACGTCACCCCGTAGCAGAAGGGAGAAGCGACGATCGTCCGACCAGGGAAACAGGCGCGAGTTCTTTTCAGCGAACGCCAGGAGGTTAGCCAAAAAGGCAGCACGCCTCTATCCGGCGGGGGAAGGGAACCGAAGGCAAAGAAAGGAAAGCGCTTTTTTTGCGAAATAGCACCCTTCTCTTCTTCTATCTGAGGCAAGAGGGAACTGTCTACTCGAGGAAGACGCGCGGCCAACACCACGCACTGCCGCGCACCAAGAAAAGAAAGAGCGGTCTTTCTCTCGGGAACAGGGGCAAATTTCGCCGAACCGACGGACAGAAAAAGAAGAAAAATCCTTTCTCCCGAATAACTCCTCTCTGGGCCCCCGAACAGGAGGAAAACGCCGGCGGCAGGAGTGGAGCACATCCTCCGCAGGAGACGCGCACAGGAAGAAGAAAAGGTACTTTTTTCCCTAAGGATGAGGGGACCCTCCCCCCTCGCCCCGCCCGCAGAGAAGCGGACCCGATAATGAAAAAGAAGTACTCCAGCGCCCAGGCCAGTTGCCGCAGGGAACGCGCGGAAGGCAAAGACCGGAAGAGCCAGAAGAAGGAACCAGTCTTTGATTTCCAAGCCAAATGCACACAGAGAACGGAGGGGAGAAAACCTCTTATCCGAGAAAAGGATCCGGGCAACCACCACACTTCGCCCCAAAAGGAAAAGAGCAGAAGAAAAGTGGAGCCCCCTTCTCTTCAGGGAGAGAGACGGACCTGAATTTCTCCCTCTAGATTTAAAGAACGCCCAGAGGGAAGGAACGACAGACAACCAGCATTTCTCTACCTTTTCCCTAGATCAGATCAGGGAAGGGGGTCCGACCGCAACCGACACTCAGCCCCATTTCCTAATTCCCACAAAGGAGGCACTGGAAGAAGAAGAAGAAAAGAGGAATTTTTTTTTTTCCAGCCAAAAGAAAGAGCGGAAGAGGAAGCGAAGGTCATTTAGGTTTCGCCAGACCGAAAAAAAAGAACGGGAGCCGCAAGCGGGAAAGATTGGCACTCCACTTGGACTGAAAGCGAGAGAGGGGGAGGGAAGAGCGCCTTCAAAAGAGGAAGAGAGAAAAGGTAAAAGGGAGAAAAGAGGAAAGATAGTCCCTGGTGTGTGTGACAAAAGGGAATGGTGGCAGTTGGGATTTTGTCAGGAACCCCCGAGATACATTTGCGTTTTGCGACCCCAGGGGGGAGCGAACAGGAAAACAAACCCCCCCTAATGCAAACTCAGGCCCTAAAATGAGCTGACCACTTCACCGCAGACTAAAAAGTGAGCCCTCATTTTATCCGCAACACGGGGAAGAGCAAGGAAGAGTTGCCGAAGGAGAGAGCGCCCTTCTATACCCCCCCTTCAGGAAGAAGGATTCAAGAGGGGGAGAAGGCAGGAACACGTATTTTCTCCTGACCGGGGAAACCAGGCGGCAGCGCGAGTCTCCCTCAGCCGCCACAACCGCCGGAGCGGCAAAGAAAAGAGGGAAGAGATCCCTTCTTACCCGGGGACGAGAACATATAACGCTACCTAGAGAGGCGACAAAACCCTCCTCCCGACGAGTTTGCGCTGTCTTTTTTTTTCCCCGAGCCGCTCGGCGGAACTGGGCAGAGCAAGAAAGCCAAGCCTTTGATGCCGGGAGAACGGGCGCGCGAGGCTCACTCCGAATATCCGGGGGAGGAAAGGAAGAACACCAAAGAGGAGGGCGAAGCATTCCTTTTCTACCCACAAGGAAGAATGCTCGCGACGGGTCAAAAGCTCGAAAGACATCTCTCCTGAATCAACATTTCCCCCCCGCAGACGCTAACGGCGGAGAAACAAGGGAACAGAGGCACCCCTTACCGGGAAGAGGAAAGCACGCGGGTCCGGAAGCCCTCTCCGACACTTCCCTCTCTTCTCCACGGGAGAGCACGCAAGAAAGCCGAGTAAGCAAGGTACCCCTCTCAACCAGAAGAAACCTGATCTCTTGTACTATCCCAAACCGGGAAGGCTCACTTACAACGGCGGCTAGACCCCCTGCAGGGGAGCGAACTTTTCCTTTTTTCCGCCGCCGCGGGGCCGAACGAAGGGAGAGTAGCTTTTTCTTCCCTCCGGGGGGAAGAAGAAACAGGGTCACTCCTTCTTACGGGCACAAAGCCACTCTTCCGGAGAAAGAGGAACGAAAGGAGAAGAGAGCCCTCAGTTTCCAAAGCCGAGTCTCCTATCGTTTTCTCCTCCCCTAACCAGAGGTGAGGTTATCTAGGTTCCCCCTACATTAGTTGAATATTAGTCGTCCCCCCCTCGCAGGGGTCAGACGAGAAGAGAGGACGGTCCCTTAAAGTGCACGAAGAGCACAGGCACGGGGGCGAATTCAGGCGCCGCTACCTCCCGAAGAAGTCTTCATCTCCTAGAAAGTTCTCACTTTTTTTGCACAGAAACAGGGGGGAAAGAGGGGGTTTTTGCGCGAAAGGTTCCCACCCCCATTCCAGGCGCTCCTCCTGCACAAAACGAGCACGACGGAAAGAAGAAAGGGAGCGACTCCCCTTGCTCATCTTAAGGACCTTTATAGCCTTTTTCAGCTCTGGCAGGTCCCAAAGCAAAAGAGGAAGGAAGGGGAGTTGCTTCCATTTCACTCCATCATTCGCGGCGCCGCGCAAGAGAGAACGGACTCCCGAGAAAGGCAAAAGGACCCCCAAGGGAGACGCGCCCGTAATAACAGACAGGACCCACCTACAGGGAAGAAAGGGGCCTTTCTTCTTGCAGAAAAAGGAAGGTTACCCACCCTCACTTTTTGAGAAAAGGAGGACGCTCGAATAGAACCCTCCTATCACCCCAGATGTGAGGGAACCTCCTCGCCAGCACGACACTAGCAGCACACGACAAACAAGCCAGGGGCCTCTCGCTTCCAAAGCACCTTTACTGGCCGGCCCCATTTATAGCAAGGAGGGGAACGGGGGCCCAAAGAAGGGGGGAGCCCTCCCCCTGAGGAAATTCTTTTCTCCTGACTGAGCCAAAAGCACCAGGAAGCCCAGACCACAAAACGCTGCTAGGATATGCCCCTCGGAGAAGGAACTCCCGCAAACGGAGGAGAGATCCTTTCTCCGGAGAAAAAACAAAATCCTTGTAACCCTCACCCCCACCCGACCGAAGCCGGAAGGGCAGACGAAGGTCCCCCTGCCTAGCCGACGAGAATTCCCCCTCCTTCCAAGATGCCCACAAGAGAAAAAGGGTCCTTCGGCGCGGCAACAGACACTTGGCACGGCGGGAAGAAGCGCAGGACCCCGCAAGCCGGGGGCGAGAAACGGGGGAGAGACCTTGTTTTCGACGAGCCCGCAATGACGCGGCAAGCCGAGGAGAAAGGTCTCAGTCCAAAGGAAAAGCTTTTTCATTTTCGATGAACGTTAGAGAGGGAGACAGAGCGCGGAGTCTAAGAAGCCCACCCCAGGAGGCAAAGGCTGCGGCAGGAGGCACTTTTTAAAGATACAGCACTTTGCCCGTTAGCCCCTCCCCCCTCTCAGCGGCACCGCCGCGCAGCAGAGAGGCCAGAACAGAGCGGCAAACTTTCCCTAGGGACAAAACGGAGGCAAACAAAACCGTTTCTTCGCATGAGGAGTACCCGACAAAGAGAAGAAGAAGAAACCACCCACCCATACCCTTCCGTCTTACGCAGTCGCACGACGACCCAGGACGACACAGCGGGGAATTTCAGGGCCACGGGCGGCCAGCCCGGGAAGGGGCCGCCCGCGCCTTTCTATTAGACCCGACACCGAGGACTGACAGAGAGAAAAAAACAGGTCTCCCCGGAAAAGGAGTCCGGCTCCGGCTGCCCCTTTCTCACAAGAGCTCAGACGAAGAGATTAGGACCCGCCGGCAGCCGGGACCAAGGGGAAACCCAAGGTAGAGGTGCTTTTTCCGGAAAACGCGGCCGAAAGCGCCCGGGCTCTCCCGATCACACGACCGCGCACAGGGGGGAGAAGAGAGCCACGTCTTTCTTTCCTGAAGGATACAAAGACAACACAGCGGTAAAAGAAAACCGAGCGGTTCCCCGGCCCCCCGCCGGCAAACCGGGGACGCGAGAGGGGAGGAGAACAGAAACGACTTTCGGAAGAAGACGAGCACCCCGCGCGCCAGGGCAGCTCCGATCTTACCCGGGGCCAGCCCAAGAGAGACCAAAAAAGGCATTTCCACCTCACTTTTCCCCTTTCTACCTGAGGGAATTTTAAAGGAGTCGGCGGCTCACCCTTACGCCGACGCAGACACATCTCTTAACAGACAAGGTTCAACGCCTTCTCTCTTCCGCTCTCTAAGTAACCCAATTTGAGGAGTCCGCCCCTTCTCTGTACCGTTGCTTTTTCCCGGCGCCGCAGACGGGCGCCGAGGGAACGGAAACGGGCGTCTTTATAGAGCCCAAAGCAGGGAAGACCAGAAACGTGTTCTCCCCTTCGTCACAAGGCGAACTTCTGGCTACCTTTTCTTTTCCAGCGAACAAGCCCCACGGAGCGCACAAGGAGCAAGGAGCGCAACACCGTACTTCGAGCGACCTCGCCGAAGACGGAACGCCAGGGATTGGGCGGAACGGCCGCGGGAGACCACTTTGCATCCCCGCGGGGGCCCGCCCCGGCCAGCGACAGAGAAGGAAGCGAGAAGAGAAGCCGTCCTCCTCAGAGCTAAAGCAAAGACTTGAACCCCGGCCCTTGCTGCCTCAGGCATTGAGAGACGAAGGGAGAACCCTAAATTCTCTCCTCAGCCAGACGCCGTGGAGAGAAGCAGAAGCAAGCGTTCCCCCCTCTGCGGAACGAGCTCCCTCCCTGCCCTCGTTTCCGACACAAAGGAAAAAGCGATACTAAGCCGCCAGGGAACCACGGAATCCCTTCAATTTTCTCCCCTCCACTCATTCTTCCCCCTTCGACCACCGAGGGAAGAAGCGACTCTTAATCGAAAAGCGCGACGGCGAGCACCAGCCTCCCCCCCAGAGCAAACGAAGCGGAAGAAGAAGAAAAGGACCCCCCTCCGGCCGGGGAGGGTCCCGCAACTCCTTTCCTCAAATTATCAGAAGGCGACTGGTGAAAAATCATACTTACCCCTATCCTTCGGCTCACCCCAGATAGGCAAAAGCTTCCCCTAGCGACGCTTTTGAGTTCCCCATAAGAGGCCTCAGACCTGGTGCACAGAAGAGGAAGGAAGGCTTCCCCCCTGATCCCTTTGCCTGCGGGGCCGAGAAGGACCGGTCCTTTCTGGTCGCCGAGAAGGACACCGGGCACTTCTCAGCACCTCGAGCCCGCCCTACCGCGCCCGGGAGACAAGGCCGAGCAGCAAAGACGGTCCCTCTTTTCCCGGTCCCCCGAGGGAGTTTTTTGCCTTTTTTCCCCGACATACGGAACAAAGATGAGAGAGAAAAAAAAATATACCTTACTTTAGGACGAGACGCACAACCGGAAAAAGACGAAAAGACATCTAATCCCAGAACCTACCGGCCCCCCCCCCCCCCAGAGCCGAGCATAGCGGGCAGCCGGCCCGAGCAAGCCAAGCAATCGATTTTGGATTCTCGAGGGAAGGAAAGCTTTCACCCCTATTCTCCCTCCTTCCCCGGGTCAAGACAGAACCCCTTGAAGTCGAGGAACACGAGCGAGGACAAAGGGCGAGAAGCGGCCCTTCCAGCCCCCCCCCCCTTTTTTCGAGGCAAGCCAGGAACCCCGTGAAAGGAGGGAGCTTCTTTTGCCCATGAGGGAAAAAAAGGCGTTTTCCCTTTCTTAATTCTCCACACTTAGGCACTCCGGGGGAGTAAGGAGCAGACCAGATACCTTATCAGAGTCCCCCCCCCTACCGACACGCGACCGAAGCGCAGACAGGAGAACGGGAGAACTCGGGGAAAAGCGGAAGGCTACACTCCGGACAAGTTGTCTTAATTTCTCCAAGGTTAAGGGAATGAGAATTCCAGAGTCTTTGTATCGACCCATAAGCTCTTTCGCGCCAGCCTAGACGACACCGCAAGACGGAGGAGCAGGAACAAACCCACCAAGAACAGAGGCCAACTGGAATCCCTCCACCCCCTCCCTCTTGACGCACCAAGGACGCACGGTGGCGGAAGAGAAGGGATCTGGTTTTCCGGAAAGGAAATCCTCTTTTTGGCTCGCGCCTATGAGTCCCACAGAGGAGGCAGAGGAAACATGTTCTCGGCCCGTCTTACGCTAACCTCTGACGAGCCGACACACGGCAAGAAGCAAGGGAGCAAAGCCTCTTTTTTTTTCCCCCTCACCGACAGCAAGAGAGGTTTCCTTTTTCCAATCGACCCCAGAGCAGTTTGGAACTATTCTCCCCCTAATGCCGCTCGAGGAAAGAAAGGCCCGTGAACAGCGGGAAAAGACGAACTTCCGCGGGCAGAAGAAGCCCCCTCTTTTCTTCTCAATCTCTAAAGACAGAGAGGAGAAAGAAAGATAGAATCTTCTCGCTAGACACAACCGAGGAAGAGAGGCCCCTTATCCCTTTTACTCCTTCGGAGTCCCAAAACTCTGCGGAAGAGAGCACACCGATAATAAGTGCATCGCGTCTCCCCCTTTTCTAGCGAGCAGGCAGAAAAGAGGCGAATTTTTTTTCCCCCCACAGGACAAACGATCTCCCTCCTTCTTGGCCAAGTTCCAGAGCCACCGAAGAAGCGGTTATCTCCCTTTCCCCCTCGCTGACGAGAAGAGCCAAGACGCGGAGAGGAACCCTCGGGTTTTTCCCGGGGCCCGCGGCGGCCCTCCTGCCGCCCTCGGAACCGAGGACGCACAACGCCCGAACAAAAAAGTTTTTTTTTTTGTTGCCGCAAGGGCAAAGAGAGGCTTTTTCTCATACTTGCGAAGATTTTCCAAGAGCGTACTTAGGTTTGGCAGGACAAAAAGCAAGACGGCACACGCCTTTTTCTATCCCCAGGCAGCGCCGCAGTCGAACAGAAAGAAGGAGGCCGGCTTCTTTTTTCCAAGAAACCTTACACGACTCCACCCCCTGGAGGCGAAGAGCGGAGGGGGGGGAATGAGAGACGAAAAGGCACCCTTTTTTTCCAAAAGAAAACCCCCCCTCCAGGCCCTCTTAATCATGCGATCTCCACCCTCACTTCCAAGCGGAACCCCGCTTCCCCTTTTTATCCAAACCGGAGCAGGACCGACCCTCTCCACCCTAGAAGAGCGGTTACCTTCCCGCCTCTTTTTTCCGTACGCCCCACGACGAAGGCCGAAGAGAGAAGGAGAGGCGCTTGGGTATTTACTTCTCAGGGAGATTCTCTCTCTATGAAGTTTGAGAGCCCACCAAGCCCGGACCCCGCTATGCTGGACTTAGGATGCACCGGCGGAAGGACCGCGTGGACCCGCGGCGGAGACGGACAAACTCCCCCTCGCAGACAGGACCGCGCCACGACATCTCTCTACCCTAAGAACCGGTCCGGAACGCATGGAAGGCGAGATCCCCTTTTTCTTTGCTCAAAGCGAACACCTCCTCCCCTCTTTTCTTTTCTCAAGTCAGGGGAAGTTCCAACAATTAAGATTTTTTTTTCTCAGAGAGAAAGAGACTTCTTCCTTTCCCTAAGGGAAATCTTCCTTAAACCCGCAAACAGGAAGGGAGGGCACCCGTACTCCGGAGTGCGACCGTGGGCCAAGACGGCACCGGAGGCAGCTTCCTGCGACAAACCGAGCGCCTCCTTCCCTCCCCGTTCAAACCCGGAACCCAGGCACAGAGGAGGGAAAAGAGAAGAGAGACCCTTCCTCTCCCCTTCCCTGAACAGGAAGTTACCTTCCGACCTCTCCTGACACAAGGACTCGTAATCTTGCGCAGATCTGAATTTTCGTTCTCCCTTGGACCTTCGCGAACACGCACCTCCCGCAACAGAAGCCGGCGAGGAGCGCGAGCCTCCCTCGATATTATAGCAAAACAGAAAGACGCAGGAGCGAAAGACGAGGCTTCCTCCCATTCCAGCACCAAAAGTTGGAAAGCCTACGATTCCGGCCCGAACGAGGTTTACCGCCCACAAACGGAAAGGATCCCAAAAACAAAAAGAAGAGGCTTTCGAGGAAGGAGGGCAACAAGGCAGCGGTCCTCCTCGGCCTAAGAGCGAAGAACGAGAGCAGAAACAGAGGAAAACAAGGGGGGGAGCAAACCTACCCCGAGATGTGGCTCTGGGCGAGGAGATTGAGCAGAGGAAGGAAGGAAAGGCGGTATCATTCAGTTTCTGGAATCGCACGAACGCAAAGCAGTTCCAACCATCCCTAACCAGGACCCCATTTCCAAACCCCCAAGTCTTCCTAACCCAGGCACCAGCCAGAGAGGCGACGGAAAAAGAAAAGGCGAGCCCTCCTCTTCTTTTTTCATACTTCGCAACAAGAGAGGAGGCCTCCCCCTTTCCTTCCACCTATTTCAATAGGGGTCCTTAAGTATGCTATCGTCCCTACAAACTCCACCCTGCCCGAAAGGACGAAGGGCAAACAACGCAAGGGCGACGAAAGAGGAAGGGTCTCCTGTAACAATCTGCCAAAAAAAAGGGGAAGACACCCCTCTCTTTGACCAGGAGCGCCCAGGCAAAGCCGAGGGAGGAAGGCAAGCACCCCCCTCGTTTGTCGACCCGATAGAGGGCGCGTTGGCCGCGGGAAAGGAAGGCTTTTCCGGAAACCGAGCCCCGCGCAGGTTCGCTCCCCCCCTCTCGTCGAAGCGCGGGCGCCGGAACACACAATACCTCTTCGCATAGGGCCAGGAGACACTGACGGCCTGTTTCAG
>Ga0179593_1488911_pt1 | contig 17715 bp, 32 predicted proteins | sample CZODoug2_1_08_16_FD_185931 | JGI IMG/M metagenome (GOLD analysis project Ga0179593, IMG submission 185931) | Vadose zone soil fungal communities from Angelo Coast Range Reserve, California, USA - CZODoug2_1_08_16fungal (PacBio error correction) | ecosystem: Environmental > Terrestrial > Soil >... | reverse complement strand
TCATGCCTAAGAGCCCTTTTTCTACCTCTCACATTTTCAATTTTGTTATTTCCTTCCGTATGGGTGTTCACTTTTGCTAATTAAATTTTCTTTTAGAAGGTCTGTACCTAGGGCTCTTTTGTTTGTACCAACCCTTTCCCCTACATGCCACCGCTATTTATTCTCTAATTTTTCCCCCCCTCCCCCCAGTTCTTGTCCTTTTTTGAGTGGATCATTAAGCTTGTCTTTTGTTAGTCGTCTGGTACCCTTATCTCGATTCCCCGCACCCCCACTGCCCCTTTTCCCTTGCACACCCTCTCAATAGAGTGAAAGTCTCTTTACCCAACAAATTCCCCACACTTGCTATTTCCTTGTCAGTCCGTTGCGCCACCCTATTCCCAATAAACTGCCGCCTTATGTTGACCGCCATTTTTTCCCCCCCCCTTTCCCTTCCCCCGACAGCGGGCCCCCCAAACTATCCTTTTTGTGTCCTCCACTCAGAAATCGCATTTTTACACTGTTTCTTGACTCCCCCGGGGGTACCTCCCCCATTTTTTTTTTCTCCTTTATTTAGGAGACGCTCTGGCTCGTGGGTCTTTTTTTTCTTGCCGTCTTCTCTGGAGAGTTTCTTTTTAGCCCCTAGTTTTCTGCCGAACACCACCTTCCCTCCCTACACTTTTTCCCCCCTCCAACCACACCCAAGCCCCCCTTCGTGACAAGTCTGCCCCCCTGAACCTTTTGCACCGCGTTACCTTTGTGGGGGGCGTGGAACCCCCCACCCTAAACTTCACCCCCTGAACTATACCCCACCATTGAGACCTTTTCTTTCTTGCGGCCCCCTGATTGCTTGCTGGGGCCCCCCTTGCTCCTCTGCCTTTCCCCCTTCGTGTAAAAATTATTCGCACTTGTCCTTTTTTTCATCATCCCCCCGCGCTTACCCCAACCCCTGTTTGATATCCCATGTTTGTCCGATTCCCTTTTTTCTCAACAACAACCCTCCATGGATTTCCTTTTCCCCCCACATTTGCCTTCAAAGTCGTTTTCCCCCCCTTTTGGGAAAATCCCACTTCTCTCACTTAGTGTTGTGTGTGTAAATGTACAGTTAGGTACGTTGACTTCCCGTAAGCCCTCGGCATAAACACCTGTATCTGAGTTATTTTTTTGTATTTTTGATGTTTTCTGTCGTGTATTGTTGGTTTTGGGTGCTTGTTCTCTTTCGTCTCCTCACCCCTCCCCCGATTTTTATTCAAGTTGTTTGGTTCCCCCCTCGCCAATGTGATCATTGCCCTTTTCCCTGGAGTGTTTTGAGTTGTTTTCTATTTGGAAATTTGCTGGTTTTTTCCCCCCCCCCTATGTTTACTCGCGGGTGGTGGACCTGTATTGAGATTTTCCCCCCCGGTGTAAACCCTTGTTTGTTTTCCTTTTTCCGGTTTTTCCTTTTTCTGTCTCAATTAGCCTGGTGACCTGTGTCCACTTTTTACAATTGTTTGACTTCTTTCCCCCCCCCCCTTTTTGTCACCGGTGGGACATTCTTCTCCCCCCTTTCATTTCTTTTCCCTTCAGGTAGTTCTTTTTTTGAACACATTATTTGTTCGTACATTCCGTTTCATCACTTTTTCATCACCCCCTCGGATGGAACTGTTGATGCACCCCCCCCTTGAATTTTCTCTTTTCTTTGAAGAGAAATCCGTAGTGGCTATCATTTTCTTCCCCCTCCCCCTCTCTTTTCACAAACAGAATCCAGTCCTGCTTTAAACCAAGTTTCTTTGCCGCTCCCCCCCTTCGTTTTTTTTTTTGAATCTCAGGGGGATTTCGACCTCTCCTATAGTGTTAGACAGGTTAGAGTGTAGTTCTCTCTTGGTACCCTTCCCACTATCCATTTGTGTGGATCACGCAGGTGAATAAAAATACACCACTTCCCCTGATTTCCTCTCCCGTTTGTGATTAGCCAAATTTTCCAGTCCATCATTTTTGACCCATGCTTTTATTTCTTACGTCTTTTGGTACCATCTTCACCGCTTTCTTTTGATGCTAGGGGGTCACTAGGGTTGTCTCGGTTACCATTTTCCCCCTCTTCAGTGGATGTTTTCCTTTTGACAGGTTTGGACTGGGCTGATCCACCCCACCACTTTTTTTCCAAAGCACCAGGCGTCCCCCATGTCTCACCCCCCTTTTTTCTTGCACTCTTTTCCGCCTTGCGCATGAGGTGTCCACTCTTGGAAGCCTTTGTTGGCTCCCCTTTTCCAGACTGCCCCTCTTGCTCAACAAACACAAACAGCCCGTCTCTGTATTACTGTTCACCAACTGACCTTGTTTTTCCCTGTCGATCACTTAGCCGGCGCTTTTTTCGTTTTCTTTTCACTTTTCCCCCAATCTGCGCATTTGCCCCCCCCCCCAGTTTGAATGCCCTGAAACCCGCTTTAACATTTCCTCCCCATTCCCCAGTCCACCTCTTATTTTACTAAGGTGTTTTTTTTTTTTTTTTGAGATCGGATCCTTTTCTTGGATATTACGGGGACCCCGTGCCTTGGAATGTTGTTTACCTTGCTTTCCCCTGCCCTCCTTCATGGGGAAGAAACCAGAAGCCCACCACACCAGATTCTTTCCGGCCCTCCAAGAAGGTTGGCCAGGCATGGTACATCTCCTTGAAGGCAGGAGTAATATTGGAATAGTGGTAGGCCCGTTTCAACTGCTATTAACAGTACTTGTTGAAGTGCAAAGATTGGGGTGTGGTTCTTTTGTTTTTTTTTTGGATTGGTTGGTGGGGGTGTTCGAGGGGGTTTTTTGGGGTTTTTTTTGGGGGTTTTTTGGGGGGGTTTGGGTCTTTTTGGGTGTTTGGCGTTGTTTTGTTTGGGTGGTGGGGTGTAGTGTGTTTTTTGGGGGGTGTCTGTTTTTGGGGGGGTGGTGCTTTTTTTTTGGTCGTGTTTGGGGGGGGGTTCTTTTATGGGTTGGTGGGGGGGGGGGTTTGGATGTTGGGAGGGGGGCGCGGGTCTTTCTTCTTTGTTGTTTTTGCTTTTGTGTTTGGCTATTGGTTTTGTTGTTTGGGTGGGGGGGTTTTTTTTTTTTTTTTTCTGTTTTTTTTTTTCTTTTCTTTTTTTTCTTTTTTTTTGGTTTTGTTCTTTTTTTTTTTGTTGTTTTGGTTTTTTTGTTTTTTTTTTTTTTTTTTTTTTTTTGTGTTTTTTTAGGGACCATATGGATCACATCGACCCCGCGTCATTTTTCTCTTCCCCCTGGTTTTTTTTCCTCCCGGCTTCTTCCCCCAGTGAACGGTTTAGCTTGCAGACAAACCCAAAAGGGTGAATAGCTTGTTGCCCTTTTTCTTTCCCCATTTTCTACTCATTCCTCCTACCCTTTTTCACCCCCCCCCCCCCCCTTGGTGCCTCCTTTAAATCTTTTCAAGTACAAGCTCCCCTTTTCCCCCACTCCGCCTTCCCCCACCCCAAAACAAAAAAAAACCCCCCCTGAGTTTCTCTGCCCCCGAAACGTAGACCAACGTAGATTCACCATGTTTTTTGAAGGTTCACCCTTCCAAGTTCTTTTTTTTCGGTTAAGAAATCGTGCTCGTTGATTTCCATTTGGAAGGTTCATTGCTTCAGGGGCCTTTCCTCTTGAAACACACCCTGCTCTTTTTTCTCCCCGAATGGGACGTAACTTCTTTCCACCCTTCTCCCAATTTCTGATATGCTTGTTTAGGTCTCATTTTTTTTTCCCCCCAAAATAAGGCCTTGACTTCACTCGTTTTTGAACCCGCAAGCATACACTTGGTCTTTTTTGTTTTTTCTTGAATACTTCCTTTCTCTTGGGGTCTTTTTTTAATGCGAGAAGCCTTCCCGGTGTTGTTTCTCTCCCCCTGCCGAAGGTTGAATGGGGTGGGCAATTAGGTGTTTTTTTTCCCTGCCAGCAAATTTTTGCTGAAGTCTCTTTTGGACTCTCTTTCCCCCTCCCCTCCCTTCTTTTTTGTTACAATCGACGGTAGTCCTTGCGCCCTGAACTTTGATCTTTGTACTTTTCTTTGGCGCCCCAGGGGTTGCACTGTGACTACCCCCCCTTTTCCACCAAACCACTCCCCAGCTTTGCCTTGTAAAGGGTGGCCGGTTTCCTATTTTTCTTGCGCCATTGATTTGCGTTTTCCCCCCTTTTCCCCCCCAACACCTTTTTTTCTTACCCCAGTGATATGATACACCCTACTTATCGGGTCCCCCACCCTTCCGCAGTTCCCCCCACCCCATTTTTTTCAAACCCCGTCCACTCCTTTCCCCCCTTTCTGACTCTCCACCCTCTTTCCCCCTGGCACCACCAGATGCCACTCCTGATCCTTTGGATTTTTCGAGTTAGCAAGTTCCCGTTGGTTGCCAAACCCAACCCGGAATGGTCCACATAAGTTTGAACCGATGTTTCTGGGGTCTTTTCCATTAACCTGCCGCACTTTTGCCCCCCAAGTTCTTCCCCTCTTCTTGTGGGTACCCTTTTTAGCAGACTTGACACTTGTCTTCACTAACCTCTACAATATTGACAACCCCTCAGTTTCCAGGAACTGCTTTCTTTCAGTCCTTGGTAGTCCCCTTTTCTTTGCACCCCCCCCTTTCCCCCTTCCTTTTTGGTCCAAGAAAGTTTTTTTTTTTTTCGCAAAGACTCTGCACCATTTAGTATCCTAAGTTAATCGCTTTTGGATATTTATGAAGGACCCAACCCCCCCCTTTTTTTACGAACCCGTTTTTCCCCATATCGATTGATTTTTCTTCCGGGCTCCCGTATGGAGAAATAATATGTGATCCCTCTTTCCTTTGTATTATTCTTGTTAGTTCCTTTTTTTTTTTTCCTTCTCGTTTCCCCCCCCCCCCCCTTTTTCCAATTTAGGGCGGGTAGGAATTTTCCCCTTTCTTGTTCGGTTCTACTTGGTTTGGCCCTTTCGGGATTTTCTCTCTTTTTGTTCTGGCCCTCGTGTCCTTCTCCATAATCAATATCCAGGATGAAGCAGTTGCCGTGTTCCTAACAGCCGGGGGACCCTTACCCTGAGCCCCCGTCTTTTCTGTCCACTGAACCCAGAGAGACCCAATCGTTTACCTCCCGCAATTTGAGTCGCAGGTAACATTGGTTCCGAACCATTTCTTTGTTTTTTTTCCCCCCCCCCCATTCCTTTTATGTTGGCGTTAGGGTCTTTCTGAATTTGACCCAAACCTTGGGCGCGGTCCATTCCTTTTCTTTCCCCGACCTTTCCTGGTAATGGTTCCGATTCCCCCTTTCCCTTCCTAGCGGTGTATTTTTGTCGGTGACGCGATGGTGAATGCTAAGTTAGCATTTTTTTTATTTTATCTGCGTTTTTTGGTTTTTCTTTTCTTTCGTTTTGGAAACTAACTTTTTCTTTTTTTCCACCACAAATTCCCCTCCGATTATAGTAGTATTCCTCCTTTTGTTGTTTGTTGAGATGTCGCTTTAATTCGTTCCCCCTTTTTTTCACGATAAAGTAGGGTCCACCCTCTCCGATCCATTCCCCCAAACTTCTCCCTTCTAACCCCCTTTCCATGACATTCCCCGACCAGGGCTTTACATACAAACGTACCCCCCTTTGCGAGTCGTCCTCTGTTCTCCACCCATTACACCTTTCGTCTCTTTTCTGTTCCCCCTTCTAGTTTTCTTTTGCCCTTCTGTGACACCTCGACCTCCCCCCTAGTGGATTTTTGGTACCGCAATCAGAAACTCTCAATGTTTACTTCCTAAAATGTGATGATTTTTCTTTCCTTTTGGTATTTTAATTAGCCGCTTCTTTTCGTCCGCTGCTTTCCCTCCCCCTTTTTTCCGGCCGAGTCCTTTTTAGAACCGTATGGAACACCAACCACGTGGACCCCCACCCATTAGAAATCACCCCCTAAGTCCCCCCCGGCAGAACTTATGCCGGTTTCTCAAACATTGTCCCTTTCCTTTCCCCCCTCACTGAACCCCGGCACGAATCACACCCCTAAGACTGGACTCCTGCGTGGCCCCCCCCATTCTTGTATGCCGTCGCCCCCCCCCTTGCATGCGGATTGCCCCCCTTTAGTTTCCCACTTTTCCCCCTTAAGCCATCCCTCCTAGGCTTCCCTGAGCCTGCCTACCAACTGTTGCCGGTGACCCAAAAACCCGTCCCCCTTTTTCTTCCCCATTCTTGGAAAATGTTTCCCCCCCTTCTGTTTTTCCCCCCCCCCGTTTTGAACGCAAAGTCTCTCGGTGTTGTGGTTCCCCTTTTCAGTGTCTGAGTTTCATGATCTGCTTTTCCCCTGTCGGCTCACCCCTTTCTTTCAGCAAAATCTCCTTGCGCTTCGTTGAGGAAATTAAAGATTTTTGGAACAGTTTTTTTTTTTACATGCCCCGGCCAAGTCGAGTGCACTTTTTGTCTTGGGTCGGATTTTTTTGGAGTCCTCCCGGACCTTTTTTCGTTTTTCTTTTTTGTTAACACAGGTGGGATTATTGAGCTGTTTTTTCTCCGCGCTCTTTGGTAAAATGGGTTGTTACAAAGTGTTCTTGTTGGGAGTGTCTCCTTTTTTTGGCGCATCTCTCAATATCGTAACAAAGTCCCCCCCCCTTACAATGCATCATTCCCTTTTTTTCCTTTCCCGTTTCTTTTCGACCCACTTCCTGGTGCTGCCCCTTTCAATTTTCCCCCCGTCTGCGACCCACTCCAATCGCCACCATTGTGAGTCATTCCAGACCACACCATTCGGGGTTGCACTTTTCACTTTTCCCCAACTGTCCCCTTTTCTTTTTTTCCAGTTCGACTGCCGGATGGCTATACTTCTCCTAGGAAGTTCTGTACCAACCCCCCCCGTCTCCTTTTTTTTTTCTCCCTTCTTTCCTTTTTTAGCCTCTTTTTTTGAATTTTTGCTGAATTGAGTCTGAGATCCTTGTTGGCTTTTGTCAGTTAGTATTTCCCTTTAGTCCTCGGAAGGGCCCCCTTTTTTTTGTCCCTCCCCAAGCCCCCCCTTTCACTACCATAACTTTCTAATTTCACAAGATAACTCCCCCCCCAGAGCCCTTCCGTCCACTTCTTTCCTTTTTTTTTGTTTTTCAAGAAGCCTTCTTTTCTACTTTTCCCCGGTAAAAGCCTTTACTCCCCCCTTTTCTGGTTGGTGTTTTCTGTAGTTGGTTTTTTTGACACTCTTTTGGTCTTTTTGCCCCCTCTCTCCTTATTTTTCCCTTGGACCACTGACAGGGCATGATTTTATAAACATTTTTCCCCAAGCCCACTTGATTTTCTTTTTGCCCCCCCTGGCACCTCCTTTTTCCCACACTTTTCCCCCCTTTTTTTCCCACCCTTTTCTGAGTGAGTAGAACAAACGGCCTTGTTCATGTGCAACAGTGTGGCGCTAGGATTGGCTTCCCAAACCCACCCCAAGCAGAACCCCGCTTTTTCCCTTCCCCCCAAAAGTACTTTCCCTTTTTTTGCCCCCTCTACATCGGACTACTCCTCTTTATTGGCGGTTCCTTAAAATATGCGGAAGGTCAACCCCAACTTAAGCCTTTTCTCCCCAACCTGTTGAGACCTTTTTACCCTCCCATCATCTTTTTTTTTTTTTTTATTTTTTCCCTCCCTTTTTTTGTTCGAGAGATCTTATTGTATTAAGGGGACTGCGGTCAATTTTGTCAGTCTCTCTTTGTTCCCCCTTGGAGTTGCGGGAACCTTTCCCGCAGCCCACCTCCCCCCCCCTTGGTTTTTTATTCTTCTGTAAAGTCTAGGTGCGCAAGATGTCCCTTTTCCGTTTTTCTTACCAAGCCCTCCCCAACTTTTACTGGGATGATTCGGTGCATTTCCGGGCATTCTTGATGGCTTATACTCGGGTTTTCCTTTTTTGGTGTTTGTCTGGTTTTTTGTCTTTTTCTTCTTTGGTTGTTGGTTGATGGGTTTTTTTCTTTTCTGTTGGGTTGGGGGGGTGTTTTTTTTTTTTTTTTTTTTTTTTTTTTTTTTCCTTTTTTTTTTGGGTTTTTTTCTTTTTTTTTTTTTTTTTTGGGCTCCATCTGGCTCCTTGCCAGGGTTTTTGGGTTTTTACGGTTTCTCAATTTGCCCGGTGCGCTTCCTTTCCAAATTGTGTAGTGTTCAAATTTCCCCCCAAAACTTTTTTGCGTTCCCTCTTTCTTTTTTACAGGCCTTGTTCCCCTTTTTTCCCTTTCACGGAATCAATTGGAGGATTTAAGCCCACCTTTGTAAGGCCACAATCTTCCTCAGCCCCCCAACCTAGTTTTCCCCCCCCCCCTCAGCCCCCCCAAACCCTCTTTCCGGGTTTGACTTCGGTACACAAAGCCCCGGAGAGTTAAATTTTCACGTCCACCCCCCCCCCAAGGACCCGTTGGCCCTTTTCAACCTTTCGCCTCTTCCCTTTTTGGTCCTTTAAGGGATTTTGTATCGTTCTTGTCTTCACCAGGCTGATCCCCCCATACCTGACCGGTGGACCCCCCTTTTTCTCACCTTCCCACTGTCGCGGTGCCAGTAGCGAATTTACACGAGCCAACCAAAACACGGTCCTGGGTTTCCCCCCTTTGGAACACAGTGTTTCCCGCCCATTCTTGAGGTTCTAATAGGTATTGCTGGATAACTTGATTGAGCAAGTATTTCTGTCCTCCAGTTCCCTCCCCCCCCTTGGTCCCTTTTTTGGAGTACCAACAGTTGCCCCTCGACTCCCCAAAACATTTTTTTTTATCCGCTGTCTCCACGATGACCAAGCCAGGATTGTGTTCGACAATCGCCTCGAAGGTCCCCTTGTTCCTCACCCCTTGGCCCTTTCCCCTCCCCCCCCCCCCCTACTTTTTTGTCGACAAGTGGGAAAAAACAGTCCCCCCCACCGTTGCCCTCAACCCTGTTGTAAGTGGCTATAATTTCTTTCCTTGCGCCAGTATTCACGTCCCCACATAACACTCCTTTTTTTCCCCCCGTTTATTCTCTCTCAACGCTGCTACAGGTCGTGAAACTTTCCCCTTTTGTTTTCACAGGCACACACCTGTATCTACTCCCCCACACACCCTCACTGCACACTCTCCCGCTTTGGAACTGGGGGCAACAAAACCGCAACTTTCCCTCCTCTTGGTTTTCCTCTGCCCCCGCCTTTTGCACTCTCTTTCTTTTTTTTTTTTTTCTCCCTTTTATGGCATAGTATGAATTAGATCACTCCCCTTTCTACCACTTACCCAATTTACAAAGTCTGTTAGACTGCCCTTTTTTTTCCCGTTTCCCGCTTAGTCATCTTTTGTAAACCCATTCCCCCCCGGGTCCCCCTTTTCCCCCCTGAATCCAAAGTTTTTTTTAAGTCCTCCTCGGCCCCTTTCACGTACCTCGGATTTATTATTCCGTGGACCCCCTTTTGTTCCCAACTTTTTCACCACTATTTCAGTGCGCTAACTTTCCAGCTGCCGTCCTCGAGCTCTCTTCATTTTTTTTTATCTTTTTTTTCCTTTTCTCTTTTTCTTTGTTCGTTTTTTTTCCTTTTCCCTTTCGTCAACTTTTCGAGGTCGGGCTTTGTGGCTTTTTTTGCGGGCTTTCTATTTTTGGTTGTTAATACCTTTTTCTCCCCCAAAACTCCTTCTCTTTTGAGAAGAGCGGGTGCGTTTTCCCTCCGCGGGATAGCGCCAGATGCGGCTTTTCCTTTCTCAAACCCCCCTAACATCTTCTCCCGGCCCCTCCTTTGTCTGTGAAATAAAATTCGAAACTTTTCGATGGAACTTCATATTTTGGCCGTCGTCCCTGGTTTTTTTCTTTTTTTTTCTCCTTTAAACAAAATTTATGTTCTCTTTGGTCCAGTTTTACCCGACATTGGGTTACCAATGGGCTCCTCTCCTCTCTCTAAGTTTTGAGTTTTTTCTTCTATGTTTTCGAGCGCTGCCCCTGTTGGTAGTTTCTTTCTTCGTTGCAGGTTTTCTCTCCCTTATTATATGTGGACCCCCACACTACCCCTTTCTTTTTTTCCCCCCCACACCGGTCTTTTCTTCTTTTCTCCCTTTCAATCCCTGTTTTTTGTTTTTTAATAGAGTACGCGTTCCTTTTTTTTTTCCAGGTACCAGGTTTCCCCCCCCCCCTCTAACTTTCTTCTTTTCCTTCAACCACATGACACGAACCGACATCCTCCCCCCCCCAACCTCCTCCCATCCTGTTCCCCTCTCCCTCCCCTTCCCCAGTTACCCAACTTCTCGCCTCGTCACCCCCCATCCACCATTCTTCTATACCGACCCCTCCTCACCTCCCTCTCTTTTCCTCCTCCCTCGCTCGCCCCTCTTTCTCGGTTCTCCTTCAATATGCCCCTTTTTCTTGTCCCCCTCTATCTCTCCTCCCTCCCGCCCTCCCCCTTCTTTCTTTCACCACGACACTCCTCCCCGTCTCTACCTCTCTCCTCCTCCCCGTATTCTTCGCGTTCCCTTCCCCCCTCCCCCTATCCCGTCCTTCTCAAGGTTTACTTCTCTCCCCTTCGAATCCCCCACCCGCCTCCCATCCCCCCTTTTCTACTTATACCCTCCCTCTCGCCCCCCTCCCACCTGCCACTTCTCCCCCTCCCCCTCTTCTCCTCCCCCATTCCTGCCCCCTATGACCTCCCCTCTACCCCCGTCCTTACCCTGTGTTCCCTCCGCTTCATCCCGCCCCCGTTACCACCCCCTCTCCCCCGTCCCCCCCACCTCCCCTTTTCTTACTTCCACCTTTGCCCTACCTCCTCTCTGCCGCCCACTCCCTCCATTTTCTTCTCACCCGTTCCCCTTTTTTCAGCCCTCCCGCTCCTTCCACCTCTATAATTCCATTCTCCTTGCCCCCCTCTTCCCCCTCCCATTTCCTCCCCCGACCCGCCCTTCCATCCTTGATTTTCTCTTCTCCTTTCCCTCCCCTCTTCCCCCCCTTTCTTGCTTTTTCTTTTTGGCTGTGTTCCCACCATCTTACTTCTCCTTCTGCCTGCGGCAATTAAAAACTTACACCTTTTCCGTTCTCCTTCTTTCGTTGACATTCCAAGTCCCCTTTTTTTTGTTCGTCAATATTTTTGTCTTTGATAATTTTCTTGTTCCCCTTTTCTCCAAGAGGAAGCACACCCCTCTGCTTGGTCCCCTACAGAAAATTTCGTTCCCTTTTCCTCCCCACATGCGCTTTCAGGCTTTTTTTTCCGCGTTGGTGCCTGTCTTCTCCCGTCTCAGCTTGAGCCGCTCTTCGGTGAGGATTCCTTTTGTTAGCCTGAGTTATGTCCCTTCCCCCCCCCCAAAGTCCCCCATAGAATCCCCCCTACCTGCCGGCCCCAGTCCAAGTTATCCCTTCCTCGAACTTCACACCCTCCCTCAGCCAAACACCCCAAGAACTTTCCGGCCCCCCCCTCCCTAAAACACGACTCCGCCCCCTTTTTTCTCTGCAGTCCTCCTTTTTGACCACCCTGGAGGTGCTCTTACGTTGTACACTTTTTCCGTCCCCCCCTTTTCCCCTTTTTTTCATCCATCCTCCGCACTTCTTCGCCCTTTTTTTCCCAAAATTTTGCAGAGTATTCTTGACCCCCCCAAGACACTGGTCCTTCCTGCAACACATTGTTGGTTACCTGCTGGTTCCTTCATCCGCTTTTGCCCCCCCACGCACAGCATTTTATAAATCTTTGTTTTTTCTGTACCCCCCCTTCAGTCTCTCATACAAAGCATAGTTTTTTTTTAAAAACATTTTTCCCCCTGCGAAACCTATGAGTTTGGTTTTTTGAGATTGTTTCTATTAAATTCCCCCTTTTCCCCATCATACCCTTTTGTTCCCCCGCCTTGGCTAGACCGTGAGATTGTCCCGTGCCCGTTTGAGAAGGTCGCTCCTCGTTTTTGTTCCTTTGTTTGACCACCAAATTTCTCCCGCGGTTGTTGCAGCATTTTTTTGATCGTGCTAACCCCCCCCCTTTTTCCCCAAAGTGAAGGTTCTTTTTCCCCCCTTTTCTTTTTCTGTGCGCAATCGAATTATCTGGCCCCCCTTTTTTTTTTTGCTTTCTTTCCCCCGGTTGCAAAAGATGCCTCCTCTCCCTGTCTCCTCTCCGTCCTTGCGCCTCATTGCGGGTTTCGTACATCGGTGAGTCATCAGCATTTTTTTCCTACTATCTTTCCCTTTGTCACTTTGACTGCCAAACATGCTTTCTTTTTTCCTGCACTTCCCCCCCCTCCTTTTGATCATTGATACTCTCCCTGTTCGCCCACATCACTCTGCTTCCCCCGGGAATTTTGCACCCAGTCGCCTTGTTTGCCCCCCCTGCGGAATTAGATAAGTTTTGATTCATACCTGTAGAAGGTTTCGGTTTTTGTCAGTTTTCTTTTTCACCTCCCCTCTTCCCCCCTTTGTGTCCCAGCCCGGCATTCCCACTTTCAAGATTTGATGATGGAGGGGCACCTTGTGCCAAGCTTCTTTTGTCCGCCTTCCCTTCTACTTGGGCTTGTCCCCAAAGTTTCTTGGGCTGGTTCTTTTTTTTTTTTTCCAACTAGTTTGGTATTCGTGTTTAACGGCACTTTTCCCTTTTCTTTTCAAAGTGCCCGAATGGTATGTTCCGACCCACAATTAAAGAACCCCTTTTTGTCGTCCTGTCAACCCTTTTTTCTGGTAACAATTTCTTCTGACCTTTTTTTGGTTTGCTTTCTTTTGTTAAGGAGTGATTGCAAGGCTGAAGGCCCACTTTTTCGCGTTTCCTCTTACAGATGTTCTTCCCCCCCCCCCCAACCCCCCGTCAAGTCCTATTTGATCCCCCCTAACCAATGAATATGTCAGTCTAGCAAATGACTCTCCCCTTTTTTTCCGTTTGTAGTGGTTCGTTACCATCTGCTTTCAGTTGCCCCCCATCCTCGAAATTCCTGAACACCCTCCCCCATCTCTTTTTTCCCCCTATTTTTCTTATCCAAGTTGTTGTTTTTTGGGAGATCTATTTTGAGTGATACTCTGTTTTCCCCTTCATTTAATGTTTTTTCTTTTATACTTTGTTTCATGTCCATTCTTCCAGTTTGGGTCCCCCAGCCTACCAAAACCCAAAAGAGTCAGTGAGTAAATCTGCTGAGTAGAATTCGTTTCATTAAGTTTGTCATACTGACCGATTTACCCCCCCAGGGACGTTGCTTCTGGTGTTGCCGCTCTGTTGCATTTCTTCCGTGGGTGGCTTTTGGAAGGCTTTCCTTTTTCGTCTGCCCCCTCCCCGATTAGTGGACTCCTGGTGGTGCGTTTTTTTTTTTGTTTTGTGGGCGCCTTGTTTTTCCCCTCATTCTGGGGGTGGGGGGGTTCTTTCTCTTGGGGTGGTGTTTTTTGATGTTTTTTTTTTTTTTTTTTTTCGTGTTTTTGGGTTTGTTTTTTTGGGTGTTTTTTTATCCTTCCTTTGTGGTTTTTTTTTTTTTTTTTTTTGGTGTGGTATTGTGTTTTTTTTTCGGGTTTTGTTATGGGGAGCGGGTTTTTTTTGTTTAGTTCTGCGGTTTGTTTTTCATTTGGGGGGTCGGTGGGGGGTTTTGTGGGCGCCTAGGTTGGTTTTGTTGTTGTGGGGGCTGGTTTTGTGGGGCGAGGGGGGTTTTGGGGGGGTGGTGAGCATTTTGTGTTGACTTTTGGTTGCTTGGGTGTTGGGCTGGGGGGTTTTTTGTTCGGGTGGGTTGGCGCTGATTTTTGTTTGGGGTGGGTTGGTGTTTTCTTTGGCTTTCAGGTGGTGGTGGGTGTTTGTGGGTTGGTGGGGTGTGGTTTTTGTGTTTTTGTTTTTTGTGTTTTTGGGCTTGGTTTTTGGGGTTTTGTGTAGGGTTCTAGCTGGGGTGTGGGGGTTTTTGTTTGTGTTGGTTTTTTTTTTTTCTTTTTTGTTGGGGTGTTTCTGTTTTTTTGTTTTTTTTTTTTATTTGGGCCATTTCTTTCTCCCGCTGTTCCCCCTTGGGTGTTTCAAGGGGCGTGCTGCTTCTTGGGCAACCCCCAATTTTCGAGGCAAAATTGTCAATGTCCATACCACCCCCTGATCCATTTAAGACTTGTCTGATTTTTAACTTTTTCTCCTGCATGTTTAATGGAATATATATCACCCTGTCTCCAGGTTACCACTTTCCTCCGTTACCCCCCCCTCGCCTTGGAAAAACCCCCAAGAGAAGGTGATCTACCAACCCACTCTCCCTTCCTGTCTTCTTCCCCCCAAGGAACTTGCAGTCCCCCCGATTATTTTGCGTTCCTTTGAAAGGGCCTTACCCTTTTCCACAACCTTGTATAGTTTTTCCCCAGATCCTCCGGTTTACCTTCGCCCTGTCCCCCCCCTAGGTTCAGCGGTCCTTTTTTTACGTGAATTTCACTCCCGCCTTCTTTCAACAAACACTCCCGGCGGGTGCAATTTCCTTGACGAGATTTAGAGAGTTCTTTTGGGTCTGAATCCCCCCTCCGTAGTAGCCGAGAACAGCACCTTACACCAGCTAGGCAGGGCGATTCCCATCTACCCCATCCCCCTTTTCAATGGGTGGGTTTATTTTTCCCAGCTTGAAACTGCTGTAGTTTTTTTTATGATACCCGATTTTGCTTTGGTAAAGAATCCCGGCTTTTTTTCCCCCAACGGGTCGGATTGTACTTCGACCCCTGAAAGGTATCAAATACTTGTATGACCCTTTGTTTTTGCAAGGCCATTCACGGTCTTTTCACATTGGGGCCTTTGTTCCGATATTTTCTTTACAATTGGGCCCCCCAGTATTTGCCGCCCCTGCCTACCCTCCTGGTGCCTATTCTTCTAGCACCCTGGCGGACCCGGGTCCCCCACCGAGCAGCCAATTTTTTGTTTTAACCAACTTTCACCCCCACTTCTTCTGGTAGCGCCTTTCCCCCCCTTCGTGTACCCAAGCTGCACTCTTCCCCTTTTTGGGTCCCTTGACAAACCCCCAGGGACCTGTTGTATTTAGTAGAAATGGGATTGTCCTTTTTCCTCCCTCCTGTCTGTCACCAAGCCCATTGTTAGCCTTTTTAAGCCTCTTCCCCATTGGTTTCCCCCAGAATTCCCTAAACCTTACAATTATGCCACACACCCCCACCAACTTTCGTCTACTTCTTGAGTTTGCCCCCTGTTTTAGTAGTGGGAAAAACCATTCAACCTTTCATTTTGGTCCTTAACTACAGTGTTTTTTTTCTTTCCAGCCCCTACTCGTCCCCCGTTTTTTACTTTTCTCTTCCTTAGCAGTTTTAGTCTTCTTCTCTCTTGAGAAAAAAAGTTTGGCACCGGAAACCTTTTTTCCCCTATCGCATTTTATGGAACTTCACCAGTTGCATCCAATATAGGCGCAGTCTTCATTTTTCTTTATTTCGGTTTTCTTCCCGTTTCTTTTTTTTCCTTTTGTCCTTTTTTTTAAATTTTCGCCCGACATCCATTTATGCCGGTAATTCTTGTTGGCGGGGATTCTATTTTTTGGCTTGTTTTTTCCTTCATCCCCTCGGGGTCTTTTTCCCATGACCTTTTTCTTCAGCCTTGCTCCCCCCCGCTGGTGAGGACCCCGCCATACTGGAGCGTTTGCTTTATCAAAACTTTCCAACCCCTTTTTCCCCCTTCATTTGATACCCGTCTGGAATTCTGATTTTTTGACAACCCTTTCTAAGTGGCGTCTTTCTCTTGTCTTGACCCCTAATCTTGGACAACAAATCTCCGGATCAGCCCCCCCCCCGAATTTATATTACCCCTTTTATTTGTTCGGGTTTTCCTTGGCGAATGCGCTTCTAAGTGTTCACTTTTTGTGTATTTTCCGGTCCCCACTTTCCTTTCATATTTTCCTGCGCCTGGTTGATTGGAATCTGTGTTAACCCTAATTCGCCCGTCTTCTCTCTCTTTCCTTTTGTTTTTTTTCGTCGGATAAGTTGGCTTTTTTTCAAAGTAGGGTCCCAATTTGATCCGAAAAACCCCTTTTTTCTGTCCCCAGAACTAAAATATCCTTCTCTGATTCCCATTTTCCCCCCACCTTAAACTTTTTAGTCGGGTCGAAGTCTCTTCCCCTTCCAATTCCCCAATCCCCAGTCCTTCTGTCCCCTTCCCCCAGTTTGGACTTTTGTTTCCAAACGGCCCAACACTCTCAACTCATTTTAGAACCAATTTTTTTTTTTTCAGAACATTTTTCTACTGTTGTTATCTCCTGTCGCTTTGGATCGATTTTTCTGAGGTTTTCCACCAGTACGTTTGTTGCTCTGGCTCGGTCTCCCCTTTTCTTGGGCTTTGGCTCATATTTTTCGGTACTTGATTAACCCCCCTCTTCTTTGTCTGCCCCCCCACAAAAAGGCCCCCCCTATCCAAGCCCCATAAAGTCCCCTTTTAAGTCCCAGATTGCACCTTTTTTCCCCAAGAGACGCATTTCCCCCCCCTCCCCCCATGCCTGTCCCACTTCCAAACCCCAAGAAGGGGCACTTCCTCGATGTTATTTCGCATTGTGTTCTCCCCTGGCGCCTGCTGTGTGGCCCTCAGTTCCTTCTAAATTGTTAAATATCCCCTCTCTTCCCTGACCCTACCTACGAACCCTTTTCCCCCGTTTTTTCACCCCACAACCGACTGGCTTTCATTTTCCCAATTGGAGGTTTTACCCCTGGTCATACACAGTGTTTCCCCCTTCCAACTCTTCTAACTCGTGTTTGTTGGTCAATTTTTTCACCGTGTAGGCTTTCTTTATCGAACTCCCCCTCCTGGCTAAAAATTCCAGCCCTATGAGCTTTTCGTTTGAGGTTTTAGTGAAGAATTTTCCCCCCCATTTTCTTGACCAGTCTGTTTCTATGCCCGCCCAATTTTTATCGTTCCTTGTCCGGTTCTTTTTTGTCGTCTGTTCGCTCGGTGAAAATTATTTTAGTGTTTTTCCCCCCCATATTTCACTGAGATTTTTTTTTCCCTTGCGTCGTGCTGGCTTATTCACGGGGTATTCAACCGGGGATGTATGGTCGTTTGCTCTTAGCATTTTTTCTTCCGAAGTGAAAACCCTTGACAAATTTCCCGATGGCATTTCCCCCGTTTCTTTAGTATGGCGATAAATTCCACCTCAGGTCAAGTTCTTTTTCTAGCTGAACTCCTGTTGGCGTTCTGGGTTCCCCCTAACTTCCATAATTTTTTTCCCGGTCCCAGGACTTCCCCCCAACCAATTAATTTTTAGGGAAGCAGGTCCCCCCTTTTAAAGGCTTTGCTCTTGATATGACCCCCTTCTTTATTCCCGGCAAAACTCTACCCTCCAAACGTATTTGCCCCTTTTCCGTCGTGTTTTTGTTGAACACTTATTCTCCCCGTCTCCTACCCCCTGGCAGCAATGTGTTTTTTCTTCCCTGTTTATATCCCCTTTTTTTGCAGTAAAGTCCCGAATAACCAATCCCCACCAAGGTTTTTAAGTGAGCGTCGGGGCCCTCTCCACGTTTCTTGTTCCTCCCCCCTTCCACTTTTTTTTACCTCAACTTTTCTCGTTTTGGCTGCGGAAGTTTGTTTTTTGCCTAGGTGGCGGTATTTCCTTTTTTTTTCCCTTTTATGAATTTTTTCTCCTTCATTTCTGAGAAACCCTTACAACCCTTTTGTTTCCATGTTCTCAATTTGTATGGAAACTCCTCAGACTCCAGTTTGCGCGTGATTTAGCCCCTTCCTTTTCAATGTTCCCCCCTGTGTTCTATGGTCATAGAAAGATTTTCCCCCCCCCAAAGTAGTCAAGGATGGTAGCCTTATCCAAACGGATGGTTTACCTTTTCTACCCCCCCGATCCCCTTCCTTGCCTCCCCTCGCTTCTTTGTAAATTTTTTTTCCCCTCTGCTCTGAACCCCTTCCTTTGTCATGACAAAAATTCTGGCAGTGCCTT